>ERZ827492.887-NODE-887-length-26066-cov-12.463112_pt1 | contig 26066 bp, 24 predicted proteins | sample MGYA00519704_ERZ827492 | MGnify/ENA primary metagenome ERZ827492 (study PRJEB31778, sample SAMEA3449325) | human gut metagenome | biome: human gut; feature: human-associated habitat; material: faeces | place: United Kingdom | collected 2010/2012 ...
CAGAGAAAGAGGTGCTGCGTGAAAAGATGGAAGCCTACTGTATGCAGCGGGAGCATATGCCGTTAAATCAGCTCTGTCAGGAGATTCTGCAGGAGCAGGATGCGCCCACGCAGGAGATGCAGCTGTGACCGACCGCACCTCCCGCGCCGTCGCGCCCGTGTCGGCGCTTTGTGCGGCTTTCGCGGCACAGCCGAGCGCGTACCCACCGGAAGCCTGAAAACCGGACACTGCGCCGACGTGTGGGAGTGTCCGGCAGAGCTACAGCACAGAAGCCGGAGCGCCTGCGGGCGGCTTTCGGCGGAGAGAGAAGCCGCAAGCGGCGAGGCAGGAGAAAGCCAAGGTGTCGTGCGCGCACCTTGGCAGACACATCTGCCCGCAGTGCGGGCAGTTTGGGGCTTTCGGGCAGGGGTTGTTGAGAGGGCAAAAACAGCCCCATTGGGGTCGGAAGCGCAGATAGTCCCACCGTTTCAAGAAAAACAGCGGGGTTGCGCACAAAATTGGAGGGAAATTGGCATGGCAAACAAGAAAATCAAGTTTCCGCTCTGGCTCATGCCGGAAACCAAAGCGACGGTTGAACGTCTCTATCGACAGGACGGCTGCAGCAGCCAGAGCGAGTTCATGGAAAAGGCACTTCAGTTCTACTGCGGCTATCTGCAAAGCGAATACGCTGGTGACTTCTTGCCGAAGATCCTTGGCGAAACGCTCGAAGCCATCCTCAGCATGTTCGGAGATCGAATCGGCAAGCTGCTTCTCAAGCAGGCTGTCGAGCAGAACGTCTGCAATCATATCCTTGCTTCGGACACAGATATCGACGCGCAGACGTACCAGCAGATGCGCGGAAAAAGCTATCAGGAGGTGCTGCGGACGAACGGCCAGATCTCGTTCCCAGAGGTGCTTCGGCAGCAAAGTCGATGGTAACAGATGGCGCGGCTGATACAAAAAACCGGCTTCATCAGCCGTAAAAGTGCAGGCGGCTACATGAAGTATATCGCCACGCGCGAGGGCGTTGAAGTTCTGAATGGCAAGGGCCCCGCGACAGAAAAGCAGAAAGAAATGGTCACAAAGCTGCTCAAGGACTTCCCGGATATGCGGGATTCTTTCGAATACGAGGACTACAAGCAAGCGCCGACGCTGCACACTGCGTCGGCGTTAATCTCCGCTGCGTTGGACACGCATATGCAGAATCTTCAATCTGAAAACGGCTATCTGCGTTACATTGCCACGCGCCCCGGCGCGGAAAAGCATGGCGCACACGGGCTATTTGGGCGGGAGGACAATGCGGACTTGAACGCGGCGATGCACGACTTGACCGCGCACGACGGAAACGTCTGGACGATCATCTATTCGCTGCATCGTGAGGACGCGGAGCGCTTGGGATACAACAACGCTGCCGCATGGCGCAAGCTGCTCGTCAGCCAGCAGAACAAATTTGCGGAAGCGTTTCATATTCCAGCGTCGGCGCTGCACTGGTATGCAGCTTACCACGACGCGGATACGCACCCGCACATTCACATGATGATCTGGACAGATCAGGAGACGGTTTTGAAACGAGATGCCGTTGTAAAATTGCGTTCTGTAATGACCAACAGCATCTTTCAGGCAGAGTTGGAAAATCTCTATATTCGGAAGGACGCAGCTTATAAGGACGTAACCGAAGCGGCGCGGGCAGTTATGCATGAGCTTGTTGATTGCATGGAAGCCGTCTCCGAACCACCTTCCTCCATCCAAGAAAAGCTGTTGGAGCTTGCGCTGGAACTGCGCGCGGCCGGCGGTAAAAAACAATATGCCTATCTCAAAAAATCGCTCAAGGATATGGTAGATTCCATCGTGGATGAACTGGAAAAGCTGCCGGAGGTGGCGGCGTATTATGCCGTCTGGAACGGTCTGCGCGACACACTGGAGGGCTACTACAAGAACCGTCCTAGGCAGCACAACCCACTCTCGCAGCAGAAAGAATTCCGCGCGATCAAGAACGCGATCATTCAAGAAGCGGAACGCCTGCGGCAGCAGATGGAGCAGGTACGGACAGCATCAGAACAGAAACCTTCGCAAGAGGAAGAACCGTCTTCGGAAGAAACTTCTACCGGCGCTTCTGCAAATCCGACGCTTGCAAGTGAAAATACTTCATCTGGGACTTCCTATTCTGTGCGGCTTACATCCGAATATCTTCTGAATTCAACCATCCGACTGTTTCACCAGATGGGACAAATCTTCCGCGACAATGCCGCGCCGCCCAGCAATCCAATGGGTATCCGCGTAGATTCCAAGCGCCGAAAAAAGCTGATGCAAAAGCGGCTGGCAATGGGACATAAGCAGGATGACCATGAGCAGGAGCAAGGCTATGGACAGGTCATATGATAAAACAGGCGGCGCTGTGCTGACAGCGTCGCCTGTTGCATATTTGCTTAAAAATCCTCGGTCAAGGCGCGTTCGCAATACGCCTTAAGTGCCGGAACATCTTCGGTTGCCGTCTGCCAGATGCGATCTTTGTCCATCGAGCCATAATCGTGCGCGAACATATTGCGCATATTTTTGATTGCGCGCCAATCCATCTGCGGCTTCGTTTTCTGCACATACGCATCGGAAAACTTTCCAGCAAGCTCACCGATCTGAAGCAGGTTCATGCTGACAGAATCCATATAATCCTGATCTTCCAGAAAGATATCAAAATTACGACCGAAGCGGGATAGTGTCTTTTCGACTCGATTACAATACTCCAAAATGTGCGCCAGAATCTGCGCATCACGGTTAGGAAAGCTCATACAGCAGCACCCGATCCTTTCGCAGATTTTCGAGGAAAGCTTCGTCCTTGTTGTACTTGAGAGAGCCGGTCGTCACAACATCAATGCTCTTTTTGAGCGCGTCTTCCAGGTCAGCATATAGACCGCCAAGGGCGAACAGGCCGCGCAGCTTGGGCGCGTCCACGCAGAGGTCTACATCGCTGGCGGGCGTTGCGTCGCCTCTTGCATAGGAGCCGAACAGAAACACCTTGTCCACGCCGTGCTGCTTTGCAATCGGCGCGACGATCTCACGAATCTCATCGATCGAATATACTTGCGTCGGCATTCCGTACGCCCCCTTCCTGTAACCAGTATACCCTAAAACAAAAATCTTTGCAACAGCAGAAAGTGGTGACTAAAATCAGCAAATTTATTGAATTTACCCCAGCGCAGAAGGAACGCGCCGCAACCGTTGATCTCGAAGAATTTCTTCTCCGGCAAGGCGAAAAGCTCATCAAGTCTGGACGTGAAAAGCGGCTCGCCAGCGACCACAGCGTCACGGTGCGCGGCTGCGAGTGGTTCGACCATGCGTCAAACGAGGGCGGCCGCGCGGTCAGCTTTGTGCAGAAATTCTACGGAAAAAGCTACGCCGAAGCCATGACCATGCTGATGGGCAGCAACACAGGACCAGCTTATCCGCAGGCAAAAAAGCAGGAAGCCGCGCCGCAAAAGCCCTTTCTGCCGCCTGTTCCAAACGCGAATATGCACCGTGTGTTCGCGTATCTTCTCAAAACGCGCGGTCTGGATGCGGACGTGGTTGTAAGCTTCGCGCGGCGCAAACTTCTCTATGAGGACGCAGCGCATCACAACGCCGTGTTCATCGGCACGGATGAAGGCGGCTGTCAGCGTCACGCGCATCTGCGCAGCACGAACAGTTTCGGCAAAGCATTTCGCCTGAACGTCGAGTCCAGCGACCCGCGTTACAGCTTTCATCATACCGGCACAGACGGGAGCCTTTATGTATTCGAAGCCCCTATAGATATGCTCTCGTATATCTCCATGAACCCACATCAATGGCAGGAACATAGCTATGTTGCCTGCTGCGGCACGTCCCCAATTCCGGTGATGCAGATGCTGAAGCCCGACACAAAAATGGTATATCTTTGTCTTGATAACGATGACGCTGGGCACAAAGCCAGTGAACGAATGGCAGAGCTTCTGCATGAACGCGGCGTTATGACAGAGCAGCTTGTGCCGGAACTCAAGGACTGGAATGAGGACTTGCTCGCAGAGCAGAGGGAGGATTTAGCCCCATGCCTGAGTCTGTAACGCCGCTGATTGCGGTCGGTGTGGTGATCGTTCTGTTCATCGTCCTGCTGTCCGCTCTCACGAACAATTGCTCGCTCAACGGCATCAAGTCCAAAACCGTGGGCGACGGTCAGCACGGAACTGCGCGATGGGCGACCACACAGGAGGTCAAAAAGACATTTGCAAACGTGCCGTTTGATGTTGCTTCATGGCGCGAAGGAAAGAATTTGCCGAAAGTGCAGGGACTGATTCTCGGCAGCACACAGCGCGGCAAGCAGCTCGATGCGCTGGTCGACTGCGACGACGTGCATTGCCTGATGATCGGCGCGTCCGGCGTCGGTAAAACCGCCTTCTTTTTGTATCCAAATCTCGAATTTGCCTGTGCCAGCGGCATGAGCTATCTAGCTTTGGATACCAAGGGCGGTGCGACACGTTGCAACACAAGGAGTGCCTTGCAAGCACTCTGAAACTTGCCGCACAGAAATGTGAAGAACTGTTCAATCGAATTAGATGGTGAAATTCCATCTCTGTACAAAACCAACGGCGAAGATGGCAGGCATAGCCGGAGCCGGTACAAGTGCTAATACTCCAATATGCGGCTGGTAACTGTAATTGCCAGCGGTATAAAGCTTGGTGAAGTCGTAACCTGAACGCCTAAGTCCGTGCAAGCGGATATGGAATATATGGTGCGGGCATCCGTATCCCATGGTTAAGGTACATAAAGTTTGCTCAAGCCTCGTAACGTGTCGCCGTCGAAAGGCGGATCATTGAAAACGCAGCACGACCCTCGACCTTTGGAGTGCTGTCCTTCTTCTGAAATGGAGAAGTGTCGTTCGCAGTAGAATTGTGGTTTAAACTGCGGCAGGGTTTTCCGGGGTATAGCTCCGACCTAAAGGATACACAAAAGGATAGATTGAACGGAACGTGTGAGAGTCTGTGCCGGGAGCCTTACAGGGCAAAGAACGGCACGGAAAGTCAGCGGTTTCATAGTAGTCTGAGGGCGGGAAAGCCGTCTACATGGCGAAGGGAACCAGACAGACAAGAAGAATGAACACAAAATAGAAAATCCCATATTCCCTGAAATAACGGGTTCCGTACCACGGAGGTGAACGCCGTGCATTTGAACGGAAGATTTTCAAGTGAACGCGAACTGCGTGAAAAATTGGACTTCATCTATGAGAAATCCAAAAGCGGAAGCTCTTTTCATGGGATACTTGAAGTGGCAAGCAATGAAGTAACCATCATAACGGCAATCCACGCGATCAAGTCAAACAGTGGTGCAAATACGGCTGGTGTTGACCGGCGCAAAATGGACAGATACTTACAGATGGACAGGAGCAAGCTGATAAGTCTTGTGCAAAGCGCATTTCAGAATTATCAGCCGAAGCCTGCCAGACGGGTATATATCCAGAAAAGCAACGGGAAACAGCGACCACTCGGCATACCGACTGTGCTGGACAGAATCGTGCAGGAATGCCTGCGAATTGTTCTGGAACCGCTGGTGGAAGCAAAATTCTTCCCAAACAGCTATGGATTCAGACCCTATCGCTCGGTGCATGATGCGGTGCATATGGTATTTCATTATGCGAACCTGAGAGCAAATCGCAAATCATGGTTTGTGATCGAAGGAGATATAAAAGGCTTCTTCGATCACATCAACCATCGGATATTGCTGAAAAAGCTGTGGCATATCGGCGTCCATAACAAACGGGTCTTAGCTATGATAAAAGCCATGCTGAAAGCCGGATACATGGAGCAAAATACGTTTTTCAAAAGCGCGGAGGGAACACCGCAGGGTGGAATCCTGTCACCGCTGCTGGCAAATGTCTATCTGACGGCGTTCGACTGGACAGTTGGAAGAATGTATCAGCATCCACGGCAGCAGACAGCATACATCTGCTCGGATAGAGCACGGCTCTTGTATCAGGGGGTCAGATACCGAAATATCTTGTACGCTATGCGGACGATTGGGTAATCCTCACGAACAGCGAACAGGAAGCCCACAGGTTTCTTCATTGGCTTCAAAAATACTTTACCCACAGACTGAAAATTGAACTATCGGAAGAAAAGACGGTTATCACGGATATGCGGCAAGCGCCTGTGAATTTTCTGGGATTCAGCTTTAAGGTTCGGCAGACAGCATACCAGCCGGATAAGCCGAGACGGGAGATCGCAATGAGCTACCCGAATCCACAGAAGCTTCAAAAGGCAATCCGAAAGCTGTGCGACGGCGTAAAAGCCGTGCGAACCTGCTCCAACGATTCATACCGTGCGGTACAGATTGAAACGGTCAATGCACAGATTGTTGGTATCGCAGAGCATTATAAACACGTTTTATGCTCGGAGGCGTACCACAAAATTGACTATGCGGTGAACAAATGCGCATACAAGGTTTTCAAGCGGATATACGGAAAATCGGTAAAAGATCACGTTATTCCGTTGGAGAATCTGAGCAATCGCCCGACCCGCCATGCAGGTCATAAGGATACCGCGCTTGCCATGCAGATACATGGTCAGTGGATTGGTTTCACAAAAGCGTATCTGACGCACGCGGCGCACGGCGGGCATGGCTTTCATCAGAAAATCACACCGTACACTGCGGAAGGGCGAGAGTTATACCGGCGCAAAGCGAAGAAAAGTGCGCCAAAAGACAGACCACCGCTGTATGACGGAACAAATCTTCTGGAGCTGTCCGCGAAAAAGCCGCTTTACAATTTTGAGTATTATATGAACCGTGAATATGCCTTTAACCGGGACAAGGGAAAGTGCGGATGCTGCCATATAAACCTCAATCCGGGGCATTATCACTGCCATCATATAAACCCAAAGCTTCCGATTAACCAAATCAACAAGGTTCAAAATTTAGCTTGGGTGTGTGAAAACTGCCACAAAGCAATCCATGGAAAGGCTGCGCCAAGTTACGCGGTCGGACAAGTAAAAGACAAAATTGAGCGTTTTCAAAAACAACTATAATCCGTTTTCATTCTAAGCGCAATCAGGCGTGAGCCTGCTTGCGTGTCGCCCGATCGGGCGACTTGTTTGTTGGCACGCCGGATGACGGGAAACTGTCACGTCCGGTGTAGAGTGGGGGAAAATCCGGCGACCGCATCAAAGGATTACCTATCACTATACCTCGCACGAAATTACGGCACGATTGCGAAAAAGTACTATGGCTACCACGTTTCCGTGATCGATCTTCGCAACCCGACGCGCTCGGATGGGAGCAATCTGCTGACGCTCATCAACCGCTACATGGACATTGCGCGGGAGCATCCGGACAACCTTGCGGCGCGGGCGAAGGCGGAAAAATACGCGAAGATCCTCGCCAAAACCATCGTCAATCCGGGCGGAGACGATCAGGATCGCGGGCAGAATGCGTTTTTCTACGATGCCGCCGAGGGCCTGCTCACATCGGTCATTTTGCTGCTTGCTGAGTACGTTCCGCCAGACAGCACAGGGCACGAAAAGCGGCATATCGTGTCCGTGTTCAAGCTGGTGCAGGAGCTTCTCGCGCCCAGCGGTCAGGGCAAGAAAACCGGCTTTCAAATCTTGATGGACAACCTGCCCTCGACGCACAAAGCCAGATGGTTTGCGGGCGCGGCGCTCAATACGTCGGAACAGGGCATGGCGTCCGTCATGTCCACGGTGCTATCCCGGCTGAACGTGTTTCTGGACTCCGAGCTGGAGCAGGTGCTTTGTTTTGACAGCGCCATCGACGCGGAACTCTTCGCTGCTGAGAAATCCGCGATTTTCCTGGTGCTGCCGGAGGAAGATTCAACCAAAAACTTCATGGCGGGTCTGATGATCCAAAATCTTTCGCGGGAACTCTTTTCTGTAGCCGACGAGCATGGCGGCAAGCTGCAAAACCGCGTTGTTTTCTATTGCGACGAGCTCGGCACGATGCCACCCTTTGATATTCTGCCGCTGTTCTCCGCAGGCCGAAGCCGCAAGCTGACGCTCGTACCGATCGTCCAGAGTCTTGCGCAGTTAGAAAAAAACTACGGCAAAGAGGGCGCGGAGATCATAGCCGATAACTGTCAGGACACGATCTTCGGCGGCTTCGCACCGAACAGCCAGACGGCGGAGACACTGTCGAAAGCTCTTGGCAGCCGGACGGTTTTGACCGGTTCTGTCAGCAAGGGCAAGGACAGTACAAGCCAGAGTTTGCAGATGGCGGAACGTGCATTGCTCTCTCCGGACGAACTGAAAAATCTGCCCAAGGGCAACTTCATTGTCATGAAAACCGGCACGCACCCGATGCGTACCAAGCTGCAATTATATTTCAAATGGGGAATCAAGTTTGAAGAACCATATCAGACACCGGAACGCGCCCAGCGCGAGGTTTACTACGCGGGAAAGGAGGAATTGCTGATGAACATTAAGAAAAGTCTGTATTCCCAACCGCAGCCGGTCACGACTTCAAAGGCAGATGGCTATATGAGTAGCTATGGCGACAAATGAGCTTCTTCGGTGAAATTTACGCCGATCCTGATTTGCCGCACCGGGCGCGGACCGTCTATATGTACCTGCGTGACCGTGCAGGCGGCGGGAGCTGCTGGCCGGGCATCAAGACGATAGCCCGCGACCTGCACCTCTCGCCGCGCACGGTTCAGCGTGCCTTGAATGACTTAGAACGCGCCGGATACATCCAGCGCCAGCGACGGCATCGTGAAAACGGCAGCTGCACGTCAAATTTGTATGTAATAACCGATGACAAATAGCAAAGCGGACGCTCCCCGCCAAGGGGAACGTCCGCACTTTTGCTGTCACCAGCGCCGTGACACTACGGCGTAGCTCGAAGGGCCAACTCTAGCTGAGAACCAATACAGAAAGAAGAAATCTGTATTTTAGAGATGAAGATTCCAGATGAGTACGCATCTATATCCTTCCGGTGCTGTCATATAATTGCTGCAATTACCTTGGCATCTGCGAAAAGCAGAAGTTAAAACGCATAGAACATAAGCAGTTCCTTAAAAAATAATTCACAAAAATTAAACATGTTATTTGGTTAATCTAACGTTACTTCTTCTGTTGACAAATTTCTGCGAAAGACTTAAACTATATACAAATGAAACGCTTCATTGTTGGCGGCGAAGTTGAGGGCATCATCGTGCAGAGAGTTACGATCAAAGATATTGCCAAGGCTGCAGATGTGTCCCTTGGTACGGTCAGTAAGGTTTTGAATGGCGATCAGAGCGTCAAGGAGGCAAATCGGCTTGCCGTTGAGCAGGCAGTTCAGGCGCTTGGATACAATGTCAACAAGGTTGCGCGGAGTTTGGCGCATAAACCGATCAAAATAGGCATCATGCTTCCGCATGTGTTTGAAGAATATTTTGATCCGATGGTGCGCGGGATCGCGCGCGTGGTAGATTCTCTGGCTGATTACAAGGTCAGTGCTGTCTATAAAAGCTACGAGAAATTCGACGATGACGAGACGGTTGCTGAATGCCTGGAGTATTTCATTTCTGAGGATGTCAGCGGTATCCTGTTGGGTCCGTTTCATCATATTGGCGCATACAGCGGTGTGATGACAGCGCTGAAAAAGCACCAGATTCCAGTGGTGCTTGTGCTTTCGGATCTTGAGCAGACGCAGCGGTTGGCCTGTATCAGCGTCGATGCGCGTCTGTCCGGCAAAACAGCCGCGGAGCTTGCATCGCTTGTGATGAAGCCGCATGAAGCTGCCGCTGTTTTTGTTGGCAATAAAGACGTCACAGAGCACCGCACAAAGGCGGAAAGCTTCTGCGGACGGATGCAGGAATTGAATTGTAAGACCATCGGCGTCTTTGAAACGCAGGACGAATCGGAACTGGCCTACCAGTTAACGGTCAGTACACTCAAGCAATACCCCCAGCTTCGCCTGATCTATGTTGCAACGGGTAACTCTGTTGCGGTCTGCCGGGCGATCTGTGACCATGGCAGGCAGGCAGAGGTTCAAGTCATTGCAACGGATCTGCTGGGCGGTCTGCAAAATTATATTAAGCAAGGAATCGTGATCGGCGCTCTGGATCAGCATCTGGAGGAACAGGGTGCGGTTGCGGTCACAACTCTGTATCAGTATCTGACGGAGGGAACGCTGGAGAGCAGCGAGATCAAGATCGCGCCGAGCGTCCTGCTGCAAAGCGGAATGCTGGAGCAGTTTGACACGCATGAATGATAGAAGGTCAAATGCAAATTTGACCTTTTCATTAAAACAAAAAATGAAACGCTTCATATTTGGAAGAAGGAGAACCATTATGCAGAAAGTAAAGATTGGATTTGTTCCCTCCACGTGGGAATCGTGGGATGGAAGCGCTTATACGGGCAAGCTCGCTGGGAAAATGCGCGCGCGCTGCCTGGAAGCGTTTGCAAAGATTCCCGGTCTGGAGATCGTGGCTCCCTCGGAGGAGCTGACGCAGGACGGCTGCGTCGGCACCGTGGAGGAGGGCATGAAGGCTGCCGACCTGTTTAACAAAGAAAACGTGCAGGGTCTCATTATCGGCAATATGAATTTTGGCTTTGAAACGGCCATCGGTGCCATGCTGTCCAAGATCCGCAAGGATATGCCCGTGCTGCATTTTGCCACCCGCAGCGGTCCGTTCTCCCCGCAGGGCAATCGCGCCAACGATACCTGGTGCGGCCAGTTTATGACCTGTTCCGCGCTCAAGCGCCGCGGCTTCAAATTTGAGCACATCATCACCTGCAACCCCGAAGACGAGATCTTCGCCAGCAAGGTCGAGACCTTTACGCGCGCCTGCAACGCCATTTCCCGCTTTGTCGGTATGCGCATCCTGCAGGTCGGCACGCGCCCGACCGGCTTTGAATCCGAATTTTTCAGCGAAGAAGGGCTGATGCGCAACTTCAGCCAAGTTCTCGTCCCCGTCGATCTGGCGACGGCATATGAGAGAATGGACGCGCTGACTGCCGAAAATCCGGAGGTGCAGCGTATTGCCAAGGAGATCCGCGGCGGGGCCGATCTGATCACGGATGAAACGCCGAACTCCATTGTCAATCAGGCACGCTTTGAGAGAATGCTCGTCGAGCTGGCCGAGGAATACCACTGCAACACGATCGCTTCGAGCTGCTGGGAATCCCTGCAGCACCGGTACGGCATTGCCGCCTGCTCCACGTTCTCGCGTCTGAACTCGCAGGGTTATTCCGTGGGCTGTGAGGTCGACGTGATGGGCGCGATCACCATGAGCATCATGAACAGCTGCGCGCTGGGCATGATACCCGCCGATTTCATCGACTGGACCGATCTGCATCCCACCGAGCCGAACGTCTGGCTGGCATGGCACTGCGGCAATGCAGCCTGCGAGCTGTGCGCCAGCAACAGCAAGACCCACCTGATGATGAACGAGCGCCTCGGTCTCTGGGGGCCGTATTGCTACGGCTCTATGGAGTTCCGTATGAAGGACGGCCCAGTCACCTGCGCCCGCATGGTCGAATACGACGGCAAATATTCCATCTTCTACGGTACCGGCGAGTCCATCGACATCGGCCCGATGACCAGAGGCGCATACGCCTGGATCAAGGTCAACGACGTTGCCGACTGGGAACAGAAGATGATCGAGGTCGGCTGTGTCCATCACGGTGTCCTGATCCACGACGCGAGGGTCGCCGATGCGCTTGCAATGTTCTGCAAGTTCATGGGGATCGAAGCCGTCCGGGGCGCATAAGATGAGTGTTCTTGGTCTGGACGTCGGCACCTCCACCTGCAAAGGTGTTGTGCTTTCGGCGGATGGAAGCATTCTGGCGCAGGAGCAATACGCCTATGCCGATGCCGTCCGGCTGGATGGCCCAAAAGCGGAGCTGCCGCCGTCCTGCTTTGAAGACAGCGTCAAGACGATCGTTGCCGCACTTGCTGCAAGATGTAAGGATGATCCGATCCGCGCGATCGCAGTCAGCTCACACGGTGAGACGCTGGTCCCGATCGGTGCAGACGGAAAACCGCTGGCGGACGCCATGCTCAGCATGGATCGCCGCTGTCAGGAAAATTCTGATGGATTGACAAGTCGGCTGGGGCAGGAGACAATTTACTCGATCACCGGCTCCAAAATGCACCCGCAGTTCCCTGTGCCGAAGGTCATGTACCTGCAGCAGCGGCAGCCGGAGCTTGCACGACACGTAGTCCATTACGACACGGCAAATGATTACGTCTATCGAATCCTCGGCTGCCCCGGCACGATGGACTATTCCATTGCATCCCGCTTTTGCGGCTTCGATGTTCGTCGGCATCAGTGGTCAAAGACCATTTTTGAGGCAGCAGATTTTTCCCCGGAGCTGTTTTCCAAAGCGGTCTGCGCCGGAACCGTCATCGGCGAGATGCCCCGTTCGCTTGCCGCTTCCCTTGGGCTGACAGAGCCGGTCCTGCTTGTCGCAGGCGGGCACGATCAGCCGTGCGCGGCGCTTGCGATCGGCGGCGGTGACCAGACGCTGCCCGTATCAGCCGGTTCTTATGAATGCGCGGTGCTGTCAACTGCGCAGCCGCTCAATACGCCGGATGGCTTCCGCTATGGACTGAATTCCTACTGCCACGTTCTGCCGGATCGCTATGCAACGCTTGCGTTCTTCGTTTCCGGCATGATGGTCAAATGGTATCTGGATACGTTCTGCACCGAGTTGATGCAGCGTACCGGCCCCGAAATATACGCGCATATGGAGCGGAATTGGAAGGCTGGACCTACAGGGATCTGTTTTACCCCACATATCTTCGGCGCGATGAACCCGGAATGGTCGGAGCACGCGGCCGCGAAGATCAGCGGTCTGACGGCAAACGCGACGAAAGCGGATCTATATAAAGCGGTTCTGGAAGGAACGTGCTGCGAATTGGATCTGAACGTGCGCGTGCTGGAAAAGCTGACCGGCCCAATCGGGCGTCTGGCAATGTCCGGCGGCGGAACGCGCTCGGAGGCATGGATGCAGCTTCGCGCGGACATCACAGGAAAACCCGTTGCGGCAATGCAGAGCGGTGCGGAGGCGTCCTGCCTTGGTGCGGCAATGCTGGCCGGTCTCGGTGCAGGGATCTTCAAAGACCCAGACGACGCCCGCAGCCGGCTTCATCCGCAGATCTGTCAGTATGAACCGCAGCAGCCGGAACAGTATGCCGCACAAAAAGCGGCTTACCTTGCCCTGCACAGTCCCGGTCTTCTGGACTGAAGCATCATTCGTTGTTATCCGTGAGAGCTCCACGGATGATATAAACCCACACACAAAAAATACAAAAGGAGTCATGCAAAATGAAAAAACTGATCGCTCTGCTCTTGGCGGTCGTCATGGTCCTTGGTCTGGCCGCATGTGCCACCAAGGCTGAGACCCCTGCCACCGACACCCCCGCGACCGATACCCCCGCTGCTTCCACCGAAACCAACACCGAAACCAAGGAAGAGGCCCCCGCAGAAGAAACGACCGGGGACGCCTATGACCCCAGCAAGACGACGCTCACCATGGCAACAATTCTGATCAATCATCCGGTTCTGCGGATCGTTGAGCTCGGCTTTGCCGAGGCCTGCGAAGATCTGGGCTATCAGTATCAGATCGTCGGCACGGAAACGCAGGACAACAATGATATGTGCGCTGCTGCAGAAGCTGCCGCTGCGGCTGGCTCCACCGGCTGCCTGCTGTGGGCGGGCGACAGCACCTGCTTCCCCACGATCAAGACGCTGAAAAATGATTACGACTGCGTTGTCGGTGTTCCGCACGTGCAGTATGCACAGGCTGATATTCCCGAGCTGGATATCAACATGGCCTGCATCTCCACGACGTATGCTCAGGCTGTCTGTGATTTTATGGCTGAAAAGCTGGAGGGCAAGACCGGTTCAATCCAGATCACCCAGGCCTCCTATGTTGAAAACGAAGTCGCAGCTGCAGACGCGTTCAAGGCCAGATTTGAAGAGCTGCAGAGCCAGGGCAAGTTCGAAGGCGTTACGCTTCTTGAGCCGGCGATCGAAGGCGCTTCCGATATTACGGAATCTACGAACGTCAACGTGTCTCTGCTGCAGGCGCACCCGGACATTATCGCGACGTTTGGCCTGACCGGCAACAGCCCTGTTACGTGGACGAACGCGGCAAAGAAGTGCGGCTACAGCGCCGGTGATCTTCTGATCGTTGGCATGGACTACACTGCTGACAACCTGAAGAACGTTGAAGAGGGCTGGGTCGCCTGCCTTGTCGGCCAGCCGCTGTATGAAGAAGCGTATCAGGTCGTTGTGAACATCGACAAGGTCCTTCGCGGCGAGAGCGTTGAATACTGGACTGAGCTGGAAGCGCCCCTGATCTACGCGGGCGGCGAAGGCGTGCATGATCCGGCAACCTACACCGGCATTCTGGATCGTGTTTCCGCAAAGTTCGGTGACTGATCCGTTAGATATCTGATCCTCAATGGCTGAATCGGAGGGCCATCCTGCTGGATGGCCCTCTTTCATGAAAGCGCGTACCAGCAAAACGACAAAGGAGAGAAAACTATGCCGCAGTATATGATTGAGGCAATAAATATTACAAAACGATTTCCGGGTACAGTGGCAAACGATCATATCTGCCTCCGGGTTCGCGCTGGCGAGATCATGGGTCTGGTCGGTGAAAACGGCGCTGGGAAATCTACGATCCTGAAATGCCTGAATGGCGTTTATCCGCACGGATCATTTGAAGGCGAGATCCTGATCGAGGGCAAGCCAGCTGCATTCCGTACTCCGCTCGACGCTATGCGCTGTGGAATTGGCTTTGTTCCGCAGGAGATCAATGTACTGGGCGATATGAATGTAGCAGAGAATATTTTTCTGTTTGACCTGAAAAACGGGAAAAAGCATGCGTTTGTCGATCACAGGGCACTGCGCAGCCGGACGGAAAAGCTCCTTCAGGATGCAGGCATTGAGCTTGACGCGGATGCAAATGTTCGCCGGTTGTCGGTTGGGCAGCAGCAGATGCTGATGATCGCGCGCGCACTTGCGACAGAACCGAAGATCCTGATCCTGGACGAGCCGACTACGTCGCTCTCGGGGCAGGATGTGCAGCGTTTGTTTGCGGTCGTGCGAAGAATGAAGGAAAGAGGCGTCGCAGTGATTTTTGTGACGCACAAAATGGCAGAGATCATGGAGATGACCGACTCTCTGACCGTCATGCGGGACGGCAAAAATGTCGGTTTTTATGAACGCAATCAATACGATCAGAATCAGATCGTTGAAAATATGATTGGACGGAAGCTGACCGTCATGTATCCGAAGCGCGATGCAAAAATCGGAGAGGAAAAGATCCGGATCACAGGGCTGGATGTTCCGCATCCGTATATTGCAAACCGATATCTGGTAAAAGATTTCAACCTGTGCGTCAGAAAAGGTGAGGTCGTAGGACTGGCCGGGCTGGTTGGCGCCGGGCGGTCTGAGGCAATGATGGCCGTGTACGGAGAACTGAAAAAGAGCGCAGGATCGATCTGGATCGATGGAGCGCAGGTCAGGATCCGCACGCCGGGGGACGCGATCCGCAGCGGGATCGGTATGGTCACGGAGGATCGGAAAAAATATGGATTGCTCTTCTCCTGGAGCATCCGCCGCAATATTTCGTATTCTGACCTGCGTGGCATATCCACAGGCGGATTTATCCAGCCAAAGAAAGAATATAAAGCGGTAAAGCAGTATTATCAGTCCATGCGGATCAAGGCAAACTCCCTAAACGACCCGGTGGAAAGCCTTTCCGGCGGCAATCAGCAAAAGGTCGTCATTGGCCGGACGCTGAATGCAGGACCGGAGATCGTAATTCTGGATGAGCCGACAAAGGGCATCGACGTCGGCGCAAAAGCGGAGATCTATGAACTGATCAATCGTCTTGCAGAGCAGGGGGTCGCAGTGATCCTGATCTCGTCCGAGCTTCCGGAGCTGATGGCTATGAGCGACCGCTTCGTTGTTATGGCCGAGGGGCAGATCTCCGGCGAGCTGACTCGCGAAGAGGCGACGGAAAGCAAGATCATGCACCTGGCAACGAAAACGTTCAAGCAGTTCTGAAATGGGAGAATACAGCCATGAAAGAAAAACAGAAAACTCTATCATTCAATGCGCAGCGGCTGCAGCGCGTGCTGCTCTCTCCTGAGGTCAGCATCACGATCCCACTGATCGCGCTGTGCATCTACACCGGGATCCAGAACCCTGCATTTTTTGCGCTCAAGAACATTCAGATCATTCTGCGGTACTGCGCGTTTGTCGGTGCGCTTGCCATCGGTCAGTCGTTTGTCCTGATGACCGGCGAGATCGACCTGTCGATCGGAACAAATTCCACGTTTACTTCCATTGTGTTTGCTTACTGCGCGGTACATTTCGGATGGCCGCCGCTGCTGTGCGTGCTTGCAGCGCTGCTGGCTGGCGCGGCAGTCGGCTTTCTGAACGGTTATTTATCGTTTTCCTATGGCCTGTCTTCCTGGATCTCCACACTGGCGACGCAGTATGTCTGCATCGGTCTGGCAACTGTTATCTCGACCGGCAAAGCAGTCGGTACGCTGGATACCCGCTACAGCACGTTCGCGTCTGCGCGTCCTCTGGGGCTGACATGGATGTTCTGGATCGTATTTGCAATTTATGTGCTTGCGGCTGTTTACAGCTACTTTACGGTAAATGGCCGGAAGATCCTCGCCGTCGGCATCAGCCCTGAAGCCAGCCGGATCGCGGGAACGAATGTCCGCTGCGTAAAGTGGGGCTGCATGGTCTTTGCAGGCGTGATGGCGGGAGTCTGCGGGATCCTGCAGACGATCAATACCCAATCCGGCTCCCCGACGACCGGCTTGGGCAACGAATTTCCGTCTATCATCTGCTGCGCGATCGGCGGGATCAGCGTCAGCGGCGGAAAAGGCGGAATGCTTGGTGTGCTGTTTGGCGTTGTGATGTTCCAGACCATGAAAAACTGTCTGCAGTCGCTTCGGCTGGATAATAACGTACAGCTCGTGGTAACGGGTTCTATTTTGCTGCTGGCTGTTGCGTTTGACATCATCAAGGGCCGCGCACAGCGGAGAAATGGTGTGTAAAGAGGGGATTACAATGAGAAAAGAAAAAACAGGCCGTTTTGCCAGGCTGCGCGTTTTGGCAGAACGACCGGAAATCGGGATCCTGATCCCGCTGCTGCTGATTATGGCTGTAACAGCGGTGATCAATCCGAATTTTATGACGGCGAAAAACTTTTCCTCTGTGTTTAAATCGATCCCGTTTATTGCGGTCGTCACACTGGGTGCAGCGTTTCCGCTGATCACTGGCAACGTCGATATTTCCAACGGGCGTTTTGTCGGTCTGACAGGAATGCTGTTCGGTGTATTTCTGGTCAATACCAGGCTGGGAGTGGCTGGTTCCATTGCGGCATGTTTGCTGATTGGCTGCATCCTGGGGCTGCTGAACGGCTTTCTGGTTGTGCAGCTGCGGATGGCCGGGTTTATTGCCACAATGGGCACGATGTATATCTGCGGCGGCCTGCGTTATCTGGTCAATGGCGGCTCTGTGATGAGCAATCTTCCCTATGGGGTCAAAGACTTTGCAGAGCAGACGCCGCTTGGCGTTTCGTGGTTCTTCTGGATCGTTGTCGTGCTGTATGTGCTCGCCGGGTTTGTACTCTACAAAACGGCGTTTGGCCGCAGAGTCTATGCGATCGGCTCCAACGCGGAGGTCGCGCGGCTGCAGGGCGTTAAGGTCGAACGCATCGGCATTTGCGCATATGTCATTTCAAGTGTTCTTGCGGCGGTCGGCGGCGTGATGGCTGCGATGGACATTGGCTCTGCGGCACCGTCAACGGGAAACAACTGGGAGTTCAAGGCGGTCGCGGGCTGTGTTGTCGGCGGCGTCAGCCTGTCCGGCGGCCGGGGAAGTGCGGTCGGGATCGCGATCGGCGTATTTACGGTTTATATCATCAGCAACATCATCAACATGATCCAGCTGTCCAACTACTGGTCAGATGTGTTCACCGGCTGCATTCTGGCGGGAGCGGTCATGATCGATGTGGCGCGGCAGCGGAAGAAGCTGCATGAATAGAAAGGCGATCTATGAAGGACTGGAGACTGAATGAAGATAAGGCCTCGCTTCTGCATCATATGGGCTCCGTCTCTCAGCTCGGCGGGCTGAAGCGGTACACATTTGCCGAGGGACGCGCGAAAGGCGTGGAGGCGGTCGATGTTGTGACCGGCACTGGCTTTGACTTTACCGTCCTGCCCGGACGGTGCATGGACTTAGCGTGGGCGCGTTATAAAGGTATCCCGGTCAGCTACATGTCCAAGGCGGAAATCACCGATGCTTCGTATCTGGAGCAGCAGGGCATGGAATGGCTTCGCAGCTTCCACGCCGGAATGCTGACGACCTGTGGTTTTTCCAATGTCGGCGGTCCGTGCCAGGATGGGCGGCGGATCTTCGGCCTGCAGAGCTTCGGTCTGCATGGGCGTCTGACGCATATCCCTGCCAACGAGGTCTGCTGCAGAGGCGAGTGGATCGATGGATGCTATGTAATGACGGTGCAGGGCCTGATGCGCCAAAGCGCTGTTCACGGGGAGAATCTGACGCTGCGGCGGACGATCACAGCCGTGCTCGGCGAACCGAAGCTGCATATCCACGATGTGATCGAAAACGAAGGCCATATGGCAGAGCCGTTTATGCTGCTCTACCACATGAATTTCGGCTATCCGCTGCTCAGTCCGCAGAGCCGTCTGGTTGTCCGTTCGGACGCCGTGCTCGGCGCGGATGAGACAGCACAGGCGGAGATCGATCAGTACGCCAGCTTCCACGAGCCGATGCACCTGCGTGATGAGCGCTGCTACTTCCATGATCTGCACGCGGATGCAGATGGAAGTGTCCGCGTTGCACTGGTCAATGATTCACTGGAGCTCGGCGCGGCCCTGCGCTTTAACAAAAACGAGCTGCCCTGCCTGACAGAATGGAAAATGCTCGCCGAGGGCGAATATGTCCTTGGTCTGGAACCCGGAAACACGAACCCGATTGGACGGTTGGCGGCAAAGGAGCGCGGAACGCTCCAGTATCTGCAGCCGGGCGAGATTCGCCAGACGCACATCGAGCTGGAGATCCTCGACGGCGGAGCCGCGATCCGTCAGGCGGAGCAGGAGATCGGAGGAGAAAGCATATGAAAACAATGAAATTCGGTATCATCGGCTGCGGCCTGATGGGGCGGGAATTTGCCAGCGCAACGCTTCGCTGGGTCCATCTGAAAGATGAGATCACAAAGCCGGAAATTATCGGCGTCTGCGACATGAATCCCGCGTCCTTCGAGTGGTTTGATAAAGCCTTCCCGAACCTCAAATATCACTTTACAGATTATCACGATCTGCTGGCCTGTGAGGACATTGAAGCTGTCTACTGCGCAGTCCCGCACGTTCTGCATCAGCAGGTCTACAGCGACATTATCAACGCCGGAAAGCACCTGATGGGCGAAAAGCCGTTCGGCATGGACAAAGCACAGAACGATGCGATTCTGGAAGCCCTCAAAAATCATCCGGAGGTCTTCTGCCGCTGCGCCAGCGAGTTCCCGTTCTTCCCCGCCTGCCAGAAGGTGATCGAGTGGGCCAAGAGCGGCAAGCTCGGCCAGATCATTGAGGTCAAGGCTGCTTTCAATCACGCCAGCGACCTCGATCCCAACAAGCCGATCAACTGGAAACGCAAAAACAGCGTGAACGGCATCTACGGCTGCATGGGCGATCTCGGCCTGCATACGCAGCACGTTCCCTTCGCACTCGGATGGATTCCGGAGACGGTTTATGCCGTGCTCAGTAATATCATCACCGAGCGGCCGGACGGCAAGGGCGGCATCGCCCCCTGCGACACTTGGGACAACGCGACCATGCTCTGCACAGTCCGGCATGACGGCTATGAGTTCCCGATGACGCTTGAAACGAAGCGCATTGAGCCGGGTGCAACGGATCAGTGGTATCTGAAGATCAACGGCACGAAGGCATCTGTCTATTTCACCTCTGAAGATCCGGATGCGTTCCATTATCTCTATGCCGATGGACCGATTCAGTCCTGGAGCCGTGTGCTGGTCGGTTCCCGCACGCTGTTCCCGACGATCACGGGCGAGAATTTTGAATTTGGCTTCTCCGACTCCATCCTGCAGATGTGGGCGGCATATATGTCTGAGCTGGATGGGAAAGAACTTCCGTTCGGCTGTGTCAAGCCGGAGCATACACATCTGTCACACGCGCTCATCACGGCTGCACTGCAGTCCCATGCGGAGCAGCGCGCCGTCAAGGTAGAATATTGAAAGAAGGTTCACCATGAGAAAATTACTGTTGGAAGCACCCTATCAGATGCACATGGTCGACGCGCCGATTCCGGAACCTGCAGCGGATGAGGTGCGTGTACGCATCTGCAAAATCGGTATCTGCGGCTCTGACCCGACGATCTATAAGGGCCTGCATCCCTATGTGACCTATCCGATGGTCCCCGGTCATGAGCTGTCCGGCGTGATCGACGCAGTCGGCAGCCATGTAGACGCATCCCGGATCGGCCAGCGCGTGACCATCATCCCGCATCAGGTCTGCGGGCATTGCGAAGCCTGCAAGCATGAGATCTACAATTTCTGCGAGGAGCTCAAATGCACCGGCGCGGAAGCGGACGGCGGCATGTGCGATTATTTCTGCATTGACGCCAAAATGGCGCTGGAGATCCCTGAAACAATGACGCTGGAGCAGGCTGCGATGGTAGAACCCGCCTGTGTCGCCTATCATGGTGCCAAGCGCGGACATATCGTTCCCGGCGACCGTGTCCTGATCGTCGGTGCCGGACCAATCGGTGTGTTCTGTATGCAGAGCTGCTTCGCGCTCGGTGCAAAGGAAGTCTATATCGCGGATATGGACACAGATCGTCTGGCTCTGGCAAAGAGCCTCGGCGCGACCGGGACGATCGAGGTCGCCAAGGAAGATCTGAAGCAGGGCCTGACCCGTCTGACCGGCAGCGAAAAGAACATTGACGTGTTCTATGACTGCGTGGGTGAGAAGGGACTCGTCCTCAACAATATTCTTGCGGTTGCCCGCCGCGGCAGCCGGATCGTTGTGATCGGCGTGCTGCAGAAGCAGTTCAATATTCCGCTGCTGCCGGACTTTGTGCAGCATGAGCTGTCGCTTTCCGGTACTACGATGTATGTTCCGCAGGATTACCGCGATATGATCGACTTTATGGGACGGGGCGTGATCCGCACCGAGGGCATGGTGTCGCATCACTTCCCGCTGGAAAAGATCCCGGATGTTCTGGATATGATCGTAAACCATCGGGAAAAGACATTCAAGGTCATCATTGACGTTGCAGAATCGTAATGGATCAAAGGAAAAGCCGGCGGCAGCCGGCTTTTCTCATGAGTAAGGAGATTTATGAAAATAGAAGCATTGCAGCAAACAGCAACTATCATCCGCAAACAGATCCTGGATATGGTGTACCATGCAGGCTCTGGTCATCTGGGCGGCAGCTTTTCGGCGGTCGAGATTTTGACGGATCTGTATTTTTCTCAGATGAACATCGACCCGCAGCGCCCCGATTGGGAGCTGCGCGACCGCTTTGTTCTGTCCAAGGGACACGCAACGCCGGTCTATTATGCGGTACTGGCCGAGCGCGGATACTTTCCGAAAGCAGATCTGGCTGGCTTCCGGCAGATCGATTCCTATTTGCAGGGGCATCCCGATAAAAAGCACACGCCGGGCGTAGATATGAGCACGGGATCGCTTGGGCAGGGCCTGTCTGTGGCGGTCGGGATGGCACTCGCCGGTAAAATGCGCAGGCAGGACTACCGCGTCTACGCCCTGCTCGGTGACGGCGAGATTCAGGAAGGACAGATCTGGGAGGCACTGCAGTTTGCCGGAAATCAGCAGCTTGATAATCTGGTCGTCATCCTGGACAACAATCATATCCAGAGCGATGGAACGCTGCAGGAGGTCAATTCTCCATATCCGATCGACGCAAAGTTCCGGGATTTCGGTGCAGAGGTCCTGACGGTCAATGGTCACGATTTTGCACAGCTGGAGGCCGCCTTCCAGCTCGCACGCGGGATCAAAGGAAAGCCCACCGCCATTCTCGCCCAGACCGTCAAGGGAAAAGGCGTCTCCTTCATGGAAAATCAGGCTGCATGGCATGGGAAGGTGCCGAACGAAGCGCAGTATCAGCAGGCTATGAAAGAAATCTGCGCAGAAAAACAGATACTTGACAAATAATGGTTTTGAGAGGATTGAGAAAACTTGAAGAAGATCCTTTGCTACGGTGATTCCAATACTTGGGGATATGATCCGCGGAAAACGACTCCAGAAGTTATGGCACGGTATGAGGATACGGTCAGATGGACTGGACGACTGGAAATGGAATTAGGAAAAGACTACCGTGTAATTGAAGCCGGTTACTGCGGAAGAACAACTGTATTTGACGATCCGCTGGTTTCACATTGTAATGGTTTCAGCTTCCTTGAGCCGGTCTTTAATGCAAGCTATCCGATTGATTGGTGCGTGATAATGCTTGGGACAAATGATACAAAAACGCACTTTCACGCATCAGCGGCAGTGATTGCCAGAGGAATGGAACGTATGGTACACGAGTTTTATCGTTTGTGTGAAACAATACATTCCAACAGTACAAAGCTTCTGCTGATGAGCCCGCCATATCTGACACGGGCAAAAACGGGGCAATACAGTGATCCTTGTTGTAACGAAGAATCCGAAGAAAAGGCTCGTGCACTGGCGGAGTATTACCGAAATATTGCAGCGCGAAATCATTGCTTCTTTATGGACGCTGCGCAGTATGCGCAGCCAAGCGGCATTGACGGTATGCACCTGGGGGAAGATGGGCACGCGCAGCTCGGAAAGGCAATCGCTCAGTTTATCTTACAAGAAGATCGTATTTAGCGAGAGCTGACGGTGATTTTGGTACATAAAAATTATTGTGGAGAGAAATACTATGAAAAAAGCAGTTATGTACGGCGGCGGCAACATTGGCCGCGGCTTTATCGGTGCGACACTCAGCCAGTCTGGCTACGAGGTGACGTTCATCGACGTGGCGGAGCCGGTCGTGAAGGCTTTGCAGGAAAAGCATCAGTACCCTGTCCGCTATGTGTCGAGCGAAGGATACGAGGACATTATGATCGAGCACGTCACAGCCGTCAACGGCAATGATCAGGAAGCGGCTTCCGAAGCGATCGCAGGCTGTGATATTATGGCGACAGCCGTTGGTGCGAGAATCCTGAAATTCATCGTCCCGAATATCGTTGCGGGCCTGCGCAAGCGCTGGGCGCGGACAGATGCGCCGCTCAACATCATTATCTGTGAGAATCTGAACGACGCAAATAAAATCCTCGAAGGAATGCTCAAGGAGCAGCTCTCCGAGGAAGAAAAGACACTGTTTGATGCGCGCGTCGGTCTGGTCGAAGCATCCATCGGACGCATGGTGCCGGTGCAGACGGAAGAAATGAAGGACGGCGACCCGATGCGCGTCTGCGTCGAGCGCTACGGCTTCCTGCCGGTCGATCTGGCGGCGTTCAAGGGCGAAGTCCCGGGAATTCAGAATCTGGTGCCGTTTGAGCCGTTTGACTTCTATATCAAGCGCAAGCTGTTCATCCACAACATGGGTCACGCGACCTGTGCGTACCTCGGCGGTTACGTCGGCCGGAAATATATCTATCAGGCAATCGACGATCCTGAAATTCTGAGCATCGTGGAAAACGCGATGCTGGAGAGTGCAATGGCGCTGTCGCAGAAATACGGCGTTGAGCTGGAGCCGCTGATGCTCCACATCACCGACCTGCTGGGCCGCTTCCGCAACGAGGCGCTGAAGGATACCTGCAAGCGCGTCGGCGGCGACCCCGCGCGGAAACTCGGCGCAGCCGACCGGCTAATCGGTTCAAGCCTGCTGTGCTTGGAAATGGGCGTAACGCCGGCGTATATTGCCGTCGGAGCGGCAGGCGCGGTCTACCGCTATCTGAACGAGACGGGAACGGAGCAGTCGTATGACGCTGCGAAGCAGGTGCTCAGAGAGGTTTCCGGCCTGCCAGACGAGCATACGCTGTTAAAAATGATTATGCAGATATATGGTCTTTATCTTGAAGGAGAAACCGTTGCAGCAATGCGTAGGTATGCACAGCGGGTCAAGACTGCCGGAATGCACGATGTGATTTAATGGGATGTGTACTTGTCTATTTGAACGCAGGCAATCATGCAAAAAATACTAAAAAAGTACACCAACCGATGCGTGTTTTTTGGATAACGGGAATAGTATAATTATGACGTGGAAACTATACTCTGAAGCCGAAGAAGCTGCGTTCTATGTTCGCCTTGGACGAAATATTTATCAGCTGCGAAAGGCAAGAAAAATATCGCAGGAAGAACTCGCCCGACGGACAAATTGCAGCCAAAAGTACATATCAAATATTGAATTAGGAAAGGCAAGACCAAGCGCAGTGCTTTGCGCCAGAATTGCAGTAGCGCTCCATTGCTCCACAGATGCGCTTTTTGCAGATATACTTTCCAGAGAGCAAACTGCGGATCTCATTGTTACTGCATCTGAGAGGACCCTGATGCACGAAGTCTTGCGGGCCGTCGAAGAATATCGGCATCGTGAGAAATAGCGACAGCCGACCGGCGTGCCGCTATGCCTCCCCCCGTATTTCTGCTTCCGCATCAGGCGCATCATACCGAGCAGGAATTCCTGCTGCTCGTCCGAAAATGTAGCCGCCAAATGGGAAATCTCGCGTAAGCGGGCATTTTGTTCTTCAAACTCCGGATAGATGAGCCACTCGGTCGGTGCGCCCAGCGTCCGCAGCAGCTTTTCCATTGTATTGAGCGTCGGCCGACGCTCACCCCGTTCCAATGCGGCAATATGCCTTGCAGTGAGTCCGACTTGATCCGCAAGCTGTTCGCGCGTCATATTCTTTTCCTCGCGCAATTCTTCCAATTTCTCACCGAAACGCTCCTCTAATGGAGTATTATAAATCGACACCAGTAGTTCACCTCCGACACGAGTATTGTACAGAATACCCGATGTTTCAGAAATGCTCTAATGGTGTCGAATTTTATTCACTATCAGAGGATGAAATAAGAGAATACCTCCAGCGCCGCATATAAAAAAACGGCAGTGCTGGAGGGCAATCAGTACGACTAAAACGCTCCATTCCTGCCGGGATGGAGCGTTTTATGCTATTTTCCCTTAAAAAGAGGCGCGGGCTGCGCCTCAGATGGTGACCAGCAGCCCAGAACACCAGTAGATTCCACTCGTGCCGCAAGGCCGCTTTCAAACGAGCGGCAGTCGGCCGGCAACGAGTGGAACTACTGGTGAATAAATTTAGCGTCCGTCAGTGTGCATACGCTGCAAATTGCAGCCGCAGCGTGCTGGCGGATTTTTATTACCCCATTCGCGCCCCTCCGCTTTTGAAATTTTGGCTTTCTCAAAATTTCAAAAGATTGGAGGAATCCAGAATGGGATTCAATTATGCAATCGAAAAGGCAAAGTTTGAAAGAGAATGGACGCAGCTCCGTGTCGAATATGAAAAGGCTGGCATGTCAAATGAAAAGATTAACATCTTGCACGACTACGATTGGGAAAATTTCAAGAAAGAACGGATTTACGCTATTCACACGCAGGAATTCAGAGAAGCCCAATATGACAACGGCAACAGTCAGGAGGATAAATCGCCGCTTTTTAAAAAGTTTTTGTCGGCAATCAGTCGGTGGGATAATTATGCGGCAAGCACAAGTACAGGCTGGATTGAAGATATTACGGATGAACGATTGGCAGCACGTCTAAAGGAATTGTCACAAGAAGATCTTGAACTGTTGACACAATTTATCATTCAGGGCTTCACACAGTCTGATTTAGAACAGATGGGATATGGAAAACAGTACAAAATTTCTCGGAGAATTTCACGCTTAAAAAATTTTTTGAAAAAATAATTGAAAACTGCATAAAAAGCGCGTTCTCGCTGCCTACCACATGAGGGGATCTTTTTTAAGCCCCCTCGCGCAGCTTGAAAAGTACATATCCAGTGACTGAATGACATCAAGCGGATGCGCCTGAAAAGGAACAGCGATGCGGAGGATGCGCGAAGACCACCTGTGCGGAAAGCATTGCTTCT
>ERZ827492.910-NODE-910-length-25716-cov-4.928374_pt1 | contig 25716 bp, 20 predicted proteins | sample MGYA00519704_ERZ827492 | MGnify/ENA primary metagenome ERZ827492 (study PRJEB31778, sample SAMEA3449325) | human gut metagenome | biome: human gut; feature: human-associated habitat; material: faeces | place: United Kingdom | collected 2010/2012 ...
TGTTGCAGACTGTCCAGCCCGTCTCGGCCGCCAGGATGTCCACCCACCGGCTGTCCCCGTCATAGCGCCCGCCGAAATAACCTCGGGGATCATATCCGTAGGTGTTGGAATCGCCAAAGCAGATCACATTCATCCCGCACTTTCCTTTCTCTGAATGTCCGCATTTCCGAATGCAGTAGAAAAGGCTTCCGCCTAATCTTTCTCCTTCGATTGCTTTAGCCTCATTAGAATCTCTTCATCCGCTGGGCAGAAGGCATATTGATCGATTTCATCCACCGTGATCCAGCGGATATCATTGTGTTCCAGTTTCTGCGGGATACCTTCTCGGATGGCAGCATGAAACAACATCAAATGGACCGTCAGGTCGGGGTATTCGTGGACCACATCCATGAACACCTCGCCCACATTCAGCATAACAGCCAGTTCCTCCTGACACTCCCGAATGAGCGCCTGCTCCTTGGTTTCGCCTGGTTCTACTTTTCCGCCCACAAACTCCCACAGCAGTCCTCTGTCCTTATGCGCTGGCCGTTGGCAGATCATAAACTTGTCCTGATTCCAAATCAGAGCTGCTACTACTTCAGTCATCTGTTTTCACCTACAAGTCAACTTTTTTTCAAATCAATATTGGTAAACTGCGGGCAACTGTATTTATCAGGTACTTATAAATACATACATATGGTCTCAACTAAACGTGTCAATGTTTCCAGTCGCTGTTCCGGTTTTAGCTCACATTCCCAAATTACAATGGTATTCCAGCCCATGCTCTTTAATCGCTCATAGTTTAAAGCATCGCGCTTAACATTTCCGTTGATTTTATTTTTCCAAAACTCGGCGTTACATTTAGGCCATACAAAGTATTTACAAGGGTCATGGTGATGCCAAAAACATCCATTCACAAAAATGCATACTCTATATTTTGGAAGTACAATATCAGGATGCCCGGGATAACGTTTATCATTAATTCGATAACGAAATCCCTTTGAGAAAAGGTAATGTCGCACAATCATCTCGGGTTTTGTGTTTTTCCCTTTTATATGTGACATATTGAAACTTCTGACTGGAGGAATATGTACATCAGCCATAAAATCACCATACCCGTACTACTTAAGTTCTACAAATATCTTTGAAAATAAAAACTTTGTAAAAATATCCTCAACCTGTTGTGCAATTACTGGAGATTCCATGTAAGTCCCCATCTCTATGTTTCCTTCTTGACCATGATAAGAAAGATTGGCTGAAGTAATAAGGGTTTTGGATTTATCAACACATATGACTTTCGCATGTAGAGAAGACATCCGATCACTTGAGTGCTGGTAATCATAGATTCTTAAAAATTGGCTGCGATTTCTCAATAGTTTTTCAAATTCAGGCTGTCCCTCAAGTCCATTGGCAAAGAACTTTATTAAAATCCCCGTTCTGCTTTTCTGAATCATACGCTCAACCAAATCTCCAAAATAATCAGATAACGAATATCCGGTTATTAATAAACTTTTTTTCGCTCCGGAAATCATAGCCGAAACAGTGTTGGCCGTCGATCGAGCTTTAACCGAAAATGAAGGGGGGGCTGTGACTACAAGTTCTGAGCGACAGCCTTGATCAGTTGTCAAAGCCGAACTCAAAAGTAAGCAAATCTCTTCGGCTTCCATTTGTGAGAGCATTGGATACCGTTTTTTTATTAATCCGATGCTTTCTGCATTCATCTCAAATTTTCCACGGGAATCAATAGGGGTTGCGTTTTTTATGGAGTTGAGAAGAATATCCAGATTTACATTTCCAGTTGACATAGTTCTTTCACCAGTTCCCCGAAGAATGCATTGCTTTCACGTTCTGCAATGGGAACAACCAAGCCTCGGTCAAGCATTCTATTTCCGTTCTCACAGGCAGTTTCTGAGATCATGCAACACGAATGGCAAGCCGCACCATTTGAATTTGTTGCAGCAGGGGCATTATGCAGACATTCCGGATCATTTGTGCAAAGCAGTGCTTCTTGAAAAGCATCTCGCATGATTGGAATTAGTTTATCAACACATCCGAGTTCCACAAGGCCTCCGAGGGAACCTTCTTTATCGGGACTTCCTGTATACAAAAGTATTCCAGCCATATTGTCTCCAAAGTAAATGCGTTCTCTGATTGCAGAAGAAGAATAACCGGACGACATGGACATTTGCTTAATGAGCAAATGAGAAAATGTATGAAGCAAAACATAGATACCATTTCTCATCACAGTTACTTTCCAATCACGTGAAGCGCAAAATTCCATATAGCTTTCCGCATAACGTTGAGAGAATGATTTTACCTCAGGCTGATTTAACCATTCGCTTAGTGTTTCTTGGTTAAATTCAATAAAAACACCTTCACCGTTGATCTCAACTGCAGGAAGCCATCGTTCTGTTTTCCCTTTATTCAAATAAACAATATTGGCCTGTTCATCCGCATCCGGATCAGGTGCATCTACTCTTGTGAAACCAAGTAAAACCTTCACTTCCCGGAGCCGGGTAATGCGAATAATCCGGCTGAAATACTTCTTGAGATATTCAGGCAGACTTTCTTCTTCGGCTTTGAAGTGCTTCTTGTTTGAAGCATATACCGGGTCATTGTGGTGGGTAATTGCATCGTACTCCATTCTTTTAATTTCAGTGAATTCCTTAATATTGTTTAATCGCCTGGTTAAGGCTGCATCAAATTCCTCTTTGCTGTAACTGGAAAAGTATTTTTCGTAGATTTTTTCAACACCAATATCGCCAAAAGTGTCTTTAATTTCCTCAATAATCCGCATATGTTCATCGATAAGATTATAAAGTGGATTGATCCACGGAGGAATTGAGATAGCGCTTCGGGTAACGGAAAAATATACATTTGAAGCGCCTCTCTGAGAAGGGACTATCGGCTTAGTACATTTTTCGCGTTTTGCCTTTGGGCGAAATGGATGCTGTCCTTGGCAACTCAACCCTTCAAAGTTTTCTTTTTGTGTCGCACCGCTCATACTCCGCCGTGCACCGCACGAACATTCTATCCACATATCAGCTAATGTAGAGGTATTTCCTGTTGAGTACATTCTTAAAGTGCCATTACAGACAGCGTTGCCTTTGTGAACCCACCAGCTCCAGGGAAAATCACTCATATGTCCATTTTCACAAATGGTAATAAATCTTGATGGATATGCAGGTTTGTGACATTCTGGACATGTAACTCCAAAGCGAAGATAGCGCTCAAGATCAAAATTTATTCTGGCGTCAAACAATCTTCCACATCTTGGATTTGAGCAGACATGAAAATACGGAAAAGTTGAGACAGGCACATCTCCAAAATGGGATGAACGAGGCATGTAGAAACAGTCTACTCCTAAATAGGACGCTAAGCGACCATCAATTATCTTTTTTCCTGTTTCAGTCCAGTAATTGGTATCCAGCATTATAACGGAATCTTTTACAGCGTCAATAATTGCTCCTGGTCCAAATGTAGTAATAATTTGATTAGGGCGGAGTTCGCCTAATTTATTATTTTGTTGCGCCATATTAATCCTCCCAATAGTAATACATGTTGGAAGCACTTTCCACTTCACGCATGGAATTTAAGGTTGGTTTTTCCGATTCGCTGCATCTTTCGCCATAATAATTCATTAGGCGGTTGTATGTATCTGTTTTTCCAATATAGTACAATAGGGGTTTCTTCTGTGTGGCCAGAAATTTCCACCAGTCAATAAACTGATCAATTTCTGTTTCAACTTCTACACGCACAGAGGGCTTAATGATATTAAGGCGCGTGAGAATAACAGACTTAATGTTATCGAGTTGCTCATCTGTAAGCGATGCAATAAGACCTGCACCCATGTTGCGAGCCAAATCAGGATACTTTAGACGAATAGCAGAAATGATTACAGCATGGAGAACTCTATCGCGCGCCCGTGCAGAGAACGGAGTTGCTGTTGTGCCTTCAACAAATCGATATAATTGAGAGTGGTACCCGGTGAAATTCTCAAAATGCGACAAATCTCTTGGGCGATAGGGATTATACAGTGTAACAACCAATCCAGGGAAGCCTCGTCCAATTCGGCTTGTAGCCTGAATATATTCAGAATTCTGTTTCGGTTGGCCGGTAACTACCATTAGTCCGAGGCGATCCACATCCATTCCCACAGCAATCATGTTTGTTGCGACAGCCGTATCCAAGCAATCATCCGATTGAAAATTTGTTTCAAGTTGTTTGAGTTTGTTAGGAATGTCATACGAAGACATTCTGGATGTAATTTCTGTCCGGCGTTTTAAGGGACGCTCGCGCTCATAATGGTACTTCTTTTTTAACCGTTTAATTCGCTTTGGAATGTCATCTTGCAGTAGACGAACTGCACCGCCAAGTTCACGAATGCTATTAAAGTAACCTACCAGCGAATAATACGGATCAATATAGTTTTTTGTCGCTTCATCCTTCGATAACTCGTATGAGGTCTGAAGCAATACTGCATAGACTCGGAGTAATGCCGTTTTCATGGATTGCCCGTTTGCGCATATCCCAACATATTTTCTAAAGGGATCTTCTGTAATGGGAACCTCATTAATGAAGAAACTATCACCAATTTCAAATCCATTGGGAGGGAATTGTGCCGTGTTTTTTCTACCATAAAGGCACTTTGTCTGTTCGCCTGCATTTTTAATGGTCGCTGTTGAAACTACATACTTCGGTTTAATTGCCTGTCCATTATTATCTATATATGTGCAGAGGTCCTCGATAATTGTTTCATATGCTCCATATATAGTGCCGAGGGGGCCGGTAATCAAATGTAGTTCGTCCTGAATGATAAGTTCTGGTGGAGCAAATTGTTTAACGGGTTTAAGTGAAGCAGTAGGTAAAGTAGCCGTCTTGTTATGTCGCTTATGTTCATCTCCGATAGCAACATAGCCGTCTCGGCTACACAGTCGATCAACCCGCCCGAACAGAGTATTTGTTTTAACATCCCAAGGAAGACGAGCAAATTTATCAACCGTAGAAAGTATAATGGTCGGACACTTTGAATAGATTTCTTCGTCAACAAGATAAACCGGAATTGCTATTCTGTCTTGCTTGTATTTATAGAACATGCAGTTTGGGTCAGAACAGTAAATCTCAATGGATTTCCTGTCAAAGTCAACATAGAAATTTTCAGCGGAAAGAGGTTTGCCACAAAATGGGCATGTCAATAGCTGTTTATAGAGTAAATTGCAATTTCTTCTTGCCTTTCCAGGGTCATTGGGATCTTCCTTTAGGTCTTTGAAATTATTGGGTGTAACGGTTCCACCAACCCAAAAACCTATAGAAATCGGTTCTGCCCCAAATCTGCCGCCTGTTTTTCGTCTGATCAACTCAGCAGCAACTACCATTTTTATGATTCGGTCTCTTTGCTGAGTGGTTAATAGGCGTAGTGTATACCGTAGAATTGCAGTCACACCACCATCCCTGTTAAAAGTATCATTAGGGTTAATATGAAGTCTTCGATTCGCAATTACAAATGCCATGAGGCCAAGATAAGCTTCAGTTTTACCGCCACCTGTTGGAAAATATAGCAAATCAACTATATCTCGGTCTATGTGTTGTGGATTGACCATGGCGCTTAAATTCATGAGAATGAAGGCAATCTGAAACGGTCTCCACCCAAAGTCGTTATCCGGATTTTGGGGATTTACAAAGTCCTGGAAATTGCATTCTACACCTGCACCATGCTTTTTGGAATAGTTCATGATGTTCCGCTGGAGAATCATGGTCCTGTTCATAAAGCAAAATGCATCAAAGGCTACTGGATCAGTCACCAACAGATCAATTCCTTCTCTAATGCGGGTCAATGCCTGTTTGCAGTCAGAAATGACTTGTTCACCTATTTCTGTAGAGAACTCCCGATCCTGCATTTTAGAATTCTTGATAAGCTTTTCCAGAATCCATTCTTCATAAGAGTTTGCAAGAGTGTTAAGACGTTCAATAATTTGATCCTTTTTCTTTGCTATTGATAAAAAACGCATTGAAAAGTAGAATTTGTCAAAGCCTTTTAGTGCAGCACTAACACCAGGGAATTCATACTGTGGAATAAAGTCTGATGTAATTTCACAACATTTCCCTTCAACAGGAGCATCCCATGTGGCTGCGCAACCGCGTCCCCGCCCCATGATAGGTCTTTGTTCAAAATAGAATTCATCCGAAGCAAGCACTTTGCGGCATATATGTTCAGCTATAAACACCCGGCTCCCATCTGTGGCATATGCACGGAGATTAACCTGAAACATGATAGATTCAAGTACACTTTCCGCCCCAGGTCTTCTGTTAATTACATATGCTGTAACAAGAAAGAAACCATGTTTTAGCGCAATTTTTGAAACATGCACTACAACATTGGGATCACAGATCAATGGATAATCCTTTATGCGATTAATATCTGAGAAGGAGATATGAAGGGTTTCTTCCATTTTCAGGCGCTTGTATGCAGCAACTTCCACCTCTTTGCCATCTTTATTTGTTTTTTTCTCGGTGGTTTTAATATAGTCTCCCCAGGAAATATCCAGACTGATAGCTGATGTGGAAGTTTTGACATAAAAACTTATGCCGATAGATGATTGTTGCTTGAACTTTGTAGCCGCAATAGGTTCGTTGTCATCATCTTCACCCGAAGTATAGTTTTCACCATCTTCATAGGCAATATCAGTATCAACTTCCTGCTCGCCGACATCGATTCCATCTGCAGAAGCAGTTGTCTGAGGATACAACATACCCACGATATAGGCAAACATAGGGTTCTCGTCCAAAACTTCATCCGGACTTTGAGGTCCCATGAGGTCTGTTCTCAGTGCGTTGATAAGTTTTTGGCGGACTTCTGCATACTGGAATCTGTCACCCATATTAATCCTCCGAAATCTTTCTTGCGGTACCCAGCGTATACTTGTAGCTGTTGCCTGGATGAATATTATCGTCTGTGATCAAACGATACGACCAATGTTTTTTGTCCGGATCTGCTGTTGACGCGAAGCGGCACCATTTGATTCCTTCTTTTGCTTTTGCAATTACCTCGTCTGAATCCGCATCCTTGGATGCTTTTACTTCCACCATATACTTTTCAGTAACAGTTTCGACGAGAAAATCGGGATTGTATTGCTGCCCGGCTTGCCAGAAAAGGCCCAACTGGTTCAGGGGCGGCTTAATCCATCTGATTACATCAGAATCTTCTTCCAGAATAATTGAGAAAAGGCGTTCAGAGTCACTGTCAAACGCATTCTCCGGATAATAGGATTTTTTATAACCAGTAAACAAATATTTTTTGATGTTTGCCTTATCAGTGAACGGCTTGTCAAACTTAACACGACCATTTTCCTTTACATTTTTGACGAACTTTCTGAAAAGAATAAAGTCTTTCTGGACGATGTGGGTCTCCCATGTCTTTCTCTCCATATGTTCATATACTTGTTTCCGGATATCATCCACGATGGAAGCAGCATAACGACGGACAATTTTCCTCTTTTCTTCTTCTGTGCTATCGATTTGAGCAAGATACCCATAAACCAGTTCCATAATGAAGTCGGCATCATCATAGGAAAGTTCACTGATGGAATCCAGAAGCATACATGCCAAAGTATTTACTGCGTCATCGACTTCGAGGATCTGAGCATCTACAGAAGCAAGAAGTTGCTGATTTACCGCATCAAATCTTTCAATTTTTGCTGCTGCAACCTCAAAATCTTCTATCAACCGTTTCACCGGGAAAGGCTTGAAAGAAACAGTGGAACTTGTCTGGACCAATATCTTAGGAACAGAAATGGCTTTAGCAAGGATCTGGGCCTTTTTGATGAAGTCTTCTTTACTGAGCGGCTTTTGTTTGCCACTTTTGGGCGCAGATTTTTTCTGAGGGGCAGCAGGTGGTTCCGGTTGGTCAAACAAAGATGTTTGTTCCGTATTTACTGCTTGTTCCTGCGTTTTATGGATCATTCCGCCATAGACTTTCAAATATGCAGCATAAAGGCTTTCCTGCGTTTCCGGATTGTTAAGAGCAGAGAAAGACTTAACACCGGTATCTGCAACCGCTTGGTCAAAAAAGCTGATTTGCCCGTCATCTACTACACCACTTACATCAACAGCGTTGGTAGGTTCAACTGCCGATTTATCAAGATCACGATAGCGGAAAATATTGCTGTTTTTAATTTCATCGACCAATTCACGGTAATGATCGTGAGCAACAATATCGAGAGTATCAATGTCTTCATTACCTGTAGCTTGGCCAAAAGGCAAGCGAAGTCCACGTCCAATTGTCTGCATGGCGAGGATATCACTCTTGGCCGCATTCAGAGGGATAATCGTAAAAAGATTATTAACATCCCACCCCTCTTTCAGTTTATAGACATGAAGAACAATTTCGGTGGGATTGTCGTTTTTTTCAATAGAGAGAAGGCGACGGACATTTTCCTCTGTTTCTTCACCCTTCATATTGGAGTGAATCTCAATAACCTTTCCTTTATATCGTCCGTTTTCAAAAGTGTCGCTGTCAATCATTTGACGAATCTTTTTTGCATGATTCGTATCTTTGCATGCTACGAGAACAATTGGTTTGACATAATCCAAATTATTCTCATCACAATATTCCTTGAGAATTGCCTTGCGGTGTTCATGAAGAGTTAGTCCATCACGGATTTTCATCTCTTCAATGTCGTCTGCGCTGTAGCCTGCCATATTGGATCGTCCCATCACAACAGGAGTCTTCAGATATCCTTCAACTGCACCACGGGCAAGATCATAGGAATAGATTACATTACTGGTTGTTTTGGGCGTTGCAGTAAATTCTAACCCCAAAATTGGTTTTAGATAGTTAATAGCTTTCATGGATGCCGGTGCATAGTATCTGTGTGCCTCATCCATGCAAATAACAAGATCCTCAAATTGTGCCAAGACATCTGCAAAGGACATACCCAGATCTTCGTGGAATTTATGAAACTTGAACTGCGTGTCTGTTTTGCTGTTGAAAATCTTTCCAATATTGAAAATGAATAGCTGAATCTCAGAAGTCTTTTCGAGTTCGATTTCACCCTGAATGTATCGGGTTGGATAGGAAGTATAGTTTTCTCCATCAAATACCTTGGGGCGCCCCATTTCTGCTTCAAGCCCTTTGAAAATATATTTGGGATGGTTTGGATTGGATTCTTTGCGCAGCTTTTCGTAAATGGTGTTGCCTGGTGCCAGTATAAAAAAATGCTTATAGCCTTTTGTTTTGTACAGGTAATAGATGCAGGCGCCCATCAACCTTGTTTTTCCAATACCGGTTGCCATATGATAACAAAATGAAGGAAAATCAAACTCATCCGCAACCCTAATCTGATTTTTATTCTCACAATGCTCGCTTGCGATTGCCTCAATGGCAGCTTTTTCTTGCTTGCAATAATTGCAACTCTCAGAAATCGCGGAAAGATACGATAGTGCTTCCTGCTGGGGTGTACGGAGACTCATTGCATATCCAATCTTTCTTACAATATTGGACATTTACCGCACCTCGCTTTCAAAAGTGCATTTTTGCAGAAGATCTTTAGGAATCTTCTTTACTTCAATATTTTCGGGAAGTTGGAGATCCGATTGTATTTTGGTTCCATAAATCAGCAAAGACTGGTCATCGCTTAAAGTTGCAGATACAGACTTGATATACTCTGCATTAATGAATTCCTTGGTTATGTGAATAAAACGTTTTTCAGAAGAGTAGCCATGGAATATTCCTTTAGGTGCGTATTTGAATCCTTCAATCCTACAAATGGCTTCACAAATCATATCAAAATTGTATTTGGGATTCACCTGCATTAAGGGCAGTATGGGGTGACGAACTAATAATGATTCGGCAAGATCATAATATTTAAATCCACTTCCGCATGCTGGCAATTCTGCCTCAGGGCATCCATCAACAACGTGACGTAGCCGCGGGATAATTATTTCTTGCATTGTAGCATTTGAGAGCTCGACTAATATAAATTTCCTATTGGTCCTTTTCTCATAGTTTAAATGCATAACAGCGTGTGCAGTTGTTCCACTACCAGCAAATGAGTCTAAAATATAATCATTTGGCCCAGAAAAAGCGTCTATTAAATATTCAATAAGTTTTACAGGTTTTGGATAAGAAAATTTTAGTCCTAATTTCTCCAACAAGAGGCGCATTTGATTAGTTGTCCCAAAACCGCGCAACACCGAAACAAAGTGTCCTTTCGATGATTCTCTAATTTTGACCGCTTCAATTGCTCCAGTAGGCTTCATCTCAAAAACGGTACGTTGTCCTTTGCTATCCGTAATTTCTGTAAAATTTTTGCTTATAAATTCTTCCAGCAAAGCTTTAGAACTCCAACCAGTAGTCGCTTCTACTGAGTTTACTGTCCTATAGTCTTTTACCTGTATATCTTTTGAATATTGAGGAAATTGGACATTTTTCTTCTCAATAACTCCCTCACTAAAGCTGCAAGGAAAACCAGAAGGAATAACTACAGTTTTAGGGGGATTTTTCCGCCCGTTCTTTATAATGGTGTTTCTAATCTCATTTTTATATAGTTTACTCGATGAACCAACATTTGGGTCTATTACGTCTGTATCGTCAATAACACCAGTTTTACTGTAAACAAGAATATATTCGTGATAATTGATAATCTTTGCCTGATTATCGGTATTTCCCTCATAATTCCAAATTAGTGTTGCAATAAACTTATCCCTTCCGAATAGTTCATCGCAGAGGACTTTGAGATAATGGCATTCATCATCATTAATACTGATCAATAAAACCCCGTTTTCATCGGTTAGCAATTCCCAAAGAAGGCTAAGCCTATCTCGCATTAAACTTAGCCAAATCGAGTGAGAAATGCTGTCATCATATTGTTCAAAGGCGCTTCCTGTATTATATGGAGGATCGATGTATATACATTTTATTTTGCCCGCAAAATCCTGTTGAAGCGATTGAAGCGCAATAAGATTGTCACCCTGAATTAGCATGTTTTTTGAGTCTGGATCTCCATAAGATTTATGGCTATCTTCAACTAAAACTCTTGGCTCCACATCCTTTGTGTCATATTTTCCAACCCATGTTAATTCAAGTTTTCCTTTTTTTTGCATATACAACCCTCTCAATATTTCAGAACGACTTTGGGAATCAGAAAAGGATGAATTTCAAACTGCCTGTTAAATTCCAGAATTGTTTCTTCTCCGTCTTCGTGAATCTGTGATACCTTTTGGTGGAAGCTTTCCTGTAATTTCAGCAGTTGCTTTTTCTTCTCCTCAGCCTTCTTCCTGATATCCAGTTTTTCCAGGAATGCTTTGGCTTGGGCGCTCTGGAGATTTAATGCAACAAATTCATCATTTGTCTCGGCAATTTGGATATTCAATTGTTCTGTCTGAATCTCAATCCAGTTTTCAACTTTTCTTCGATTATAGTTCTTGACAGGCTCTGTGTCTCGCGCATACTTTAATCGCATTTCCTCTGTCAGCCGCTCGTATACGCTGCTGAACACCGCCAACTCATCAGCTGTCGGATGAAAATAGTGAATATCATAGTCATCTGCTTGTTCGATTGCGGAGAGGAGCTCTTCCTCAGCAAAATCTATGTATTTACCATTTTCGTCGCATAACAACAATACCGGGAGTAGGGGAGTTTGTCCATCACAAAAGGCACCAATAAACAACAAACCATGCCCTCCGAATTGTGCGTTTCCCCAGTTTTCAATGCGAAGATAACTGGGGGCACCGTCCAATTCATCTTCATCCGGAATGGCTGACCAATATTCAACCTCACGGAGATAACGGTCAATATCCTGTTTTGTCTTGTCAAGTGACTGGCCCTTGGCTTCGCTGCTTTCCGTGAGCAAAAGGCTGCGCAGCTGCGATACCTTCTTATTGCGCCGTGCATCAATTGTTCGATCCAGTTTATCAAATGCCTTTCTGAATTCATCAGCAGTATTGCATCTTTGGTAGATCTCCAAAACCATTTTTTCAAAACTAATACCCGATTCAAGCGTTCCCAACGCTTTATCCGATGCTCCGAATACGCCTTCGAATAATTCAAACTTCCGGGATAAAATGTCATAAACACGTCGGTCGGCTTCGTTTTGGGTATTCAAAAGGTTTATGGCAACGACATTATGTTCCTGGCCATACCGGTGACACCGCCCGATACGTTGCTCAATCTTTTGCGGATTCCAGGGCAAATCGTAGTTAATAACCGTGTTACAGAACTGAAGGTTCAACCCTTCGGAACCAGCATCTGTGAGAACCAAAATTTTGGCATGGAATTTAAAATAGTCAACTATAGCATGTTTATATTCGACATTTCGGCCATAATTGGTTTTCCCGAAGTTTTTCACTTGCCATGCGCGATAGATTTCCTTTGTCATCACATCGTCACAATCGCCATTGAAGATGAGGATGTCTTCTTCAGCGTAACCTTCTTTTCTCAACTCCTGTGCAATATATCTTTGTGTACGCTTGGACTCAGTGAACACAACTGCTTTTTCAGGAATTCCACTGCTTTTCTGGTATCTAAATGCCGTATTCAAAGCTATTTCCAACGCAGTAATCTTTGCATTTTGCTCAATCCTACCTGCGGTGTTAATAATCTCATTTACCTCATCGATTTCATTCTGTATCAGCTGTTTTTGGTAGGCTACATCCTCATCATTTGAAATATCAAATTCATCGTCGTTGATTTCATCTTCTACATATTGCCAAAACAGATCAAAACCTTCCTGCGCATCAGTTGACTTTGTTCCTTCATATAGCTTCTCCAGTCTCGCGCGCAACACCTCAAATGTTTCAATCAAAGCAAAGCTGGACGATGCAAGAAGTTTCCGGATGACCAATGTAACCAAACCACGATTTGCAGCAGGAATGGAATACAGTATTTCTCTCTTAAGAAATGCATTAACCTGCATATACAGGGTTATTTCATCTTTGGAAAGCCGGAAATCTACAGTCCTGCATTCTCTCTTCTTGAAGTTCATATATTTGCTGACATCCCGCCGAAGAGTACGGTACAGTATCGGAGCAAGTTCGGATTTGAGGTCAGAATAATCCTGCCCCTCAATATAGCGTTTAGAAAATACCTTCTCATTTCCAAAGATACGAGGGTCAATAAAGGAAACAATGCCGTGAAGATCCGTCAGCGAATTCTGCAACGGGGTTGCAGTGAGTAAAACTTTGGGAATTCCTTTTGAAAGGTCATATAGATTTTTCGCACGCTTGGTTCCGTGAAACACATTCCTAAGATTGTGAGCTTCATCAATTACAATAAGATCCCATTTAATATTGGGGAAACGACGCATTAATTTGGAAGAATAATCGTATGAGGTCAGAATTATTTGGGGTTCTGTGCTGTCACAAAGCCTCGCTTTTGTAGCGGAATAATCCTTCTCTACCAGAAAACGATCCAAAATTGTTGTGCGCATCCCAAATTTTTCATCCAGTTCCACTTCCCACTGTTTCCTCAAAGTTGCAGGAAGTGCAATCAGGATGCGCTTGGCGCCGGATTGTATAACATATTTGATTACAAGACCGGCTTCAATGGTCTTGCCAAGTCCGACTTCATCAGCAAGAATGATTCCTCCGGTTTTCAATGACTGTATGGCAGCACAAAACGCGTTTACCTGATGCGGATTTAATTGGATGTCCGCATTTAATAAACAGCTATATGGCGATTTTTCAAGTGCCGGTTTTTTGTATCGGGCATACTGTTCCAGAAGCAAGTTGCTCATTTTCAGTTTGCGCCTCCTGCTCAAGCTTTTCAGCGATGCCAGTTGCAATTCCTCTCGCCATCATAGGCGGTACCGCATTTCCTACTTGTATAAATTGCGCTGTGCGTGGACCCTCAAAAAAGTAACTGTCCGGGAAGGATTGTATTCTTGCAGCTTCTCTCACTGTTATAGAACGATGCTGCTTTATATCCGGGTGAATAAAATAGTGCCCGTCTTTGGCGAGATGTGCCAAGATGGTATGGCAGCATGATTGGTCTCCTTCTACAACCTTAAAGCGATCTGTAAATGAGTCTCGGTTTTTATGAGTCTTTAGATTATCAGGGAGATCGTTGTAGTTTAAACGCTGATGACCATTGTTCCACAACTGAATTGCGCGCTTATATATTTTTATATCACGAGGTATATTGGGCCTACATTGGTGTAATGTCAGAACATCTTTCGACGTACGAATTTCATTATCAATTACATAAGTACAACACGGTTTTCTACCATAATGCGTTTTTTCTTTCCCAGGTGTCAGCATAGGCAGATCCTGCAGTAGCTCATTGACGGTTGCATGTGGATCGATAACATCGAATTCAGGGTAGCAAAGACATCGGCTTCCTTTTCTCCATCCGACTATAATCATCCTTCTCCGGGTCTGCAATACACCAAAATCACTGGCATTGAGTTCCCGGCAATCAATTTCGTAACCGATACGTTTAAAATAACTTTTAATGTTGCGCCATGTAGCGCCTCCATTGGCTGATTTGATTCCCATAACATTCTCAAAAACAAACATTTTGGGATTGTATTTCTTGAGGAAATCTGCGTAAAGCAAATAGAGGCTATTTCTTGGATCTTGCTCCATGGGAATTTCCATGTGGTGACTTTGCGCACGGCCAACAAGAGAGTAGGCTTGGCAAGGAGGGCCACCAATAATTACATCCACTTGGTTAACAGCATCTTCTCTCAGGATGGTGTCAATTCTTCTAAAGATACCAGGCAGAGATTGTTTCGACATGGTTTCACATAACACGGTTTTCAATACTTCTTCTGGGATGTGCCGAATAAACTCTGTTCTTGAAATATTCCCTCTCAGATAATTGTAGTACGATTCAAGATTATTTATTTTTTTCAGATAATAGTAGCAGCTGCGAGTCTCAAGTGTTTGAGCAGCATAGGGGTTCATTTCAACATGTGCGACTGGATTAAAGCCCGCCTGAAAAAAACCCTCTGAAAGTCCACCGGCTCCCGCAAACAAATCTATAAAATTATAACCATTCCCATTTGACTTTTTATCTTTAATGTCCTGTGTGAACATGCTATCCCCCAACCCACTACATATTGATGTAGATATAAGATTTCTATGCTATACTGGCTTGCACTTTCTTATTGTAAAGTTGCCGTATCATCTGGGACAATTTCCATAATATCCTCAATCCGACAATCCAAAGCCGTACAGATCTTTAGGAGAATCTCAGTCGTGACATGGCCATTCCGTCCCATTTTAGTGACTGAAGCTGGGCTGATTCCTGCCTTTGCACACAAATCTTTTTTCTTCATATCTTTGTCAATAAGTAGCTTCCAGAGCTTTTTATAACTGACAGCCATAAAAAGATTCCTCCATACTGATAGAAAAAATGCTCTGCCATGCGGCAGAGCATTTTTCTGGATGCAGCCATACCGCCAAGGTCTATTCCAACACCTGACAGCGTTGTATATAATAATAGCATATTCAACAGGAGTACGCAAGAAAATCATGTATTCGCACGATTTGTAGTTTCTTTACAACATAGCTCCTTGGCATTTGAGCTTCTGTTCTATCCACAGTCTCTTTGCTGTACAATCGCGGACTTTTACAACAGATAGCAAAACCGTAGCTATTTTCCAAACGCCAAAGCAGAGTCCCTGATTATCTATCTTCACACTTTCTCCGGTAAAGGCCAGAAGATATTTGAGACTGTGCAGTCGTCTGGTTGCCCGCCGTTTACTCTGATGGCTATTAGCGATTTAGACCGGAATCACGACATGGTACCTTGGGACAGTCCTCCTTCAAAAACGCTAAACCCACCAGGATGGGCAGATTATTATCCGCAGCTTCTGGTAAAGAAGATCATCCCAACGACAGAGGAAGCAATTCCCTGTGTTCTACATTGGTGAGGGGTTGCCGGGTATTCTCTTGAGGGGTGTTTGCGCTGTACGGCATTTACTGGACTAACTTGTTTTCTGGCGTGGGCAGTATGTCCGCTTCTCTGCATTTTCCCGTGATAATCCGTGATAAAGAAATACCTCTTCTCCCATGAACCGAAGTGTCGACCAGATTGCATACACTTTTCCCTGGGCACTAAGGAGGATAAGACACGGAATCCGATTCTGCAAAATGTCCAGAGAACACGGAAGAGATACATGTCATTTATCAGGCCACGGGAATTAACACGCTGGTTCATTAGAACCCAGGCAATCACTACAATCAAGCGGCGGATCGTACAGCTACTGGTATTGTCTGGATGCGCAACCAGAATAATATAGCTTTATTGTAATCTTTATTTGATTGCGATATAATGCAATAAACAGTAAAAACGGAGGTATGGGAAATGCGCAAAAAATTTGACGAGCGGATTCCTCGTTATACAGATTTGATTTTGCCCACTTTCTTGGCCTTAAAAGAACTTGGTGGCTCTGGAAAAAATGATGAAATACTAACCAGTGTTATTCAGGACCTTAATTTATCAGATGAAATTGTTGATTTCCCCCATAAAGATAGCACAAGCATGTCAGAGCTGTCATATCAGTTGGCGTGGGCAAGAACTTATCTAAAAAAGTATGGTGTTATTGAAAACAGTGCCCGTTGTGTGTGGTCCATTCTTCCGGAGTTTACACAGGAAACAACTTTAGATGCAAAGAAAATTGTCCAGACAGTAGTTCAGAAAGATGCAGAACAGCGACAAAACCGATCAGCATTGTCTGACAACGCTGCTGAGGATACACCCGAGGACGATGGAATTGGAATACCTGATGAAGTAAAACCGTGGCGTCAAAGATTGCAAGAAATTCTCCAAACAATGGATCCTTATGGTTTTGAGCGGCTTACGCAGCGGATTCTGCGTGAATGTGGATTCTCACAAGTAGAAGTCACCAAAAAATCCGGTGATGGTGGAATTGATGGTACTGGAAAGCTTCGAATGAACGGACTTTTTAGTTTTAATGTTGCTTTTCAATGCAAACGCTACTCTGGCGTCGTTGGTGCTGGAGAAGTTCGTGACTTTAGAGGGTCCCTTAACAATAATATTGAGAAAGGGCTCTTGATTACAACAGGTACATTCTCGAAGTTAGCAAAACAGGAGGCTACAGATCCTGGAAAGCGGTTAATAGACTTAATGGATGGCGAAGAGCTTATTGATAAAATTGTGGAGTTCAGCATTGGAGTCCGAGAGGTAAAGGATTACGAGATTGACGAGGAATTCTTCAAAAAGATATAGTTAAAATCGTCTTAGAGTTTAGCCGTTTTTCTTTGTATATAGCGTGCTAAAAACTGATACGCCTGAGGGGCAGAAATGACTTGCTTTCAGGCTTTGCCAGAGTTACAATACCCCAAACCCAAACAGTGAAAAAGAGCCCTTCTGGACAGGCGGTGGCAGCGAATACCGCACTTGGTCAAGAAGGGCTCTTTGACCACATGTTTGACCACAGACAGCGTCGGAACACGTGGAAACAGCGGATTTAAGAGCGTCAAAAAATATTCAATACTGAGCGGAAAGCGCTGGAAAGCACTACAAATCACCATAAAAAATTTGGTTCAAGCGTTTGGGAGCAAGATGCCGGGAGTTCGAGTCTCCCCACTCGGACCAAAGGCCCTCTGGAGTGAAAACTTCAGAGGGCTTTTGCTTTTATTTGCTGCGGTGCAACTCCTGATCTACTTCCGCCGCATTTGGGTTTCAATTTATTCCATCCAAAATAAAAAGCGGTCTCGTATCAGTGCTATCCGCAGCAGAATTTGTGTAACACCGTTCGGCACATGGTGATATAATTTTCAGTATACACTGGAGATTGTTAGGCTATATCAGATAGGATCGGGCAGGAGGTTTCCAAATGGAACATACCTATTACAGGATCGGTGAAGTCAGCCGGGTCACTGGAATTTCAAAGGATACGCTTCACTTCTACAACAAAATCGGATTGCTTGCTCCGGATCATATCGATCCGGATAATCAGTACCGCTACTATTCCCTGCGGAACCTGTGGCAGCTGGATATCATTACGACCTGCAGAAAGCTGAATATCCCGCTGGAGACCGTAAGGCAGATCCTCTCCCTGCAGGACAACAGAGAGATCACAAGACTTTTGATGGAATACCGACAGGAGGCGATCCGGCTCAGCCGGTACTATCAGCAGGTCGCGGAAGACATTTCGTGGTACGGCGAGGAAAAGGAACGGATCGAGCGCCAAAAGGACAGAACGGAGATCCAGAAAAAATGGCTGGAGGAAGAGGTGGTGATCGCGGGCAGCTTCAGCAAAGACGCCCGGTCCTACCATGCCAGCCTGCAGGATGCGGCCAAGGAGGAACTGCGGCACGCCCCATCCATCAGAAGAAAGTACGGCTATATATTGGACATGGGCGGGTTGAAACAGGGCAAGGTCATCAAGTGCAGAGAATATCTCAAGCTGGGGCATCAGGAGTACACCCATATTTCCCCGGAGCATCTGTATCGGATCCCGGCGGGAACCTACCTCGTATTTACCTTACAGATCAGGAATGAGGAGGCCGACTTCTCCCCGCTTTTGAGCTGGCTTGCGCAAAACCGTCAAGAGATCGATGCGGTGTATGCGGAAGAACTGGGCCTTCAGCTGTTCCCCTACCTTGACAATTACTACTGCGAGGTCAGAGCGCACCTGAAAACAGAAAAAAGTTCTTGACCGTGTAGTTACTCCACCCCTTATCCTTGGGAAAGAAAGGGGTTGGAGTCGTGGGAGACACACCAATTGGAAGACTATTGCTGAAATTATCTCCGCCTGTTATGCTGGCGCTGTTGATCCAGTCCATCTATAACATCGTGGACAGCTACTTTGTCGCGCAATATTCCTTAAGCGGGCTGACGGCCCTTTCCATCATTTTTCCCATTCAGCTTCTGATGACGGCGCTGGGCACGGGGACCGGGACGGGACTCAATATTTTGATCTCCCGCATGGACGGAAATGGAGACACGGCCCGTCAAAGGGATGTGGTAAAAAGCGGGCTGTATCTGGGAATATGGAATTTTCTGATCTTCACCTGTATCGGGATGCTTTTGATCGGAAGCTACTATACCATATCTTCCAATCAAGCGGAGGTTCGGGCAGAGGGCATCCAGTATGCGCAGATCATTTTTCTGGGCTCGTTCGGTCTGTTTATGGAGTCGAACTGCACCAAACTATTGCAGGCCAAAGGGAACATGGTGACTCCGATGCTGGCCCAGGTCGCCGGGGCTGCCATCAACCTTGTATTTGACCCGATCTTCATTTTCGGCCTGTTCAGTGCCCCGGAGCTGGGGGTGGCCGGCGCCGCGATCGCAACCATCATGGGACAATGGGCGGCGATGCTGATCACCCTCAGGGCTGTGTTCCGAACCTATGATGTGCGGGGGACCTTCCGGTTCAAAGATTGTATCCAAATCTATCAGAGCGGTTTTCCGTCCATCATCATGCAGTCGCTCTACACCCTCTATATCGTGGGGCTGAATTTGATCTTAAAGCAGTTTACAGAGGACGCCGTCACCGTCCTGGGGATCTATTATAAGCTGCAGACCCTTTTCTTTATTCCGCTTATGGGGCTGCAGCAGGTCATTGTCCCCGTGATCAGCTTCAATTACGGGGCGCATGACAACAAACGGGTGAACGATACGCTCCGGTACTCGATCCTGATCTCCTGCGGCGTGATGGCACTGGGGACGTTCATCTTTATGGCTTTCCCAAAAGAATTGATTTCGGTTTTTGCCGGCAGCACGTCCATTTTGAACATTGGAACGCTGGCCCTGCGGATCATATCCGTCAGCTTTCTTCCCGCCAGCTTTGCGATGATGTTTACGGTTTACTTCCAGGGGATCGGCAAAGGGAAATGCAGTGTTTTCATCACGGTGCTGCTGCAGATCATCCTTTTGGTTCCGCTGGCCTGGCTGTTTCACTTTGCGGGACTCAACTATGTGTGGCTGACCTTCCCGGTCACGGAAGTGATCGCCATGTGCTGCTGCTTTTTCCTCTATAAAGGGAGAAATCGAGTGAAACACCGCGGAGGCTAAACAGAATCTGGACTTGAATTAGTTGATCTTCTTCAAGGAGGCAGCGCGCAGCAATCAAAACAAGCATCTGCTACCGGGAAATTATCCTGCTTATTGCAACAAGAGGTTTGTATCAGGAACGATACAAACCTCTTTTGAGCGTCTGGGAAACAGCTCTGCTGTTCAAAACCCCGACAGATCCACGCCCAGGAGGGCAAGGGCCAGGCCGGCCAGGATCCAGGGCAGAAAAATGACCGGGAGCAGGAGGACCGCCTTGTGATTTTCATAGTGGTACTCCTCGCAGGAAAACAGCTTGTCGGGATCATCGACATAATAGAGATACAGGTACAGGGGCGGCGTTCCCGGATGTTTGAAATGGGCAGTATACTGCCGCTCTTCGCCGTCAATCGTGTAACGGTAGGTGGCGTGCCAATCATAGCGGGACACCTCGCCGATGGGATGCTTGTCCGCCAGAGCCGCTTTGATGACATGGCCCCTTGGGACAGTCCGGCGGCGTTCAAGAACGGGGAGCCCTTCACCGGCGGGGCGGACGATTATCTGCGGCTACTGGTGGAGGAGATCATACAGGGCAGAGAAAGAGCTACCCGGGCCTCCGGCATGGCGTGGGATCGCCGGGTACTCTCTGGCAGGGCTGTTTGCCCTGTACGCCATCTACCGGACGGATGTGTTCTCCAGGGTGGGGTGCATGTCCGGTTCCCTGTGGTTTCCTGGTTTCAAAGAATATGTTTTTTCCCACGAACCGAAGCGCCGGCCGGACTGCATCTATTTCTCTCTGGGGGACAAGGAGGTTAAGACACGCAATCCAGTCCTGAAAACAGTTCAGGAAAATACAGAGGAAATCCAGGCTTTTTACCAGAACAAAGGCATCGACACGGTGTTCCATCTGAATCCCGGAAACCACTTCGTCCAAGGGATCGAACGGACCATTGCGTGTATTCAGCGGCTGTTGAGCAAATAGGGGATGACCGTTGGCTCTTATTCTTTGAATAGGCGTGTAAAAAACTGATACGCTTACCGCTCAGAAAAGACTTGCTTAACACCCCCGGCAGAGGTACAATAGCCCAAACAGCAGAAAGGATCAAAATAATGGGTTATCACCGTTTTTCTTCTTGGCAGATAGGCTGCCTGTAAGAGAGCATGTTTCCTTGACGACTCTTGCAGGCGGCCCGAACTGTCAAGGAGTGAGCACAATTGAACAGAGACCGCAGTTACTATCGCAAACAGCTCATACGTGCGATCCAACGCAAGGAAACGATTCTCCGCCAGCTTGGAGGAGAAGAGTATGTCCTTGCGTGGGAACACGGCGCCGCCGGACGGCTGTCTAAGGGGAAGATCCACTGTTCCTGCCGGATGTGCCGCAGGAAGTCGTATGATGAACCTCAAATCCGGGATAAGCGAGCAGCCATGGATGCCGCCCAGCAGCTGCTGGAAATCGATTGACACTCCCCATGGATGAATCCGGGTACTTTACGCCGCAACTCGGTAACTTCTCTCACGAAAAAACGCTTCCCGGCCGGGATCGGCAGATACCTGCCGCCCCTGGCCGGGAAGCGTTTTTGATCACAGAGATGAGGAAGCAGCCGCACAGATCCTGCATTCTGGAAAACGCGCCCCGTCCTCTGGATTTCAACAGCTCAGAGCAGGTGGAGTCCCTTGACGTTCTCCATCCGCTGGACCACCGGGACGCCGAAGGGACACCGTCTCTCGCAGTTCCCGCAGGCGATGCAGTCCTCCGCCCTGGCGCTGAGGGCCTGGTAGTGGGCCCGGATAGACTCTGGGATCTGGGGCTGCATCACCGCCAGGTCGTAAAGCTTGTTGACCATGGCGATATCGATGCCCTTGGGACAAGGAGCGCAGTGACCACAGTAGGTACACTGGCCGGAGTAGGCATGGCGAGGCGCGCCAGCCAGGGTGCTGGCGTAGTCCCGTTCCTCCTCGGAAGCCGTCTCATAAGCCACCGCCGCCATCACGTGCTCTGGGACGTCATAGCCTGCCAGAACGCCGGCCACTGCGGGGCGGGTCAGGGCATAGTGGATGCACTGCACCGGCGTCAGCGCCACGCCGAAGGGCGAAGTGCTCTTGGAAAACAGCCGGCCGCCGGCGTACCCCTTCATCACGGTGATCCCCACACCCTGCTGCTCGCAGAGCTTGTAGAGCTCGGCACGGTCCGGGTGGATACCGCCCAGACCCGCCTCGTAGTACTCTGCTGAGAAGTAGTCGTTCATGTCCTCGCTGGCGGGGAGCAGGTCGAAGGCGGGGTTGACACTGAACAAGAGCATCTCGATCTCCCCGCTCAGGGCGGCCAGGATACCCACCTTGGGGTTGTGGGTGCTCAGGCCGATGTGCCGGATGATGCCCTTTGCCTTTTGTTCCTTCACATAGGCCAGGAACTCTCCCTCCATGATCCGATGAAATTCGGCCTCCTCATCCACGAAGTGGATCATACCCAGATCGATGTAGTCGGTGCCCAAACGAGAGAGTAGGTCCTCAAAGGCAGGCTTTACCTTTTCCATATCCCGGGTACGGACGTACTGGCCGTTCTGCCAGGCGGAGCCGAAGTGCCCCTGGATGATCCAGCGTTCCCGCTTCCCGGCGATAGCCATGCCGATGTTGGAGCGCACGTTGGGCTCCGACATCCAACAGTCCAAGATGTTGATCCCCTGGGCCTCGCAGCAGTCGATCACCGCTTTGACTTCCTCTGCACTGTGGCGTTCCAGCCACTCCGCCCCCAGACCTATCTCGCTGACCATCAGCCCTGTGTTCCCCAGTGCCCGATATTTCATGAACGATCTCCCTCCATGCAAAATAGCGTTTCCGTTGCCAATCTCGGCGGCTGCCTTATCCTCATCTTACCATACTTTCGCGGCCGGTCAAGGCCGATGCATCGATTGAGACAGTGCCAAGATATTGCAGGAGAAAATAGCGCATGGTTCAGTGAAAGGGTAAAGAGCTTGGAACAGGAAAATCACCTTGTCGGCCCTAGTCAGTAGACGAGTGGGGCCGACAGAAGGAGAATCGGATGATCTTTGCCCTGCCCGTGGCTGGCCTGCCAGTAGGCAGAATATATGCCTCGTCGCAGCCATCGCGAGCGCGTACAACCCCTGTGTCGTGTATGGGGCCGAAGTGCTTCAGGCGCTCTTTGCGCCAGTCCACCGGGCGGCTGCTCAGCCGTGCGGAGAGGGTTTGGCTCACGTGGGACGCCGTTGACCCGCCTCGCAATGCTTTTCGGAGCCCTACTGCAATATGGTCTTGAAGTTGAAAGGTACGAAAAGCGCTTCCTGATCGAGAAAAGCAAGCTCTGCTCTTTCTGATCAGGAAGCACTTTTCCGCTTACCTCTTTCCCTTTGCTGCATAGTGGGCAAGCAGTAGGTAGGGCTGCCACCCTTCCGATCCGATCGCTCGCAGACGGAGAAATATCACGTCCGCAAGCCAGCATAGCGTTCCAGACGCTCGTATACCGCAGGGAACTCTGGCTCCGCCCGCAGGCCAAAATAGGGAGCTGGATACCGATTCGCCCCCGCCTTATGCGTCCCGACTAAGCCGTCTATCACGCCCCGCATTCGTCTGGCCGGAATAGTAAATACCATTTCGTCATCTGCCAGCATGGCAAACACTTTTTCTCCGCCACCCGGAATCACGATTTGGCATTCTCCAGTCTGAAGCGTAGCAACAATCTCCGTTCCACAGGCACACCTGCCCATAAACCTTGACTCCAGCACGCCTCCTGTCGTATATAGCGCCGACTGAATCAGCCTTACCGCCTGTCCCGGGTTACAGTACACCAGCACCACATCAGGGTCAAATTCCGCTTTATGTAATGGCATCGCTAAGATCGCTGACAACGGCTTGTCCGATCGCGGGGTCACCGCCTGAGTGATCGCACCATGCTCCAGGCTATCTGTATAGGGCCCAGCTACAATGCTTCCGTCCCGGATAAATTCCGGCTCTTTCAGCAATCCCAAAATCACTAGGGAATTTGCGCAGGCATGGTCCTCTTTACAGAAACCGATTGTCCAGCCGTATCGCCTCACCATCGCTATCCCTTGGCAGATATTGAGACGGTGGCCCAAATCCCGCACCGGTCTTTTCGTTTTTGCCGGAAACTGAACCTCGTCATCCAAAATTTTTATCGCCACAGGGTATGTTGCTGCTCGCAAATAGGTCTACAGCGTTTGATTCAGTTCTTCAACCAATTCCATACACGCCATTCCCTTTCTTGCTCCCCGTTTGATTCGGATTTGAGAAGAAATGTCTCGCTTGGTCGTAACTATACGGGGATTTCACAGCAGCCGGACGTTCACGGCAAGAGAACTGTTGCCTCTCCAGTAATCACAAGCGCGTCCTTCTGATTATGACAAGTAGTCTCCAGCACCGCACGCCTCCGCGCGGCATCCATAGAGAGGACCTTGACGGTAGCCGTCACGGTATCTCCAATACGCACCGGAGCCAGAAACTTTATCGTCTGTCCCAGGTAGATCGTGCCAGGACCAGGAAGCTTCATGGCAATTGCAGCAGAAATCAGGCCTGCGGACAGAAGTCCATGCGCAATGCGTCCGCCAAATCTGGACTGTCTGGCATACTCCTCGTTTACATGAGCAGGATTCAGGTCCCCTGTTATACCCGCAAAGGTATATACATCGCTTTCCGAAATCGTCTTCGAAAGGGATGCGCTCTGCCCAACAGAAACAGAAATTTCCTTGTCCATCGCTCAAAACACCTTCCGAGTCAGTCCATAAATCTGTCGGGCCTCATCCGGTGTTGCAGCTTCCAATCCATGGATCTCCAGCATATGCCGGGCCCGTTCCACCAGTTGGGCATTGGACTTTGCTAGAACTCCCCGGCTCATATAGAGATTATCCTCCAGCCCCACACGCAAATGCCCCCCCATTGCAATGGTCGCAGACATGATCGGCAAATGTCCCGAAGAGATCCCGCAAGCCGCCCAGGTGGATCCTTCTGGTATGAGGTTCTTCAGGTATACCAAATTTTCCACTGTGCTGGTCATGCCGCCAGCGCATCCCAACACAATCTGGAAATGACAGGGGGCTTTCAAAATCCCCGTTTTCATGTAGTGAATGGCATTATATACCATCCCCGCATCAAAAATTTCGATCTCCGGTTTTATGTTGCTTTCCTGCAGAGCCAACCCCAGCTTTTCCAAAAATGCGGGTGGGTTCATAAATACAGTCCGGTGCTGCCAGTTTAGCGTACCAGCATCATAGGAAGCCAATTCAGGCAACAGCTGCTGCAGCGGATAGATCCGCTCCTCATCCCCAAAGTCAACTGATCCTGAACTTGTGATATTAATACATACATCACAATCCTTATAGGCACGAATACGGTCTACAGTTTCTTTATACAGCGCATAGTCCGTGGATGGCGTTCCATCAGCATTGCGCACATGCACGTGAACGATAGCCGCCCCCGCCTGCCAACATTCATACGCCTGCTGGGCAATTTCTGCTGGACTATATGGCACCGCTGGATTCATGTCCTTAGTCGCCCACGAACCACAAAGGGCCGCTGTAATAACACGTTTCTTGCTCAAATCACTCATTCTGATACTCCTCTCATCGTCTTGATGGCTATAGTTCTCCCGTTTACGCTATGTTCCTCAGGCTGCACAGAATTTGCTCACACCATCGGCTTCAGGTCGGGGCTGACGATCAGAGTAGCCTCAGTGGCAGCCTGGATCTGCTCCACGGTGAACTCAGGATTGTACTCGGTGAGTACAAGGCCCTTGTCCGTGACCT
>ERZ827492.912-NODE-912-length-25708-cov-10.177991_pt1 | contig 25708 bp, 34 predicted proteins | sample MGYA00519704_ERZ827492 | MGnify/ENA primary metagenome ERZ827492 (study PRJEB31778, sample SAMEA3449325) | human gut metagenome | biome: human gut; feature: human-associated habitat; material: faeces | place: United Kingdom | collected 2010/2012 ...
TTCCGGGAGCTGCTCGGAGGAGGCGGGGCGGAGTCGGTCAGCCGGGGGCGCTGGCGGTTCCTGCGCCGGGGGAAGTTCATGGAGCGGCGGGGCGGTGGAGATGGGAACCGGGTGCAGAGAGGACGGGCGACGCAGCACGAGCGAGCGAGCGAATGCGAGCGAGCGCAAAGGACGGACCGGGGTAAACAGGGGGCGGGGGTGCGCCTGGTTAGTCATCTATTTTTTCGGGCGGGGAAAAATTTTGGGTTAAGTTTTTGGATTTTTGATAGATTGTGTTTACCTTAGTAGCGAGAAAAATAGTTTAAGAGTTATGGGACAGATTAACGAGAGTAGTTTGAGTTTGGGCTTGCTGCCGGGTAATCCGACGTTGTTTGGGGTTATTTTGCGCGACATCGAGTCTGGGGTTACGGGTACTATTCTTCATGTAAGTTCCTCTTTGAATTAGGTTTTTAGTGCCGGGCGATTCTTTTTAAGGGTGTTCGAGTTTTTTTCAGGGCGTTATTGATTCCATTCTCCATAGTTCGGTTTTTTCTCGTTCAAGATATCCCCGGCCTTTTTCTGGCAGTTCAGGTTTTCTGCATATATTTTTTTAGTGATTGTTGAGTGCTCCCGGGTTTATTCTCGGGAGTTTTTTGTTAATTATTCGGGATTTACGGAAAAAAAAGATTAAGTTTGCAGTAGAAAAGGTAAAATATCATGAATTGCAAAGTCATAACTACGGGTCGTGTATGCTGCGAGGGAGACTTGGAGGTCCTTCTTTCGAACACTACGAATCTTCAGAATGCGGGACGCTGGTCCATTGTCTTCTTCACGGGAGGTCTCACGTGCTCGATTCCGGAGAAGTATGTCATTGCGTCGTATGACGGCACTACGTACTCGAACTGCCGGAGGGTTGACAATGGAAATATTCTGTGCTACTTCCGGGGCCCGAAGCTTGGTTCGGGACAGTTGTGCTACAAACTCTACCTTGGTATTGCGGATTCGGACTTCTCGCCCAACTTCCGGGATGATGTTTACCCGGTTGCCACGAACTACGAGCTGGGGCCATGGCCTACGGACAGCGTGCGGGCGGAGCTGGACCTGCTGGTGCTCTCGGGCATCATTAACGCGCAGATTGTAGGGGCTACGGCTGAGACGCTCCCGGCTGGCTCTCAGGCTACCGTCACGCTTGGGGGTACGGCTACGGAGCGAACCTTTGCTTTCGGGATTCCGGCCGGCGATGCCGGCCAAATCACGTCCGCCACGGCCAGTGTGGATAGCACTACCGGCACTCCAAGCGTAAATATTGAATTGGGCGGCACCCCCGAGAAGCGGACTTTTGATTTCAAGTTCTCGGGTCTTAAAGGCGAACCCGGCAACCCGGATGACTCCTTCGTTCGTTATGACGAGACTCAGAATTTAACCATAGCCCAGCAGAGTCAGGTGTTCAAGAATTTAGGTTGGAAGGTTCATGTGATCTCGGAGTCTGCCATTGGTTCCTCGGATGCTGTTTCTGATGATGAGAAATCCGCACGTCTTTCGGCCACCGCCTTATTGGTGCAGGAGACTGGTGAGATGTATCTTTATGGGCATAATAGCTCAAGCACTCCGTTAGAGCGCCGTTTTTATAGATTTCGTGATACTAAAACATTAGCACTACTTAATGTTGTTACAACTACTGGGTTGATTACCCAACCTCCTTTTGTCAATATTTATGATGAAAATGCCGTTTCTTTTAATATTGACCAAAGTGGTGTTTCTGATGATAATAAGAATAAAGCCTTAGGTAATATAGGTATTGATCTTGTTAGAATTCCGTACTCTCTTTTGGGTACCACGCTGTCGGACAAGATGTCTGCAGTTGTTAATAATGCCCGAGGTATTATTTTAGTTGACACGCCGTCCGATTACAGTAATCCGACGGTTTTCGTTAAAGGCAATAATACATCTGGGTCTTGTATGTTTGTATCTTTTGTTACGGGAACTACGTGGTCTACATTCTCACTTAACAAGCCTACAAAATTATTGTCAGGTCTAAGTTCCGGTTTAACTTATGCAGGTTCGGTAAGGTATGCCGAAAGACAGAATCTTACTGATGTCCAAAAGCAACAAGCAAGGTCTAATATTGGGGTCCAGTCAGCAGATGAGTTGCTTGCAGATGATGACTTCATAGCTTCACTGAAAACTAAACTAGGCATCGGATAATATGGCACGGATGACTGAAACAATCATTAACATCGGTTACAAACTGAGCGAAATGTTCCAAACGGTTTATGGATGGATCGCTGCGGCAGGCATTTTCATCGTGAATTTCTTCGCCGGCTACGAGGGTTCGATACATGCTGTTATCGCGTGTGTCCTCCTTGATACGATATGGGGAATTGCGGCTCAGATCAAGCGGGGTCATTTTGCACTTTCGGAGGTTGGTAGGCACGGGTTGTTCTCGAAGTTTGCGCTGTATGCTTCTGCTATCGTGGGTTTCATCCTCATAGAGCGCATGGCTGGCATCGACAGTCAGATAACTGTTATCGCGATCTGTTCTATTATCTGCCTTATTGAGTTGTGGTCTATGGCCGGTTCGGCGTTAATCGTTAATCCGAAGATGCGATTCCTGCGTATTTTCCGGCAGGTTTTGGCCGGGGAGGTCGCGCGCAAGATGCAGATAAGCGTCGAGGATGCCCGTTCATACCTTGACGGATGCTCGGGGGATGTGGAGAAATCATAATATTTTTGAGATATGAAAAAAACGGTTAAGACAGGAATCATTGTTGCGGCGGCTGTCGTTGCGGGGATTGTTTTGTTCAACGTTCTTCCGGGGGATGTTCGCATTGCGTCGACTCTTTCGGCCGGGGCAGGCTTCGTCGCGGGGATTGTTGCCAAGACGTGGTTTGATTCTAAAATCATGTAGACGCCATGATCTGGATAGCGTTGAAAGATTCCGCAGTGCATATCGACGACAATGCTCTTCAGCGGATAGAGATCAAGGAGGACGAATACGGCCATTTCGTGGACCTCGCGGGCATAGCTATGCTGCGCGCTGAGAGCAAGGAGAAGTGCTATGATGTGTATAATGCCATCTGCGAGAATCTCAAGCGCAAGCGGAGTTTCATAGACATCAGGGAGTATTAGAGCATGGAGACGGATTTTTTCAAGAAGAATTACACTTCGGAGACTGGAGCGGGTACGGAGAAGTCTTCGACCCCGGATATCGACGAGGACGACATCCGCGAGGAGGTTGCCCGGGACATCCGGAATATGAATGTTTCTCCGGCACATGCCATTCTTATCTCCATGGGCATCCTTGAGGACATGGAAGTCTGCCGGAGGGTCGTCATGAGGAGCAGTTCTAATAAGACTATATACCTGTATGCCAACAAGTTGTCTGTTTTGAAGCAATATGCCTCGATATTCAAGGATTCCGTTGCCATCACGAAGACCGCGAAGGTAAGCATCGACGCGGAGGACAGCTCGGGAGCTGACGGGAATTTCGACGGCGCAGAGATTACTATACGGCGTGAGTAGGCTGAAACTTGACATACCGCTTAACGACAAGCAGAAAGAGATGTACAATCTTCTGATGGGGGGCAGGTACTCCGAGGTGCTCTTCTACGGTACCTCGCGCTCGGGAAAGACGTTCCTCATACTGTACTTCTTCGTTGTCTGCGCGGTGGCTTTCAAGTGCAACAGCCTTGTCATCCGCAACACGCTGACGTCCCTTATGATGGGTATGGTCAATCAGACTATGCCGGCGGTTCTGAATGCCATTGCCAGGTACAACGGCATCTCGAGGTACGAGAATATGACGGTCAAGGGGTCGAGATTCGCGTTTTTCGACAAGAAGAACAACGTCCTGAAGTTCTACAACGGAGCCTATATACAGTTCTCGTCGCTTCGGTCTACCGGCGACGGGGGAGCCTCGGTATCCTACGACAAGATACTCTCCACGGAGTGGGGACATATCTTCGCCGATGAGGTCTCGGAGATCGACTTCTCGGCCATAGAGACGCTGTATTCGCGTCTGGCTCAGAAAACGGCAATAAATAACATGATACTTTTCGCCCTGAACCCTACGACGGAGCTGCATTGGACCTATAAGAGGTTCTTCGAGCACAAGACCCTCGACGGGAACCCCATAGACGACGCCACGGTAGCAAGGATGTACAAGATGCACTTCTCGGCCGACGACAACAGGCAATTCGTCTCCAAGGGTTATTTCGAGGGTTTGAGCAGGCTCAGCACGACGCAGAGGGCCAGGTTCCTCGACGGAGAGTATACCCGCGTGGGATCTGGGAAGTATTTCCGGAATTTCACGTGGCACACGAGGCCCGACATTGCGAATATGGTCGACGCCGTGATATACACGGACCCCTCGGCAAAGGATTCCTCGACGAACGACTTCAAAGCAACGGTGACGCTCATACGCACGCGGGATGCGCGGATATGGTTCTGGGACTGCCGGGCCGTGCAGGGCACGTCTTACCAGATGCTACAGAACATCTATGAGCTTTTCCGCAAATGTCCGATACCTCCCAAGGTCATCATCGAGAAGAAGCAGCTGCCTTTGGACTTCAACATCACGCTCCAACGCTTTCAGATGGAGAAAGGATGGACGGCCCCGATAATTTGGGACACCATGAACCACGGGGATAAGTTCACGTGCATAGAATCTACTTTGGAGCCGCTTGTCAACTACGGGAAGTTCGTGTTCTGCACGGAGCTTCAGAAGTGCGGCGTCTACGAGCAGATAGTGCATCAGTTCGTGATGTTCTCGAACAAGAAATCCACTAAGGACGTCAAGGACGACATCCCGGACGCATGCGCCAAGGGCGTTTCGTTCCTCAATCAAGGCATCGTTCATGCGTCCATAGACGCCAATAGCGACGTCGTATTCTTCAAGAGGGGAATGCTTACATCTACGAAACAAATACTTAGCTGATATGCCGGTTTTAGCAAAAGCAACCTACAACACGGGCTCCTACGTAGACGGAGCCGTCACAGACCCGGAGAGCAACCTCGGGTGCATACTTGTTCCGATACACTCCTCAATGACGGAGTTGTATATCCGGCCCTCTACGGACTATGCTGACACGCCCTCTACGTTCGACGTCTACATCCGCGATTCCATGTCGCTTGCCTTCGACCAAGTGGCCACGGGCGTCACGGAGTACGACATCGACCAAGACGATATGCGGCAGATCAACGCCGTGTATGTCAACATCACGACCGAGACCCCGGACGGTATGACGGGCGCGGCATTCGCTGCTACCGCCATCTCCGTGTTCGAGAGCCTCATGTATTTCACGAAATCCTCGCTATATTTGTACATCACACAACAGCAGTTGTATCAGTTCGAAAACATGTACCACAACTGCGTATTGGATGCATACAAAAGCGCCGTCGGGAAACTCACCGCGCAGATCGGGAACCGATTCAACATGGAGGGTATGCTCTCCGTCACGGACGAGGGGCAGAAAGACGACACCATACGGTGGATATTGCAGGTCCTCACGGTGTACAACATATGCGCCCCGAGCCTCAACATCTCGGAGCCGTTGGATATGGCTTACAAGGAGGTTTATCAGACCATTCAGCGGCTAAAGGGCGGCATGGTATCACTCGAAGAGCCTGCCCCCTACCGCAATGACAAATACGACAGCAACGTCGAAGTAGTAACAACACGAAGCAGTTATATAGGCTGATATGGCAAAGTTCGAATTCCCGAAGATTTCTCCGTTCCAGGTCCCGCAGAATATCGGTACCGACGGAATATACTCCCGGTACCTGTTCAACAACTACCGCATGGAGTGGAACCCGGCCCTGTGGCGCAGGGCTATAGACCGCGCAGTTCAGTATTCGGACCTCACGTATCTCGATGCGCTCTATTCGTGGTGCTTGCAGTCGTCTCCGTTCCTGTGTTCGCAGATCAACAAGCGGCTCATACCGCTCAAGAAACGAAACATCGTATTCGGCTCCGGGACGCGGGAGAACAGAAGCCTCACGGACAAGCACATACGCAACAGCTTTTGGTTCAAGAGGTTCATACGTTACGCATGCCTGTCGCAGTTCTACGGCGTAAAGTGCTTCGCCATAGACCCCAAGAAAAAGGAGGTCGCGGACTTCCCGCTTCGAAACCTCGACATCTTCAACAAGGGGCTGCGCTATCAGACCTACGACTACAACGAGGTTGTACAGGCGTCCAAATACGACAATATGTTCTTCTTCGAGCCCGAGACGGATCAGGACTTCCGCCTCGGGCTCCTACAGCCCATATCCCGGGCTATGATAGGCATCGTCGAGACGTTCGTGAACTGGCAGATTCTCGGAAAGAGGTATTCGTTCCCGATGACAACCATCGGCTATGACGCCAACAATGACCAAGCCAAGAAAGCGGCCCTCGCGGTGGCCCAGAACCTCGACATGCTGACTATTCCCGTCATCCCCAAGACCAATGACGTTATGGCCCCGGGAAAGTCTACATATTCCGTAGAGGTCAACCCCATACCCACGCAGAGTACCGCCGACGCATTCCGCGTGTACAAAGAGTATATCATAGAGTACCGCTCGGAGATCATGCAGCTCGTTACCGGAGGTACGCTCCTCGGGGCTACGGAAAAGAACACCAACTCCGAGCAGCTCGCGGAGATTCATTGGAACATCTACGAAGACATCCTCAATGCGGATTCCGAGATGGTCCTTGACATGCTCAACTCCGAGGAAGTGCGGCATAAGCTCGCTATAACCCTCGATGACTACAACATCGAGAGGTCGAAATTTATAGAGATCCCCGACAAGACCATCTCCACGAGCAAGTTCGTAGACATAGGATCCATGATGGCCAAGCAGGGCCTGAAGTTCAGCAACGAGGCGTTCCGACGCGTGGGTCTCGACCCCGACGACATCAAGGGCGAAGAGCCTAAGGATACGAAGTCCGTCGCTGAAAGGATCTTCGGGCGCAAGAAGCAAAATAGCACCAAAGATGAAGGGCAGGGCTGAACTTCTGAGGATGATGCAGCGGCTTCGCAATGTCGCAAACGGGCAGCTTCCGGTGCTCCTCGCGCAGTCCATGCAGAAAGAGACGGCGCAGAACTTCCGGGAGGAGGGGTACGGAAATGACGGTTCTTTGCAGAAGTGGGCACCCCGTCGATTCGAGAAGTCGCTCAAGTACAAGAAGCTGCAATACTCCGGGGCTATGCGCAAGTCCCTGAAGGTGAATATTCGCAGGATGGGGAACAGACAAGCTTCCATAATCTATGGTTCTGATGACCCCGTATTCCGCGTGCACCAGATGGGAGGCCCTACGATGCCGAACGGATCGCATGGCGGGGATATGGGATTCCGCAAGCCTCCCAAGTCATCGAAGCCTGTGAAAATCGGCGGCGCAAGGGTCAAGGCGCGACCCATGATCGGCTTCGGCTCCCGGTCCCGAAAATGGTTCACAGGGGTTATAAGGCGGGAAATAGACCGCGTAATTCATCTTTAAGGCTCCGAGTATTTGCATTTGAAAGAATAAAAAACTAAGTTTGCAGTAAGTATGTACGGGGACGTGATGGACATATTGATAAAGACGCTTCGCGGAGACAAGGCTCTGAAATCCGCGAAAGTGTCGGTTCTCGCTGTATCTGTCGATGAGACGCAAACCGTGAATACACCCCTGCCTGCCGTCGCCATAGCTTTTGATGAAAGCATGGACGCCGAGGTATTCATCGGAGGGATGGTCAAGGACAAGCTGTCGATACGCCTGTGTGTGATGGTCGACCTCACGAACTTCTCGTGGTCGCAGGACGGAAGCGAGCAGTCGCGGATGATGTCATTGGCGCACAGCGTCCGTAATGCCGTAGAGAAAGCAAAGGGCACGAAAGTTTTTGACGAGTTGTACAAGAAATACGACTTTTTCCCCATATATCAAGGATTCAAGACATATCAGCGCATAGGAATGCGCAAGGAGTTCCAAAAAGAAATATCGGTCGTGGAGATTGTTTATCAGACCACAATGCTCGACAAGTCTCTCTATGCCGAAACCAACCCGACCTGCACGGTAGAGCAAGTGGATATTACGGGTTACTCCGGGAGTGACTCGGATTTGACAACATCAATAAAAGTTAAAAATGGCTAAGATTACAGACCAAGTGGTCTCCAACGAGACGCCCAACGATCATGGATATGTGGTCCTCAGCAGCGGCTTAGACTGGAACCGCTATCGGAAAAACCCGATTTTTCTGTACATGCACGACTGGGACAAGCCTATCGGATTCCTCTCGAACATCCGTAAAGAGGGCGATGACTGGCTTGCGGATTTCAACTTCGATGAGATCACGCAGATATCCAAAGATGCCGCTGCCATGTATCAAGCCGGGACCCTCCGCGCGGCGTCCGTCTCCGGGAAAGCCTACTACTCCGAGGTCGATGGCATTCGCTTCGCCACCCGCTTCGAGGTCTACGAGGTGTCGCTGGTGTCAATCCCCGCAAATCCCGATGCCGTAAGTTCGAGGCCCGGGGACGATAAGACCCTTGCCGTTAGCTTCCTGGCGGACAGCTCGGAGGAGATCGAACAGCTGTCGTCTACGCACAGCAACCTAATCAAAAACTATTTGCGTAACATGGAAGAAAAGGAAAAGATTGAAGCAGCAGCTACGGTTGAGCCTGATGTAAAGCCGGAAGCAGAGGTTGAATCCTCCGAGAACAAGGAGGCTGAAGAGCTTTCTGCCAGCGATGAGAAAGCTTTCGACCGATTCAAATCGTGGTTCGAGGGCATGTTCAAGAAAGAGGAGCAGGATGCTCCCGTAGAAAAACTCGCCGCCGAGCAGGAAGAGAGTCTATCCGAGGAGGAGGTGAAGTTCGAAGCGTCGAAAGAGACCTCCCAGAAACTCGACATCGAGGAGGCAAAAGAGAAGATTCAAAAAACATCATTCAAAGCAGACATGGAAAACATGACCATTCACGAGTATCTCCGCACTCCCGCTGGGCGTGAGAAGTTCTCGGAGATGGCTCGTTTCTCGGCAAACCGGGAGGGCCTCTCGAAAGACCAGTGGGAACAGGACCCGCGCGTAGACCTCATCCGTGAGTTCGTACATTTCGCTTCCAAAGACCGTGGATTCATGGCGGCGATGGGCGACGTGAAGTTCTCGGCTCCCGGCACCGCAAATCAGTACGGCACCCTCGCCGACACCGTTCACCGCATGGAAGCATTCGCTTCTGGCCTCAACTCGATCAATTTCGTAGAGACGAATCCCGACCTCGCCAAGATCGAGTGGTCGACGATGCTCTACCGTGAGATGTTCCCCGATGAGAGCTGGGCCGCGCGCATCCCGCGTCTCGCCGCCGAGGATGTCGCAGGCGTCATTTGGGTGAACTCGGCAATCAAACCCAAGGTGTACTTCGGAAACCGTGCTCCGCTGAATGCCGAGACTTCGACATACGACGACAAACCCGTTGGCATCCCCATGAAGCTGTTCGCACTGTCGAACATCACGTGGCAGCAGGCCAACACCGACCTTCTGGCATACGACGACAAGGCTCTCGGCATGTCGGAGGCTCTGCGCTGGCTGGCATTCCGCGCCCACAACTACTACATTCAGAAGCTCGCAGAGGCCGCAAGCGTGAAGGTTGCGACTACGGGCGAATCATTCGCTTCGGCAGGGCTGTTCCCCGACAACACCTCCGCCGCCGGGAACCTCAAGGGCCTGAAGCCCGCGGATATTCTGGCTCTCCAGACCGGATTCATCAATCAGAACTACGTGATGGAGACGTTCGCCGCCGAGATGGTGATGCCCGCGATCATGAACCAGCAGCTGCAGGCCGACGCACAGCTCGTGAACCTGCTGACCAAGAACGCCGGAGCCATGCGTCCCTCGTTCGCGGAATACTCGGGATTCACGATCCGTCCGCGCTCGGGCACGACCCTCTACGACACCGCATCGAGCAAGGTCGTAGACCCCGAACTGTACCTCGACGGAAAGATCAGCGACGACGGCACCGTTCCGTCATATGTCGCTCCGCAGATCGCCGCTACGGCGTACAGCGTGGCCCTCGGATTCATCCCGTCGGAGGCCATCATCGGTATCGGCCGCACGAACGTCCACATGGTCGCAGACCCGTCGAACTACGGTTGGACGATGTCTATGGACATGCGCACGGGAGCTGCAGCAGGCCGTAAGGGCGGACTTGGCATCGGTCTTATCCGCTACGCGGTTAACGGCTAATCTTTCAACGACCCGGAGGGGCTTCGTCCCCTCCGGTATTAAAAACTCACTATTATGTCCGAAAAACAAAACAACCACGGTTACTCCGAGCAGTATTTCGTAAACCTTATGGATATGTGCCTGCGAAACGGCACAATCTATGCCGTTGATGACGGCAATCACTACGCGGATGAGGCGTCGGCAATAAATCGCTGCAAGGACGCCCTCAAGCTGCGTCAGATCAAGCGTTACGCCAAGATCACGGCCGAGACATGCCCCACGTCCTACGAGGAGTTACAGGCCATGATGATCTCGGTAGACGGCATCCATGCCGCCCCGGCTCCCTCTGTCCGCGAATCGAAGCCCATCAATCTTGATAAGGCCAAGAAAGCTTTTGAGGAGCGCAAGTCCAAGAGAGCGCGAAAAGCTGTCAAGGAGTAATCTCAAAAAACGAACTTATCATGTCAAAAACAGGTGTAAGTGTAAAACTCCAAGATTCTCAGCTGGGTACTTTCCAGCCGAAAGTCGGGAACTGCATGCTCTTCTACGGCAAGAGCGGCGGCACAGCATCCACGGCTCCGAAGCTCGTTACGTCCGTTGACGCGTTCAACGCATGGGCAGCAGGAGATGCCCCCGAGAGTATCAAGGACGACGCATTCCTCAAGGCCGAGGTTGAGACGTTCTACAAGAACGCACCCACGGGTACGTATCTGTGGATATGCGTCGTGAAAGCGACGGATTCCGACTTCGTGACATCGAATGCCGACGCCATTAAGGCCGCAATCCGTGCTACGGGAGAGGCTGATTTCGACAACCGCCCCCGCATCGTCGGATTTGTCTCGGACGTCAAGGGCGTCGTGTCGTCGAGTGCTATTGTCCCCGCATCCCTGCAAACGATGGTACAGAGCATCGATGCCATTTACGACGCTCTGTTTATCGAGAGCTACCGATTCACGTCTGTAGTGGCATCCGACATCGACGCAAAGGATATGCTCGCGGAGACGGCGACGAAAGCCCCCGACTGCTCGAAGTACAATGCTCCGGCCGTCGGCGTAACGTTCACCACGGACGTATACACAACGACGACGGACGCATATGGAGCCATTGTATCATACACTACGCAGAAAGACGTCTGCGAAATCATGGGTATCCTCTCGGCAATTTCGCTGGGGCAATCCATCGGTTCGTGCGCACGTCCTGCGGTGGCTACTACGGCATTCTTCAACGGCGGTACATCCGCGGTGCCCGTAACGTCGTGCGTGCTGGCAGATTATGACGCAATGGGCAACAATCAGATGATCTTCCATCGCATACGCCCGGGGCGCGGCATCTTCTACAACGACGGAGCCACGTGCAACGACGCTGTGAACGCTCTTTCGAAGCTCGAATACTCGCGGCTTGGAAACGCCGTATGCGACGACGCGGAGTATTTCTTCACGGGAATCCTGAACACGCAGGCTCCCGTTGAAGCGAACGGAGACTTGAGCAAGCTCTACGCTACGCAGATCAAAAACGCATTCTACAACCAGTACTGCCTGCCGCGAATTACGCAGGGGCAATGCTCGGCCATCAGCGTGGAGGTCGGCGCCAAGAACAACGACTTTGTAGGGACCAAGACCATCGAGGTTACGATCTCGATACAGCCGTCGCCCAACATCGAGCAGGTAATTGTATATGTAATGTACGTTAAATCCGTAGCATAGTATGGCATACAATCCATTAATCGTATCGAGCGCACAGACGCAGATCACGCTGTCTACGGGGTCGAACATCTACAACATCGTTACCGGTGTTCAGCTTTCCGTAAACAAGACGCAGGATGTGACCGAGATTTTCGCAATCGGGTCAAATCCTCCCATCGGAATCAAGAAGCTCAACCAGCGGTTCAACGGCTCCCTGTCGTTGCAGACCGGAGAGTATGAAACCATCATCGACGCCATCAACGCGACGATTCAGACCGGATTCATCGCTTCGCTACTCGATCTCGGCCCGTTCTCGCTGGGATGGACTATCGAGATGAACGACCTCGTAGTCCCGAAGTCCATCATCTACTCTCTGGACAACTGTATCGCCGCTTCGGACGGCTATTCCGTAGACCGGAACAGCCCCGAGACGAACACGTCCATAGACATTCAAGGCTTGGGAATAACCCGAACCGTACTGAATCTTTAGAAGTGAAACCCGGGGGGCGGGAGCGATCCCGCCCCTTTCTAAAATCTTAAATTATGTCCGAAAACACCATGACCCAACAGGTCGAAATCAAGAACTACACCGTCCCCGTGCGGTATTTCACCAAGAGCGTCCTCAAAGGAGGCAGGTATGTCGAAAAGGAGGTCTCCGAAGATATCGAGATCGGAATGCTGGCCCGCACATCCGCGGCGCACACGAAATTTGCTTCCGAGCTCTTGCAGTCGGGAGGCGGAGACGCCGAGCATCAAGGTCAGATCGCCGTGAAATTTGCGTCGATGATGATCGTGGACGACAAGAAACGAGACGCCATCACAAAAGATCAGATGGCATGTCTCGATATCTTCTGGTCTGAACCCGTCCAGAACGACATCGAACGTTTTTTATCGACTTGGGGTATCGTTCAAAAGGTGCTTCGCGATGCCCCGGAGCAGACAGAAGAACCCCGGTAGAGCGCGTTATGAAGTGGGGGGAGCGTGACCCATCACTTCTCAAACGGGCTCTCATATCATACGTTTTTCATGAGCCGATAGCCGCCGTTGCGGAATTCTCCGCAGAAGAAATAGACAAGTGGTCCGACGCGGCGCTATGGATCATCGACAGTATAATGTACGCACCGTTTAAGTCCAAGAAATAATGGCCGACCAAAGATACGAGATAAAACTTGACCTCAGGGTAAATGACAGGGAGCTCCGAGATGCCGAACGTCGAATAAGCAGGCTCGGAGCCGCCGGTGGAGCCGGTGCTGCTCGTGGAACGAGAACAGCCGCGACTTCCGCATCCCGATACAGGCATATACCGGATTGGGCGAGGCCATACGCCGGCAGAATGGCGGATTTATTTAGCCAGAGGGCCGGTGCAAACCGAAACAATTTTCTTGAGCGCGTAAACGATACGTTTAGCCGCTTCGACAGGTTGAACCGAAACTTTCTTCCGAACCTGTTTACTCCTCAAGGATTAATGAGGAATATTACGGGCCTTGGAGGGGCCATTTCGAGCCTTAGCAAAGCGGCAGGCGCAGCGGTGCCTGTTATTGGAGGAGTTCTTACGGCATTTAAGGCATTTATAGGCCTTAAATTCGCCCAAAACATGATAAGAGGCGGAGCGCTGATTTTGGGTACGAGGGCTCTTAATTCTCAAGCATTAGGCAGTGCGGCATCCGACATCATGCAGATGCGCATGGCCGAAAAGGGGCTTGGAGGGTATTATCCGGAGGCTCTGCGCTCTGCGACGGATATTGCAGGCCAATATGGATTCAGCCGCGTAGGCATGCTGAATGCCATAAACATGTTCTCCGGATTACGAATCGGCGAGCGCAAAAAGCTTTCTTTCGAGGAGGCTAAAAATCTCGCTCAGATCGCAGGTAAAATATCGCATTTAGGCGGCATAGCGTTCGAAAAAGTAAACACCAACCTCCAGCAGCTGTTCGGACAGACTACTCCCAGCTCGCGCGACCTCCGAGAAATGGTGGGGCAGGCTCCGTTCTTAGGGAAACTTGCCATGCAGATGATGGATCGTAGCGGCAAGCGCGGGGATTATCGGGAATGGCTCAAAGACAAGAAGAATCTGCTGGACGTGCTCAATGAGTTTGACAAACTCGTAGAGACATCTCCCGTACTTAAGGCTCGCGGTAAGATAGCTCTTGCCAAACAGGACTTTTGGATCAAGCTCGCAGACGATCTGTCCCCCTATTGGGACGTAATCGCCGAAGCCAACAAGAAATTTTATACGTGGCTCGGTGATAAGATTGTATTATGGGTAAGAAATATTGATACCAATTCTTTGTCTGCTATGTTTGATAGCTTGATAAAAGACATCAATGCTTTTGTCGGTTCGCTTCGAGCATTAGCTGATGTAATATCAGGCATAAATACGGCGGCCACTTGGATTAAAGATCGCGTTCTCTCCGAATCTACATGGCCAATAACACGGCCTGTAACAGCCGTCACCAATAAAACTACGCGAGGGAGATGGGGAGCTTCGTATCAATTCGCCGAATATGATGAAAAGTCGGACAGTATTATATATAGGGTTAAGAATACATGGTTCGGCAATAGCCCCCGCAAAGCTAGAAAATCACGCGAATCCATAGCTACGGCGATGGAAGCAGCAAAGCAACGAGCTCTTGAAAATATACCTATGAGCCGAAGAGGTGAAGTATATAGTAAACTCGTGCCTTTGTATCAAGGTCAAACAGAAACAAGACCTGGCAATATTTATAGATTCGCCCTGCCAAGCGAAGATGGTAGTTCTGGCGTTGGCAATATGGGAAGCGTTAGCAACCAACAAACCGACGATGAGTTATCTAACATAAGCAAAGGGGCGCGATCCCTGATCATTAATTTCAACAGGGAGATAGTAAATATGCCCGTGAATATCGCCAACGTGAACGACGGGGCAGACCTCGCGCAACAGGTCAGCAGCACGCTGTATGACGTCATCGTCCGCGGACTCAACATATCACTCAACAACGCAACGGGAGCAATATAATGAATACGAGGGAAACACAGTCTACGCAAAATGAATTCGACCGCGCAATAACCCCGGCATTGGAGGTTGGGTCGCATCAAATCGATACGATACGTACCGAAGTAACCCATGATGTAAACTTGGCTCTGCATGCCACGAAGCTCGTGCTTTCGGAGGCGGGCGTCATGCGCGTCCTTATTCAGAATGGCGGCAAGGTGCGAATGGGCGACACGCCCAGCCGGGCCGAAGCCATCCGCGCGCTTGGCGGCAAGCGATCTTACAGCGTGGCGACGTCAGACCGCTTGGAGGCAGAAAATCAGGCGTTGCTGGACGGATATGATACTCCGTCTTTGGATTCGGTGTTCGCATGCGGAGATTATTGGATGCCCCTGTCTATCAGCTTTGCAGTGCGCGCTAACAAGGTGCTTGACAACAGCCAGCTTGTGGATGGCCCGAGCGTCACCCAAAGGGTTTCCAAAAGCCCCCGCATCGTAGACGTTAATTTCAGCATCGAACGCCGCGAAACGCCCTCCAATGCCGATAATTCGGCCTATGTAGAGGCGACAGCCATACGCTATTCGCAGGATGAAACAACGGATAAACAGGCCATATACAAACTTACTCGGGTGCTGGCAGACCTATTCGAGAATAACGACGTATTCCAAGTCAAGAACCCGGTCCTCAATGATGAAATAGGCATCAGCTGGGCTGTAATGACCGATTACCGCTTCTCCCCGGACCAGGGGTCTACGTTCGGGAGCGTTTCGTTCACCTTGCAGGAGGTGAATGTCAACGACCCTCTGCTGTATCAGAGCGATACGCAGGTCCAAAGCGGCGGCGTTCCTACATCAAAACAGACGGCAAATGGCTGAGAAACGCATAACCGGAAACTTTTTCGCCTGCAACAACGAGGTATTTGTCGAGGGGGAATCCATCGGCAAATTCGCGTCTATCGAAATCGAGCAGGACCGGAAAGACATTGCAGGAACGGCAACTATCGAGATGCCCTTCTACTCTATTGCCACGGCCGCCGCAAAAGAGACATCCGATAGTTCCATCGCCGTAAAGAGAGTGGGCAAATACTCGACGACGTATGTACGCATAAACCCCGACGATTGGAATATCAAGGTAGGAGCTTCCATACAGGTCTATGGATGGTACGAAGATAATGAGGCTTTGGGTCAGAATTTCGACAAGCTGCTGCTGTTCGACGGATACATCCGCTCCGTAGAGGGAGGTTTCCCGACGCGCATCAAGTGCGAGGATTGCAGTTTTGCGCTGCGATTCGGGACGGTCAATCAGTCATTCACGTCCGATACCAAGATTGCGGCATTATTGCAGTCTATGTGCGACATCTCCAACGAAGCATTTGCCAAATACAGGAAAGACAACGGGCTTACGGCTCCTGTCCCGAAACTCGTTCCGGACGGGAAATCAATGGATTCGGGATTTGTGCTGAAACCAGCCGCGGCGGTATCTCCGTATGATGTTATTTCGCAGGTAGTTGTCGGGATGTATAAACTTTACAGCAACGTGCACACAGATACGGATGCCGCCGGGAACTCCGTAGCTTACGTATATGCAGGTCTTGGAATCTCCGATTCGAACGCTCCTGCTAAAAGGCTCGATACGTCGGTCAATGTCATAGGACGGAGCATCACCCCTACTAACAACCTTTTCCGCAATTTCAGGGTAACGGTGCGGTGGATAGAGGACGGGGGGCTTAAATCATACTCCACGGGCTCCGATAACGGTATCCCTTACGAGATGCCGCTTATGCCCGGCCGGAACTCCTCACAGATGAAAACAACGGCGGAATCAGCTCTCTCGGGCCTTAGAGTGAACCGCAATAAGGGCACGATTACGACGCTCCTGTATCCGGAGGTCAAGATGTTCGATTACGTGGAATACACGGACACGATATTCTCTACTTTGTCGGGACGTTATTATGTCATTGGGCGCAAGATAACATGCGGAGGGTCGCGGGGATTCTATCAGACGCTCACGGTTACGGATGAAACTCTTTTATTCTTAGGATAATATGAATCCGCAGGATTTTTATAACGAGATGATGAGCATCGGCGGACGTCTCAAGCAGATGTTCGATACCGCCGGGGCCACAAGTTTCATTTACGGGAATGTCGTATCCGTAGACAAGGATACCGACACTATCAGCGTGCGCGCTGGCTCCGAATCCGGGGACTTGGTGATTTCGGACATAAGCCTCGGACCTGATTCCGGGGCTAGCACGTGCGTTGTTTCTTATCCGGAGGTTGGGTCTCTTGTCGTCATAGGCCTCCCGTACAAACAGCCCGAATCGGCGTTCGTGGCCCGATTCTCGGGTCTCGATTCGGTGAAGATCGTATTCAATCCGGAGGCCAAATCGGGCGACGAAGATACGATAACGGCAAATAATAACGAAGTGAAAGTTATGCGCGGGCGACACTCTTGCATAATTAGCAAAGATTCGATACATTTGTCAAGTAGAGGCGGCGCGTCGATTATCATAGAGGATGATCTTATAGTGATGAACGGCGGGAATCTGGGAGGTTTGATAAAGATTGATCCTCTCGTTTCGGCGATAAATGCTATGGTTTCGACGTTTAATGCTCACAAACACGCGTCTGTTGGTGCGGTGCCAGATACTCCTATGACGACGCTGAAAAAGGATTCCATAGAAGATGACTTAGTATCACATTAGCTATGAAAGATATATTCTTCGACTTCGATATCAACGACATCTCCGTAAGTGGCGGAGACTTCATGGTCACGGAGGACGCCTCCCGCCAGAACGGAGGATTGATTCTCATGAAATCCCCCGTGAATATCTACGAGCCTCAAACGGGCGTCGGATTCGAATCGTGGTCTCCGGAGAACTCGCAGGAAAGTGCTCTCGACCTCATCTCCGAAGTCAAGAAGCAGATACTCGCAGACGGGGCCATCTCCGTTCGCATGTCATTGACAAACGATCAAGTGGAAATTTCAACGGCATACTGACATGGCAAAATATAAGATACGCTTGGGCGAAAGTCTGATAGACGTCTGCTATAATACTACCGGAGCTATGTCGTCGATCGACGCTGTTATGGATGCCAACGACATCACGACATATACGCCGGACCTTGTGCCGGACACGGAGATCACGGTCCCGGATGTCGTATATAACAGCGAGGCGGTGCAGGTAGCCAATACGAGGCCGTTCACGAGCATCTGCGCCGTAGATGACGCCGAGATAGATGCGATGATCGCCGAACTTGTAACAGAGCTGGAACCTCCGGCCTCCACTTCGGGGGCACATGCTACGTTGTCCCCAGTCCCTCCGTTCCCATCTATGGGTGGCAACACAACGATAACGAACGACGGGGACGTAGATTTGGTCGTCATCTTAACACACATGTGGGGTCCCAACTCATAATATACTGTATAGATATTGGCGCTACCGGAGAAGCTCCTATCGATTATTCGGGAGACATTGAAGTTGAATTAAACTAACAGGCACATGGCAACCATAGACACTATTCGAGCGTCGATAGCGAAGCTCATCCCGGAGTTGAACAATACGAGTTCTTCCTCCATCGTTACCCGCATCTCGCAGACATTCGCGGCGGTAATTGACACTATTTTGCTCAACATCTCCAATTCGGAGACCGTCATAGAGACGTCGGCCCGAACTAACAGGGTTGCGGGGGCCCAGTACTACATAGACATGGCTTTGGCGTTTCAGTATGGCGATCCGCTGGTCATTGTAGACCAAGCTACGTTCCGTTACGGGTACAGCACCATAGCCCCGTCCAAGCAGATTGTCAAACAGGTAGCCGTGTCAGCCAACGTAAAGGCAGCGGAGATCAACGTTAGCGCATGCACGCAGGATAGCAACGGCAACAACAAACTTCTTACCGATGAGCAGTCAACGGCATTGCACGACTATCTGCAACAGCTGGCTCCCCTTGGAATAGGCATTAATGTACTGACTCCCGAAACTATTTCGACGATAACGGCGACAAAATTGTATATTCGCTACAATCAGTCTTACTCGCTTCCGGCAATCAAACAAAGCGTTAAAGATGCTCTTGTGTCCACGCAGGGCATGCTCATAGGTTATAACGGTGTGTACGTTAACGACATCGAGACCGCGCTGGGGGCAATAGATGGAGTCCGGGATGCGTATTTCGACACATTGACATACGATTCCGGGACGGCTCCAACGAACGGAGTGATAACCCCCGCTTCGGTGTTCTTCAATTTTGATGCCAAGCTTATTGACCTTTCGCTTGTCCAATTCGAAGCCGTATGATACGAACGCTGAACATACCCCGTCATCTGTTTAACATCCTGCGCCCGCAGTATGCCTTGAACTATGCCACGTATCATCTAAACCGTCTGTATCGGGTCCTGCTTGCGTGCCTTTATCCTTTGGTTGCGCCCGAATCCAAGTATGAAAGGGCGTGCTCCAAATATTACGCTCTGGCGGCCAATGACGGCAGCGCGGCATCTATAGCGGCGTATCTGAACTATTATTACGGTCAATATGGCCAAATAAAGTTTGGAATACCTCCGACATCGTATCTGACCGTGTATTCGTATTCATATCCTACGGGCGGTCCTGTCGAGTTCAGCACATACGGCGGCGGCGATGCTGTGCAGATATTCACTGCTTCGGCGTCCGTCCAACTGCTCGCGTCAACTATATACATCCCGCAGGAGCTGTCTAATTCGGCTGAATATTCGGATTTCTCGGCCGATGTAAATGCCCTGCTTGTGATGGGCGTCAAAGCAACTATAAAAACTTACTAATATGGGAGTAATCAAACAATTCAACAACGTAGACGGCGGCAATCAAATCTATGTCGACGACTTCAAGAACATATCGGATGCCGCGCATAATGCGTTGGCGGCTCTGCCGTGGACAAGGCCCGTGGCAATCTGCAATGCGTTTATAACGGGAGATAATAATGGTTTATCGATAACCCCGGCGACACTCGTCGCCATCAATGGCGTTGTATTCGGGTCAGACATTACAGCTACGGTTACGAATACCCAATATCTGTATGCTGTATGCGAGTATGACACAACGACCCCTCGGACCGATTCGATGGGATCTCCGTACCATCAAGCCGTTACGCGGAAGCTGCGTGTGTCCGATTCTCCGCTTCCGTCCACGGACCTGTCAAACGCGTCTGTATTCCCCGGAATCGGAACGTATCTGATCATGGCCCCCGGCTTATTGTTCAACTCCTCCGTTGTAATGTCCGGGTCGTCGTTCGCTCCGTTCACAGCCGATATTGTCGGGAACGGATACGTGACCAATCAAAGGCTTGCCGACGGGGCTGTCAGCAAAGTTAAAATAGGAGACAACGAGGTTAATTACGAGAAAGTGGCAGCCGGGGCTGTTAAGCATCATATACGTCTGCCTGAACATATAGCTTCGAGTACTACGAAGTCTCTGTCGAACGAGAATATACAGATTTATTCCCTAATCAGAAGTGCTGGAAATTCTTTGGTATTAACGCTCAATCCAGATAATCTGCCTGTAGGGACGACGGCCGATGTTTATATCTCCAACTCATCCTCTTCGTTGTCCTCCACCGTCAAAGTTCTTGCTCCATCGGGTAGCACGGGGTCTCAGGAGTACATAATAAATGCAAATGACAGAATGCACCTGTCCATAACGCGCATGGCGTCGAAGAATGTGTTCGTCGCAAGAAATGCTATAGAATCGTTTGGGGTCATTTTTTGATGCCCCGCTGTGAATAGAAACCCCCGACCGAGTAACATTGGCCGGGGATTTTTTTATCTCCACATCGCAAACCGTCGCCGGACATGCACATATCCGGAGCTTCGTTGGTATCTGTACGCCTCTTTCTCGAAAGAGATATTGCGGTAGGCATTGCCTTTCATGAACAGCCGCACGACCCACTCTATCAGGTAGCAGATGTAGAATCCTACATAGAGCAGTTCTTTCATCTGCTCGGTATGTATCGACTCGTGATTGACAGTGGTTTCCGACAGCGGGCGACACTCTTTGCGGGCGAAGATAATGCCGAACAAGTTGATCGCCGCGAACCCCTTGAAAGGAATGATGTTGTTGTAGATGATCTTCATAGCGGTAATTATTAAAAACTCCACAGCACTACGCCTGCCTGCACCCCGATCGTCGGCTGAAAGCCCTGCGGCGTGTATCCTACACCAACCCCGGCTGTCACCGCGAACCTGCTGCGTTTCGTAACGGTTCGGGTAATGGTCCGGTTGTAGGTCTCGATCCAGTCCAGCCGGGGCGAAAGAGTTCCGATAACAGGGCCCGACACCCGGGCGTAGTAGGTAGAATCCCGGTATTCGAGCGTGCGCACCGGAATCTCCATCTGCACGCTGTCGGTGCTGTTCACAGCCTCGACAATACGCACCACCGTATCTGCGGGAGCAAACAGCAGCTTCGGTATATTCACCCGCACCAACCGGTCGGAAAAACTGACAGGTTGCGGCCTTTCGTAGAACACGGTATCAATACGCATTTGCGTTTGAATTTCTACCGAGGATACCCCCCGGCGATATCCCAAGCCGAAGAGCATCGCCCCGGCGACGAGTACGGAGAGCAGGTATGGAATCAGTCGTTTCATCCCTTGATGAACAGTTCCCAACCGGCCTGCACATCGAACATATTGGCCTCGACGCCGTTCTCCACATAGGACATCGACGCAACGATGGGCACCATCACATCGCGGTTCGTCGTGGTGATCCGGCTGTCGGCAGGAACTCCCGAACGTTCGGCCACGGTACGGATATAGGCGTCCGTGTGGTTCTCCTCTGAGGGTGCCCAGCGTCCGATCATCTTTCGGATGGTGTCCAGCCCGTAGTTGCGCTGGTAGTTGTTAAGCAGCTTGAAAGCCGCCCGGTATCCGTATGCTACCGTCGTGAACTGAGCGAAACGGCGGTCTTTAGACGGGACAATCTCGCCCTGCCACGGGTTGCCTCCCCGTGATTTCTCAATGTTGAGCGGGTTGTTGTTGCTCAACCCACGCGGTGTTTTCGTGCTCATATGTCAATATCGATTAAGTTTCGTTTCAAAATGCGCTTCAGGACGTCCCAAAACATCTCTGTCCCGAACCGCATTACCTCGTTCTTGTTCGTCATAGGCGTACAGTTGACAACAACCCATCCCATCGCGTTGGCCTCAGCGAACTTCTCATACTCCTTGGCCAAAGCTGTAGGGTTCGAGTGCCGTCCGAATACGTAGTTCCCGCCGTTGATCTCAATGGCAACCTTTGCCGCCTCGCAGGCGTAATCGAATCTCCATCTGCGCTTCGGGTGGAACTTGAACTCCGGCGTCCATTTCAGCCCCGTTGTCTGCTCCAATATCTGCTGAACGGCATCCATCAGCGGGGCATCAGCGAGCGGTTGCAGAACATATAGTAGTGATACAACTCGGACGCAATCTGCGTGAGGTCGTTCGAGGCGGCTCCGTCCCATGCCCCCTGCTCGTCGTGCAGGTTGATGAAGTCGATGATCTGCTTCAGCTCGGCGCCGGTTCTTGCCACGTCCGTCTCCCAATTCCCGGCGGCCTCCGCCTCGCTGATCTCCGAACGCTCCAAGAACTGCGACATCGTATGCACCGGGATGCCTCCCCGCTGTACGATGATCTCCGCGGCCTTATCTGCCGCGTCGGCCAACTTCTCGTAAATCTCCCCGAGGAACGGATGCCATCCCTCGTACTTCGGCCCCATCAGAAGCCAATGACGCGCACGAACGTTCTGCGCACATACCGACAAATCGGCGACAATTCTGTCAATCAATGCAAACTCTTCCATGATACTTGCTTTTTTGCAAATATAATCATTTTTCGATCATTTGATATTCACGTTCAGAATATTGTCGATCGAGTAGTCCTTGATCCCGCAATCCGAGAGCATCGACGGTATGGCCGCCAGCTCCCGGGCGGGAGCAAAGTCGTACCGGCACGTCAGTTCCTTGTTGAGAGCCCCGATCAGCCTGAGCAGCGCCAGCACGATGTTGTATGCCCTTTCCGGCGGCTGGAGCACCACGCACGACTGAATCTTGGAATAGGTCTCGTCCATTTTGTCGTTGTACTCGCGGCCGGCTTGCAGGCTGATTCGCGTCAGCATCCGGTAGGCGACCGAGTGCACTCGCTGGACGATCTCCACGGCCATGTTGTATCGGCGCTTCACGGCGTGCCGGAGGATGCCCGCCTCGGAGAGTTCATCCCCGAGGTCGAGCATCGCGTAGTTGAGGCACGCAATAAAGGTCAGCATCCGCACGGCTTTCGGGATATACTTCTCGTCCTCCTTTGGCTGCCAATTACCCATTCCCCATTGTCGAGGCGCTTGCCCCTATATTTGTTTTCTCTCATAATATCCATATTTATTTCAGTTTTTCGAGATTTTGCGAGAATCTCGCTATTTCACCAACTCGAATTCGTACACCACGACCCACGGATTTCGCTTCCACGTACCTTTACCCGACACCCGGTCGATCAGCGAGGCAAAGGCTTCACGGGGTGTGCCCAAATGAACAAGGCCGCCCTCTTTAGCATCCCCAAAATAATACGGGTTCTCAATGGGGAATGGGTCTTCCCTGATCCCTTCTTTCATACAATCTTCGTCAGTAATATTCCGCAACCGATCGCACTTGATTCCGGTGATGCGGATGCGGTGCGGCATAAGCTCTGCTTTGCTGAACATCTTGTTATCCCACCCTGCAAGGTCCTGCACGCTTTCGATGGATATTTTATGCGCTTTAGCCACCTGGAGCAGAAACGTATCGACATCCGGATGACCGGCGGCAATCGCAGAATATCTTTGCGCCACGGCCACGACTTCGCCGATCTTGTAGCGGGGCGCGTCCCTCTCGTAAAAATCTTTTTCGCTTTCATGGACATACACACCGCCCACGCTCGGAGCATCAGAAACAAACTCCATCCATTGCTCTGTAAGGTCCCACGGAACTACCCGCCTCGTATTGGTCTTTCGCCCCTCGATCACCGCCTGCGTCAAACCATAGCGGTCGTTAAACATGATCTTTTTCATGACTTACATTGATATTAATTGTACCACTTCGGTTTTGGGAATCTTGCGGTGAAGGTTATTTCACTCACTTCTTCGCATTCGATCATATAAGCCTCCGGCCATAAATCATTTATTTGCTCGACATTTTCGGCATAGGCGACAATAACGAAAGAGTCGACGCTTTCTCCCGTACACCAATACGGATACTTGATTGGCCATTTAACTGGCCGATAATCGTTACCGCAATCTTTGAATTTGATATAGAATCTTGCTCGTATCATTTCTCACTCTTTTTGAAATGTTCGATAATCTTGTTCTGCATCGGGAAAATGGTATTTCAGTACGCTGCGGCAAAACGGGTCGATCTCGCAGTTGAAGGCGTTCGTCCAGCCAGCCCACTCGGCCGCCAGATCGAAGCCGCCGATGCCGCTGAAAAGGGAAGCGTGTGTCATTCGCATAATCCGTAATAACTCATACAGCTTGTCGCTGTGTCGTCGTCGAACAAGCTGCCCGTAGCGTTCTGCCACTCGACATAGCGCACGACATCACGGATCGTCGGATATTTCTCGCCGCTGGTGATCGCGTGGGCGGGAATCTTGTCCGGTCCGAAAAACGAGGATCTCAATTCACTTTCGAGGGTTGCGAGCTGATCAATCCGCTCCGGGGATTGGCGGACGATGTTCAGGATGTCCCGCTGATTCGCCATCACACACGGCCAGCATCCGACCCGTTTGTAGCCCATCCGGTAGAGCGGGTTCGGCTCCAACCCGGCGGCGAGAATGCAATCGATCACCTGCTGCGCCGACCAATCGAACACGGGACGCAAAAGATCGTCGGCGAACTTTTCCCGGAACGCCCGGACATCCTTACTCCGGTAGGTATGCTTTTTCGGCTTGCCGTTTTTGTCGTAACCGTAAGGCTCGAAATGGTACTTGAAATACGTGCATTGCGCCGACATACTGGCCCGGCTGGCCGATTCTGCCGCCCGAATGCCCTGAATCATCAGCATATTGTCCTGAACCTCGTCCAGCACGTAATCGATCGTTGGCTTGGTTTTGAGTTCTTCCGTGCAGAATCGAGCCCGCGTCGAGGGCCAGCGCTTTTTCTGCCGCGCAAGATCAACCATCCCGTCGTACTTCTTCGACTTCAATGTTACCAGGTCGAGATGCAACTTGTCGGCGATGCGATGGATGTACTCGTAAGTCAGCGGGTGTTCCCAGCCCGTTTCGCAGAATACGGTCGTGAAATTCCGGGTGATATGTTCCCGGGTCCACAACAGCGCCGCAAGGCTGTCTTTCCCGCCCGAAAAGGTGACGATGACTTTCATAGCCTTACCCCCGTTAATATTCCACGGCCGCCCGGCGGTCGATGAAGAAGTGGATTCCCGGAGCACACTCATTCCAGCGGTCATCGTCGAAGTCGGGAACCTCGACGATAGCGCCGACCGCATACACGAAGTTTTCGTCATGATCCGAACAAACCGTCTCGATGTCGGCTTTGGTTCCATCGGCATTCTGAATCTCCGCCACATAGGCTTTGTCGCAACGGCATTTTTCGCCTCCGGCGGAACTTCGTCGAGCATCCTCCGGGATTTGCAACTTCACGATATATACCGAAGCCTTTTTCCATCCGATGAAACTACCATCGGTTGGACAAGCCATGTATGTACCTTTGGCTCCGCGCAGGTTGGCTCCGCTCAGGTTGGCTCCGCACAGGTAGGCTCCGCGCAGGTTGGCTCCGCTCAGGTTAGCTCCGCGCAGGTAGGCTCCGCACAGGTAGGCTCCGCGCAGGTTGGCTCCGCTCAGGTTAGCTCCGCGCAGGTAGGCTCCGCACAGGTAGGCTCCGCGCAGGTCGGCGTCGCGCAGGTTGGCTCCGCTC
>ERZ827492.923-NODE-923-length-25543-cov-3.460844_pt1 | contig 25543 bp, 24 predicted proteins | sample MGYA00519704_ERZ827492 | MGnify/ENA primary metagenome ERZ827492 (study PRJEB31778, sample SAMEA3449325) | human gut metagenome | biome: human gut; feature: human-associated habitat; material: faeces | place: United Kingdom | collected 2010/2012 ...
TCTGCTCGACGCGATCAATCTCGCGCTCGCGGCCAATGACCGGATCGAGCCCGTCTTGCGCGGCGAGCTTGGTAAGATCGGTGCCGAACTCGTCGAGCGCGGAACCCTGGTTTGGGCGTCCACCCGGCTGCTGCGCGCCCATCGGGGCATACGGAACGGGCGTGGGAGCACTGTTGATGAGCTCGGAAACCGCCTCGCGGACTTGGTTGCCCTCGATGCCGATATTCGCAAGGACCTGCATGGCGACGCCATTGCCCTCGCGGATGATGCCAAGCAGCAGGTGCTCGGTCGAGATGTAGTTCTGGCCGAGCTGCAAAGTCTCGCGCAGCGCGCCCTCGAGCACGCGCTTGGCCCGCGGCGTGAACGGGATATGACCCGCTGCCGCAGGAGAATCCTGCTCGGTGATCTCCTTGATCTGGCTGATGACCTCGTCGTACGTGACGTTAAGTTGATGCAGGGCACGGGCTGCGATGCCCTCGCCTTCGCGAATCAGACCGAGAAGCAAATGCTCGGTGCCCACATAGGACTGCTCCAGCTCGCGTGCTTCCTCCTGTGCGAGGACAAGAACGCGGCGAGCCTTATCAGTGAATTTCTCAAACATACGCGGAAAGCCTCCTCGAAAAGAGAGCGGTGGTCTTCCCAGTATAGACATGTGGTCAAGAATAGCGATGACAAGACGATGACGGCTACCCAACACGCCAGCGACATGCGGGCGGTCATTGCACTCGAAATGACAGGGGGGTCTAGAGGCGGTTCTGCAGATAGGCGATGATGTCGGCAGACTCGAGCATGGGCTTGCCGTCGATGACCAGGCAGGGCGATTGCGTCGTGCCATTCATGTCAAGCAGTTCCTGGCGACGCTGCGGATCGGTGGAATCGACCGTCTCGATCTGAATGTCGTTTGCAGCCATGAAGTCGAGAACGCGATGGCAAAACGGGCACCCTGGCTTGACGTACAGAATCATGTTATCGAACTTCATGGTGCCTCCTTGGAGATGGAATGAGACAAAATCGCCGGGGCAATTTTGTCTTATGCCTCGTCGCGCATGTGGGGGAACAGCAGCACGTCGCGGATGGTGGGCGCGTCGGTGAGCAGCATGGTGAGCCTATCGATGCCGATGCCGATGCCACCGGCAGGAGGCATGCCGTACTCGAGCGCGCGAATGTAATCCGCGTCAAAGCCCATGGCCTCGTCGTCGCCCATATCCTTTGCCTTGACCTGCTCCATGAAGCGCTCGGCCTGGTCGACCGGATCGTTGAGCTCGGTAAAGGCATTGGCGTACTCGTGGCCCAAGATGAACAGCTCGAAGCGCTGGGTGAGCTCCGGATTATCCGGGTGCTTCTTCGCGAGCGGAGAAATCTCGAGCGGATGATCGATGACAAACGTGGGCTGAATGATCTTTTCCTCGGCGACTGCCTCGAAAATCTCGGCGATGAGCTTACCCTTGCCCCAGGCGGCCTCGGCATGGCCACCGTTCTTCTCCAGAATGGCCACGAGCTCTTCGCGCGTGCGGTCGAAGGAGACTTCCTCGCCCGCATGCTCGCTGGCCAGCTCCATCATGGTCGCGCGACGCCAATCGCCCGACAAGTCGATGGGCGTGCCCTGATACTCGATCTGCAGCGTGCCACAGGCAGCCTCGGCCGCAGCCTTGAAGCAGCCCTCTGCCAAGTCCATCATGGACTCGAGGTCGCCAAAGGCCTCGTAGGCTTCCATCGTGGTGAACTCGGGATTGTGATAGGGATCCATGCCTTCGTTGCGGAAGATGCGTCCCAGCTCGAACACCTTGGGAAAACCACCCACCAGCAGGCGCTTCAGGGGAAGCTCCGTGGCGATGCGCAGATAGTAGTCGCGATCGAGTGCATTAAAGTGGGTGATGAAGGGCTTTGCGTTCGCGCCGCCGATAATCGGGTTCAAGAACGGCGTCTCGACCTCGTAGTAGCCCTCGTCTTCCATAAAGCGACGAATGGCGGAGATGATACGCGAGCGCTTCTTGAACGTCTCGCGGACCTCGGGATTCACGACCAAATCGACGTAACGCTGACGATAGCGCGTTTCCTTGTCTTGCAAGCCGTGGAACTTCTCGGGAAGCGGGCGCAGACTCTTGGACATGAGCTCGAACGAGGAGACGGCGACGGAAAGCTGACCGCGACGCGTGCGCATCATGGTGCCATGCACGGCAATCCAATCGCCCACATCCAGGTCTTTCAACTCCTCGAAGGCATCTTCGCCCAAGGTGTTGATGCGGCAAAAGAGCTGGATGGTGCCCGTATGATCCATGAGCTCGAGAAAGGCGACCTTGCCCTGCGCGCGTTTGGCCATGACGCGGCCGGCGATGGCGACCTCGTCTTCGGTATCTTGGCCGTCTTCGAGACGAGCATACTGCTCGTCAAGCTGCTCGACCGTGTGCGAACTTGCAAAAGCGTGGCCATACGGATCGCGGCCCGCGTCGATGAGCGCCTGGCGCTTGTTACGACGAACCTCTACCGGATCGTCGATGATCTCCTCTGATGCGTCGGACATGATTAGTGGCCGACCTTCGTGAGCGTGAACTTCATCTTGCGGCCGGTCGGGCCCTCGTACTCGATGACATCGCCCTTCTTGTGGCCGAGCACGGCAGCACCCACGGGGGACTCGTTCGAAATCTTGCCCTGGGCACTATCGGCTTCGGCGCCACCGACGATGGTGAAGACGCGCTCCTTGCCGTTATCGTCGGTCAGCGTGACCGTCGAACCAATGACGACACGGTTGCCCTTTTTGGGCGCGTCTACGACCTGTGCGTTTGCGAGAACGTCATTGATCTCGGCGATGCGCTGCTCAAGAATGGCCTGCTCGTTCTTGGCATCATCGTACTCGGAGTTCTCGGAGATATCGCCGAACTCACGCGCAATGCGAATACGCTCGCCGACCTCGTCGCGCTTCTCGGTTTCGAGGTAGTGAAGCTCTTCCTCGAGCTTTGCCTTGCCGTCCGCAGTCAGGACTACATCATTTGCGTTGTTCGCCATGGGATGGTATCTCCGTTCGTCTCTATCTCGTGTCCGCGCAAATGCGCGGATTGGTGGTTAGGTGGGTGTTACTCAGCCTTGCTTGCAGGAGCTTTCTCCGGCTCAGTCGCCTCTTCTACGACAGCTTCCTCGACAGTCTCGACCTGAGGCGTCTCCTTGGCAGGGGCGTCTTCGACGACCTCGGCCGTATCCTGTACGTCAGCAGCGGCATCATCCTTCTTCTTGCCGTCCATACCGTCGCGCAGACTCTTGAACGTCTTGCCAATGGCATTTCCCAACTTGGGCAGATTCTTGGGACCAAAGATAAGCAGGACCACAATCAGAATGATGATCAGCTCAGGAACGCCAATGCCTCCCAGAAAGGGAATCCTCATCATATCCTCCAAAGCTTGCGTGTATGCATCGCTCGAATAGCGAGTGCAAGACTATCACGTATCGCACCATAATAAAACAAAGGGGCTTCTGGCGAATGCAGAAACCCCCTTCTGGCAATCTGGTCGGGATGACTGGATTTGAACCAGCGACCTCTCACTCCCGAAGCGAGCGCTCTACCAAGCTGAGCCACATCCCGAATGCGCGGTGATTGATTCTAGCAGATTATGAGGGGCGTGCGATGATTTTTTGCGAGGGAGCAAAACTGGTCACAGACCGGACACTTAACCGGCACTCACACCGTGCCAGCCGATGCCCTCGTCCTGCCAGCCGAGCGCTAATCTGAATGGAGTAGTCAACGTTGACGTCGTAGATGGCAAGCGAGACCGCCTTCAGCTCTTCGCCGCCTTGCGTGTTGGCCTTTGCCGTAAACACGCTGGCGATACTGCCGCCGGAAGGCAGAGTGTTGTAGAACGGCGCCGGCGAACCATCCGGGAGAGTGGACCATCTGTCAAGAAACAGACCGCGAAGTGCCGACAGAAGAAGGCTGCATAGACCCATTTGGCTTGCGCCGTTGCCGAATTGATGCTGCATAGACCCGTGTAATGGGCCTATGCAGGTGGATTCCGCCAAGATATGCCCAAAGGGGACGGTGCAGACCCATTTTCGGGTCTGCACTGTAGATTCCAGGCAGCCGAATCCTTACCTCACACCATACCAGCCGAAGTCCTCGCACTGCCAGCCGATGGAGACGAAGTGGTCGCGCTCGGCATCGCTGGCAGTGTAGTGGTGCGAGCCGGAGTTGGGGTTATACAGACGGTGCATCACCTGGGTGGCACCGTCGGCATACGCAGTATCGGGAGCCACCGACTGCGCAACGAGCCCCACTCCCGGGCACAGGCTCACCACTAAAATCGTCGACATGAGAATCGGCAGCACTTTTCTCGCATCGATTTCTCCTCCGCCTAAGAGCGTGCAAACCCTCTGAAGCAGCGAAGAGAATCGTCGTGCTCTCCATAGAACACCAGCGGACAGACCCGCAGGATCGGTTTTAGCGGAGGGGTCGAGGGGGATTCTCGACTTCGCGGCCTAACGGCCGCTTCGCTCGAAATGACAATGGGGAGGGCGGCCGCTTCGCTCGAAATCGCAAGTTACGGACGAACGATCTTGCCACGCACCGCTTCGACGCGAACGCGCTCGCCAGACTGCGGCGCATGAATCATTTGGCCATCGCCAATGTAGAGGCCGCAGTGGCCAGGGCTGCACGCCACGACATCACCAGGGCGCGGATCGCTTACCGCAGACATCCCCCAGAAGGAATACGACGTGTAGGCGTGACCATACCTGCCGGTAAGCGCATAGCTCACCAGACCGGAGCAATCAAAGCCGCTGGGGCTTGAGCTGCCGGACCTATACGGCACGCCCAGCATGGACTCGGCGCGGCGAACGGATTCGGGCTTCGCAGCCTCGATAGCCGCTGCCTCGGCGGCGGCGATTTCGGCGGCAGTCTCGTCGATCTGCTCACGGCAAGTCGTGATCAGCTCGAGCTGAGCAGGCTCATCGGCATAAGCTTGCTCGGGACCATCGGAGAAAGAGGGCTGTTGCAGAGGGAGGGCAAACGCTGCAGGGCAGATAGCAAGTACGAGTAGAGAAGACAGCGCAATGCCAAGGACCGACTTACGGTTATGTAAATGCATGAGAAAAAAGATTCCTAGCGCCCGCAATACATATGGTGCTCAATTTGTAGACAGTAATTGCAGCAGGCAAGAAGGCATACTACCCCAAAATCCGGAGCCTCCATAAACTGCGCACATTTCGCGCATATAGGCCCATGTGAGCGGCATCGTCCCCGCTAGAGAGGCTAGAATCGCAGTGCTGCGGTCCATCCTCCTCGACAGCTCTCGACAACGCCCCAGCGCGTGCCCATGGCTTCGATGCAGCTGATGCCGCCCGTGGAAATCCCTACGTGACCAGGCTTGTAGAGCACATCGCCGGGCCGTGCCTCGCTTGGACTGAAGCGTGCCGAAGCAACCGCATAGAGCGATTCGGTATAGGACGGCAGCGACATGCCGATTTGGCGATAGCACCACGCGACGAAGCCCGAGCAGTCGAAGGCGTCGGGGCCTTTCGCGCCCCATACGTACGGATATCCCAGCTTCGAGTACGCGTAATCGAGCACGCTGCCGTTCGTGGGTAGGTCTGGTGCAGACCCCGAGCCGGAGGACACCTCCGTGATGGAGCTGGATGCGCCTGAGTTGCTCGAGGAGCCCCCTCCCCCACCACCGCCTAAGTCATCTGAACCGCTCGGCTCGGAGGGCGCAGCAGGCGTCGCGGGAACCACCTGCACCGCGCTCGGTACGAACTCCTGCGGCGCACGCGCACTCGCCTGCGCCTCGGCCGCTTCCTGCTCGGCGAGTATCTGGCGATATTCCGCGCTCAGGTTGTTGTAGATCCTGTCGTATTCGTTCTGCTTGGCAAGCACCTGGCTCATGTACGCCTCGGCAGAGGAGAGCTGTTCGGCAGCACGCTGCTGCTGCGCGACAAGCTCGCCTTGCGCAGACTCGAGTGTCGCCTTCGTGACCTTGGTACTGGCCACAAGATCCGCATCCTCGGCATTAAGGGCGTTGAGAGTGTCCCACACGGTCGCGAAATCCTCGAAGGTGGTCACGCCCAAGAGCACGTCGAGATACGAGGTCGAACCCGAGCGATACATGGCCGTGGCGCGCACGTCGAGGCGATTCTGCAGCGAGCCGATGCGCTCCGACATCTCGGTGATGGTGGCCTGTGCTTCCTCGACCCGTGCCGTCGCGTCGTCATAGGCATCCATGGCCTGATGGTAACGGTCGCCGGCAGCGGAAACATCCTCTGCCATGGCCTCGAGCTGGGCCTTGACGGTATGGACTTCTGCCTGCTTTTGCGCGGCGGACGTGCCGAGTGCTTGCGTGGGATTAACGGTGCATAACGCGCCCAGAGCGATGAACGAGCCGATGAATGCCCTGCGATTGAGAATAGTAGACATAGCGCGTCCCCCAATGCAACGTTAGAAGTACATATTGGGTTCTCTGCGCAGGCTATGGTACCACCGTCGCGAGCACACGCTAGCAAGGACGGGTCAATGTCACAGACTCATCACAAAAGGTCGCGAAGTTTGGAGGAACGGTGAACGAACGGCGCTACGGGCGCACGATCTTGCCACGCACGCTGGAAATGCGCACGGTGGCTCCCGTATGCGGCGCCTCGATCATCTGGCCGTTGCCGATGTAGAGGCCGCAGTGGCCCGCATGGCATGCAACGACATCGCCCGGCTGCGGATCGCTCACCTCGGGCATGGACCAGAAATCCTGCGAGACGTAGGCGTGACCGAAGCTGCCCGTCAGGGCCCAGCTCACGAGACCAGAGCAATCGAAGGCACTCGGGCTGCTCGCACCGTAGACATACGGAAGACCGATGGCCGAGTAGGCGCGCTCGACCGCGCTGGAACCACCGAGGTTGGCGCTCGGACGCGAGGAGCTGCTACCCTTGCTCGAGCTTCCACCACCGCTGCTCGAGCTGCTGGAAACCGAGGGGAAGTATGCCGCGCTTGCGGCGGCCGCGGCCTGCTCCTGAGCTGCCTGCTCCTGAGCGAGAAGCTCCTGGTACTCGGAGCTCAGACCGTTGTAAATCGACTGGTACTGAGCGGTCTTGGACTCGATTTCGCTCTTGTAGGACTCGGCGATCTCGAGCTGGCGCTGGGCCTCGGCCTGCTTGGCATCGAGATCCGCCTTGGCAGCATCGAGCTCGGCCTTGGCCTGCTTGCTGCTCACGACAAGATCGGCATCTTCCGCATTAAGCGTGTTGAGCGTGTCCCACACGGTTGCGAAGTCGTCGAAGGAGCCCACGCCCATGAGCACGTCGAGATAGGTCATGGAGCCAGAACGATACATCGACGTGGCACGCGTCTCGATGCGCGTCTGCAGTGCGTTGATCTTCGCCTGGGCATCGTTGATGCGCTGCTGGCAATCCTCTGCCTCGGCAACAGCCTGGTCGTGATTGCGGTTGGCAAGGTTGTAATCATCGACTGCGAGGGAAAGCTCCTCATTGAGCGCATTGAGCTGCGCGGAGACGCTCTGAACCTCGGCCTGCTTCTGCGCGGCCGTCACAGCACCGGCACTCACGGGGAAAAGCGTCAGGGCAAGTGCCGCAGACAGCACGAAAGCCAGGGCCGCCTTACGCTTCATGGAAATATGCATAATTAAAAATCCTAACTGCCCGCTTGTATTCGCGTTTCAAAGTGGGCGGTTTGCTTCACTCGTTGGACGTCTATGGTAACACCCGCGCGTGCTCCTGTCTAAAAACGCCGATGCACACCACAATATCTTGATATGACGAGGGCTTGAAACACTACGGGGTTGTTGGTGAGATTTCTCGACTCCGCTGCCTTCGGCGGCTCCGCTCGAAATGACAATGGGGGCTGCTTCGCGCCTTCGCTCGAAAGGACAGGAAGGATCCGCGCCTTCACTCGAAATGGCGGGACTACGAGAACGAAGCGCAGAAGGCGTCGAGCAGAAGGACGGCGAGATGCTGCTCCCAGCGCTCGCCCGTCACGGTACCCGTTGCATCCGAATAACCGTGATCAGGCACCTCGATGATGACACGGCGCGGCGTCGCCTTCGCCGAAGACAAGGCAATGCTGATGCGGCGGGGGAACATGAAATCGTCGGAGAACTCGATGAGCGGAATACCATCTTGGCCGTCAACTTCGACGGAAGTCACGCCCACCATAAGCATGTTGGAGGGTGGAAACGCCTCGAGCGTATCGGCACTCATGACGTGCGCGCCCTCGAAGGTCGCACGGGCGAGGTTGGCGATACGCGAGGCAACGCCGCGGCCGGTTTCGTCCAGTCCGTAAAAACACGCCTCCATCTTCTCGAGCGCCTCGGCCGCACGCGCAAAGCCCATCTGCGCGCCCTCGGCACTCGTCGGCTCCTTGCCTTCCCAGGCGTGGCGCAGGCGCTCGATCGCATCGAAGGTGGTGTTACCCGCGATGCCGTCGTCCGTGATTCCGACGCTGAGCTGGAAATCGCGCAGGGCGCGTTCGGTATGCGCGCCAAAGATGCCGTCGGACTTGCCAACGACGAAGCCAAGCACCTCGAGGATCGTTTGCAGCGAGCGCACATCGGCCCCGTGAAAATGGGGCATGCGCAGATAGAGCATGCGATCGCCGAGCGCGAAGCTCGCGTCAACCAGAGCCGCCCACGCCTGCTGATCGACGAAATCGCCCGGCGGCAGCCCCTCGGACTGTCTGAACATCTTGACCGCATCGCAGGTACGCTGGAGATACGCACCGTCGACGGCAAGTTCGTAGCCCATGACGCGCAAACGTCGCTGCACGTCTTCCACGGCGGCACCGTGATCGTTGCGGCCAATCGTCCTCATGAGCGCCTCAGTTCAACCGGCTTACGAAAAAGTCGCCCATCGAAACAAGCAGCTTGCGTACGGGGCTGGCGGGCAGAACGTCCTTGAGCTCGTCCTGATGATCATGCGCGAGCTTGATGGCGTGCTCTCGCGCAAAGTCAATCGAGCCTGCCTCCTGCATGATCTGCACGGCATGCTCGAGACGAGCGGGATCCGTCTCCTTCGAGGAGAGGATGTCGATGAGTTCGTCGTGCACGGCGCCATCCGTATGCTCGAGCGCATGCACGACGACGAGCGTACGCTTGCCCTCGGTGATGTCGCCACGGAAGTCCTTGCGCGTGGCCTCCTCGGTGCCGACGAGGTTGAGCAGGTCGTCCTGAATCTGGAATGCCAGGCCCGTCGACATGCCGTAGGCGCGCAGGGTCTCGATCTGCAGCTCGCTGCCGCCACCGATGATGGCGCCGACGGCAAGCGGCACGCCGCCCGAGTAGAACGCGGTCTTATGGGCGGCCATGGTCAGATAGTCCTCGACCGTGATGTCGAAACGCTCGTCACGCGCCCAGCCAATATCGAGCGCCTGGCCCTCGATCGTGCGCGTCGTCATATCGACAAGCTCCTTGAGCACGCGCAACTTGACGGCGTCGGAGAGCGAATCATCGACGAGCACCGTACCCGTAACGAGCGAAAGTGCAAGATCGCCCGCATTGATGGCGAGACCCTCGCCAATCTGATGATGCAGGCATGGCTTGCCGCGTCTGAGCTGGGACTCGTCGGCGATATCGTCGTGAATGAGCGCAGCGGTGTGGAAGTGCTCGATGGCCGCACCGGCGGCACGCGCCATGTCATCGTCACCACCGACTGCCTTGCATGCGAGCATGCAGATGAGCGGGCGATGCCGCTTGCCCGCATTGTTCGAGAACTCGGAAAGCGGCCCGTAGAGGTAGCGCCACATGTCGGGATGCGTGCCCTCGCCAAAGAACTCCGCCATGTAGCTATCGAAGGCTGCCGTCTTCTCGTTCAGGAATTTCTCGAAGATATGATTGACCATGGTGTTGCGCATGCCTCCGCCGTGACGAGAAGACACCTACCGCCGCTCCTCTTGGCTAGGCCTTGATGTTCTTGCGGTAGCGCATGAAGCTCTCGCTCTGCGCCTTCTTGACGTCGAGACCGTAGTTCTTGTCGTGTAGCTCTTCTTCCTCGACGCGACGATCGAACTTGCGCTTGCCATTGACGATGACGCGTTCGATCTCCGGATCGGCGCCCTCTTCGGTAGCGGGGGCAAAGACGATGTTGACGGGAACCCTGATGGCACCGTGAGCGGTGAGGTAGCCATCCTCATCCTCGGTGACCATCCACTCGATATGACCGGGACGGTCAAGAACGAGCGGGTTGTCCTTCATGTGCTCCTCGAGATCGAGCGATGCAAGTGCCGCGACGCGGTATTCCGGTAGCCTGTGAGCCGTCGAAGAATTTCCAAACAGTGCCATAGTTCCCCCTTGTCCGTACTTACCCTCTCCTGAAGACCATTGTATATCTTTGTGCGGCGCAAATGAACGCGATTTGGTAGGGGCGCAGGGATTCGAACCCTGATGACCAAAGGCCGGTGGATTTTAAGTCCACTGCGTCTGCCAGTTCCGCCACGCCCCCACATGCGAGCACCTAATGCTATCACTGCATGGGCTTACTCGTGAACAAAGAATATCGTATCAAGAATGCTGTAGTACCAGGTTTGCGGAGCGGTGATGCTTTTCTCATCGAGATGATCCGGCAGCCTCGAAGCGTTATCGACCGTACCCTGCTCGTTCGTGACCACGGCAGAGCTCTCCCCTTCCCTGACCCATCCCAGGTCAGAGCGAGCTTGGTTCTCGACACCCTCCTCGGTTTGCAGGGCGTCGTTCTCGGCTTGGACGGCCTCGTTACGCTCGGTCACGGCATCGAGTTGCGCCTGGAGACGCTGCTCGGTACGCATCGTCTTGTAATAGTCGCGCCCGACGGGATAGAGCACGACGAGAGCAAAGACGACGATGCAGGCAACGATGGCAAGCACGCGCCATGAGCGCTCGCGCTTGCGCACCCGGGGAGCATCTGCGCGCTGCGAAGGTTTACGCTTTTCGCTGCGCTTTGGCATCTATACCTTGAGGTAGCGGCGCATGGCGATGGCCGATCCCAGCATGCCGATAAGCACGCCGGCAATGATGAGCACGATGTAAATCGCGGAGTATACGCCCGGATCGACCGTGAGCGGCAGGAAGCTCACCATGTTCTCGAGCGCGGGGAACACCGTCACGCGCACGAGCGAGAGCACGATGATGGCGAACACGGCGCCAACGAGCGCCTGCAGGGCGCCTTCCATCACAAACGGCCCGCGGATCAAGCCATTGGTCGCGCCGACGAGCCGCATGATCGAAATCTCGCGCCTACGGGCAAGAATCGCGAGGCGAATCGTGTTGTTGAGGAAGACCAGCGAGATGAACACGAGCAGGACGACCGCGACGATACATGCGTAGCGGATGACGTTGGTGACGGCGAAGAGGCGCTCGACTGTGCCCTGACCATACTTGATGGAGTCGGACGGGTCGCTGGGATTATCGGCAATCGCCGTGAAGGTCTCGCTGCCGAGAATCGCGTTCACCGTGTCCTGCACCTTGTGTGTGTCGCGCAACGTGATGACGTAGGTACGCGGCAGCGGGTTGCCGTCGAGCTGATTCACGATATCGGGGTTGTTAGCGGTCTGACGCTGGAAGTCCTCGAGAACCTGGTCCTTGTTGCGGAATTCCACCGAGGCGATGTTACCGGCATCGTTCTCGAGCGTCTTGAGATAGCTGTCGAGACTCGATATCTGCTCGTCGGTCGCCTCATCGGAAATGTAGAGACGCACGTTGACCTCATCCTCGAACGAGGTGGCGAGGTTGCCAATCATCATCGAGATGATGATGGTCACGCCGATCATGAGGAGTGACAGGAAAATGGTGACGATACCGCCAATCGTCGTGCCGAGATTGCGGCGCGAGCTGACGATGGATTCCTTGAGAAAGTAGATGATCTTAGACATCGTAACCGTACACTCCCTTCTTCTGATCGCGGACGAGGGTGCCGTTCTCGAGTGCGAGCACGCGCCGACGCATCTGATCGACCATCTCGCGGTCATGCGTGGCGACGAGAATGGTCGTGCCCGTGCGGTTGATGCGCTCGAGCAGACGCATGATGCCCAACGAGGTCTGCGGATCGAGATTACCAGTCGGCTCGTCGCAAATGAGGATCGGCGGGCGGTTGACGATTGAGCGGGCGATGGAAACACGCTGCTGCTCGCCACCGGAAAGCTGGTCGGGCAGCTTGTCCATCTTGTCCTCGAGGCCGACGAGACGCAGGACCTCGGGTACCTGCGTGCGAATGACGTGACGTGATTTGCCGATTACCTCGAGTGCGAAGGCAACGTTCTCGAATGCCGTCTTGTTGGGCAGGAGCTTGAAGTCCTGGAACACGCAGCCGACGCTACGACGCAGGTACGGGATGCGCCAGTTCTTGATGGTGCGCAAGTTCTCGCCAGCGACGACGAGCTCGCCATTCGTGGGCACAATCTCGCGGTTGAGCATGCGAATGAAAGTCGACTTGCCCGAACCGGAATGACCAACGAGGAAGAGGAACTCACCCGAGCGGATATCAAGCGTGATATTGGCGAGCGCAGGCCTGTTGGGCTGCGCGGGGTACACCTTCGTGACGTTGCGCATCGAGATGACAACGGGGCCGAGGTTTTGCTTCGCGTTCTCGTCGAGCGCAAGGTCGGCGTAGGAGCCAACGGCTTCGGTAGCCGCGGGCATGCTGGAGGTCGATAGCGGGTTTGCCTGACCCGTTTGCGCCGGGCGCTGACGACCCGTCGCACCTGCAACGTTACGACGGACGTCGACATTGCTCTCCGCGTCGATACGCGGAAGACGTGCGTCGATCTGTCTGGTTCTATATGCATCGTTTGCCGCGGCTTGCTCATCTGCCTGGGGCATACGAGCCGCTTGACCGCGGGATTTTGACGAACGGCCGCCCGCTGCATGGGCGCCGCGCGACGATTTGCCGAATAGTGCCACGTTTCAACTCCGATCTCATTCAGCTTAGTCGGTTACGTATTCTATCCCACTGCCGCGCAAGTCAAATGGAAATATCGCGAACATCACAAAGCGTTCACGTATGGGAGGGGCGAGCCCCTGTCATCTCGACTGGAGGTGCCGCCAGGCACCGGAGTGGAGAGATCTCTCGTCGGGAGATTTCTCGACTTCGCTACGCTCCGCTCGAAATGACAGAGGGGGCTTCGTGTCGAGTCTCCTGCTACTTGCGCGCGATGGCAGCGCGGGCCTTGGTAGCGATGCCGACGGCATCCAGGCCGTATTCTGCAAGCAGCTCATCGGGCTCGCCGCTCGTGCCGAACATGTCACGCACGCCGACGCGCTCGAGGGGCACGGGATGGTTCTCGCCGATGATATCGGCGACCGCCGAACCCAGACCGCCAACCGTGGAATGCTCCTCGCAGGTCACAACGCAGCCGGTCTTCTCGATACTCGCCAGCAACGTGGGCTTGTCGAAGGGCTTGACGCTGAACACGTCGATGACCTCGGCCGATATACCATCTTTCGCGAGCTCATCAGCGGCGAGGAGCGCCTGCGCGACCTCGATGCCACCCGCAACGAGCGTGACGTCCGTACCCTCACGCAGCACGTACGACTTGCCAAGCTCGAGCACGGTGCCCTCTTCGTATACGGTGGGGACCTTGGCGCGACCAAGGCGGATGTAGAAGGGACCAGGCGTGGTTGCCGCGATGCGGACGGCTTGCTTGGCAGCCCAGTAGTCAGCCGGAATGAGCACGTTCATGCCCGGCAGACCACGCATGAGGCTCACGTCCTCGAGCATTTGGTGACTGCCGCCGTCCGGACCCACGGAGATACCCGCATGCGTCGGGGCGACCTTGACGTTGAGGCCCGCGTAGCAAACGGTATTGCGGATTTGATCGTAGCAGCGGCCCGTACCGAAGGCGGCAAAGCTACCGGTAAAGACGGTCTTGCCAACAAGCGAGAGACCCGAGGCGACGCCAATCATGTTCTGCTCGGCAATACCCACGTTAACGAGACGCTTGGGATCGAGGTCCTGGAGCTTCTTGGTGGTGGTGGAGCCGGATAGGTCGGCCTCGACGGCCATGATGTCGTAGCCTTCTTTGACGAGCTCAACGAGCGTTTCGCCATAGCCCTCACGGGTCGCGATAGTCTGTGCCATGGCTACTCCTTCCCCTCAAGCTCGGCAAGCGCATCACGGGCCTGCTCTTCGTTGGGAGCCTTGCCGTGCCAGCCTGCCTGGTTTTCCATGAACGAGACGCCCTTGCCCTTGACGGTATGGGCAACGATGCAGACGGGCGACCCTTCGAGAAGCGTCGCCGTCTTGAGTGCGGTGATGACGGCGCTAACGTCGTGGCCGTCGACTTCGATCGTCTGCCAGCCAAAGGACTGGAACTTCGAGCTGATGCCATCGAGACCGGCGACATCGCGTACGTCACCGTCAATTTGCAGGTTGTTGTTGTCGACAATGGCGACGAGGTTATCGAGCTCGTAATGCGCGGCGAACATGGCCGCTTCCCAGACCTGGCCCTCCTCGATTTCGCCGTCGCCGAGCAGGGTGAAGACACGGCGCTTGGGGCCACCCTCGTTCTGGCGGTCGATACGCATCCCAAGCGCGACGCCCGCGGCAATCGAAAGGCCCTGGCCGAGCGATCCGGTCGAGACCTCGACGCCGGGAAGTTTCTTGGAGTCGGGATGGCCTTGCAGACGGCTGTGCAGCTTGCGCAGCGTGAGCAGCTCGTCGTCGGGGACGAGGCCAAGCTCGGCAAGCGCGGCGTAGAGCACCGGCGCAGCATGGCCCTTCGAGAGGATGAAGTAATCGCGCTCAGGGTGCTGCGGGTCATCCTCGGAGTAGTTCATCACGCCGCCGAAGTAGAGCGACGCAACGATATCCGTGGCCGAAAGCGACCCACCAGGGTGACCGCTACCGGCCTCTTTAAGCATCTTGATGATGTTTTTGCGCATGTTGTTCGCACGCGCCTCGATCTCTTCCACAGACTCTTGGATCACGGATGCGCCCTCTCTTGATTGAGTGGTTTTTCAAGTCAGTTCATCATACTAGCTACGCGTTGAAAGTCGTCGAGAAATCTCCTCGAGCTTAGTGAGATTTCTCCATTACGCTGCCTGCGGCAGCTCCAGTCGATACGCCGCCTAACTCGCTTCGCTGACGCGCCATTGGTGGTAGCCAACGACGAACTCATCGATGTCGCCGTCGAAGACCGCGTCCACGTTGCCCGTCTCGACACCGCTGCGCAAATCCTTGACCATCTGGTAAGGGTAGAGCACGTAATTGCGGATCTGATTGCCGAAGGAGATCTCGTGCTTGGGGCCGCGCAGCTCGTCGAGCGCGTTGGCGCGCTTCTCCTGCTCGAGCTCGTAGAGCTTGGAGCGCAAAATGCCCATGGCCGTGGCCTTGTTCTGGAGCTGGGAGCGCTCGTTTTGACAGGTGACGACGATGCCCGTGGGCAGATGCGTGATGCGCACGGCGGAGTCGGTCGTGTTGACGCCCTGGCCACCGTGGCCCGAGGAGTGGTAGACGTCGATGCGCAAGTCCCCTTCGTCGATTTCGACCTCAATGTCATCGGGCAAAACAGGCAAAACCTCGACACCACCGAAGGTGGTCTGACGACGCTTCTTGGCATCCGTCGGGCTAATGCGTACGAGACGGTGCACGCCCTGCTCGCTCTTGAGCATGCCGTAGGCGTTATGCCCACTCACGGTGAAGGTCGCACGGTCGAGGCCGATAGCCTCGCCGGCAGGGGCGTCGTTGACGGTGACCTTCCAGTTCTTGCGCTCGGCGTAACGCGTGTACATGCGAAAGAGCATCTCGGTCCAGTCCTGGGCTTCGAGTCCGCCTTGGCCCGGATTGATCGTCACGATACAGTCACCGGAGTCGAGCTCGTCGTCGAACCACGAGGACAACTCGAGCGCGTCGGCATTGGACGTAAGCGTTCTGATGGACTCGATGACCTCGCCCTCAAGCTCGTCGTCACCCTCCATCGCAAGCTCGTTTGCCGTCTCGGCATCCTCGAGAAGCGAGACGGCGTTGTCGTATTCCGCAATCTCGTCACGCAGCGCCGCAGCCTTGCTCATGATTGACTGGGCGTGCTCCTGGTCATCCCAGAAACCCGCCTGTGCCGATTGACCTTCAAGGCCGGCGAGTTGCTCGCGCTTGTCGTCGATGTGCAGGTACGAGCCCATCTTCTCGATACGCTCGCGCAGTGCCGCGAGCTCCTGTGCGTGATTGTCTGCCATGCCCCGCTACCCTATTGATTGGCGCCGTGGCACTTCTTGTACTTCTTGCCGCTGCCGCAGGGACACGGATCATTGCGACCGACGTTTGCGTACGGATCGTCCTTGTCCTTCACGACCGTGCGCGGCGCAGGCTGTGCATTGCCCATGCTCGCCGATGCCGTGGTCTGCGATGCAACTCCCGCGGATCCAGCAACCCTGCGCGTCGCATCGGGGATGTTCTCATCAGGTGCCGAGTACGAGACGCTGTTGAGCGTCTCCTGGTCTTCGGCTTGCTCGGGTTGCTCGAGGTTGACGTTAATCTGCAGGCGCAGGATCGTGCGGATGAAATCCTCGTAGATGGCCGCAACGAGCGCACTAAACGCGGAGTATGCCTCCTCCTTGTATTCGACGAGGGGGTCGCGCTGGCCAACGGCGCGCAAGCCGATGCCGGCACGCAGGTAATCCATCTCGGAGAGATGCGACATCCAACGCGTATCGATGACGCGCAGCATGACCTGGTTTTGCACCTGATCGAAGACATCTTCCGGAATCTGGCCCTTCTTGTCCTCGTAGATGCCGAGCACCTTCTCGGAGACGACGTCGATCATGCGCGTGGTGTCTTCCTGATGGTCAAGCCCGTCAAGGTCGAATTCGATACCCGTGAGCTCCTTGAACCAGTTGTTGAGGCCCTCCATGTCCCAGTCCTCGTAGACATCGTGGCTGGGGCAGTACTCGTACACGGCATCTTCGACCGCGCCCACGATGAGCTCGGGCACGCGCTCGGCATAGCTCTTGCCGTCGAGAATGTCATTGCGCTCGGCGTAGATGGTCTTGCGCTGCTTATCCATGACGTCGTCATATTCGAGGACGTGCTTACGGGAGGAGAAATGCATGGCCTCGACCTGGCGTTGAGCGCTTTCGATGCCCTTGGTGACCATCTTGGCCTGAATGGGCATGTCATCGTCAATCTCGGTGCGTTGCATGAGCCCGCTGATGCGATCCATGCGGTCGCCGCCGAACAGGCGCATAAGGTCATCCTCGAGCGAGAGGTAGAACTGCGAGGAACCCGGGTCTCCCTGACGGCCGGAACGACCACGCAGCTGGTTGTCGATGCGTCGCGACTCATGGCGCTCGGTGCCGATGACGGCAAGGCCGCCTGCATCGCGCACGATGCGTGCCTCCTCGGCGCAAATCTCCTTGGCCTCGGCGAGCGCCGCCTCCCACTGCTCGTCCGTGATTTCGTCCTCCTCGACGCCGCGCTGGGCGAGGATGTCGCGCGCGAGATACTCGGGATTGCCGCCGAGCAAGATGTCCGTACCACGACCGGCCATGTTGGTGGCGATGGTGACGGCGCCGGCACGTCCGGCCTGCGCGACGATGTTGGCCTCTTGCTCGTGGAACTTCGCGTTGAGGACCGAGTGCTTGATGCCGCGCTTGGAGAGCAGCGACGAGAGACGCTCGGAGCTCTCGATGGAGATGGTGCCGACCAGACAGGGCTGCTGATGCGCGTGGCGCTCCGCGACGTCGTCTGCAACGGCGTTGAACTTGGCATCGACCGTACGATAGACAAGATCGGGCAGCTCTTCGCGGATGACCGGCCTGTTGGAGGGAATCACCTCGACGGGAAGCTTGTAGATGTCACGGAACTCGGCGTCCTCGGTCTTGGCCGTACCGGTCATGCCCGAGAGCTTGTCGTACAGACGGAAGTAGTTCTGCAACGTGATGGTGGCCATGGTCTGGTTCTCGGCACGCACGAGCACGCCCTCTTTGGCCTCGATTGCCTGGTGCAGACCTTCGGAATAGCGACGGCCCTCCATGATGCGGCCCGTGAACTCATCGACGATCTTGACCTCGCCGTTTTGGACGATGTAGTCCTTGTCGCGATGGAAAAGGAACTGCGCCTTGAGTGCCTGGTGCAAATGGTTGGAAAGCTGACCGGAGATATCCGAGTAGATATCCTCGATGCCAAGCAACGACTCGACATGTTGGAGACCCTCGTCCGTCGTGGAAATGGTGCGCTTGGCCTCGTCCATCTCGAAGTCGACGTTCTTGACGAGGTGCTTGACCGCGTTTGCGAACTTTCGATAGGTGTCCGTTGACTGCGAGCCGGCTCCCGAAATGATGAGCGGTGTGCGCGCCTCGTCGATAAGGATGGAATCGACCTCGTCGACGATGGCGAAGGCGTGGCCGCGCTGCACACGCGAGTCGGGATTGACGACCATGTTGTCGCGCAGATAGTCGAAACCGAACTCGGCGTTGGTGCCATACGTGACGTCTGCATCGTAGGCAGCCTTGCGAGCCTCGGTCTTGGTGCCGTTCTGGATGAGGCCGACTTCCATGCCCAGAAACTCGTAGACCTGCCCCATCCACTCGCTATCGCGCTTGGCCAGGTAATCGTTGACGGTGACGATGTGCACGCCCTCACCTGGGATGGCGTTGAGGTAGCCGGCAAGCGTCGAGACGAGCGTCTTGCCTTCGCCGGTCTTCATCTCGGCGATCTGACCCTCGTTGAGGACCATGCCACCGATGAGCTGCACGTCGAAGTGACGCAGGCCCAGCGTGCGCACCGATGCCTCGCGCACGACGGCGAATGCCTCGGGCAGCAAGTCCTCGAGCGACTCGCCATCTGCGTAGCGCTCGCGAAACTCGATGGTCTTCTCGCGCAGCTCCTCATCGCTGAGCTGGGAGATTTCGTCTTCGAGATAGTTGATTTCGCCGACTCTATTGCGAAATGCCTTGATTTCCTTGCCCTCGCCAGCCGAGAGCAGCTTAGAGAATATGTTTGCCATGATTCATGCCTTTATTTTTCTGAAACGATATTGGCGTCCGTACTACTTTAGCACAGGTCAGTAGCGCCCCTTCCTGACGAGTGGGGAACAAACGCATGCCCATAGAAGCCACACATCGCGCACGCGCTGTCTCCATCCTAAAAGGTCAGGGTGCCTTTTGGACAAGCGCTGCCTCCAGGCGCAAGAGCTCGGGATCGGTGGTCACGAGCGCGTTGTAGAGCTCGCGCGTCTCGATGGATGGATCAAGACCAAGCGTTTCCTGCAGGTAATCACGGCATGAGAGATAGGTCTTGATCGCCGGGCAACGCTGGCCCGAGGCAATCTGCGCCTTCATGAGCGCACGGTACACGTCTTCGCGCGTCTGCTCTTCCTCCATCGCCTTGCGCGCGAACCACAGAGCGATGCGCATATCGCGTACCCGCAAGGCACAGTCCGTCGCCGCGACCATGGCATCGACATAGAGCGCACGGTAGCGATCGCGCTGGGCGTTGATGGCTCGCACGCTACGCTCGCTGGGCACGAGACCTCCCCGGTAGAGGGCTTCGATCTTTGCATAGGTGTCGAGCAAGTAGTTCGCGTCGTGATCCGAGACGAGCAGGTGCCGCGCGAGCTGCTCAAACTCCGCGACATCAGAATGCACGTAGCGCGGATCGATGCGGCAGAACTCGCCATTGCGTTCGAGGTAAGGCGCCTCCCCCACGATCGAGATGCAGTTACCCCAGACGGTGTAGAAGTTATCGAGCGCATGCGTGCGCGGCAGACCGGGCCATATCTGCTTGAGAAGGTCGTCACGCGGCACGTCGCGGCCGTGGTTGAGGACGAGCAGGGAGAAGAGCGCGCGGGCCTTCTTGCGCCACTTGCCCTCGCTCAGATAGCGCTCGCCAATGGTCACCTCGAAGCCACCAAGCAAGCGCACGTACATCTCATCACCGGTCTTGTTGACAACGTTGGGTTTGGGGACGGACTTTCCGGCATTTTGCGCAGAGAGCCCCTGAAGCTTCCACGGTATCGATGCGGACTCCCGACCGCAGCAAGTGGCAAGCATCTCGAGCATGTGGGCAGCACCGTCGAGAACCTTGGCGTCGCGACGGTCCACGACGGGACCAACCAGCCCAAAGTACCCCGACCGCCACATGTCGCAGACGAGCATCGCCTCGGTGAAGCTCGTCACGCCGCGCCTACGCATTCTGAGCACCGCATCGCAACCGAGGTCCTGGACCAGATGTCGCAGATCGGGACTATCGACATGCGCGAGCACGTGCAAGGCGACACCGAACGCACGCGAGTTTCCGAGCATGTCGGCATGCTCGGTGAACAGCGCTCCGAGCTGTCGAGCACGCTGCCTGCCTGGTGCACGGCGTCCCTTGCCATACCGCGGATCGCTCTCGGGATCATCGAGGCAAAACGCGCGAGCAAGCTCGGCATTCGTACAGGAGTCGAGCACGCTCGTGATAAAGGAGAGCTCGTCAGGCGCCTTGATCTTCGGCGAAAGCTCGTAATGCGTGGTGTCGATAATCGCATTCTCGTCGAATTGGGCAAGCGCGATGCGAGCCGCGACACTCGCGGCATCTGGTTTATCGGCCGATTTCTGCATGGCGAGAACATGTTGCGCGATATGGCATGCCTCGCGCGCATCTCCCGACAAGCCGGATACCCACGCGTGAATCACCTGCAGTATGGAGCTGTTTGCATACGTTGCCTCGGGGCAACGGTCAAGTAGCGTCGAGACAAGATGTATCTCGCCCGCATCGAGAAAGTCCCAGCCCCGCTCGACAAGCCACGCAGCGCAGCGTTCGTCGTTGCAGAAAGCATCGATGATGATGGATCCACGTCGCAAATCACCGCGTTTGAACAGTGCCCCGAGCACGCGCTCGGACAGCGAATGGGTGCCTTCGAGCACGACGGCTTCGAGCTTGTTGGCGAGAATCGCGTGTCTGAGATCGGCCAGCTCGAAATCCGCGACCTCGAACACGCCGGATACCGTATCGATGCCGAAAACGGGATAGTCACGCGCAAGCAGCGCGATGTCCTCGCTCCTGAGCGTAATCCCGACGCCTTCGAGATCACGCATGGTGCCCGTCTTGAACAGGAGCATGGCAAACATGCCGCGCACGAGATCGAGCGGGAGACGCTCGGAGAACAGCCCCTTGAGGCACTCCTGCTGGGACAGCATGTTTGCGCCCCAGATAACCGAAGCCGCACGTCCAAACAGCAGTTTACCGGCATCGATCCAACGCTTCTTGCCGAATGCGCGACTGCCGCCATCCTGCTCGGTCACCTGCCGCGGAGCGCACTCTTGCTCGGTTGCGAGCAGTTCGACCGCGTGTATGGAAAGGCAATCGGCCTGCAGGGCGCTCAGAACATCGCAAGAGGGCAGCGTCGTTGCGATGACCTCGATGCCCGCGTAGAGAGCCGCATCAACGTGCCGAGAGAGGGCATGGGCGCGTTCTTCGTGTAGCCAGGGTATGTTATCGAGAATGACGAGGCTTGCGCAGACATCGCCTTGCCTCACGATCATGTTCTCGTCTCTGTCGAGCGCGAGCAAAAAATCAGGGCTTGCGGCATCAATCCAGGTAACGGAGGTGTCAGGGAAGAGGCGCTGCGCATACTCGCGCGCAAGCTCCGTCTTCCCGAAGCCGTGCGGCGCCATGATGAGGCGCAACGCATTGCGGTCTTGCAGCATCGCCGAAATGAGGGCATCGCGTTTGACGTGCGTCCCCAGAAGCGTCGAGGCCTGCAATTCTGCCGGATAATCGAGCGAGAGATCCTCCCCTGCCTCTTCGGATGTCTCGAAATCAAACGTAAGCTCCTCGGCCATAGCGCATTCCCCCTCAGAACAGTGCTTCGCATACGAGGGTGATGGTGCGCGACAGCGCCGAATCGGGCACGCAGATGACCGCGATTGCACAGATAAGCAGCAGCATTCCGCAGCTTGACAGCAGGCATGACACGGCAAGCAACATGCGCGGCTGACGCGACGTACGCTCGCTTTGCCCCTCGGGAGCCTCTTCATGCGAAAACCGGGAGAGGCGTGCCATGACGGCTTGGGCGCTTTCGTGTGAAGGCGCAGGCGGAACCTCGATGCTCATCATTACTCCTCGCTATTGCTCTTGCGAGGAAGCAGGGTACCCGCCCTCGTTGTCACGTCTCTACAAAATCATCTCGACAAGATATGGCTTTTCTCAAACCATGATTTCGATCGGCCGTCCCTACTCCACGACAGCGCTGATTTCGATATGCAAGTTCAAAAGCCGGGCGCCCTTGACATCGATGAGCACGTCGCGGCTTATCTTCTTGAATGCGTCCTTCTCCGACGCATCACGTTCGATCAGCTCGCTGGACGCATCGTCGCCAAGGTCCAGCTGCAGGCCAGCGCGCTTCGCTGTCTGCCAGCGACCCGATTCGGCAAGATGCAATACATCGGCGCGCGTGTTGTCGCGCTCGATGAGCCTGCTCAGCTCAATGCTGACGTCAACGCCGGTTTTTCCGTAAATGATGTTGTGGATTCCACAATACAGAACAAGGAAGGCAAGGAACGGATCACCTGCCTGGCGGTGCGTGCAGACGACGATAAGCCTGAGCCGCTCCGGATGGGGCTCCTCCTGAAAAAATCTCTCGAGCCCGACGGCCATGTCATCGGCATCTATGAAGTGCGCTTCGTCGATGATCGCAAGCGTGCCACCTGCCACAATCGTGTTGTGGAGCACGTCTTCGAGTGCGCCTTCCTGGTGCGGGTTAAAGCGCAGGTCAACATCATCCCCAAGCACTGCCGTGAAGTATCCGCTCCGCTCGTGTGTCGTCAGAACGACCACGTCGTTCGATGTGCGCCTCTTCTCCATCTGCCCCATCCCCCTCATGATGACGCAAACCTGCCCGTTGTACGCCTCCTTGCCTTATAATCCGCTCTGCGCATAACCGTGTGATGCCACTATGAGACAGGAATGTAGATGACTGGTAGACCGCAACGAGAGAAACCCAAGGAGACGATCCGGGCCGCCGTAAGCGAGGACATCTACGCTTCTGTGTTACCACTGCTCAAGAACGATACGTTGACTTTCGCGAGCGTAAGCCAGCTTGTCGAGACCATTATCTTTCTATCCGAGCACATCTACGTGGCAGAACCCGATGATAGCTTCGTCATCGGTTTGGTGCGGCTGCGAGCGGACAGGGTTATCGACCAGATCAGGAACCCTCGGCTCATGGCCTCGCGCTACATACACGTCACCCTTGACGTGGACGCGGTGGGCTTTCTCGATTTGCTTGTGCGCAAGTACCCCATGCTCTTCAGGAATCGCAGCGAGGTCATAGAGCTTCTGCTCCTCAACATCGGCGAGGAGTGCGGCACGTCAAATGGCACGCGGTATTATGCCAGCAGATTGGCAGAGGTGCTCAGCCTGCATCCCGTACACAAGCGATAGAAGGTCGCGAGCTACTTCTCGTTCTCGAGACGCTTCTTGTGAGCGGCGACGATCTGCTCCGAGCGCATGCGCAGCGTGCCCGATGCGTTCTCGGAATCGAACTTCATGCGCTGGGCGAGCGCGGAGCTCGTGGCAAGCGAGATGTTGCCCTCGGCAAAGGCGACGAGCTGCATGAGCATGTCGGTGAACTCGGGGTTGCCGTGATAGCACTGGATGGCCTCGTCGATCTGCGTCCAGACCTCTTCGGAATTGTCGACCGACGCGCTGCCGTAGCCGCAGAAGAAGTGGAACGCGGCCTCGCGCACGAAGCCGTTCGTCTCGTCATACAGCGAGTCCTCCGCCGCGACGAGCACGTCCTCGTCATAGCGCTGGCCGGCCTTGCCCATCTGGTCAAGCGCATGCAGAACTTCCCAGCGCGTCTGTGCTTCGGGCTTGGTCAGACCACTGGCGATGTCATCGGCATAGGGAAGCAGCACGCTTGCGTCCTTGTCGGCGATGAGCGCGACGGTCGAGGCGGCCTTCTGACGACGAATCCTGCTTGAACCGGCTATCTCCTGCGCGAGCGCATCGACAAGACTCTCATCGGTAAGCGCCTGCTCGGCCAGCTCCTCGCGCTCCTCTGCCGTACCAATCTTCAGTTCCTCTGCCATACGAGCACGCCCTTTCGCTTCTCGTTGTTTGTCTGCCTAGTCGTTGTAGAACGTCTGCACCTGATCGATCTCTTCGACGACTTCTTCTTGCACTGCCTGCTCGCGCTCGTCCATGGAAATGTACGAACGCGTGCTGTTGATTGCCTTGTACGCGGGGCGAATGATGCGCTTGCCCTCGACGATTTCCTCGAAACGGTGCGCTGCCCAGCCAGCCATGCGGGCCGTGGCGAACAGCGGCGTGTACAGCTCCTCGGGAATGCCGAGCATCGTGTACACGAGACCCGAGTACATGTCGATGTTGGCGCAAATCGCCTTGCGCGAGCCGCGCGCTTCCTCGAAGAGCTCGGGGGTGAGACGCTCGATGGTCTCGATGAGCTCGAATTCCTGCTGGTACTCCGTGCCAGCCGCGAGATCGCGCGCGTACTTCTTGCAGATGACCGCACGCGGATCGCTCAGCGTATAGACAGCATGGCCCATGCCGTAGACGAGGCCGCTATTGTCGAATGCTTCCTTCTTGAGGACACGCCGCAGGTAATCGGCAACCTGGCCCTCGTCACTGATGTCACGCACCTGCTCCATGAGATCACGGCGCTGCTCGCTGACCTTGATGTTTGCGCCACCATGACGCGGTCCTTTGAGCGAGCAGATGCCACCGGCGTATGCCGAGTACGCATCGGTGCCGCTCGAGGTGAGCACACGCGTGGTGAAGGTCGAGTTATTGCCGCCGCCGTGCTCGGCATGCAGCATGAGCATGATGTCGAGCATGCGCGCTTCCTCGGCCGTGTACTGCATGTCGTGACGCAGCATGTAGAGGAAGGTCTCTGCAGTCGAAAGGCCCGGCTTGGGCGGATTGATGTACATGGGGCTGCCGGGAACGGTGCGTTGGCGACTCGCCAGGTAGGACAGGGCAGCGATGCGCGGCAAGCGGCTCAGGAGCTGAACGGCAACCTCGATTTCGTGGCGCTTGTTGATGGCATCGATCTCGTCTGCGCCATCGGCGGCGTAGAGCATAAGCACGCTGCGCGCCATCATGTTCATGACGTTCTCGGACGGGTAGTTCATGATGAGGTTGTTGACGAAACCATCCGGCAAATTGCGATAGCCGTCGATGGCGACATTGAAGCGCTCGAGCTCGGCACGCTTGGGCAGATCGCCCGCTATCAGGAGATACGCGAGCTCCTCATAACCCGAGCGGCCCTCGGTGGCAGCGGCATCGACAAGGTCCTCGATGTCATAGCCGCGCAGGGTCAGACGTCCCTCATCGGGCACGCGCACGCCTTCGTCCGTGAGATAGCCATGCACGTTGGATATCGACGTGATGCCAGCCACGACGCCCGTGCCATCGGCATTGCGCAGACCGCGCTTGACGTTGAAGTGGCTATAGTAGCTTTGGTCATAACCGCTATAGGCGCCGAAGTGCTGAAAGACCTCGGATTCCTTTGAATCTGACACGTGTTGCTCTTTCGCTTAGCATGCGCATGCGTGCTGCGCAGGGATTTGCAATGTAAGCGGCTATTATACTCCAGCATGATGCAGTGCCCGGTAACGGGAACGTGACAGGTGGGCGAATACGACAGGCGATTGCGGGC
>ERZ827492.927-NODE-927-length-25496-cov-10.324791_pt1 | contig 25496 bp, 19 predicted proteins | sample MGYA00519704_ERZ827492 | MGnify/ENA primary metagenome ERZ827492 (study PRJEB31778, sample SAMEA3449325) | human gut metagenome | biome: human gut; feature: human-associated habitat; material: faeces | place: United Kingdom | collected 2010/2012 ...
TATCTTTTCTCTCGCAAGAGAAAAGATAGGGGAGAAAAGAGTGCTTGGGGACGCGCTTGGTGCATCCTGCATCTGAATTCAGGCAAGTCCCTATTTTTCAGGCGTCGTCCCACTCGATACTCACCTTACGGGCGCTTGGTACGCGCCGCCTGATACGGGGGTTCCAGATTTGTAACTAGTTGCCTTAGAATATCTGCTATCAATAGAAGGTGCAGTCTGAACTTGTCAGGCTGCACCTTTTTGCGAGTAGGTCTTCTTTATTTGCCCCGCCCCTACAGGATGCACCCCAAAGGCTCCCCTTGCAGGGGAGCTGTCTGCGGAGCAGACTGAGAGGTTGTTACAAATCCGGCTCAACCTCTCCGTCTCGGCTTCGTCGAGCCACCTCCCCTGGAAGGGGAGGCTTTGGGGCTGCGCACTCCAAGGCTTCTCCTATGCGGGGAAGGCCTTTTTATATTATTCTCACCCGTGGTAGCCGATGGCGCGGGAGATGGTGTCGGCGGCGGCGCAGACGAGGCGGATGGCGTGCAGGAACTCGTCGGACTGGACCTGGCGGAACATGCCGACGCAGCCGATGGCGTAGCGTACCTCGCCCGTCACATCGTGGATGGGCGCGGAGACCGAGCGAAGGCCAATTTTGTATTCGCCGTTTTCCACGGCGTAGCCCTGCTCGCGGATGCGGGTGAGCTCGGGGGCGAACTGCTCCGGCGTGGTGAGGGTGTGGGGCGTGTAGGCCTTGAGCTCGGTGTGCGTGAGGATGCGGCGGCACTCGGCCGGGGAGCTGTTGGCCAAAAACAGCTTGCCCTGCGACGTGCAGTGGACCGGCAGACGCGCGCCGACCTCGGAGACCACACGCAGGCTCGCGCGGGATTCCTCCTCCGCGAGCGTCACGACGGCGGCGCGGTCAAAGACCGACAGGAAGACGCTCTCGCCGAGCTCGGTGCAGATGTTCTGCATGTGCGGCCGGGCGATGGCGCCGATGTCCCACGAGTTGGAGACGGCGCAGCCGTATTCAAACAGCCGGATGCCCAGCCAGTAGCGGCCGTTCGGCGTCTGCTCGATGAGACCGGACTCACGCATGGTGGAGAGCAGGCCGTGGATGGTGCTCTTCGGCCAACCGGTCTTCTGATACAGCTCTGTTAAGGATGCGGGCTGACCGGCGGCGGTCAGCAGGTCGAGCAGGCGGATCGCCTTTGCGACGGAATGGATGGTTTTTCCCTCTTGTTCTGCCATAGCGGGACTCCTTTTACAATTCTTTATTATTACTATAGCATGGCGAACGTCGTTCAGCAACCGGATACGTTCGGCAATGTCGAAATAATTCCGAAAGCTGATTTTGGCGATTTGCTAAATTTGGTTTGCAATTATCCTGCTTTTGTTATACACTAATCACAAACAGCAAAGGAGGGGCGCGGAATGTACCAGATCATGCTCGTGGAAGACGAGGCGCTCGTGCGCGAATCAATGGCGCAGAACACGAATTGGGAAAAATTCGGCTTCGCGCCCCCGCACGTCTTTGAAAACGGCCGGCAGGCGGCCGACCATCTCGAGACTGTTCTGCCGGACGTGGTGATCACGGATATCTGCATGCCGTTTCTCGACGGGCTGGAGCTGGCGAAGCTCGTCTACGAGCGCTTTCCGGAGACGATCGTCGTCGTGCTGACGGGCTTCAGCGAGTTTTCCTACGCGCAGAAGGCCATCCGCTATCACGTGCACGACTATCTGCTCAAGCCGGTCAGCCCGAAGGAATTCGACCAGCTGCTGGAGAATCTGTCGGCGGAGCTGTCGCGGCGGGAGAACCGGCAGGGGCTCTACAGCCGCGCGGTCATGGCCGACGAGGTGCTGAAGGACCATTTCTTCCAGAGCCTTCTGCAGACCGACGCGCCGCAGGAGCTGCCGGCCTCGATGCGCGAGGCCGGGGCCGGGCTCGGCGGGCGGCTGCACGCCGTCGCGCTGGCGCTGCCGCCGGCGCGGCCGGAGGGCATCGAGGCCCGGGGCCAGCGCGTGGCGGAGGTCTGCGCGCCCGCGCAGTTCCGCCTGCTCGGCGACCAGCACGTGATGCTGATCGTGAGCGGCGACGAGACCGCGGAGCTCATGGCCCGGACCGCCGCCGGGGCCAGGCAGCTGCGCATGCAGCTGCAGGAGGCGGACGTGCATACCGCCATCGGCATCGGCGGCGCCTATGCCGGAGTAGACGGCCTGCGCACCTCTGCGCAGGAGGCGCAGCACGCGCTGGGCTACGCGTTCTCCACCGGCGAGACGCTGCTCTTTGACCCCGAGCTGCGCAAGGCCTCCGGCTCTTTGCAGACCGACGACTGCCCGACAGCCGCGCTCATCGCGAGCACGCTGCAGTCCGGCAGCGGCAACCGGGCGCTGGAGCTGACGGGGACACTGTTTACCTGCATGCGCCGCCGCCGGGTGCATGTGAGCGAGTGCAGGCCGGTTTTGCAGCGGCTGCAGATCCTGATGGCCTCGCATCTGACGCGCGAGCAGCTGCAGCGCGCGCCCGCCATGCTCCTGCCGCAGCCGGAATACGCGCTGGAGGAGGTCCGGCTGTCCGTCGAGCGGCTGGAGGGCTATATCCTGCAGTGTCAGGCGCAGCGGAACGACACTCCGGCCGCCCGCTGCGGCCGGATGGCAGTGGAGTATATCGGCGCGCACTATGCCGACTGCGATCTCAAGCTGCCGGACCTGCTGGAGCATCTGGGCGTCAGCCGCAGCTATTTTTCCACGGTCTTCAAGGAGAAGACCGGCCAGTCGTTCGTGGAATACCTGACGAACCTGCGCATGGAAAAGGCCAAGGAATACCTGCGCGAGACGGGCCTCTGCACCTATGAGATCGCCGACCGGATCGGCTTTGCCGACCCGCATTATTTCTCGCTCACCTTCCGCCGCCGCACCGGCATGACCCCAAAGCAGTACAGAGAGGCGGAAAAATGAACGAAAAGCAGAAGCTCTTTACCCGGCATTCGATCGGCACGCGGATCGCGGCGCTGTTCATGCTGCTGATCCTGGTCATCACAGGCGTGATGACCTATGTGTCCATCAGCGTCTCGACGAGCGAGCTGCTGGATAGCTCCACGGACTATACCGAGCAGCTCATCCTGCGCGTCAACGCGGAGCTCGATATGTACGTGGAATATATGAAGGATATTTCCGACTTCATCGTCGACAACGGCGCGGTCGCGGCCTATCTGCAGGCGGCGAACGAGCACCGGCTGACCGACGCGGCCTGCCGCGGCGCACAGCAGCAGCTGGCCGCCGCACAGAAGATCCGCGCGGAGATCACCTCCATCGCGCTCATCCCGCAGTCGGGCGGGGCGCTGTTCGGAAGCGAAGGGGCGTCGCTCAATACCTATTCCAATTATCACACGGCGGACTGGTACGTGGACGCGCTGGCGGACCCGGACGAGGTCCAGGTCTCGTCGTCCCGCGTGGAAAACCTGATCGCGGGGCAGTACAACTGGGTCGTCTCCTTTTCCAAGGCCGTGCTCGACGCGGCCGGGCAGGTGCAGGGCGTGCTGCTGATCGACCTCAACTATCAGATCATCGACCGGCTCTGTGCGGATATCCAGCTGGGCAGCCGGGGCTATATCTACCTCATCGACCAGTCGGGCGGCATCCTCTGGCATCCGCAGCAGGATCTCATCTACGCGGGGCTGAAGGAGGAGAACGCCCAGCAGGTGCTCGCGGCCAAAAACGGCCGGATGCTCCTCGGCAAGGGGAGCGGCTGCAGGCTCTACGTCGCCTGCGCGTCGGAGGCGACGGGCTGGACCGCCGTGGGCGTCGCCTATACGCAGGAGCTGCTGCGCAGCCGGGACCGGATCTACCAGACCTATCTGCTCATCGCAGCGGCGGCGCTGGTGCTGGCGCTGGTCTTCGCGCTGCAGCTGTCCATGTCCATCGCCGACCCCATCCGCCGGCTGACGCAGACGATGCGGCGCGTGGAGGAGGGAGATCTGCACGTGCGGTGTCAGGTCTCGTCGCGCACGGAGCTCGGGCAGCTGTCCGACAGCTTCAACCACATGATCGCCAAGACGGCCGACCTGATGGACGAGCGGCTGCGCATCGAGGAGCAGAAGCGCAAAAGCGAGTGGAAGGCGCTGCAGGCGCAGATCCAGCCGCATTTCCTCTATAACACGCTCGACTCCATCATCTGGATGAGCCACGCTGGGCGCAGCGAGGAGGTCGTGGAGATGACGAGCGCGCTGGCCGCACTCCTGCGTTCGTCGATCGGCGACGGGTCCGACACCAACACGCTCAAGACCGAGATCGCCCATGTGCGCAGCTATCTGACCATCCAGAAAATGCGCTACCACACTCTGCACGACGAGATCGACATCGACCCGCAGACGGAGGACTGTCTGCTGCCGAAGCTCGTGCTGCAGCCGCTGGTGGAAAACGCGATCTACCACGGCATCAAGGTCAAGCAGCAGGGCGGCACGGTGCGCATCGAGTCGCTGCTGGAGGAGGACCGGCTGCTCATCACCGTGGAGGATGACGGCGTCGGCATGACGCCGGAGCAGCTGGCGACGATCCTCGAGAAAAAAGAGGCGGACGGCGAGAGCAGCAAGATCGGCGTCTGCAACGTCAACGAGCGGCTGCAGCTGTTTTTCGGCAGCGAGGCGGTCATGAAATACTATTCGGAGCCGGGGAAGCGGACGATGGTGATGCTGGTGCTGCCCATCGTGCGGGAAAAGGGGGACGCGGATGCGGAAGCTTAAATCAATTGCAGTCTGCGCGCTGTGTCTCTGCCTGCTGCTTGGCCTCGCCGGCTGCGCGGCGGCGCAGCGGCCGCTGCGCGTGACGCTGGTCCTGAAGACGGAGACCGACGTGGCTGAGTTCTGGGGCATGCTCCTCTCCGGCGTCCGGAAGGCAGCGGAGGAATACGGCGTGGAGCTGACGGTCCGGACATCTCCGACCGAGACCGCGATCGACGAACAGATCGAGCTGATCCGACAGACCGCGGCAGAAAAGCCGGACGTCATGATCCTCTCCGCCGCGGACTACGACCGCTGCGCCGAGGCGACGGAGGAGGCCATCGCCGCCGGGATCGGCGTGGTGGCGGTCGACACGGATGTGAATGCCGAAGGCCGGGCCTGCTTCGTCGGCAGCAATAACTACCAGATCGGGCAGGAGATGGGCAGTCAGATGGCGTCCTATCTGCCCGAGGGCGGCAAGGTCGCCGTCATCCAGCACATGCTCACGACCACGACCGGCATTGACCGCACGCGCGGCGTCATCGACGCGCTGACGCAGGCGGGGAACATCGAGATCCTCGGCAGCTACTGCTGCGACAACAGCACCCTCCGCGCGCAGGAGATCACGACGGCGCTGCTCGAGGACGAGCCGGACATCCGGGGCTTCGTGTGCACGAACGAGGTCTGCAACGTGGGTGCGGCGAACGCGCTCGTCGAGCTCGGCATGGGCGGCAAGGTCTTCGTCGTCGGCTGCGACAATTCGCAGCGGCAGATCGCGCTGCTCGAGCAGAACATCATCCAGGCCATCGTCATCCAGCGACCGTTCAACATGGGCTACATGGCCGTGCAGCAGGCCGTGCGCGTCGCGCAGGGGGAGACGCCGGAGGATTTTGTGGAGGTCGCCTGCGTACTCATTACCCGGGAAAATATGTACACCCAGGAAAACCAGAAGCTCCTGTTCCCGGTGATGGAACAGTGATCCAAGGCTCCCCCCTTTCAGGGGAGCTGTCAGCCGCAGGCTGACTGAGAGGTTGTCGCAAATTTGCATAGAAAAACCCAAACCGCAAATTCAGCTTGCGGTTTGGAAAGGAAGAAATGAGCACAGAGGAAAAGAGACGTCGCTTGCGGCGGCTCGTTCCGCCGTGGTCATTTCTGACGCGCCTCCGGCGGCCCCATCTTTTCTCTCGCAAGAGAAAAGATAGGGGAGAAAAGAGTGCTTGGATGCGTTTGGTGCTTCCTGCCTCTGATTTTAGGCAAGTCCCAATGTTTTGAGCGTCGTTCCACACGAGAGTCACCTTACGGGCGTCTTGGTACGCGCCGCCTGATACGGGAGTGCCAAATTTGCAGCTAGTTGCCTTAGAATATCTGCTATCAATAGAAGGTGCAGGCTGAACTTGTCAGGCTGCACCTTTTTGCGGGGGAGTTATCTTCATTTGCTTTGCACTTTGTAGGGGCGGGGCAGAGCCCCGCCCCTACAGAACGCATCCCAAAGGCTCCCCTTGCAGGGATGCTGTCTGCGAAGCAGACTGAGAGGTTGTCACAAATCCGGCTCAACCTCTCCGTCTCGGCTTCGCCGAGCCACCTCCCCTGGGAGGGGAGGCTTTGGACTGCACCTTCCCCGCATCGGGGAAGGCTTTTTTCTTTCCTACCGAAAAATTTGTATAATTTCAACGCACAATTTTCACCTTTTTGTGGACAATTTTCATGCCGGTTCTGTTGGAAGGCTGTTACAATGAAGCTGTAAGAACGATCGCCGCCCGGGGCGGCGGGGAGCGTATGCCTCTCGCCTTTTCTCTGTGGGGAGAAGGATTCGTCCGGCGCAGCAAGCGGTTTTGCGCGCTGTAAGAGCAAAACGTTTCGTTTTCCTGATACAGGAAAACGCGCCGCAGGAGAAAGGGGAATGGAAAAGGAAAATGGCCGATACGATTCTCAGAATGACCGGGATCCAGAAATACTTCCCGGGCGTCCACGCGCTGGACAATGCGCAGCTCGAGGTCCGCGAGGGTGAGGTCATGGCGCTCGTCGGCGAAAACGGCGCCGGCAAATCGACGCTCATGAAGGTGCTGACCGGCATCTACCCGAGCGACGGCGGCACGATCGAGTTTTTTGGCAAGCAGGTCCAGATCCACGGCCCGCGCGACGCGCAGGCGCTCGGCATCTGCATCGTCCACCAGGAGCTGAACCTCATGCAGCACCTGACCGTGGCGGAAAACATCTTTATCGGCCGCGAGCCGATGAAGGGCCCGTTCGTCGACAAGGCGAAGCAGAACGCCATGACGCAGGCTTTGTTTGAAAAGCTGCATCTCGACCTTGATCCGAAGGCCGTCGTCAAGACGCTCTCGGTCGCCAAGCAGCAGATGGTCGAGATCACAAAGGCGCTGTCCCATGAGAACACGAAGCTGCTCATTCTCGACGAGCCGTCCGCTGTCCTGACCGACACGGAGATCGACGATCTGTTCGTCTTCATCCGCCAGCTCAAGAAGACCGGCGTCGGCATCATCTACATCTCGCACCGCATGGATGAGCTCAAGCGCATCACCGACCGCATCACCGTCATGCGCGACGGCCAGTATGTCGACACGCTCGAGACGCCCACGGCGGAAATTTCCGAGGTCATCCGGCTCATGGTCGGCCGCACGATCTATGAAGAGCCGAAGACGAAGTCCATGTGCCCGCCCGATGCGCCCGTCGTGCTCGAGGCCGAGCATCTGTGCTCGCTGGACGTGAAGGACGTTTCGTTCCAGCTGCACAAGGGAGAGATCCTGGGCTTTGCCGGTCTGGTCGGCGCGGGGCGGACGGAGACGATGCGTCTGGTCTGCGGCGCGGACCCGATGGACGCCGGCGTCATCCGCGTGAACGGCAAAGAGGCCAAAATTCGCAGCCCGAAGGACGCCGTCCGTTACGGCATCGGCTATCTCTCCGAGGACCGCAAGCGCTACGGCCTGTGCCTCAATCTGTCCGTGACCGACAATACGGTCCTGCCCAGCCTGGAGCAGCTGTTCCGCGGCCCGTTCGTCAACGACGGCAAGGCTGACCGGCACGCGCAGGATTACGTTGAAAAGATCCGCACGAAGACGCCGAACACACGCGCCCGCGTCGGCAGTCTCTCGGGCGGCAACCAGCAGAAGGTCGTTATCTCCAAGTGGCTCCTGCGCGACTGCGACGTGCTCATCTTCGACGAGCCGACCCGCGGCATCGACGTCGGCGCCAAGAGCGAGATCTACAAGCTGATGACCCAGCTGGCCGAGGAGGGCAAGGCCATCATCATGATCTCCTCCGACATGCCGGAGCTGCTCCGCCTGTCTGACCGCGTGATCGTCATGTGCGAAGGTCACGTTACCGGCGAGCTCGACATCTCCGAGGCTACGCAGGAATCCATCATGACATATGCAACCAAGAGGGAAGAGGGGTAATCAATCATGGAGAAATTAGGTAAGAAAAAGCTGGATATGCAGAAGCTGCTGGCGCCGGCCGCGCTGGTCATCCTGTATATCGTGTTCTCGATCTTCGGCAATAACTTCCTGTCTCTGGACATGGTCAAAAACATTCTGGAGTCCAGCTACTACATCGGCTTCATGGCCTTCGGCGTGACGTTCATCATCATCACCGGCGGCATCGACCTGTCTCTCGGCACGGTCATGATGTGCGCGGCGCTGCTGGGCGGCTACGCGTTCAAGCAGGGCTGGCCGCTGATCCTCGCCATCGCGCTGACGCTGTTCGTCGGCATCGCCTTCGGCTTCGTCAACGGCGTTCTGATCGCCAAGCTGAAGCTGCCTCCCTTCATCGCTACCCTCGGCACGCAGATGATGTCCATGGGCTTCGGCTCCATCATCACCAAGGTCCAGTCCCAGACCTGGCCGACCGCGACGGCGGAAGTCGGCGGCTGGTTCAAGAAGGTCTTCATCCGCGCGGAGCTGTTCGGCATCAAGGGCTTCCCGGTCGGCGCGTTCTGGCTCATCGGCTTCTTCATCATCGCGGCGCTCATCCTGCACAAGACGAAATTCGGCCGCTACGTCTACGCCATCGGCTCCAATGAAGAGGCGACCCGCCTGTCCGGCATCAACGTCGACAACTGGAAGGTCGCGGTCTATACGCTCTCCGGCTTCTTCGTGGGCATGTGCGGCCTGTTCTACGCCGCGGCCTACACCACCATCACCCCGGGCACCGGCAACGGCCAGGAAATGAACGGCATCACCGGCGTCATCATCGGCGGCACGTCCATGTCCGGCGGCTCCGGCACGATGGTCGGCACGCTCATCGGCGTGTTCATCATGTCGGTGCTGAAAAACGGCCTGTCCTCCTGCGGCCTGCAGGCTCCGTGGCAGACGTTCCTCACCGGCGTCGTCGTCATCGGCGCGGTCCTGCTCGATATCGCAAGAACGAAGGCCGCCAACCGCGTCAAGAAGGGCTAAAGCCCAACATCCGTAACTTGTATCCTGCACGCAAAGCGTGTTTGATAAAAAATTTAGGAGGAATCAATTCATGAAAAAACTGATCGCTCTGCTTCTGGCACTGGTCATGGTCCTCGCTCTGGCTGCCTGCGCCGCCAAGACCGAGCCCGCCAAGACAGAAACCACCACCGAGACCACCACCACGACCGAAGAAACCACCACCACCGAAGAGGCGCCCGCCGAGGAAACTCCGGCCGCTGAGACCACCGGCGAGAAGATGTACATCCCCGTCATGGCGAAGGGCTTCCAGCATCAGTTCTGGCAGGCAGTCGCCGCCGGCTCCGCAGCCGCTGCGGAAGACTACAACGTCGACATCTACTTCGACGGCCCCGCTTCCGAGACCGAGATCGACGCGCAGGTCAACATGGTCAAGAACGAGCTGGCCAAGAACCCCAAGGCCATGGCTCTGGCTGCCCTGTCCACCGAAGCTGTCACCGAGATCCTCGAAGAGTGCGCAGAGAAGAACATCCCCGTCATCGGCTTTGACTCCGGCGTTCCCGGCGACACCACCGGCGCTGTCAAGGCGACCGCCTGCACCAACAACGAGAACGCGGCTGCCATCGCTGCCGACAAGTTCAATGAGAACGAAACTGTTGTCGAGGCCATGAAGAACGCGACCTCCGACAACCCCGTCATCATCGGCTGCCTGTCTCAGGACGCTGTCTCCGCTTCCGTCACCGGCCGTACCACCGGCTTCGTCGATGAGATGGCCAAGATCGCCGAGACCTATCAGCCCGGCAAGGTCTCCATCGAAGGCCACGCCAAGTGGGAAAAGAAGGTCGACGCTCCCGCCATCATCATTGAGGTCGCCATCTCCGCTACCACCGAGGCTACCGCGGTCCAGACCGCTGCCAACTCCCTGCTCGGCATGAACCCCGTTGCGATCTTCTGCTCCAACGAAGGCGCTGTCACCGGCTTCCTGGCTGCTGTCTCCGACGGCGAGGATCTCGCTGAGGGCGGCAAGTACGCGGGCCTGGTCGTCGCCGGCTTCGACGCTGGCGCTGCCCAGAAGAACGCGGTCCGTCAGGGCTGGTTCTACGGCTCCGTCACCCAGGATCCGTACCAGATCGGCTACAAGGCTGTTGAGCTGGCTGTCAAGGCTGCCAACGGCGAGGCTGTTGAAGACGTCGATACCGGCGCACAGTGGTACGATGCTTCCAACATCGACGACGAGATGATCGCCCTGCTGGTTTACGATTGATCGAGACCGAAGCACCTCTGTCATTCCCCAAAACAGATCGTGCCGCCCTCCGGGGCGGCACGATTTCTATCCGATTCAGGAATATTCTGTAAAGCAAAACGTTTCGAGGCTGGGTATGGCGAAAACGCCGGAAGACAGCCGCGGGACCCGCGGATATCTTGCGCGTTTTCCATAAAAAGAAGCATTCTGTTTGGGCAAACTGCCGCTTGACGCAAGGAACCCGCGTGCGGTACAATATAGAAAAAGCGAAACGTTATGTGATACAGGAGCAGCTATGTCGACCATCAAAGACGTCGCCCGCAGGACCGGGCTTTCCCTTTCCACCATTTCCAAATACCTCAACGGCGGCAATGTCCGCGAGGAAAACCGCCTCGCCATCGACGCGGCCATCGAGGAGCTGGATTATTCCGTCAATGTCTTCGCCCGCAGCCTCAAGGCCAACCGGTCGATGACCATCGGCGTTCTCCTGCCGACGATCTCCAGCCCGTTCTTCGGGCGCGTCGTGGCGGCGATGGAGCCTGTGCTGCGCCGCAGCGGTTACGAGTGCTTCGTCTGCAGCTACGATTTTGACCGCGAGCAGGAGCTGAAAAAGCTCGAATTTCTCGCGCGCTACCACGTCGACGGCATCGTCTACGTCCCCGAGAACGTCACGGCCGGTGAGGTCCGCGCCCGCGTCGGCGCCATCCCCGTCGTGCTGATCGACCGTTCGCTCGACCAGGCGGACTATGACACCGTCGTGGTCGACAACCTCAACGCCGTCTATATGGCCATCGAGCTGCTGATCGGCCGCGGCCACCGCCGCATCGGCCTCATCGCCGGCCCGCAGACCATCTCCACCGCGCGCGAGCGTACCGTCGGCTACCGCCGCGTGCTGGAGGATTACCGCCTGCCGGTCGACGAGTCGCTGATTCTGGCCGGGAACTACGATCTCGAGTCCGGGTCGCGGCTGTTCCGGGCACTGCTCGATATGCCGCAGCCGCCGACGGCCGTCTTCGTGACCAACTACGACATGACCCTCGGCGCGATCATGGCCGCGCATGAGCGCGGCGTGGCGCTGCCCGCGCAGATGGACTTCATCGGCTACGATAACGTCGACCTCTGCTCGATCGTGACGCCGCGGCTCGACATCGTCGAGCAGCCCATGGATGAGATGGGCCGCCGCGCGGCCGAGCTTCTGATCGCGCGCATGAGCGGCAGCGACCAGCCCGCGCGCCTCCTGCGACTCAAGGCGAGACTTGCAAACACGTGAACCCGTCCGGAAGGACTTTGACGAAAAAACCTGAAATGATATAAAGGAGCGAATCAAATGGCAAAGAATCGTTACATCGGCGAATACCCCGTGATCGGCATCCGCCCCATCATCGACGGCCGCCGCGGCCCCATGCAGCTGCGTGAGAGCCTGGAAGACCAGGTCATGGCCATGGCCGAGGCCGCAAAAAAACTGTTCGAGGAAAATCTCTATTACTCCAACGGCGAGCACGTAAAGGTCGTCATGGCCGATACGTCCATCGGCCGCGTGCCGGAATCCGCCGCCTGCGCGGAGAAGTTCAAGCGTGAGGGCGTCGCCATCACCCTGTCCGTCACCCCCTGCTGGTGCTACGGCTCCGAGACCATGGACATGGATCCCATGACCATCAAGGGCGTCTGGGGCTTCAACGGCACCGAGCGCCCGGGCGCGGTGTACCTCGCCTCCGTTCTGGCGACTCACGCGCAGAAGGGGCTGCCCGCCTTCGGCATCTACGGCCATGAGGTGCAGGACCGCGATCAGGTCACCGAGATCCCCGACGACGTGAAGGAAAAGCTCCTGCGCTTCGGCCGGGCGGCCGTCGCGGCTGCCACGATGCGCGGCAAGAGCTATCTGCAGATCGGCTCCGTCACCATGGGCATCGGCGGCTCCATCATGGATCAGGACTTCATGGAGGAATATCTGGGCCTGCGCGTCGAGTCCGTCGACGAGGTCGAGATCCTGCGCCGCATGGAAGAGGGCATCTACGATCACGAGGCCTATGAAAAGGCCCTGGCCTGGACGAAGGAACACTGCAGGGAAGGCCGCGACGACAACCCCGAGTACGTCGACTTCCTCGGCGAAAAGCGCCGCATCAAGTTCACCCCCGAGGAAAAGGAAAAGCAGTGGGAATTCACGATCAAGATGTACTGCATCATCAAGGACCTGATCCAGGGCAACCAGAACCTGCCCGCAGGCTTTGAGGAGGAGAAGGTCGGCCACAACGCCATCGCCGCCGGCTTCCAGGGCCAGAGACAGTGGACCGACCACTGGCCCAACTGCGACTATCCCGAGGCCGTGCTCAACTCGTCCTTCGACTTCGAAGGCCCGAAGGAGCCGATGGTCTTTGCGACCGAGAATGACGTCCTCAACGGCCTGGGCATGCTCTTTATGGAGCTGCTGACGAACCGTGCGCAGATCTTCGCCGACGTGCGCACCTACTGGTCTCCCGAGGCCACGAAGCGCGTCACCGGCTACGATCTCGAGGGCAAGGCCAAGGACAACGGCGGCATCATCCACCTGCTGAACTCCGGCGCGGCCTGCCTCGACGCCTGCGGCGAGTGCACCGATGAAAACGGCAATGCCGTCATGAAGCGCTGGTGGGAAGTGGACGATGCGGACATCCAGAAGATGACCGACGCGACCGTCTGGTGCGAGGCCGGCTTCGACAACTTCCGCGGCGGCGGCTTCTCCAGCCACTTTGTCACCCGTGCGGAAATGCCCGCGACCATGATCCGTCTGAACCTTGTCAAGGGCCTCGGCCCCGTGCTGCAGATCGCCGAGGGCTGGACCGTGAAGCTGCCCGACGAGGTCACCGACACGCTCATGGAGCGCACGAACCCCACGTGGCCGTGCACCTGGTTCACCCCGCGCTGCGACGGCAAGTCCGGCAGCCCGTTTGAGAGCGCCTACTCCGTCATGCAGAACTGGGGCGCGAACCACGGCGCGATCTCCTATGGTCACGTCGGCGCGGACCTCATCACGCTCTGCTCGATGCTGCGCATCCCCGTGTGCATGCACAACGTCGCCGACAAGGACGTCTTCCGTCCGGCGGCCTGGAATGCCTTCGGCATGGACAAGGAAGGCCAGGACTACCGCGCCTGCGCCGCCTACGGCCCGATGTACAAGAACATCCGCTGAACCGGCAAAACAAAAAAAGGCGGGCATCTGCCCGCCTTTTTTCAGGCAGATTGCGCAAAAAGCTCTTTGCATTTCCGGTGGGATATTGTACAATAAAACAGGGCATCCCCACCGGGGCCACCCGGCATCCCATACATGGAGTGATTCAGTTTGCACAGCACACTACTGGCTTTTGATATCGGCACCAGCGGCCTGAAGGCCTCGCTGGTCGACGAAAATCTCAATATCATCCGCAACGTGACGACCACCTATCCGACCCATCACTATCCCGACGGCGGCTGCGAGCAGGAGGCCGCGGACTGGTGGATGAGCGCGGTCCGCGCGATGATGATGCTCCGCGAGCTTGCGCCGGAGTACGTCAAGCGGGTCGACGCCATCGGCGTCTCGGGCCACATGCTCGGCTGCCTGCCGATGGACAGCGAGGGGCAGACGCTCCGCCCCGCGATGATCCACGCGGATACCCGCGCGCTGGCCATCTCCAACGCGCTGCGCGCCCGCTACGGCCGGGATTATTTCTATGAGATCTGCGGCAACGTGCTCTCCCCGGCCTCGACGCTCTGCAAGACCCTCTGGCTCAAGGAGCACGAGCCGGAGCTCTACGCCCGGACCGTCCGGATCCTGCAGTCAAAGGACTATCTGGTCTATCGCCTGACCGGGCATATGGACACGACCGACATGTCCGACGCCTCGCACGGGCTGCTGATGAACCTGCGCACGCGGCAGTACGATCTGGATATGTTCCGGAACGTCGGCGTGGACGCGGAAAAATTCCCCGAGATCCGCACGAGCTGCGAGCTCGCGGGCTACCTGTCCGAAGAAGCGGCGGGCTGCCTCGGCCTGCGGGCAGGCATCCCGGTGTCCGTCGGCGGCGGCGACGGCGCGTGCGCCAACATCGGCGCGGGCGTGGCTAAGCCTGGCGATTTCTACCTCAGTCTCGGCACCACCGCGTGGATCGCCGGGCAGATGGAAGAGCCGTTCATCGACCCGCAGCACCGCGTCTTCCACATCTACACGCTCGACGGCCACGGCTGCAACGTCTTCGGCACAGAGCAGTGCGCGGGACGGTCGGTCTCGTGGGCGATGGAGCTGTTTGACGTGGCCTCGGCCCGCGCGTTCGATTCCGCCGCGGCGACGGTCCCGGCGGGCGCGGGCGGCCTCATCTACCTGCCGTATCTCGAGGGCGAACGCTCCCCGGTCTTTGACGCGCAGGCGCAGGGCGTCTTCTTCGGGATGAACACCACGCACAAGCGCGAGCATTTCCTCCGCGCCGTTCTGGAGGGCACGGCCTGCGGGCTGAGCCAGATCCTGGACGTGATGCGCGAGCGGCAGGAGATCCACGATCTGCGCATCATCGGCGGCGGCGCAAAGTCGAAGCTCTGGAAGCAGATCCTGGCCGACGTGTGCAATGTGACGTTTCACGACGTCTCCACCTTCTCCGACAGCGCGACGAGCCTCGGCGCGGCCGCGGCCGCGGGCGTGGCGATCGGGCTGTTCCGGGATCTGCCGGAGGCCTGCAGCCATATCCGCATGAGCGGCGACATCGAGCCGGACCCTGCCGTGCAGCCGGTCTACGCGCTCATCAAAAAGCGCTACGCCATGCTCTACCCCAGCCTCAAAGAGGCGTTCCACACCAGAGCATAAATAAAAAGGCTCCCCTTCCAGGGGAGCTGTCAGCCGTAAGGCTGACTGAGGGATTGTTCCCCGCCGCAGCGGGCCAAAGGCTCCCCTTCCAGGGGAGCTGTCTGCGAAGCAGACTGAGAGGTTGCTGCAAATTTGCTACGACCTCTCCGTCTCGGCTTCGCCGTGCCACCTCCCCTGGAAGGGGAGGCTTATGGCCTCACTTCGCCAGCCAGATGGTCTTTGCGAGGCCTTCGGCGGCTTCGAGGAGGCCGATGCAGCGCTCGAGGGACGTGGAGGCGCAGACGACGCCGTGGCCGCCGAGCAGGCAGATGGGGCTGTCGGCCAGCGCTTCGCCGATGCCGCGGTGGATCTCATGCGTGCCGGGCTTGCCGTAGGGCAGGCAGGTGAAGTGCGTGAACACCTCGCGCAGCGAGCAGGTCTCCGGGACGCCAAAGTTCTGATACTGCAGCGCGTAGGCCGTCAGAAACGGGCAGTGGCTGTGGACCACGGCCGTCACATCCGGCCGCGCCTGATAGACGGCCTCATGCAGCAGATACTCGCTCGAGCGCCGGCCGCGGCCGCCGATCTGCTCGCCCGCGGCGTTCATGACGCAGATATCCTCTTTTTCCAGCAGAAGCTTCATCCGGCCGGAGGGCGTGACGTAGGTCAGCCCGGTCTGCCGGTCGATGACGGAGGCGTTGCCCTCCAGCGCGGTGACGAGGCGCTTTTGCTCCAGAATGTGGGCAAAATCGGCGAGCTGCTGTGCATAGTCCATGACAAAGGTCTCCTTTTTGTACGTTTGTCTGTATTTTAAATGGTCCGCCGCCCAAAGTCAACGGGCGGCCGTGAAAACAGGAGGTACTGAATATGCTGAACAATATCCCCCCAATCCTTTCCCCGGAGCTGCTGAAGGTCCTGTGTGAGATGGGCCACGGCGACCGGATCTGCATCGGCGACGGCAATTTCCCCGGCGTCTCGATGGCAAAGCCCAACAACTGCGTCTTCCTGCGCGCCGACGGCCACGGCGTGCCCGAGCTGCTCGACGCCATCCTGCAGGTCATCCCGCTGGACGAATATGTCGAGCACCCGGTCATGATCATGCAGGTCGCGGAGAAGGATAAGGGGCTGGAGGTCCCCATCTGGGACGAATACAAGAAGATCGTCGCCAAGTATGACGCGCGCGGCGCGGCCGCCTTCGGCAGCTACGAGCGCTTCGAGTTCTACGACGAGGCACGCAAGACCTACTGCATCCTGCAGTCCGGCGAGACGGCCATCTACGCAAACATCATCCTCCAGAAGGGCGTCATCAAGTAAAAATGGCATAAAAAACGGACGTATCACACAGGATACGTCCGTTTTTTTATGGCTGTTTACACCGCTGCCGCGGGGAGCAGGTTGGTCATGCTCTTGAGGCTGATGGCGAGGGTGGAGGCGTTGTGCAGCAGGGCCGAGGTGGTGGGCGGCAGGATGCCGGCCACGCCGAAGATGATGAGGCCGAGGTTGAAGCCCACGATCGTGCGGTAGTTGCGGTGGATGCGGGCCATGAGCGCTTCGCTGATGCGGCGGAGCGTCACGAGCTCGAACAGATCCTCCGAGGCGATGGTGATGTCGGCGATCTCCCGCGCGATGGCTGCGCCGGTCGAGATGGCGACGCCCGCGTCGGCCTCCGAGAGAGCAGGGGAGTCGTTCACGCCGTCGCCGATCATGATGACGGTGCGGCCCGCGGCCTTTTCGCTGCGGATGAAGGCGGCTTTGTCCTCCGGCAGGACCTCGGCGAAGAATTCGTCCACGCCGACCTCGGCGGCGACGGCCGCGGCGGTCCTGCGGTTGTCACCGGTCATCATGACGACCTTGCGGATGCCGCAGGCGTGCAGGGCGCGGATGGCGTCCTTCGCCTCGGCGCGCAGCGGGTCGGAGATGCAGATGACCGCGGCCAGCTCGCCCGCGATGCACAGATACAGATGGGAATACTGCGCGTCGAGCGTGTCGAATTTCTCCTGTTCGGCGGCAGGGATGGTGCAGCCCTCGTCTTCAAAGACGAAATGCGCGCTGCCGATGAGGACCTTTTTGCCCTCGACCATGCTGGAGATGCCGTGCGCGACGACATACTGCACCTGCGAGTGGTATTCCTCATGCTTGAGGTTCTGCCGCTTGGCCTCGTCGACGACGGCGTTGGCCATCGAGTGCGGGTAATGCTCCTCCAGGCAGGCGGCCAGCCGCAGCATTTCAGAGGCCTCGTGGCCGCCGAAGGTGACGATCTGCGCGACCTTCGGCGTGGCGTAGGTCAGCGTCCCAGTCTTGTCGAAAACGACCGTGTCGGCCTTGGAGACGGCCTCCAGGAAGCGGCCGCCCTTGACGGAGATGTGGTAGCTGCTGCTCTCGCGCATGGCCGAGAGCACCGCGATCGGCATCGAGAGCTTCAGCGCGCACGAGAAGTCGACCATCAGCACGGCGAGCATCTTCGTGACATTGCGCGTGAGCAGATATGTCAGCGCCGTGCCGCCGAGCGTCCAGGGGACGAGGCGGTCGGCCAGCCGCGAGGCCTTGTCCTCGGCGGTGGACTTGAGCTTTTCGGATTCTTCGATCATGCGCACGATGCGGTCATACCGGCCGCCGCCGAGCGCCTTTTCCACCGAGACGACGCATTCGCCCTCCTCGATGACGGTCCCGGCGTAGACGTAGCTGCCGGCGCGCTTGGCAACGGGCAGGGACTCGCCGGTGATGGAGGCCTGGTTGACCGTGGCTTCGCCGGAGACGACCTTGCCGTCGAGCGGGATGAGGTTGCCGGTGCGGACGATCATCCGGTCGCCCGGGCGGACGTCGCCGATGGGGACGAGCAGCTCGGTCTCGCCGGACTGCAGCCAGACCTTGTCGACGTTCAGGGCCATCGCGCCCGCGAGATCGGCGACGGACTTCTTGTGCGTCCACTCCTCGAGGATCTCGCCCAGCCGCAGCATGAACATGACGGAGCCTGCGGTATTGAAATCGCCGCGGAGCATCGAGACTGTCACGGCCGTGGCGTCGAGCACGGCGACGGAGAGCTTGCCGTGCCAGAGAGCCTTGAGCCCCTCCTTGATGTACTTGACCGAGCGGAACAACGCGATGGCCGTCGTGATGGGGTAGGGCAGGAACAGCCGGGAGAACGCGCGGCGGCAGACCGTGAAGACAAGCTTGTCCTCATACTCGCGGTTGAGCTGCCGGGAGGTATGCTCCGGCACGAGGGCGACGGCCTGCTCCGAGGTGAAGGAGAAGACGGCCAGCGCCCGGATGAGCGCGGTCCGGTCCGCCTGGTAGGTGATGATGGCGTCCTGCGTGCGGTCAAAGACCTTGACGGCGGTGACGCCGGTGACATTTTTCAGATAATATTCCAGAATATCGGCCTCGCGCAGCGACATGCGGCGGCAGGCAAGATGCACGCGCATACGCCCGGGGGACTGATGCAGAATGGTACATTTCATAGGATGCTGTGAACCTCCAAAAAACCGGAAGAGCCGCGCGGCGGCTCTTCCGGGCGGACTTCAGGTGTTACTCTGCGTCGGCAGAAGCGTCTTCGATGGTCTCGGGCTCGGCCTCGGCGGCGCGGCGGTCATTGATGGACTTGGCGTCGGCGTAGATGTCGTCCGCGCCCTCGCGGATGGTGGTGACGGTCTGCATGACGCAGTCCTTCGCGCGTAGAACGGCGGCGGTGGTGTGGGCGTAGACCGCCTTTGCTTCCTTGCTGCTCAGGATCTTAAGACCGGCGGTGCCGAACAGAACGCCTGCAGCGAACAAACCAAGATGTTTCATAAAAAATCCTCCTGTTATGTATGTCAGCCGCACCGCGGAAGTTAGACACGACTAACATGTGATGAAAATATACATTTCGCGAAAACTATATATAGCACAGACGCGCGGAAAATGCAAGCCTGCTTTTATGAAAAAAGTATGAATTTCGGAGAAAAAAGGAGCTCCTGCTTTCGCAGGAGCTCCCAAAAGTGCTTAGCCGATGGTGCAGTACATGAAGTACTTGTAGCCGAGCGGGTTGGAGAAGAAGCCGTGGATGTTGCTGTCGAGCATGTAGATGTCGGTGTAGTAGTACAGCGGGACGATGCAGCCCGTGCTCATCAGCAGGTCTTCCGCCTCGTGCATCAGGGCGTAACGGGTCTCGGGATCCGTGCAGCTCTTGATGTCGGAGATCAGAACGTCGTAGGTCTCAGCCCAGGTGCCGTTTTCGACCTTGGTGTCATAGCCGTAGGAGGTCAGGTCGAGGGAGTAGACCTTGGCGTCGGCGGCATTGCCTTTGCCGAACTGGACGTCGTTGTTGCCGGAGTTGGTGACCCACATATCCAGGAAGCAGATCGGATCGTTGTAGTCAGCCACCCAGCCGTTACGGGCGATGGAGTAATCGCCGGCCTTACGGGTGTTCAGGAAGGTGGCCCATTCCTGGTTCTCCAGGTTCATGGTGATACCGACAGCGGCCATCGCGGACTGCAGGTACTCGCCGATGGCCTTGTGGGCTTCGGAGGTGTTGTACAGGTAGGTCAGGGTCGGGAAGTCGGTGAACATGCCGGTGGACTCGTCATAGGTGTAGTACTTCTTCAGAGTCTCGACAGCGGATTCGAAGTTGGACTCGTAAGCGTCAGCGGAGACGTCGTAATAGCCGACATAGTCGTCGCTGTGGCCGGCAGTCTCATAGAACTGGGTGCCGTCGGGGTTGGTCATGCCCATGGCGACGAAGGAGGAAGCGGGGATCTGACCGGCCTGGCCGATCTCTTCGACGATGTAGTTGCGGTCGAACAGCAGGCCGATGGCGTTGCGGATCTCAGCCTTGGCCTGCTCAGCCTCAGCGCCCGTCAGCGTGGAGGAAGCGGGGAGGATGTCCTCGTTGATGTTCCAGCAGACGTAGTAGGTGCCGATCTGGCCGGCAACGACGAATTCATCGGGATACTCAGCCTTCAGGCTGGCGATCTCGTTGGTGGGAACGTCGTCGATGAGCTCCCAGTCGCCGTTCTTGAAGTTGGAGAGCATGTTGTTGACGTCGTCGGAGAGGTAGAAGTTGATGGTCTCCATCGTGATCTCATCGGCGTCGTAGAAGTTGGGGTTCTTGACCAGCGTGATGACGCTGTTGTGCTCCCAGGACTCCATGGTGTACGGGCCGTTGCAGACGTAGGTGGAAGGATCGGTCGCCCATGCGTCGTTGGAGACGACATCCTCACGGACCGGGAAGTAGGTCGGGAAGGCGAGGAGCTCATTCCAGTACGCAACATAGTTGGCGGTGGTGACCTGGAGGGTCTTGTCGTCGAGCGCGACAACGTTCAGCTGTGCGTCGGGGTTCAGGAAGTTGCCGGCGTCGTCAGTCGCCCACATGTCGGCGTAGCCGTCAACGACCTCGAACATGTAGCCGTAGTCGGCGGCCAGCTCGGGGGAAGCAGCGCGCTGCCATGCGAATGCGAAATCACCAGCGGTGACCGGCTGGCCGTCGGACCAGACAAGGCCGTCACGCAGGGTGTAGGTGTAGGTCACGGTGCCGTCTTCGTTCTCAACGCCTTCGGGCAGCTCGGTCGCTGCGTCGGCAACGATCTGCAGGTTGCCGTCGGCATCCTGGGACCACTTGGCCAGGCCGGAGAACAGGTGAGCGAGCATCGTAGCGCCGTCGACGGCGGAGTTCAGAGCCGGGTCGATGGTGTCGGGCTCGGAGGCCAGGCAGACATTGATGACGCTGCCCTCGGTGCTTGCGGGCTCGGCAGTGGTATCGCTGCCGGTGGTGTCGGTCGTGGTGCTGTCCGTGGTGGTCGTATCCTTGGCGGTGTCAGCGGAGCCGCTGCAGGCCACCAGAGAGAAAACCATGATCAGCGCCAGCAGAAGAGCGATCATTTTTTTCATTTTTTGATACATCCTTTCAAAAATTTTATCTCAATATGCAGTGCATATGAAGATCAGTTGATCTCGCCCACGCGGTGGCAGGCGACGAAATGGCCGGCGGAGACCTCCTGGAAATCCGGCATGCTTTCGGCGCATTTGTCGCACGCGTACGGGCAGCGGGTGCGGAAGGGGCAGCCGCTCGGCGCGTTCAGCGGGCTCGGGATATCGCCGGAGAGCACGATGCGCTGGTTGGCGCGGGCGATCTTCGGATCCGGGACCGGGACGGCGGACAGAAGCGACTTGGAATACGGGTGCAGGGGATGGTCATAGATCTCGTTGGCGTCGGCCAGCTCGACCATCTTGCCGAGGTACATGACGGCGATGCGGTCGGAGATATGGCGCACGACCAGCAGATCGTGGGCGATGAACAGATAGGTCAGGCCGAATTTCTCCTGCAGCTCGGCGAACATGTTGATGACCTGCGCCTGGATAGACACGTCCAGCGCGGAGACCGGCTCGTCGCAGACGATGAAGTCCGGGTTGACCGCGAGCGCGCGGGCGATGCCGATGCGCTGGCGCTGGCCGCCGGAAAATTCGTGGGCGTAGCGGGCGGCATGCTCGGAGTTGAGGCCGACATAGCCCATGAGCTCGAGAATGCGCTCCTGCCGTTCCTGCCGGCTGGAGTAGAGCTTATGCACGTCCAGCGGCTCGCCGATGATGTCGGCGACGGTCATGCGGGGGTTAAGGGAGGAATAGGGATCCTGGAAGACCATGGAGGCCTTGTTGCGGAAGGCCTGGATGTCGGCCTTGGTCTGGATCTTCCTGCCCTTGTAGAGGACTTCACCGCCGGTGGGCTTGTACAGGTGCAGGATGGTGCGGCCGACGGTCGTCTTGCCGCAGCCGGACTCGCCGACCAGACCCAGCGTCTCGCCGGGCTGGATGGCAAAGCTCACGTTGTCGACGGCCTTGAGCGGCTTCGTCCGGAACATGCCCATGTTGATGTTAAAATACTCTTTGAGATTGCGTACTTCGACGATCGGCTGTGCAGCTTCGTTTTTCATGCGTCGGCACCGTCCTTCCGTTCCGCGTCCTTGTCTTCGGCAAGCTCAATGCTGCCGTCCTCGAGGCCCTTTTTGACGTTCATCCAGCACGAGGCCAGATGATCCTCGTTGATCCGCATCCGCTCGGCGCGTTCGCGCAGGCAGATCTTCATGGCTGCCTCACACCGCGGGGCGAACGGACAGCCGGCGGGCATATTCAGAAGGTCGATCGGCGTGCCGTGGATCGGCTCGAGCTTCTCGCCGACGTTGCTGGCCGAGGGGATCGAGCGCAGGAGGCCCTTGGTGTATTCGTGGCAGGGATTGTAGAAGATCTCATCCGCCGTGCCCTGCTCACAGATGGAGCCGGCGTACATGACGATGACCTCGTCGCACATCTGGGCCACGACGCCAAGATCGTGCGTGATGAGGATGATCGCCATGCCGAGCTCTTTCTGCAGAGACTTCATGAGGTCCAAAATCTGCGCCTGGATGGTGACGTCGAGCGCGGTGGTGGGCTCGTCGGCGATCAGGATATCGGGCTCGCAGGCCAGCGCCATGGCGATCATGACGCGCTGGCGCATACCGCCGGAGAATTCGTAGGGATACTGCTTCATGCGCTTTTCCGGCTCGTTGACATTGACGAGGCGGAGCATCTCGACCGCGCGGTCCCACGCCTGCTTGCGGTTGCGGTCGGTGTGCAGGGTGATGGCTTCCATCAGCTGGTGGCCGATGGTGTAGGTCGGGTTGAGGGAGGTCATCGGATCCTGGAAAATGATCGAGACCTTGTTGCCGCGCACATGCTTCATCACGTCCTCGCCTGCGCCGACGAGCTCCTGCCCGTCGAGCTTGATGGAGCCGGAGACGATCTTGCCCGTGGAGGCGAGGATCTGCATGATGGAATACGCGGTCACGGATTTGCCGGAGCCGGATTCGCCGACGATGCCGAGCACCTTGCCCTTGTCAAGGAAGAAGGACACGCCGTTGACGGCCTTGACCTCGCCCGCGTCGGTGAAAAAGGAGGTATGGAGATCCTGTACTTCAAGTAAAGACATGCTGCTTCCTCCTTCCTTAACCGTTGAGCTTCGGGTCGAACGCGTCGCGCAGACCGTCGCCGAAGAGGTTGAGCGAGAGCACGATGAGCGAGATGACGAGCGCCGGGATGACCATGCGGTAGGGGTAGGAGGTCAGGCCGTTGAGCGCGTCAGACGCCAGCGAGCCCAGCGACGGCATCGGCGCGTTGACGCCGAGACCGAGGTAGGACAGAAAGCTCTCGGTAAAGATCGCGTTCGGGATCTGCAGAGCCGTGGAGATGAAAATCACGCTCATGCAGTTGGGCACCAGATGGCGGGTGATGATCCAGCGGCCCTTGGCGCCGGTCGCCTGCGCGGCGAGGACGTATTCCTGCTCGCGCAGGGACAGGATCTGGCCGCGGATGAGTCTTGCCATCGAGACCCAGTAGAGGACGGCGAAGACGATGAAGAGGCTGATGATGTTGCTGCCGATCTTGGCCAGCGGCGTGCCGTCGAGCTTGTCGCCAATCGAGACCTTCAGGACCGTGGCGAGCAGGATGACCATCAGCGTATCGGGCAGGGAGTAGATGATATCGACGATGCGCATGATGATGAGGTCGACCTTGCCGCCGCAGTAGCCTGCGATGGAGCCGACCGTCATGCCGATGATCAGCACGATGAGGCTCGCGAAGAAGCCGACGGCGAGGGAAATGCGCGTGCCGTAGACGACGCGGATGAAGTAGTCGCGCCCGGCGGAGTCGGTGCCGAAGACATGCGGGAAGACCTTTTCACCCTCTTCGATGCGCTTGAGCTCGGTCTTGCCGTACTCGAAGGGAGCGAGGTTATTGAACGAGGCGTCGACGGGCTTGCCGGGACGCACGCCCAGCTGCTGGTCGTAGGAGTACGGCCAGAAGGCGGGGATGAGGATGGCCGAAAGCGTGATGATGGCTACGACGATCAGGCTCACGAGCGCGACCTTGTTCCTGCACAGGCGCTTGACGCCGTCCTTGAAGAACGTGGTGGACGGGCGCATCTGGACGATGTAGGACTTTTCCTCGTCGGTGGCGGGAATGAAGTCATCCATGTTGACATGGAGGGTGAATCTGTGTTTCTTATCCATGTTCGCGCCTCCTTAGTCCAGTTCGATCCGCGGGTCGACGATCTTGTACAGAAGGTCGGACACGAGGTTCATAATAATAATGAGACATGCCAGAATGATGGTCGTGCCCATGATGAGCGGGTAATCACGGCCGGTGATGCTGTTGACGAACGCGCGGCCGATGCCGGGCACGGCGAAGATCTGCTCAACGACGATGGAGCCGGTGACGATGTAGGCGAGCATCGGCCCAAAGTAGGTGATGACCGGGATCAGCGAGTTTTTGAGCGCGTGGCCGAAGATGACCTTGAAGCCCGGCACGCCCTTGGCCCGGGCGGTGCGGATGTAGTCCTGCCCGAGCACGTCGAGCATCGACGAGCGGGTCAGACGCGTGATGTAGGCCATCGGGTAGAGGCCGAGCGTGACGACCGGCAGGATCAGGCCGTTTTTCTGCGCGCCGTTGGCTGGCAGAAGATGCAGGGAAACGGCGAATATGGTCAGGAGCAAGGCGCCCGCAATGAACGAGGGCATGGAGACGAAGGCAGTGGTGATGACCATGATGACCTTATCGATGACCTTGTTGCGCTGCAGCGCCGCGACCGCGCCGAGCACGATGCCCACGACGAGCGCGCCGAAGGCGGCGATAAGGCCGAGCTTGGCCGAGACCTTCATGCCGTCGGCGATGATGTCGATGACCTGACGGCCGCGCTGCTTGAGCGAGGGGCCAAAGTCAAAGCGCAGGACGATATCACCGAGATAGGTAAAATACTGCTCCAGGACCGGTTTGTCAAGTCCGTATTTGGCCTCCATGGCGGCCTGCACCGCAGGAGTCGTCGCCTTTTCGCCGACGAACGGGCCGCCCGGGACGGCGTGCATGACGAAGAAGGTGATCGTGATAACGACCCAGATCGTCAGAATCGCCAGACCGATTCGTTTGAGAACGTAAAACAGCGTCTTGGAATTCATCATTCATCCCACTTTCAAAGACTGGAAACTGTCGCTTGCAGAAAGACAAGTGCTTTTCCTGTATTCGCTGGAGTATTGTTATGATACTATAAATGATTAAAGCAGAAAAATCAATCGGAAATTTTTAAAAAATGAAATTTCTTGCGTTATTCCCTGCAAAATTCATCGATTTAATTGACAGAACATTAAAAATTACACAAAATACCCGCCGACGAGGGCGGAGCCTGCGGCAATGTGCACAGTTTCGCGTTTTTTGTTCTGCGGCGTGCAAAACGTGCGCGTGCTGCGGGCAGATGTGCGGACTGGGCGGCCGGTTTTTCTGCCCCGCTGCCCGCCGGGCCGGTTTTCTGCAGGAAGCAGAGGAAAAAGCTGCAGAAAAAGGCTCCCCTCCCAGGGGCCGATTCCCCCTATCAGGGGGAAATGTCCCGA
>ERZ827492.930-NODE-930-length-25442-cov-29.218892_pt1 | contig 25442 bp, 30 predicted proteins | sample MGYA00519704_ERZ827492 | MGnify/ENA primary metagenome ERZ827492 (study PRJEB31778, sample SAMEA3449325) | human gut metagenome | biome: human gut; feature: human-associated habitat; material: faeces | place: United Kingdom | collected 2010/2012 ...
TGGTCCTTGTTCTGGTCCTTGTTCTGGTCCTTGTTCTGGTCCTTGTTCTGGTCCTTGTTCTGCTGCTCTTGTTGTTTTTTCTTTTCCTCTTCCAATTTCTTCTTTAATTCCTCCAACTGCTTGCGGTATTCGTCCAGAGATTTGTCGTAACGGAGCATTTCCTCCTTGTTGGCGGCCGCTCCTTCATGGGAGCCGTAGGCGGAGAGGGCGTCGTCAAAGCGCTTGACGGCTTCCTTGACGTGTTCTTTCGCCACGGGTATTTTTGCCAGGCGGGCGTCAATTTCCTTGATCTGGTCATCAATGGAAGAGGGCTGCGCCTGCGGTTGTTCCCCTTCCGGCCTGGAGAAGGTCATGGTTTTACGGGCCTGGGCGGCTTCCAGGTTGCCAAGGTTGAAGTGGGAATCCGCCTGGAGGGAGGCTTTGGGAGAAAGGAGCGCCTGGGAGAATGCTTCCGCGGCTTCCTTGGGGTTGTCCGCTTTTTGTTCCAGGCAGCCTTTGGCGAATTCCAGGGCCTGGCGCGTTTCTTCCGCCAGGTCTGGAACGGCGAGCATTTCATCAATGGCCTTGACGGTTTCCTCTGTCTTTCCCGTCCGGATCAGGTCCGTGACGTTGTCCAGGGCGCTCGCGTCCGCGCGCGCTTCCGTGCCCAGCAGTCCGGCGCAGAGCAGGGTTGCGGCGGCCAGGGCGGTCATGCCGCGGCGTCCGGAACGGCGGAAGGAGCGCCAGCGGGTACCCGCCAGAAGAGTGAGGAGCAGGCAGATGAGGGCCGGAACGGCAAAGATGACGTAGCGGTCGTTCGGCACGCGGCGCACTTCCTCCCGGCCTTCCGTGATGTCCAGGCGGTCCGCGATGTCCCTGACGAAGCGGTTCAGCGCCGCTCCGTCGGAGAGCTGCACATACTGGCCGTCCGTCTGCCGGGCCAGGTATTGCAGGCTTTCCGGATTGAGCTTGGAGACGACATGCTGGCCGCGGCGGTCCCGGTACAGGCCGGAGGGGGATTGCTCATCCGGAATGGTGGTGCCGATGGTGGTGCCGATGCCCGCCGTTACGATGATGAGCTGGTGCTGCCTGGCGGCTTCCGCCGTCTTGTAAGTGATGTTGACGGTGTCTTCCCCGTCGCTGAGGATGACCAGGGCGTTTTTGGCGTCCGCCTCCTTGTCCCGCTTGAAGGTCTGGAGGGCCAGCCGGACGACGTTTTCCAGATTGGTGCCTCCCTGGGAGACCCAGCCGAATTGAAGCTGTTCGATGGTTTCCTTCAGCGCGTTGTGGTCATGGGTAAGGGGCATGAGCAGGACGGCGTCCCCGGAGAAGATGATGATGCCGAAGTTGTCCCCCGGCAGGGCGTCCAGCAGGTCGTAGGCGGCGGTTTTAGCCCTTCCCAGGCGGGTGGGGGAGGCGTCCTTGCTGAGCATGGAGCGGGAGCAGTCAATGGCGATGAGGATATTGCGCGATTTGGGAATCTCCTTTACCTCCGTGTAGCCGTCCACCGGACGCGCGATGGAGAGGATGGCGAAGATGGAAGCCAGCACGGCAAAGATGACGGGGAGCACCCGGTGCCAGGTGGCCGGAGCGTGAACCAGCTCCTGCCGGTATTCCGGGGAGACGAGCACTTCCCATTTTCTGGAACGGCGGCGCCACAGCCACCAGGCCGCCGCCGCGAGCAGGGCCGGGAGGATGAGCGCGTACAGAACGTTGGGATAAAGGAAGGTCATGGCGGGAAAGGGATGGTGTTACGGGGCGGGGGCCGGTTTGAGCACTTGCAGGGAGAGGCCCAGAAGCGTCAGCGCGGCGCCCGTTACGAGGAAGTACATGAAGTATTCTTCAATGTGGCGGACGGTCTGCACCTTGGCCTCGCTTTTTTCCAGCTTGCCGATGGAGGCGAACGCCTTGTTGAAGGAGGCCATGTTCGTGGCCCGGAAGTGCTCCCCGCCCGTGAGCTGGGCTATTTTCCGCAGGGTGGGTTCGTCAAATTCGCTTTGCACCACCATTCCGTTCGCCAGGGTGCCTTCTTCCGTGCCCACGGCGATGGTATAAATCTTGATGCCCAGCTTGGCCGCGTTTTCCGCCGCCACCAGCGGGGATATCTGGCCGGAGTTGGAGGCGCCGTCCGTCACCAGGATGATGATTTTGGATTTGGTGTCCTTGCGGTCGTCCAGCCGGGTGGCCGCCGCCGCAATGGCGGAGCCGATGGCCGTGCCGTCCGCCTGGATCATGCGAGGATGGAAGTCCCGGATGATGCCGTTGACCAGGGCGTGGTCCAGCGTGAGCGGACAGAAGGATTTGGTTTTCCCGGCAAAGCCCACGATGCCGATGCGGTCGTCCGGACGGCTGTCGACGAATTGGGTGATGACATGCTTGGCGGCCACCAGGCGGTTGATGGGCATGCGGTTGAGGACCATGTCCGGCGTCTCCATGGAGTAGGAGAGGTCAAAGGCGATCATGATGTCAATGCCGTTGACGGTGCGGAAGGTTTTATCCTCCACTTTTTGGGGGCGCGCCAGCGCGATGGCGAGGGCCGCCGCCGCCAGCACGAAGCAAATGGCCCCTATTTTTCCGGCCAGGGATTGGGGATTGCGCGCCAGGGAGGAGATGAAGCGAACGGTCGGGTAGGTGATGGAGCCTTCCGCCCCCCGCCTGCGGCGGAGGATAATGAGGCACAAGATGAAGGGAAGGACGTAGAGCCATTCAGGTTGTGCGAATTGGAAGTGTTCCGTCATGGTGTGCTAGCGTTGGTTGGAGCGTGGGGAAGGTTTTTTGACGACGAGGTCCGTTTCCTCCTTCGTGCGGTGTGCGTCCGCTTCTATGTCGTTGATGAGTTGGACCGTGTCGTCCGCCAGTTCGTTGACCAGGGAGTCGTTTTCCGGAGTGTCCGGCTCATATTTCAGGGAGGCCATGCGGTCCAGCAGGTCGCGCGTGGGACCCTGGAGTTCCGAGGGGAGCGCGGTGAGCGCGTCCGCCCGGCGGTTGAATTCCTGCTGGGTTTCATACAGCGCCGGGTCTTTGGTTTCCCCCACCAGGTATTTCCGGAGGAGCAGGGAGAATTCCACGGCGGCCTGCCTGAGGGAGGGGTGGGTTTCCCGGAGCATCGTGATATCCCGGATGGCGGTTTCCGCCGGGCTGAGCGGCGCGGCGGGGGTGCGCCCTTTCCTGCGGATGAGCACGATGACGGCTATGGCGACGGCCAGCAGGATGGAGGCGAGCATGATCCAGATGCCCCACGTATCCCAGAAGCCCGCTTGGAGGTAGGCGTCCGGGGACCGCGTTTCCATCAGCGTGGGGAAGGCCGGCGGTTCCGGAATGGCCGTGGGGGGAGTCTGGAAGGTGGCGGGTGCTGGCATGGCTGGCGGAGAAGGGTTTAGCGTGAGAATTTGCGGGACCTCCTGGTGAAGAGGGCCTGGAGGGGCGGCATGAAGTTGTCCGTGGTCTGGAGGTCCAGGAAATCGATGCCCAGGCGACGGAAGTCCTGCGTCCATTTTTCACGGTGCAGGTGCACGACGTTGGCGTGGGCTTCCCGGACGTCCTGGCGGGCGAGGTTCAGGAACATGCTTTTGCCGGTTTCCGGGTCTTTCAGGATGACGCGCCCGGCGTCCGGAAGGTGCAGCTCCATCGGGTCCGCGATGCGGATGGGGATGAAGTCGTGCTTGAAGTTGAGCTGTCCCAGGGCGGCCTTGTTGTGCTCGCTCCAGAAGTCGCTGAGCATGATGACCATGGCTGCCTTTTTCTGGGAAAGGACGAGCTGCCGGGCTACCTCCGCGATGCTTTGATCCGCCCCGTCGTTTTTACTGGCTACGATTTCACGGACGATGCGCAGGGTCTGCTTGATGCCCTTGGCCGGGGGAATGTAATGGGAGTGGCTGTTCCCGTAAATGAGGAGGCCGCACTTGTCCCCGCTCTGGGCCGCGCTGAAGGCGAGCACCGCGGCCACTTCCGCCGCATAGTCCAGCTTGGAAGCCCGGGCCGCGGAGGAGGCGTAGTGCATGGAGCCGCTGACGTCCACCGCCAGAATGACGGCCTGCTCCCGTTCCTCCCGGAAGCGGCGCACGAAGGGGGAGTTCATCCTGGCCGTCACCTTCCAGTCAATGAAGCGGGGATCGTCTCCCGGCGTGTATTCCCGGAAGTCGTCAAAGTCCAGCCCCTGGCCGCGGAAGCCGGACTGGTATTGCCCGGCGAAGTTTTCCGTGGCCAGATGCCTGGCGCGCAGTTCAATGCGGCGCACGCGCTTGAGAATGTCTGAGGCTTTATCCATGAAGTGATCCTCCCTGTTTGAATTCAATCAGGTTCCGGTGAGGCGCCCCGCGGGGGCTGAAGGATAAGGGCGGACGGGGGAGCCGCCTCCTGCCGTCACGGCACGGGAACCTTCGTCAGGATGTGGTCGATGACGTCGTCCGTGGAGATGTTTTCCGCTTCCGCCTCATAGGAGAGCAGGATGCGGTGGCGCAGGATGTCATGGGCCAGGTCCTTGATGTCCTGCGGGGTGACGAAGGAGCGGTGGTGCATGAAGGCGTTGGCGCGGGCCGCCAGGGCCAGGTTGATGGTGGCGCGCGGAGATGCGCCCGCGCGGATGAGGCCGCGCAGTTTCACGTCCACCGTTTCCGGGAAGCGGGTGGCGCGCACCAGGTCCACGATGTAGCCGCGCACGGCGTCGTCAATGTAAATCTGGTTCACCAGGTCGCGGGAGGACGCCACCTGTTCCGGCGTGGTGACCGGGGAGGTTTCCGGCGGCTTGGCGGAGCTGGCCATGAGGTCCAGCACCTGGAGTTCTTCTTCGCGCGTGGGGTAGGTGACCAGAACCTTGAAGAGGAAGCGGTCAAGCTGGGCTTCCGGAAGCTGGTAGGTGCCTTCCTGGTCAATGGGGTTCTGCGTGGCAAGCACCAGGAAGGGGTCTGGCAGGCGGTAGGTGGTTTCCCCCAGGGTTACCTGGCGTTCCTGCATGGCTTCCAGCAGGGCGGACTGGACCTTGGCCGGGGCGCGGTTGATTTCGTCCGCCAGGATAAGATTGGCGAAGATCGGGCCTTTCTTGGCAGTGAACTGCCTTTCCTCCGGATTATAGATCATGGTGCCCAGCAAGTCCGCCGGCAGAAGGTCCGGCGTGAACTGGATGCGGGCGAACTGCGCGTGCAGTGTGCCCGCCATGGCTTTTACGGAGAGCGTCTTGGCGAGGCCGGGCACGCCTTCCAGCAGGACGTGCCCCTTGCAGAGGAGGCTGAGGATCAACCTGTCCACCAGCGCCTGCTGGCCGATGACCACCTTGCCTACCTCCGTTCTGAGAGCAGAAATCCACGATGAGTTCGCGGCGATAATTTCGTTGAATTCTCGGGTGTCCATGATTCTTAATAGCGGGTGAGACAGTCTGCCGGGCGCTTGCGTTGAAAAATTCCGATTATTTCCCAAGGGCAAATCCGGTTTTCAAGAGAAGGTCTTCCCGGAAATGGGGGGCCGTCATCTGGAAGCCCACGGGGAGCTCCATGCCGCCTTCCTTCACGGTTCCGCAGGGGATGGACATGGCGGGCAGCCCGGCCAAGTTGGCGGGGATGGTGTAGATGTCCGCCAGGTAGGTCTGGAGGTGGTCCAGCGCGGAGTCCCCGATTTTGGGGGCGGGGGAGGGGGAGGTGGGGCCTACGATGATGTCCGCCCTGGAAAAGGCTTCCGCGAAGTCCCTGGCGACCAGGGAGCGGACCTTCTGCGCGCGGGAGTAGTAGGCGTCATAGTAGCCGGAGCTGAGCACGTAAGTTCCCAGGATGATGCGGCGCTTGACTTCCGGGCCGAAACCCTCTTCACGGGTGCGTGAGAAAAGCTCCACCAGGCCGGCGGCGTCTTCCGCCCGCTTGCCGTAGCGCACGCCGTCAAAGCGGGAGAGGTTGGAAGAGGCCTCCGCGCAGGCAATAATATAATAGGCGGCGACCACGGCGTCCGCATAGGGAAGGCTGATTTCCACCAGTTCCGCGCCCAGGCTTTCCAGTTGCTTCACGGTGTTCTGCACGGCCTCGGAAATGCCCGGATGGTTGCCGGAGGTGAAATATTCCGCAGGAATGCCCACTTTCAGGCCCTTGACGTCACGGCCCAGCGCGGCCTCAAAGTCCGGCACGGGCTCGTCTGCGGACGTGGAATCCTTCGGGTCGTGACCGGAGATGGCCTGGAGCAGGATGGCGGCGTCTTCCACCGTCCGGGTCATGGGGCCTATCTGGTCCAGGGAAGAGGCGAAGGCCACCAGCCCGTAGCGGGAAACGCGCCCGTAGGTGGGCTTGAGGCCCACGATGCCGCAGTGCCCGGCGGGCTGCCGGATGGAGCCGCCCGTGTCGGAACCCAGCGCGGCGATGGCTGTGGCGGAGGCGACGGCGGCGGCGGAGCCGCTGGAAGATCCGCCGGGGATATGGTCCGGGGCGTTCGGGTTGCGCGTGACGCCGTAGGCGGAGTTTTCACCGCTGGCGCCCATGGCGAATTCATCCATGTTCGTCCGGCCCAGGGGGATGCCGCCCGCCGCCTTCAGCAGGCGGATGGAGGTGGCGTCATAGGGAGAAGCATAGGGAGAAGCATAGGGAGCCAGGAGGCGGGAGGCGCAGCGTGTCGGCTGGCCCAGGACGTTGATATTGTCCTTCACGGCGATGGGGATGCCGGCCAGGGGGCTGGCGGTGTCCGCCGCGGCTGCGGCCCGGAGGGCGGCCTCGCGGTCAAAGGAGATATAGGCGTTGGTGGTCTGGTCCGCCTCAATGGCGTCCGCGGTCAGGTTGACTAGTTCGGCGGGGGAAAGTTCCTTGCGGCGCAGGCGGTCGCGCCACTGGGCCAGGGTGCCTTGAATGCTTGACATGAAAAGGAAGGGGTAAGAACGGTTGAAGCGTGAAAAGGGAGGGGCCGGGAGGATGTCAGGCGGATTCCACCACCTTGGGCGTGCGGAACTGCCCCTGGGACTGCTGGGGGGCGTTGGAAAGGGCTTCCTCCTGGGAAAGGCCGGGTTCCGGAACGTCCTTGCGCATTACGTCCATCGTGGGCAGGGGATGGTTCATGGGGGCGATGCCCGTGACGTCGTAGGATTCCAGCTTGGTGATGTAGGCCAGGACTTTGTCCAGGTCCTTGGAAAAGAGGGCGGCTTCTTCCTCCGTCAGGTCGATGCGCGCCAGTTTGGCAATGTAGGCTACGTCGATTTGGGGCGTGCTCATGATGGGAACGTGCGTAATATATAAGAGAAAGGGAGGGTGAGGCCTATTGCTGTTCCAGCAGGCGGACAATCCAGCAGAAGGAGGCGGCGATGGCGCATACCAGCAGGCCCAGCAGCATGAAGTTTTCACGCAGCTCCCGCCTCATGTTGGTGGCGCGGCCGTCGCGGGCCACCACGGCGCGCAGGGCGCGGTTCTGGGTGCCTTCCCGCACGCGGTCCGGCGGGGGCATGGTATTGCGGTCCAGGCGCATGCGGGTCTGTTGCGCGGGGCGTTTGAGAGAGGCTTCCAATTCCTGGATGCGGTTCTCAATTTCCCGGGAAGCGCGGTCCAGTTCTGCCAGTTCTGAGAAACGGCGTTTGGCTTTTCTTTTAATCATGATGCGGAGGGGCTGAAAATCCAGATGAAGAAGAGGATGATAAGGGCAATCAGGAGCAGGGGAAGGTGGAAGGAAAGGCCCTGGAGGAACTGGGTCATGAATTCACGGGAGCTGATGCGCACCTTGCTGGAACGGCGCACGCCCGTGAGCACCTTGGTGTGCTGCATGCGGGCGCACTGCTGGACGGCGTCCGCGAATTCCTCCTCGCAGCGGTCGATGACCTGCTGGCCCTGGTTGATGAGGTTGTCCGTGTTTTCAATGGGCCATTCGTCCGGGCGCACGGTGCTGAGCATTTTCAGGCTCCGCGTCAGGGCCATGTGAATCTGCTCCAGCTCATTGCTTTCCTGGCGAAGGCTTTCCACCTCCCTGCCGATGAGGTCCGCGGCGTTGACCATGCGGTCGCCCAGTTCGTTCTGCTGGTCCATGAAGCGGGCCTTGCGCAGGTGGGTTTCCTCCAGGCGGCGGCGGGAGCTTTCCACCTCCTCCTTTTCCTTCCGCAGTTGTTCCAGTCGGAGCTGGGCCTGTTCCATGTCGGCATCCACCTGGTCGTCTTCCTGGGGATGGTAGCCGGGATCGGCATCCATGCGGCGGTATTGGGGATTGCTTGGTTTCATACGCGGTAAAAATGATGCGGCCGGTGTGCGGGATTGCAGCATTCCCGGCCGGTATGGCCGTGCCGGGGAATCCCTGCGCGTGTTATTATTTAACTTTCACAAAATAAATCAAGCCAAGAAGAAGGTAAAAAGTGATTTTTCAAGTATGTTTCCGGCGGGGAATGCCGGGGCTTTTTTTCTTCCGGAGCCGTGCGTCCGGACTGTCCTCCGGGCGGCATGGCGCCCCGCTTTCCCGCAAAGGTGGATGCCGTGCACTTTTTTTATGGTCAAGGGCATGGAATTGCTGGTATGTAAGAAACATGCAGTCTGACACGGTAGAATGTAAGCCGACCATGTGGTTTACCGGCAGGGCGGTTATCATGGCTCTCATGTTCCTGGGGTTCGGAGTGTATTTTTATTACGATGCTTCCGCCGGGTATCCCCAGAAGAACCTGGAGTTTTTCATGCACAAGGCGTTTGTGGACGCGGGAGCCCTCTTTGACCGTGAGGTGAGTGGGAACGGGGCCTCCCCGCAGGACTGGGAGCGCACCGTTCTGGAGTGCACGGTTGAATTCCCGGAAGGGTACCAGGTCCCGTCCGGCGTGGACCGGGACGCGACGCCGTGGCCCGACGTTCTGGCGGATTACAGGCTGATGTCCGCCCCCGGCAAGGGCTGGAGCGCCGCGTGGCAATCCTATTCCGGAGAAAAGCGCTACCCCATTAAGCCGGTGGACCACCCGTATGACGCCTCCAAGATTTTTGAACAATGGGTGGCCGGAAGCATCTGCGTGGTGCTGGCCCTGGTGGCGCTGTTTTTCCTGGTGAGGACGCGCGGCAGGAAGATGGCCCTGAAGGAAGGGCAGGTAACGGCTGCCGGCAGGGTCTTCCGCGTGGATGACATCGCCCGGCTGGACTTGCGCAGATGGAAGATGAAGGGGCTGGCTATTGCGACGCTGAACCCGGAATGCGGAGGGGACCGGATCAGGCTGGACGGCCTGACCTACGGCGGCTTCCGGAAGGAGGATTCCCCCAATAACGCGGAAGATTTCATGAAGGCCCTTCTTTCCCTTTACCGGGGTGAAGTAGTTGACTATGAAGAAGTTCCGGAGTCCGGCGGCACGCCTGCCCGGAAGAATGACGAGGATGCCGTATGAGCGAATCCCTTCCACCGGAAAAGAACGTCCGTGACCGCGCGTTCGGCATCGCCTGCTGGACGCTGGGCGCGCTGGCGTTCGTCCTGCTGCTGATGGTGGGCGTCTCCTTCAGCCTGACCGCCCGCACCGTAGTGGTGGAAAAGGTGGTGGAAACGCCCGTACCCGTTCCGGTGCAGCAAAATCCGGAAGGGCCGGCGGCTGTTGAAGAAGGGGACGAACCGGATACGGCAGGCATTGCGGCCGTTCCGGCGGGTTCTTCTGAAAAACCCCGTTCCGTGGAGGAAATGCTCCGGGCCGCCGATTTGTCGGATCCGGCGGGCGATCCGGTCCCTGCGGCAGTGGCAGCCCCAGTCCCGGGAGGGGAAGGCGTCTCCGGCCAGTCACCCCTGCCGGCTGAGAACCCGGCGGAAGCCATGCCGCCCATGACGGAGGAGGTGGCGGAGCTGGTCAAGGCGGCGCGGTATGCCCAGATTGACGGAGACCTTAAAGTAGCGGTGGTGAAGCTGGAGCAGGCCATGAGGCTGGAGCCGGACAACCCGGTGGTGCTTTATTACTACGGCCTCACCTATGAATGGCTGAGGAATGCGGATAAATCCCGGGAATTTTTTCTGAAAGTATACACCCAGCGGGAAAAGGCGGGGAAATACTTTGCGCGCGCGGCCCAGCACCTCCAGGCCGGTTTTTCCAGCCCTGCGGACCTGCGGGGCGATATGTCCTTCGGCACCATTCTGGAATACCGGGACCCGGAATGCCCCGCCGGGGAGCGCGTCAAGCTGATCGTACCCATCCTGATGAAGGATGGCCTGAACGTCAGGCCGGAGGACCTGCGCGTCATCGTCCAGTTCTTTGACAAGGTCAACGGCAAAAAGGTGGAAAAAACGCACGCTCCGGAACCCTCCTCGCGGTGCGTCACGGAACCTGCGGACTGGGCGGACGGAGAGGAAATCATGGAGGTGACCTACTATATGCCCCCCCTGACGGAGGAGGAGACGATCGCCTACGGAAGCCTCAAGTACTACGGCTACACCGCCAAATTGTACTACAAGGGTGAACCGATGGATTGCCATGCCTCCCCGCCTGTGCTATTTTTGCTGGAACAGATGAACCAGAGTTCCCCTTCCGGCATGCCTGAAATTTATGACGGCGGCCTGCTTCCCCCGGTGGAGGCGTCTCCGGTTTCCGACTCCTATGACTCCCTGCTGCCTCCCTGATGCCTGAATCGTCCATGTTCGACCTCCCCCACAACTTCGGCGACTATACGCTGGTGGCGTTCATTGGCCGCACGCGGGGGGGGATGCTCTACCAGGCCATCCAGCAGGGCATGGACCGCTCCGTGTTCCTGGAGCTGCTGGAGCCGGACAACCCGGAAGGCGTGGGCGTGGAGGATTTTCTGATGAAGGCCCGCACGCGCGCCGCCGTCAGCGCGCCGGTGCTGGGAACCGTCTATGAGGCATCCCAGGCCCAGGGGTACTGGTTCGTCACCAGCGAGCAACTAGGGGGGGCCTCCCTCCAGTCCATGCTGGACCGCGGGCAGACCCTGTCCATGAAGGACCTGCTGAAAGTGATTGAAACGGTCGGCGGCATGTGCGGCAGGTATGAACGCCTGCAAACCGCCTTCAACGTCATGGAGCCGCGCCACATCTTCCTGGATGACAAATCCGCCGTGCGGCTGATGAATACGGCCATGCCCGGCGACTTTCATGAAGAAATATCCCGTGCGCAGATGAAGCGCCTGGGGGCCGACCTGCTGCCCCTGGTGATGCCGGACGTGCCCGGAACCACCCGCATGCGCACCCTGCTGGAATGGATGCGGGAGGGCCAGAACGGCAAGCCGATGCAGTGGGACCAGGTCATGGAGCTGATTGCCGCGGTCCGCGAACAACTGGGGCTTTCCCCTCGGGCCACCACGCACCGCTATACCGTTCCCGTGGAACCCCGCAGAAACTCCGGAAAATGGATGCTCTGGACCGGAACGGGCCTGCTGGGCGCAGGAATAGCCGCGGCTGCCGTTTTTCTTTTATTCCCCCGGGAGGAAGCCTCCGCGCCTGCTCCGCCCCCGGTGCCGAAACACTATCCGGATTTCTCCGCCAGCGACCATACGGAAGTCCGCGTGAACCTTCCCGGCGGCGGGGAACTGATCGTGGGGGCTCATGAAATTACCCTGGAATCCTACCGCCTGTTTCTGGACCAGTGGGCGCGCCTTACCCCGGAACTGAGGGAGGAATACTCCCATCCGGACCAGCCGGACAAGCAGACCGCCACCCATATCCCCGAGGACTGGGAAGCCATGTGGAAGGCGGCCTCCACTCCGGGAGGCAAATGGAAGGGCAGGAAAATAACGCCCCGCTCCCCCGTCGTCAACGTCACCTTCTGGGATGCCTGGGCATACGCGAGCTGGAAGCCCGTGGCCCCCGGAGAGCCGCGTTACCGCCTGCCCGCGCGCGGGGAATGGATGGCCCTGGGGAACATGCTGGAAACGGGTGAAAAGGGAGACAAGACCCTGGTGATTGACAGATACAGCAATGATTACGACTTAAAGACGGGCATTTGCGGCATGGCTTCCGGCGTGATGGAATGGACCTCTTCCATGGAAAAGGACCCCGCGCGCGTGAAGGAGCCGCCGGGCCCGGTGGCCTGCGGCGGGGACTGGAGGCAGCCCGGCATCACCAACCGGGTGGAATACCTGCGCTCCCGCGGTGAAAGCCGGGACAACCTGGGCTTCAGAATCGTGCGGGACGTCCGCTGACCTGTTTAAAAACACATACTCGACAAACCAATACCATGAAACACATCCTTGCAATGCTGCTGCTGGCCCTGATGGGGGCGTCCGGGGCCCTGGCCCAGATCTACGTGAAAGTAGTTCCGGAAAAGAAAACCTTCCTCAGCGGGGAGGCCATGTACATGAGGCTGACCATCACCAACAACTCCGGCGTGCCCGTGGAACTGAAAAGCCAGGAATATTCCTCCTGGCTGGACATCCATGTGGAGCACTCCACCGCGGGCGCGGAACTCCCCCAGTCCAAATTCGCCATGTTCCCTCCGCTCAAGGTGCCGGCCGGCATGAGCGTCTCCCGTAAAATTGACCTGCGGCACTTCTATGACCTGTCACGTGAGGGGAACTACCATGTGCAGGCCGTCGTGAAAATGCCCAACCAGAAGGACATGTTCGCCTCCCAGAAATCCCTGTTCGCCGTCCGGACGGGCACGCCCATGTGGTCCCAGACCGTAGCCATTCCCTCCAGCGCCAAGCGGTGCACCTTCTCCATCTGCACCATTGCCGTGCGCGGAATCCAGAAACTGTACGTGCAGACGAAGGACCCGGATACGGGCGTGGCCTACAATGCCGTATGCATCGGGGACTGGCTGGGCACCACCCGCCCGCAGTGCATGGTGGACGGCAAGGCGAACGTGCACGTCTTCTTCCCCACCACGCCCATGCTGGGCGCGTATTCCCGCATCAACTACCGCGGAACCATGGAAAAGCTCCAATACTACAAAAAGGTGATGGGCACCCCCTCCATGGTCTTTCTCCCGGACGGCAGCGTGCGCGTGACGGGAGCCGTCCATTATGACCCCACCGTGCAGCCCAAGACGGTGCCGGACGCCGCGGACGTTCCGGGCATGTAATCCGCCCGGTGTTGCCGGTTGTTGCGCGGGAGGAAAAACAAGAAAAATGGACGCCGGGCCGTTCCCTGCGCCGGAAAGGAGTGGAAGACGTTTCAGGAATCCCCCTGCGGCTTCCTTTCCGGCTGCGGCGCGTTTTTCAGGATGCGCTGCACGCTCTCCTGCACCACGCTGATGGGCAGGGCGTAATTTTCCGCCCGGTTCACTCTGGCGATGTTCATGCCGATGAGCTCCCCTTTCAGGTTGAGCAGCGGGCCGCCCATCAGCGTATGCCGGGAAGGGGTGTCATGCTGGAGGACCATCGGAAAATCATCCCTGCGTTTGCTGAAGCCCCCGCTGATCAGGTCGTTGGAATCCTCGGGAGCGTCTTCCCCCAGGGCCTGCCGCCGGGAGCCCAGCGTGATGGCGTAGGAAAGCTTTTTGCCCTTGCGCCTGACCTTCAGCGTCACTTTTTCCCCGATCTCCTTCTTGGACAGGATGGGGGAAACGGCTTCCAGCGTGGTGATGGGCGTGCCGTCCACCTCCAGAATCTCGTCTCCGGCCATGGCTCCCGCCTTGGCGGCGGGACCGTCCTTGACGACCTCCTGAATGGAGCAGGGAGTTCCGAACATCACGCCCATGTAGGCCGTGTCTCCGTTCGGGATGGGCCGCCGCGCCGCGCTGAGGGTGCCCAGCTGGGGGCGCCTGGAAGTGCGGGTGGTGGAGCCGTTGCTGACCACCATCATGCCCATGGCGGCCTCATTGCTGACGGGGCCGGGGGCGGGCAGGCTGGCGGCGTCCACCTTCACCACGGCAATGTCCGTGGCCGGGTCCGTGCCAATCTCCTTGAAATGGCCGTACTTGGAGGAACCTATCCGGACCACCAGGTTCTGGTGGGAGTGGAGTTCCGAGGCCTTGGTGACGATGTAGCCGTCCGTACTCAGTACAATGCCGTAAATCACGACGTCATGGCCGGAAAAGAAAACCGCGCTCAAATCCTGGAGCCGTTCCCGGATGGGCTCAATGGTTTTCAGAACGGTTTTTCCGTTGATGCGCTGTTCAAAATCCAGGCTCCCGTTAAACCCTTCCGCCAGGGCGGAGGGAAGAAGGGAACAGGCCAGGGGCAGCAGGCAGGCGCAGGAGGAGAGTTTCATGACCATGGAGGGAAAAAGCTAGCCGTCCCGTTCCGGTGACGGAGGCAGGGGGGCCTTTCCGCTTGCGGGAGATTCCATCAGTGCGTCGAAATCCTTCATGGGAACGTGGAGATTGTCTTCAAGCCCGGAACCTACCCGGCTGTGAATGCCGATCAATTCCCCGTTCAGGTTGAAAAGAGGGCCGCCGGAATCCCCGCGGATCAGCTTGCAATCCGTCTGAATGACGCCGTGCTTGAGGGAAACCACCCTCCCCAGGCGCACCATCGGGCCGCGTTTCTGGTCCAGGCCGCCTCCGTGCCCAAGCGCGAACACCCAGTCCCCCACGCGGGGCAGTTTCTCCGCCTTCTCCACGCGGGGAAGGTTCTTGTTCAATTTGGTCGTGATTTCAGCTGTTCCGGCGTCCGAATCGCTGTTCTGCGCCGTGGTTTTTCCCGGCAGGCGGGTGCCGTCCGGCAGGATGATCTTGAGCACGGTTCCTTGTTTGTCAACGACATGGGCCGCTGAAAAAATCAGGCCTTTTTCCGAAACCAGAATGCCGGTGCCGCTGCCGTTGTTCACTTCAATGCAGACCAGGGCGGGGAGCACCCGGGGAAGCACCTGCTGGAGCTGGTGTTCAATCCGCTGGAGGTCCTCCACGGACTGCGGCGTGGTGGAAAGGATTCCGGCGCTGTCGGCGGACTGCGCCCGCGCCTGCGGAGCCAGCAGGGCCGCTCCGCAGAGAATGGCGGAAAAACAGGGTTTCCGGAAAGCCGTGTTCATGATTGCCGGGGACTACTGTTCAGAGGCGGGAGCTTCCGCCTTCTGCTGGTCTGCCTGTCCGCCTTCCACCAGGGAATCGTGATAATACACGCCGATGAACAGGCCCGCCAGCGTGATCAGGGTAATGAGCAATTCTTTCATGCCGCCACAGCATAGAATGTGTCTTTCATTCTGACGAGAGAATTTCATTGATAAGCCACACATTGATGCAGTTCGGCAGAAAAAGGACGGATGCGTATGGGGAAATTGCCAAAATAAAGGTTGCTTTTTCCCGCAACGGGCGTATAAACCTCCCAGCGGCCGGTTCCGGTCCGCTGACCCATCCAAGCGGATGTAGCTCAGGGGTAGAGCGCAACCTTGCCAAGGTTGATGTCGTGGGTTCGAATCCCATCATCCGCTCCAACAGTTTCTGTAAGAAAACCTACGCAAACCTTGATATTGCTAGGGATTATGAATAAAGTACGCGTAAGAAAACTTACGTAAACCATATTACAAAACCCTTACAGGAAATATTACAGGTATGAGCAAGCCTTTCTACAGCGGCCGTCTGTCCATCAACAAGGAAAAATCTTCTCCCTATTGGATGGTAACATTCCAAGGGCCGGACGGCAAGATGAGGCGGCGCTCCACCAAGGTGCCTGTGAATGGCGGAGAGTTCGAGGGAGACCGCATCACAGCCAAGCTGGCGGAACGGCTCGCCTACCAGCGGGGCGTGCAGATTGCCTGTGCGGAGGCAGAAGAATATCAGGCGCACAATAATGTTTCCGTGCGTGCCTGGTGCGACGACTACGTGAGGCGCAAGGCGGCGCTGGTGTCGGAAGACACGGCACGCAACGCCAGGACGGCCTACAAGCATTTCTACGCTTATCTGGGCGGTCGAGCTGATGCCCCGCTGCGCCTGATCACCAAGGCGGACACCAAGGGCTTCGTGGCAGCCCGCCGTGAAGAGGTGCGCCAGAAGACGGTGGCCAAGGATTTGGCCGCCCTTTCCCAGGCATTCACGGATGCCGTGGATTCCGAAGTGATTGACCGCAACCCGTGCACCGGCGTTTCCATACCTCCGGACCGCGCGGGCGAGAAACTGCACAAGGAAGCGTTCACCCTGGACGAGATACGCTACATGATTGAGCATTTCCCTCCCCTGTGGAGTTCCGCGGTACGCTGCTCATTTGAGACCTTCGGCCAGAGGCTGGGGGATATTTTGAGGTTGAATTGGAGTCAATTTGACTGGGAGCGCCGCGTCGTGCGCTTTGACACAGGCAAGACGGGGCGCTGGATGGACCAGCCCATGAGAGAAGGCTTTTACCAGTGGGCGCTTGCCCGCTGGAAGGAAGAGGGGGAACCAGCGGACGCATTGCTTCATGCCCCGCTCCTTGCGTTAGGGGATGGGGCTTCCGCCCAGTTCGGGTTGTTATTGAGAACGCACGGCATCGGCGTGGTGCACGGAGCTGCCGGTGGCCGCCGACGGAGGATGAACAGCAAGTCATTCCATAGCATCCGCGCGACGGCCGCCACCTTGTTGCAGGCTTCCGGAGTTTCCCAGGGGCTGGCTATGGAGCTGGTGGGTCATGATTCATCCGCCGTTCATAGCGTGTACATCCGCCCCTCCGCGGACCAGTTGCGTTCTGCCGCGGAATCCCTGCCGGAACTCCTGCCTTAAAAAAGCCCTGCTCCCAGACCAGGAACAGGGCTTGCAGGTAAAAAGCCGGGTTGACTTCACGCACCCATCAGGCGCATGTACTTGGTTCTTACCTCGGCAAAGCGCGGATCGTCAGAATTGTGGAAGGTTGCGTAATCCGGGTGTTCCGGGTCGTGCATCATACGCTGGGCTTCCCCGCGGGCCTGTTGCTCCTGTCGTCCAGGTGGCACAGGAAGAGCCGGTTCATCCAAAAGTCTGCCTACCGCATCCAGAATTTTGTACATGGCCGGATGATCGGCAATGCCCATCTCATTGAACACGCTCTGCTCGACCCCAGCCATGCGGCACAGACGCCCCGCCATCTGAACCGCTCGCATCTGGCGGGCGTCGCTGTCCCGGCCCCATTCGCCGTCCAGCTTGCTCCACGCCTCATTCATGGCTGCCTCATGGGCCTGCTGCTGTTCGGCCGCCTTGGCCGCCATGCGGGTGTCCATGTCCTTGATGAACGCAGAAAGCCCCTCAACGGGCAGCCCGTGAGCCTTGCCGGTTTCGGTCAGTAGATTCTGCAGCGTCTCGTCACCAGTGAACGTTTCGTCAAAGGTCAGCACGTAATCCTCCTGGGCGGGAGGGGCATCCTTCGGCGAGTCTGCAGGTGGATTGGCGGGCGCCGTGTTTGGATCCGGCACGGGGTCGGCCAGACTGGGGCGGCCAGGCGCAGCGGGAGGGTCAGGATTCCCGCCGCCTCCGCCTCCATTATCAGGGGCTTCTTCACGGAGGAATCGGTTGTGGTATAATCTGAATAAGGACATAGTGGTTACTCTGTGGTTTCTTCTTCTGGTTCGTTGTTGTTGCCTACTACCATTTCGATGAACAAAATCACCTCGCGGTAGGCATCTCGGCGCATGGCGTCAAGGGGGTCGTAGGAACCGGCCGTCCCCTGGAAACAGGGAAGGTCGGTCTGGAAATGTTTCTTCAGCTCCGCCAGGACTTCCGGATTCCTGAAAGCGTCCCGGAAAATCCTTCTGCGGTGCTTCATATTCTGCTCATACTCTGCTTCTGTCGTCTTCATGCTGTCTGTAAAGCCTGGGCCTGGGCATTATTCCTGTTTGCCACGGAGGACTGTTCCGCAAGGGCAGCCTGCGTGGCCGCTTCCTGCTGCTGTTTTCTATCAGTTTCCTTGGTCTTTATTTCGTCTTCCGTTGCCTTGCACTCCATCGGAGCGCCCTTGGAATCGTAAATCAGCTCTCCGGCCTTGTTGAGGTTCACAATATCCAGCAACTCCGGCCGGCCGGTCATCTGGGACAGGGTGCCGATGGATTCGAGGGCCGTCATCAAGCCGTCCGTCTGCGTCCGGGCAATCGCCTGGGCGATCTTGCCCATAAACAGCACCTGTGGAACAGCCAAACGCGTGGGGACTCCCCGGCGGTTGGTCTCAAACACGCCTGGCACCGGGTCGGGCAGCTTGCCTGCGCGATACAACAATGCCATAATCCTCTGGCACATCATCCGGAAATCGCTCACGAATAACGTGAAAGAAGGGGTAAATCCAAGCACCTTCTCGGCTTCCCGTGCCGCTACCTCCGTGGCAGTCATCTGGCGGTCAATGCGGGAAACGGTTTCCAGCATAGGCACATAAAAAGCCTCTTCGATTTTGGCGTACAGTCCGCGCAGGTATTCCAGTCCAATATCATACTGCCCTTGTGTGCCCCATTCGCGAGGGAGTCCGAGATTGGCCGCTTCCGGAGAAATGGTGGTTTGACCGCCTGCTCGCAGGTCCACGTCCCCGTACTGTGAAGCCAGCAGGAAAAGCCTTGGATAAGCCTTCACTTGACCTAGCGTGTAGAGGATTTTTTCCATGTCGATGGCCATGCGAATGGTGCGCCGTGCGTGCCACGCAGGACTCACCCCGTAGGGACTATCGCCCCAGCGCAGGAAGCGGGTCACCAGGAACGGGAATTCGTAAAAACCGCTCTCAAACACAATCTTCTTGTCGTCCAGGGAAATAATCACGTCCTGCCACGGCCTCTTCTTGGCTGGCAAATTATTGGAAAGCAGCCTGCCAGCCTGATTGGGAAGCACGCACTGAACAAACTCGAAAGAATCCGTATACCGGCGCTTTGCATCCTTGAGAGCTCTCCGTACCTTGGCCCCCAGGGCTTCTTCTCCCCATTTCTGTGCAGCCTGGTGAGCTGTCAGCCTGAACCAGCGCACCAACGTGTCCACGTCTCCGGACTCCGATTCTGCAATGGCATAAGTGCCCGTGGGGATGTGCCTAAAAATCAGCTGTTTGTTGAGATTCATCTCGGAGAACATGCAGCCGGTCCCGGTCAGGCAACGGTCCAGATATACCTCGTGCATGACTGAATAGAAATTGGAAACGGCAAGCTCCCGCTCCATCACTTCCGTGGCCTTGTTGTACCAGTCATTCAAGGTCTGATTCCCATCCTTCTTGTAGCCAACGGGGCGCAGCGTGAACCATCGCCTGTCCAAAGGCGTGATGTACGTCAGGTGGGCGGAAGCCAGCTTTTTCAGGCTGTTATTGGCAACATCACTGTGCTCCAGTCCGCCGCCGTTGTCCGGTACGCTGTCTGGATGGGCATTGCCCGTGGCTCTGGGCATGATGATGCGGCGCATTTCATCCCAGCCGCCCTCAAAGGCGGCGCGTTCTGTGCGCAGGTTATCCGCCAGGGCAATGTAATCGCGTACCTCCATGACTGTTATCCCAGGGTTTTGCGCAGCGTGGACAGGCCGCCGGACAGATTCGGATTATTCACCGTGTCGGACAGCTTCAATCTGCGCTTGCTCTTGGTCTGTACGTCCTCCGATGCGTCGGAAACGGACTTCTCCGTGGCAGCCGGATTGATAGGTTCTTCCACCGCCGGGGGTGCCGGGGCTTGAGTGACTTTGGGTTTGAAAATGGATCCCATAGTAATTTACTGGTTGAGGGTGTAGGCGTCCACGCCCTGCGCAATGGCACAGGCAATGGCGCCGGGGGTGTCGTGCATCACGGAAGCGTCTCCGGGGTTGGACAAGAAACCGCACTCTACCAGCACGGCAGGAGGAATGGTCTTGCGGAGCACATACAGGCTGGTCTTGTTTGGCTTACAGGACCGGTCAGGACGTGCCTGTACATGGTCAGCGCGGCCCGGCATGAGCTTGCACAGCGGCCCGGCAATGGCTTTGGCCAATGCTTTGCCCCGTGCAGAATCCGTATAGGAACCGTCGTCGTGGTAGTTGCGGTGGTGGCAAACATGGGCCCCGCAGGCTGTGGCAGAATCGGAAGAGTCGCAATGCAGGGAGATGGAAATATCGAACCCTCCGGTATTGATGGCCTTGACCGTGGCGGCAAGGTCGTCGTCGTTGTCCATGCGAGGGAAGTCGATGACGGTGACGGCGTGCCCCTGGGCTCGCAACATGGGGGCGAGATGGTCCGCGATGGTCTTGGCCGTGGCGTGTTCTTCCAGGCCGTTGCCCCGGCTGCCGGTGTTATTGGCGTGTCCGATGTCTAAAGCGATATTCATTTGTTCAGGTATTGGTTGATAAGGTGATCTGGTACGTCGTATTCCGCGTAGGTGCTGTTAAGGTGCCATTCTTCGTGCTGGGCCTTGTAGGCTGAACGCTGCTTCCTGCTGGGCAGGATGTGCATTTCCTGCTTGCGTCCAGGAGTTTTAATGACGAGTAGGTAAAGGTATTGTTCCGGCATGGTTAATTAAGTTATAAACTATTTCCTGTAGAACTGGTTAGAACTTGTAAGAAAAACTTTACAGTTGGGGGTAGTCCCGTTTTTGGAGCTGTTGCTGGTGGTAATTCTCCAAATGCTGGAGACGAGTATCCATCGTCCGCAGAATCTCCGCCGTATGAGCCGCGTTGGTAGTCTGTTCCTTCACCACCTCGCGGAAATCCAGGTAGATGAACACGGCTATCACAAAACCGCCGAAAGTGACGATCTCGCGCGTATAATCACGGATCACTCCCAGATATTCCTTGAGGGGTTTGCACATGGCCTTACTTTTTAAGGGATTGAACGACGGGCGGCACGTCAGTGGTGGGCTGGGCCTGGCTGTAGGACAGGCGCCCCGGTTCCAGCACCACGCACGCGCCGTCCCTGCATATCTCCGTCCGCTCCGCAGTCACGTCTACGGAGTGCCCGCAGCCGGACAGGGACATTCCCCAGCCGCCAATGACGGCACCAGCAGCAACCGCTCCGGCTGCATACAGGGCCTTTTTCCACCAGCCGGTGGAGGTTTTGGCCTGTCCTGTGAGGTAATCCCGGACATCCCCCAGGGCATGCTTGCCGATAATGGGAAGGGCTTGTTCAGCGACAGCGAGCCATCCGTTCCGTTGAGCGGATGTCAGCCCTTCCCAAGAGAGGCAGGCTTCTTTCTGCTCTTTGACGTAGGCTATATACATTTCCTTGGCGATGGCCTCGGCATGATTGCATTGATTATTAGTAGTCATATGATTATGGTTGTTTATTGGTTGGTGTTAGTGAAGTGCTTAAAGAAAGCCACGGCAGCAAGGCTCGTGATCGTGAATTCCGGGTAGTCCGCCCGCGTGAATGTCCGGCGCCCTCCCTGGGCGTTGACAGCCTCAACGGTCAGCTCCACGGCGACAGTTGCAATTGGGGGGCTGTCTAAGTCATCACCGTGAGTTGTTACCTGCACCAGCCTCGCCCATACCTGGGAGGCTTGCCAGTCCTCGCCCATGCCCACCAGCGCGGCAACTACAGCCTGCATGGCCGGGGCTTGGTCAGCGGGAATATCGTCCTGGGTGTAACGGTCCGTATGTGTGTACCCCTCCGCGTCCCGGTACACCGCAGTAAGCGTGAATTTGTCCCACTGACCAGGAGCAGGAAACTGTATCTGTATTTCTGCGTTATTCATAATTACGTCGGTTGTTCATCGGTATAGGGAACTTCCGTCTCTGTGGTAATCCAGGATTTTTGATAGGGTTCCAATCCGAAACGCACATAGGTATTACCACCTACACCGTTAATGATTGTTGGAGACTCTGCGCTGATCACCCCCCCATAGAGACCCGCCTGTGCGTCAAGATAAATAACAGGGGCATAGAGCACATGATAGGTATCCCAGCACCTGATGTCTGCCAGCTTGATAATCGTATCATTAGACAGCCCTCCCATTACCAGCCAGACTCCGGCGGCCAAGGCGTCTCCATGACCGATTTCGGACTGCGCAATAACAATCCTGTAGGTAGCGGAGCATGGGTTGGTATTGCTGTTGTAGTCCAGATTGGACAATGTGGATCGCACTACATACCTCTTGGGACTACCGATGCCAATCAGCTCGCGCACGCGGGCCTTGTAGCCATTATCATAATAGAGAGCCACATCAATGAGCCTCGTTATATCCGCGGCACTGCCAGCCTGGGGGCGGAAACGAAAATCATCTATGCCCGCATCCGGATATTCGGCGAATTGTCCAGACCCGCCAATAAGCATAGAGATTTTAAATGCGCTCCCATCAGACCCCCCACTAAATTTGATTGGCAGAGAATACCCCGCTATCTTGCTATAATTGCCGCCCCCGAGCGCACCGGCAGATGGCAGTGTGACGGATGTCCGGATATTGGCCGCCAAGATGGCCTCACAATAACATCCCGGCGCAATATGATTGATTGTCACCCCATTAGTAGCCGTGCAGGAGGATGTGACCCAGTAGGTGCGCGTCTGGTGCATCATGGCCGCATGGGCCAGTCCCAGGGCATAAGCCCGGCTGACGGCTGTGGTATCTGTAGCGGCCCCGGCAGCCAGCGGGATATTGATGCCGCCGTTGGCGTTGTGGGTTCCAGCGGTCGTCAATCCCCCAGCAAGTGTCATGTTCCCGGCGGCGTCCACCTGCGGGATGGCGGCAAGGGCCTGCTGGGCCGCAGTGGCGGCGTTGCTGGCTGTCTGTGCAGATTGGCTGGCATCAATGGCGGTCGTATTTACCCTTCCTTCCGTTTTGTCTATTTCCCCTTTGGCGGCTTCTGTCCGTTCGACAAGGGGCGTGATTGCCTCCATGGCTTCCGCCTGGGCCGTCTGCACTGCCTGCACGGCTTCCGTCTTTGCCGTTTCCACGGCTGTGACAGCAGCGCCTTGTGCGCTGGCTACCTTGTCCGTGGCGGTTTTCTGCGCCCGCCCCACAGCAAGAACGGAATCAGCCTGCTTGGCTTGTATGACGGTAACGGCTTCCTCTTTGGCCGCGCTGATCGCCTGTTCCGCATTGCTGACCGTCTGCGTAAAATCTGAAACAATCCCTTCCACAGCCGTCTTGGCCTCATTGGCACTCCTGGCGTCACGGGCCGCATCAGCAGCGGACGTGCTGGCAGAGGCCGCTGAATTGCCAGCCGCCACCTTGGAGGCTTGAGCGGCGCCGGCATAGCCTTCCGCCTCCTTAGCCCGTTCCACGGCGGTAGTGGCTGCTCCGGTTGCCGTTGCGGCTGCCTGACTCGCTGTGTCCGCGTCCGTGCGGGTACTGGAAGCATCCTGCTGCGCCTGCTGGGCGGCGAGGGAAGCCGCCGTGTTGGAAAGCCACTGCGCCTTGATGGTCTTGCCTGCCTCGATAGGAATCGCAATGCCCATCACCGGAATATCGTATACCGTGGAAGCCTCAATGGGGGGGACCGACTCCACGGCACCGATGTAACCCGCAAATAGCCGTAAATCCTCTCCGGATTCGTCCTGGGCGTGGATGGCATACGGCCAGCGCCCAATAGGCAGGGCGGGAAAAGTAAGCTCCAGGTAATTCTCCTGTTCCCCGTGGGTAATGGCGATTGGCAAATCTCCCTGTTCGGTCTTCACCGCGCCCGTGAAAGAAACGCCAGTTACCGGGAACGGAGATTGAGTCACGTCCTCACGCAAAAGCCAGCCTATGCGCTTGGCATAGCCGGCTGTCGTGGACAAATGGCGTGTAATCCCCAGAAAATTAAGCATGCCTCCTTCATGAGGCAAACCCGGAAAAATCTCAAGTTGCCGAGTGTCACTACTTTTTGCCGGACTTTACGGGAGGGTCATACGGGAGTGCGGCAAGAAGACTCATAAAGTTCTCTCCTGCATCTACTTCCATTTTTTGAGGCGTGTATGCTCCATCCATCTTGTTGAGCTCGGCAATGGCTGCAATTTTCGATGGCATCTTGAATTTCATGCCATTTTCATCAATGGAAGACTCTTGGCAAAGCTCTGACGTGTTGTCAATATCACCGATGGGAGTTGTAACCACACGGGAAAGCCATTCCATGCGTTCCTGCTTGGTCAGCACGGCGGATTTGTTCAACTGGGCGTTTAATTCGTCAATCATTCGCACAATTTCGGCATCTTTGGACAGTCTGCTTGCCGCCTTACTGGCTGCCTCACCGCTCATGTCCTTGCGTTTGTATGCCTTACGGTATGCGTCCGCCTTGGACAATCTTCCGTCAACCAGGAGCCTTGCAAACTCCTTCTTCTTCTCCGTCGTCCTGGATTTGTTACCCTCTCTCTTCATACCAATATTTTACCCTCCTGTTTTTCGGCGTGTCGAGTTGCCGAGTGTCAACGTTTCTTGCCGATAGCATCAACCTGCTGATTTTGAGTCCTCGAAACTCTCCAAAAAATCACGCCCCTGCCTGCTGATATAAAACACGCAAGGCCGTGTGCCGGTTCTGATCACGTCGCCAGCCTGAACCAGATAATCCAGGCGGTGGGACACATTGCTGGCATCCAAGTGGCATCTGGTGGCAATCTCCCGTGACATTCTGCCTGGATGGTCGCGGACTTCCATCAGGATAAGCAACTGGGACGGACTGACCTTCCGATGGATAATATTTCGCAGTAGATTTTTATGTTCTGTGGTCATGCCTCACCTCCCAATCCCATTTCTTTTCTCAATTCCCGGATTTCCGCGGCTGCTGTATCGGTGTCCACGACGGGCCCTTCCGGCTGCTGCGGCGCCGGTTCGGGCTTCGGCTTCTTGCGAGCGGCTGCGGACTTCCAGCGCGTTTCCTTCGCCCACCTATCGGCGTGCGTCAAAACGTCTCCGAAGCACTCCCAGAACTTCTTGCGGCTGTCTGGCCGCCAAAAAGCCTTGTCGTGCCTGTCACGAGACAAGGGGCTGGCGTAGTAAGCCTTGAGCATCTCCATGTCCCGCGGAGTAACCCGGCCCTGTGCGGAACGATACGCCTCAAGCGCGGCTGCCGTCTCAATGGCGGTTGGTATCGTCCGACCCCAGGACGGGTTGATTTCAAGGGTGGCAGCCATGAACCGTGCAGCTCCAGGGGAAGCCCCCAGGTCCGCGTGATTGTCGGCGCAGCGCATCCCCCGGACATCGTTCAATCGTTCCCGATCCGGAAAAGAAGGGGCAGGCAGTACAGGAGCAGCGGGCGATTCTCCCCACGGTGTACTGTTCACCGTAGTAGTTTCTCCCCCTATATTCCTTTCTTCCTTTCTTTCTTTCTTCCGGTTTTGGACGTTGGCCCCTACATTGGTTCCTACGTTGGTTTCTGAATTAACCGACGTAGGTTTTTCTTCGGTTTCAATGTCGGTTCCTACGTTGGTTTTGGGCCTTCCACCAAGCTTTCCGTTTTCGCGTGCAATAACTCGCTTACGCTCAAGCAACTTTTGAACGCCTCCCGGGTAGCCAAAAACAACAAGGTCGTTGCCGTCGAAGTGGTATAGTTCTCCTCCGTTCATAACCTCCTTGTCCATTACTCCACAGGTCTGCATCCAGCGGCGCATGCCCCAGGTCCGGCAGCCCTCAATAACGCCGCCGTTCTCTTGGGTGCAGCACCACGCCAACAAAGCAATCCAGGTAGCACGCTGCACGGGTTCCGCCCCGATGAATTCGGGGCTGGAAAACAAGGCTGTCGGTATGTTCATGTATTCCATAATCAAAAAAGCGTCAGTTGGGGGTTGTAGTTGAGCCACAGGCATTCCGTGCGCGGGCTTGCCATGTTGGAAATGGTCTTGATGGAGTCCTTGTTCCAGCCCTGCAGGGCGGAGTTGTAAAGCTCGTTATCATAGCCGGACAGAACCACC
>ERZ827492.945-NODE-945-length-25132-cov-4.020457_pt1 | contig 25132 bp, 23 predicted proteins | sample MGYA00519704_ERZ827492 | MGnify/ENA primary metagenome ERZ827492 (study PRJEB31778, sample SAMEA3449325) | human gut metagenome | biome: human gut; feature: human-associated habitat; material: faeces | place: United Kingdom | collected 2010/2012 ...
GCAGCTGCGCGGGCGCGAAGACGGCGCTCACGGTGACCTGGCTGGCGGGCATCACGAAGGAATAGGTTCCGTCGCTGTTGCGGGATATGTCCACCTGGTTGCCGAAGAAGTCGGTGACGGTGAGAGCGGTCAGCTCGTAGCCGCTGTTGGGCGTGACGGTAATGGTAACCACCTGATCCTCCTTGGCGGAGGTGGGAGACACCGTCACGGCGCCGTTGGGCGTGGCAGGGACGGCGATCTGGTAGCTGGGGTCGGCGGGGGGAATGTAGGCCCAGTGGGCGGTGAGGGTGGTGTTTTGGGTAAATTCGGTGGTTTCATCCACCCGTGTGCCGTCCGACAAATACCATCCCAGGAAGGCGTACCCGGAGCGGATAGGAGTGGGCAGGCAGTCCAGCCTTCCGCTTTCATTGGTCTGAACGGCGGTGGGCGTCACGCTGCCGCCATGGGGGTCAAAGGTGATGGTATGGCCAGCGGGTATCACAGAGCCTTCGGAAAAAACAGCCGAAATTGTCACATCGCTGGCGGGCATCACGAAGGAATAGACCCCATCGCTGTTCTCATAAATTGTTATCTCCTGATTCTCTGTGATCTCCGTGGCGGTACAGGTCAGTCTGGTCAGATGATAGCCCTGGATGGGCTGAACGGTAAGGGTGATGGTGGTACCCTTTGTTGCCTGTGCCAGGCTGCCGGAGATTGTGACGCTGCCGTTTTCGATGTTGTCGCTCACCGTCACGGTGTGGGGCTGCCGCTCCATCATCAGCAGATCGGAGGTGCTGGTGTCGCAGGTTTCGTCGGCTTCTCCGGTTCCGGCGGGATAGAGAATGATGTCGTCGGAAAATACAACCTTACCCAGCCCACTGTTTTCCAACGTGCCGCCCATCTCATAGATGTAATGGCCCTTGCCGGTAATGGTCAAAGTCTTGCCTTCTGGGACCTTCAGATCCAACGGGGAGGTCAGCCGCCAGTCCTCCCGGAGCGTCAGGGTGAGAGAGTCCGAGTCCTCCGCCTCAGGGGCGGCGGCAAGCAGGGCAAAGGTCCGGACCGCCGGATCGTCAGGCTCCTCAGCGCCCTTGGCGGATGACACGCTATCCTCGTAGTCCTTCATCTTGGTCTTGTCCACGCCCAGGAGGGTACGGTAGAGGAGCACGCCGACCGCGCCGCGGGTTATACTCCTGTCAGGTTCTAGATTGCCCTCGACGGTGCCATTGACCAGACCAATGCTGACGGCATAGGCCATATAGGGTTGATCCGTGACAGCAATCCCACTTGTGTCTTTGAAACGTGCCAGAATGCCAGTGTTTGCACTGGTCACATTCACCTGCAGTTGTTTCATCAGCGCGACAATCGTTTCCTGCCGGGTTGCCGTTGCGCTCCAGCTACTATCTTGGGTTGGGTTCCAGTTCTCTTCAGCTGGGATATTGCCCGTCATGTAGCCGTTCTCTATCGCATGCGTAATCGAGGCGGTAAAGCGATTGATGCCGCTCTCATTCGCGCACTCGGCCTTATCCAAAATGGCCAGCATTACCGCCAGCTGGTACCGTGGCAGGGCCCCGTTTGGACCAAACGTCCCGTCCCCGTTTCCGCTGATAAGCCCTTGGTCAAAGAGGTACATGACGCCGTCGTAAAAGCCGTTGTCAGCCGGGACGTCGGAGAAAATGGTGGGAGAGCCGCCGGCCTTGATATATTCCTTCACGATCTGTACAGCAGCAGACAACTTGGTGGTAGAGGGATCGGGCATGGCTGGATTAAATGTGCCAGAGGGCTTCGCATCACTAGGAATATTTTCTCCTGTTAGAGCGGTGATCCACTGCTGCCAGGTAGTTTCATCGATCGTTTTGGTGCTGTCTTCCGTGCTAAAGGAAACACATTTCCGCGCCGCCAGATACATCCAGGCGAAGTATTCGTCGGTGCCGGGCTTGAGGGCCTTATTGCTGGAACCCAGCCCGCCGCCCACGGCGTTGAGCACCCGATAGGTGAGCACGGCGAATTCCGCTTGGCTGACGGAGCCGGTCTCGTCCAGATCGTATTCTGACGTCCCGCTGATGATGTTCTGCTGATACAGGTACTGGATGGCAGGCTGATTTTCAGCGACCGGCAGGCTGAACACGTCTGCCAGCACCTCGCAGGCCTGGCCCCTGGTCAGGTTTCCGGATGTGCCGTCAGACCCTTTCCCCAGTTTGTCCGTGGAGCAGCCCATGGCCTCCAGCAAAGCGGCAGCTTCGGAGACGGTCATAGCTTGCTCAGAGACAGAAAAAGATGTGGATCCCTCACCGGATTTTGGAAGCCCGTAGATTTTATTTAGCTGATCCACCGCGCTCTGGGCCCAGTGCGTTTCCTGTCCCCCCGTCTCCTCCGCCAGTGCCGCGGCAGGCAGGAGCCCCAGCAGAAGGACCAGGCACAGCACACCGCACAACCCTCTTCTCATCCGCCGCATCATTGTTCCTCCGTTCTATTGATTTCTGTCCGGACTAAATACATTGTATTTAGAAATTATAATGTATAGTGTTGTTTTAGTCAAGCCACACATTGATTAAACTAGAGACAGGAGGTGACAAAACGGCTTATGCGCCAAAAGAAAGAGATCAATGTGGAGGTGGGCCGCCGGGTACGGGAGGCCCGGGAGGCCGCCGGCCTGACCCAGGAACGGTTTGCCGAGCTGATCGGCATCTCCCCACAGAATATCTCCTGTGTGGAGCGGGGACTGGCCGGCGTTTCGCTGACCGTGTTGCGGAGGATGTGCGAGATCCTCCATGTTTCCAGCGACTTCCTCTTGATGGGGGAATGCGCGGGGAACAACGCGGACGCCATCGCCCATCGTCTGGAAAAGCTGCCTCCGGAGCAATTCCGGGTGGTACGGGATGTGATCAACAGCGTTTTGGAGCTGATCGCTCTGCCCGAAGAAGGGAAAGGACCGGAATCGTGATGATGGTATCACGATTCCGGTCCTCTTTGGTGTGCAGCTTTGCACAATATTGCGGGTTCCTCAGAAGGTTCGCAGCTCAAAGGCATGGTCTGGGCATGCCGCCTCCACCAGCGCCCCCTGTTCCTGGGGCACGACCACATAGCCCAGAGACGGCAGGTTCGCCAGAACGGAGAAGTCCGCAATGTCCAGGCCCTCCAGCTGGAGATAGTTCAGCTGCGTCAACCCCGCCAGGGGCGTCAGGTCGTCGACGCCGTTGTATCCCACGGACAGGGTGATCAGCCGGGAGAGGGATTCAATCCCCGCCAGGCTCTCCACGCTGCCCTTGTGAATATTGAGCACCTCCAGCCCCACAAGGCCGGACAGGGCGGTCAGGTCTGAAACATAGTAGTCTCCAATGCTCAGCGTTTTCAGATCCGTGAGCGTACCGGCCGCTGCCACGGCGTCCTCCCCGGGGTCCCACAACAGCAATTCCTCCAGGGCAATCTGCCGGGTGAGAGGCTCCCAGCTGCCGTCCTTGGGTACCGTCAGACCCAGGGCAAGGTTCCGCAGCGACAGCCCGTCCAGAAAGTCCAGGCTGTCCACGACACCGATCCCCACGCTGGCGCTACCGCCTACGGCCAGGGTTGTCAGCCGGTCCAGGCCGGACAGAGCGCTGTAGTCGGTGCCCGGGTTGCCGCCCAGGTATAGGGTTTCCAGCCCGCCCAGGCAGGCCAATGGGGAGAAATCCAAGATCTTATCCTCACACAGGGCCAGCGTGGTCAGGGGCAGCCCCTCCAGAACAGAGATATCCTGGATTTCCTGCCGGCAGAGATACAGTTCCCTCAGGTTTGGCATATGGGCCAGGAGCTCCAGGTCGCTGTCGGTGACGTCGCCCAGGGGCAGATCCCCCTGAAACTGGTTTGCGATGTAGCAGCCGCTCCGGTAGTCGAACGCCTGCTCTTCGCTGAAGGTGTTCTCGCCTACAGCCGCCAGGCGGCGGATCTGGGAGAGCTGGTCGTAGGTAATCTCCCCATCCATCTGCCCAAGTGCTTGCCGAACCGCGCGTTCCATCGTGTCAGAGGTAAAGGTGACCGCCAGTGGGGCGGGCGAGACCTGGTTCCCCTGCTCTGGAGGCTGCGGTGAGGGGACATTCCCGGGCCATGACAGTCCGATTCCCACGGCTACGGCCACAATTACAGCCAGGGCGGCGGCCCAGAGGGGCCGCTGCCGCCGCCGGCACGCGCTCCGCCCGGACAGCGCGGCGGAAAAGGATGCGGCATTCTGAAAGCGGGCTTCCGGAGAAAAGGACACCGATTTTTCCAGCACGATGCGCAGTTCAGGAGAGACTCCCTCCAGCCGGCGAAGACCTTCCAGATCATATTGCTCAGTCAGAAGCCAGGTCAGGGTCCTGCCAAGGGCGTAGAGATCTGTGCGCTGATCCGTCTGGGCGTAGCCGTACTGTTCCGGTGCTGCGGTGGTCCGGGTACCCATGTGGCGAGTATCCGTGTCTTTGCCATCCTTAAACTGGCGGGCGATGCCAAAATCGATCAGTCCCACGCCGCCGCTGGACAGGAGAATGATGTGCTCCGGTTTGATATCCCGGTGGATAACGGGCGGCTTCTGGCTGTGCAGGACCTCCAACAGGGAGCACAGCTCCTGCCCCAGTGAGATGCACAGCGCCTCCGGGCAGTGCCCTTCCCGCTCCCTCCATTGCGCCAGAGTCTCTCCGGGGAGATAGGTGCGCAGGAGATATCCTGTTCCTGCTTCTTCAAAGCAGCCTATGGGCTCCGGTACCTTCCCGGGCAGAAGAGGCGCCAGCTTCGTCAGAATATGGAACTCCGCCTTCAGGTCTTCCTTGCCCGCCGTGGCGGCTTTCAGCACAATCAGTTTGTCGTCTGACTTTCGTCGAAGCAGCAGAATCAGACGCTCCGCGCTCTGATAGGCCAGACAGGAATCCACCTCATAGTCCGCAAGAACCCGGGCGGGCAGCGCTACACCTCCCGGCAGGGGATCGAACTCAGACAGAAAGCCATCCCGGTGGGTCATTCTAGCCCCTCCTCGCCTAACGCTTCCAGAAGCTCCTGCGTCTCGTCCGCTGCCAAGCCGTGCGTCAGTCCGTACAGCACTGCGGCATCCCTCCGGTTTCGGGCATACAATGGCTGCCGTTCCGCAATGTTCAGCAGCCTCTGCACCTCTTCCTCCCGAAGTTTCAGGAACAGAGCCAAGCGAAGGAGGAAATTCCTGGTGGGCTTGCGGGTGCCGTTAAACAGCTGATATCCATAGCTGCGATCAAGGCGGCAGCCGACAACCACATCTTGAACGGATACATCGCGGCAGCTCAGCAGGTTTCTGAGATGTGCGGTCAAATCAGGGGCGGAGAAGGCATCCTCTGCCAGCAGCGCGGGGTCTCTGCTCTGACGAATCTGATGCTCTAGCTCCTGTGTGGACTTCATGGTTCACCGCCGCCTTTCATGGCAAATGTTCGGGTCAGCTGTGGTAGTTTCGCAGTAAGCACCTCTCTGATTTTGGACTGCACTTGTCCGGGAATATCCGTGACCTGTACATGCGCCAGGCCAACATCAGATGGTCCGCTGCGTGAGATCGAATGAAGTGTGGGATACCCGGATTCGACTCCATTATACCGGAGTTCAACCAAATTTGATAGGCCCTTTTCAAAAGATGTAGGAAAGCGGGCGGCGTCTTGCCCTTTAAGACGGTTTCCAGTGGCCTTTTCGGCTTAACGGGCAGGAATACGCCATGCGCTTGCTCTCGTCAGAGGGATTCAGACAGCTCATATCACGCGCAAGAGGGTACAGGGACAAGCTCTGTAGCCTCCACGAAGAAAACCCCAGAGCTTTTGACGGCTCCAGGGTTTCTTTTTCCTGCCTCAGCTTTTAGTCTGACGGGTCTATTTTTGACTTGAAACTGTGGACCATATCTAAAATTTCCACATCCGCGAGATTGCACTGGAAACAGAGCAGGGATGCGGCGGAGAGACCGTACCTCCCTTTTTCAATATCCAGATAAGAGCGGGGATCAATCTGCAGCCAGATTGACATCGTGCTCTTTTTCAGTGACTTTGCCTTTCGGGTCTCAACCACACACCCGACCAAGAAATCTTTTGCAACTTCTTGATACTGATGCACGCATAACCCCCCATACTCAGATGAAAGATATGAAGACATTACCAGATCTGTCCTGAAATTGCGAGACGCTCCCCAATTCCATTTTGGCAAAAGAGAGACAGGATATCTCCCACCGGGCGTGACGGTTGGAGGGCTCGCACGCAGGATAGGTACGCAGCCGCTTGTGCTCCGGTCTTTTTCTCCCAGATCTCCCGTGATCACATGGAATCAAACGGTGCGGCCCGCTTAGCACTCGATTTTTGCTCCTATACAGCCGTACACAGACAAAATCTATGGGTCTATGGGGATTTTGGGAAACAGATAGCGCTATGCTGTAAACCGTACAGGGGACAGCTCCAGCAGGCGTTTCTTCAGATCCGCTGAGGCGTCCAGCCCGGCCTGGGCAGTGGCGGGGACCTCGTTGTCCGCAACCTCAGAACAGGGGCCCCGGGGTGGGTATCAACACGTTCGTGTTACAGGAGCAGCATTGATCGGTTCTCCATCGACTGTCCCGGTGGCCTGCAGCGTATAGGTCCGCCCCTTCACCACAGACGCGGTTCCCTGTACAGACACAACGGTGGTCCCACTCCCAGACCAGGAGTCAATCAGGATATTGCCCTGCCACAGGCTCAAGGTAACGTTGATCTGCTTGGTTGGCGATGTGACCAGGACCGAGCAGTTTGCCGTGGTGCCGGAGAAAGTGAGGGTAGTATTAACTAGGTTTGCACGGGGCTCGATGGCGGCGTTCGCGCTGATGGACAGGATCATCACAAGCGCGACGAACAATGGGACTACGCGTTTTTTCATACGAACAGCTCCTCGCATAATAAGATTTGCAGACAGTTTTGAGTGAGTCTGCTCAGCCCGCTTTTTGCGTCGGCTCTAAAACTAAAACGGAGAAGGGAGCTGTTTTTGGACGCTTAAAATGAAAGAAGTATCATTTTGGAATATCAGACAATTCTACACTTTCCGCTATGTGCAAAATGTCATGCTCAGGCAGGTAGGCGGACAGGATGAAGACCAGCCCTGAGGATTCATCAGTCCAGATCAGGTCATTGGTAGAGCCGGGACCGGCGGAGGGGTAGTAAAATCCGGGATTTCCCTGGACGGAGACAGTCCTGCTCTCGCCGGAAATACCATCCAAGGTTGTACCTGTTGCCTCATCCATCCAATAATAGGTCAGCGTAAAAGCACTGTCAGAGGACTGATAGACCAGCACCCGCTCCGATTCCGTGCGGAGGGACTGGACCTCCACATATCCGTCAGGCACCCAGGCCGGACGATAGTCCGGAAGCTCTCCCTCGGGGGCTGCGCCAAAAAAGCGGTAGATCACGGAACTTTCGTAGACCGTGCGGATCCACTGCGACACCATGGCTCGGGACTCCTGGTCCACCGCCAGCCAGGCCCCCATCCCGACGAGCGCCGCCAGGATCACCGCAGCTGCCCGGCGGCCAAACTTCCGGAAGGCGCTGCGCCGCTTCTCCTTCGCGATCACCAGGCGCATCTTCTCCTCGAAGCCGTCGGAAAAATCATGGGCGAGTTCCTCCGGCTCGGGAAGAGTTCCCAGCAAGGATGTGACCACGGCCCCGGCAGCCTCTTTCAGGGCCCGGTCTGAAATCTCAAACTTCTGCATCGGGGTCACCGCCTCCTTCCAATTCTGCGGCCAGTGCTGCTTTTGCCCGCCAAAGCAGCTTATTGGTTGCGGACAAGCTCATTTGGAGCATGTCCGCAATCTCCCTTGTTGCGTAACCGAAATAATAGCGCAGCAAGAGGACCTCCCGGTACCTGGCGGAAAGCCGTGCCAGTGCATCCGCCAGACCGTTGTCTCCGGGCAGGGGGATCTCAACTCCGTGTCGCTCCACATCATAGGAATCAATATCCCGTTTCCGGATCCGAAGGAGATCCAGGGATTTCCGTTCTACTACTATAACGCAGAAGGCCTTTGTTTTTGGACACTCGATTTTATTAATTTTTTTGAAGCCTCCAAGCATGGACAGAAAGGCCTGGTGCACTGCGTCTTCCGCATCCTGCTGGTTGCGCAAGATGCCATAGGCGATGCGATACATCAGGCTGCGGTAGGTGAGGTAAAGCTGCTCAAAGGCGGCCCGATCCTCTGCTGTTTCGAGCATCTGCAGATAGACTATCATGTTTGGACCTCTTCTTGTTTCGACGTGGCGGTATAGGTTTGGGAAAGCGATGGGCTCTGGACCGCGAATCCGATTATTCTAAATTTCGACATAATTTTACCATAGGCCACGCGTCAAATAAAGTCCATTATTTTGCCCATTTGGACACGGAACCGTCCCGGACAGGTTGAAGAATGGGCGAGATGAAAAAAGAAAACCCCGCAGGCCCTTGTTATCAAGCAAGGGCCTGCGGGGTTAAACCGGGGGTGAGGCAGGGGAAAGCGCATCGGCGCGGGGAGCGGGTCAGCAATCGGGCCGCTACACGAAACACCGCACCAGATTGTAACAGCTGATTCCGGTGATGACGATGAGCAGCCAGAAGAACAGCCGATCCACGCCGGCATTGCTCAGCTTCTTGCTGATGCTGCGGCCCAGGGTGCCGCCCACGACGCCGCCCACCACCATGACGATGAGCACCGCCCACTCAAACTCCGGCACGGTGTTCCGCACCAGGGTGCTCAAAAAGCTGGCCGCCTGGGAGAACAGGATGATATAAAGGGAGTTCAGCGCGGCGGTCTTGGTGTCCATGGAGAAGAAGTAGTACAGCACCGCCAGGTTGATGGGCCCCCCGCCGATGCCCAGAAAGGCGGACAGCAGGCCCAGTACCAGGCCGATGACCACGCAGGCTGCCGGGTTTTTCACATCCCTGGTGGTAATGCGGGGCCGGTTCAGCGTGTAGACCAGCACGCCCAGGGTGAGGACGATCATCATCACCTGCTGCGCGATGGATACCGCAGAGCCGCCGGCGGAGCGCACGATCTCAAACAGCTCCTTGCCCACAACGCCGCCCACCGCCGCGCCGATGGCCAGCAGGGTGCCTCTGCGGGGTTCTACCTTCACCTCGCCGCCCCGGCTGCGGAGCATGGAGGTAATGGTCATGGCCAGCACGGTGCAGCCGGACAGGAAACTGATGGTGGCCACCGGCATGCCGGAGGTGGCGTCCAGCACCGGCTTGATGATGACGCCGCCCCCCACGCCGCTGATGCCGCCGATGGTGGTGGCCAGCAGGCAGATGAGAAAGCTGAACAGAATCTGCATGGTCAGCGGCCTCCCCGTCAGCGCAGATAGGCAAAGCGATTGTCGTACTCACCCAGCAGGGGCAGGCAGTAGTCCTTGAAGGCGGGGGCAATGCTGGCCCCGTCCGCGCCGATCCACTCCATGGGGAATTTCTTTTCCGCGTTGGCCACCTGTTCCAGGGGGATCAGGCAGGTCTGGGAGCGGTACTCCGGCTCCCGGACGGTCTCGAAGCCCACCATAAAGCCGGTCTTGCCCTCCACGGCGGAGCGCACGGCCACGGCGCCGGCCTCCTCGGCCTCCCTCTGGTCGACCTGGGACATGAGACCCACGCTCACCCGGCCCAGCAGACCGGGTTTCTCAGAGCGGGACTTGAGCCCCGTCTCCTGCATGATCATGTCGCTGAGGGTCTGGGCGGCGCCGCCGGGGATCTTGTGGCCGAAGCCGTCCACGATGCCCGAGTCGGCCACGGGAGAGCCGTCGGCGTAGTGGATGCCCTCGGACACGGTGACCAGCAGTCCCCGTCCCTTGGCCCATTTCTCCTTCACCGCGGCCAGGAAGGCCTCCTTGTCAAAGCTGGTCTCCGGCAGGTACACCAGGTGCTCGCAGGGCATCTGGTCGGCGAAGAGGGCGGAGGCGGCGGTGATCCACCCGGCGTTGCGGCCCATGAGCTCCATGACCACCACGTGGATGGGCAGGGCGGAGGCGTCAAAGGCCAGTTCCAGGGCGGACACCGCGGCGTACTTGGCCGCGCTGCCGAAGCCAGGACAGTGGTCGGTGACCGCCAGGTCATTGTCGATGGTCTTAGGAATACCGATGACCCGCAGCTCGTACCCGGACTGGCAGGCCAGCTGGTAGACCTTGTGGCAGGTATCCATGGAGTCGTTGCCGCCATTGTAGAAGAAATAGCGGATGTTGAACTTTTTGAAGCACTCCAGCACCGCGGGATAGTCCGCGTCGGTGAGCTTCCGCCGGCAGGAGCCCAGGGCGGAGGCGGGGGTGCGGGAGAGCAGGTCCAGCTGCTCGTCGTCAAACGCCCCCAGGTCCATCAGATCGCCGGCCAGGATGCCCTCGGCGCCGAACCGGGCCCCGTAGATAGTCTCGATCTCCGGGTGAGTTTTGGCCTCCCGGACCGCCCCCAGCAGGGAGCTGTTGATCACCGGGGTGGGGCCGCCGCCGTGGGCAATGAGCATGTTTCCTTTCAACATATGTCCCCTTCCTCCCTCTTTACACGGTAGACAGGTCGTCGTCCTTCATGCACAGGTGGACAGCGCCCACCTTGAAGGTCTTGGGCAGGGCCAGGATGTTGGGGTTGGGGCCCACAAACTTGCGCTTGGCGTCCTCCAGCGCCTCCTCGAAGGTGGCCCGGGTCTTCAGACCCATGCCCCGGGCGATGCCCGGCTCCTGGGCTCCCACAATGTAGATGGCGGCGGTGTTCATCTCGGCGATGTGGCCGCAGCTCATCATGGAGAAGCCGTGGAAGGGGTGGAAGGCGTTGCAGAAGCGGTACTTGCGGATATACTCCTGGTTGGTGGCAAAGTACTCCCCGTACCGGTCCATGTCGGGCAGGACGTTCATATAGTCGTGCTGGAACATCTCATACAGCTCCCGGAGATAGGGCCAGCGCTCGTCGTGGAAGTAGCCGTTGCAGATGGACGAGCAGATGATCACGCAGTTCTCCTTCATCACCCGCTTGTGGCGGATGACCTGGGCGGACAGGGCCTGCATCATCTGGATGGGGTTGGTGCCCATGCCGTTGCCGTAGTGGAAGTCCTGGGGCATGCCAAAGACCATCACGTCGAACTTCTCCTCCGCCCAGGGCACGTAGGTGCGCTGGTTGGCCACTTTCCAGGACTCAGGCTGCATCACCTTGGCGTAGCCGCTGAAGACGGCGATCTGGCGGGAGTAGGTGTCCAGCACCGCGTCGCAGCAGAAGAAGGGATGGCCCATCTTCTCCTCCATGTGCATGCCGATCTCGTCGAACTTGGTGCGCATGAGGGAGTGGCCGGACACGGGGGTGAAGTCGGCGCGGTGCATCACCTTGGGCACGTGGTGGCTGGCGATGCTCCGCCAGTGGGTGATGCCGGTGGAGCAGTGCTTGTAGCCGCCGGAGTAGCCGCCGTAGGGGTTGCCCTGGGTGTGGCCGATGAGGATGGGGATGTCGCAGTCAAAGACGTATTTGTTCATCAGCACCGGGTCGCCCCGCTGGGTGGTGCCCAGGTCCACCATGTGGTCATAATCCTCGCTGTCGTGGCTGGTGATCTGGCCCGTCCAGTAGAACTCGTTGAACAGCTCCTCACCCAGGATTTTCTTCATCTCCGGCACGGTGGCCCGGGGATGCAGGCCGTTGGAGAACAGCAGCAGGATGTCCTTCTTGTCCACGCCAGCCTCATACAGCTCGTCCAGGCAGGCCCGGATGGACACCCGGCGGTGGGCGGTGGGCTGGGTGCCGCCCTTGACGATGTCGGGGATGACGAACACCACGCTCTTGCCCGGGCCGGCCAGCTCCCGCAGGGGCTTCATGCCCAGGGGGTGGCGGATGGACTCCAGGGTGGCGGCGTACAGGCTGTCCCAGTCCTGGGGCAGACAAGGGGGATCGGGCACGGTCTCGCCGGGGATAAAGACCTTGGTACTGTCGGGCAGCTCGGCGCTCATCAGGCCGTTGCCGTATTCAAAATCAAGCTTCACAGGCTGTCACTCCTTATTTTCCCAGGTAAGTTTTGATGATCTCCAGATACTCGTCGGGGTAGAAACCGATCTCCCCCTGGAAGCGGGTCAGGGCAATGAGGCCGCCGTCGATCTCGTCAATGGAGGCGAGCATCTCGGCGTTGTCCACCTTCAGGCCGCCGCCGTACACCACGTCCAGACCGTCGGTGCGCTCCTTGACGAAGCGGGCGATCATGGTGATGTAGTCCTTGCCGGCGGGGGTCTTGCCCGGGCCGATGGACCACACCGGCTCGTAGCCGATGACCACCTTGGAGGTGTCCACCCCGTCCAGGCCCACGCTGAGCTGCTCGCCCAGCACATCCTGCCAGCGCTCCTGCTCCTCGCTCTTCTCACCGATGCAGTACAGTACGGTGAGCCCCTGCTCCACCGCCAGGCGGATCTCCTGGTTCAGCAGGCGGTTGACGGCGGCGGTGTCGGTCACCCCGGCCTCGGCCAGGATGCCCGCTTTGTCGCCCCGCTCCTCGCAGTGGCCGATGATGGTGGAGGCGCACCCCATGGCCTTGGCAATGGAGGCGGGGCGGTTGGTGGTGAAGGCGCCGAAGTTGCCGCCCACCGCGGTGTTCATCCGGTAGACGCCCTGGCAGCCCACCTGGACGGGGCTGCCCTCACACAGGGCGCCCACCGCCCCCAGGATGTGGGCCTCAGGGAAGTACTGGACGAACTCCACCTGGCTGGGGTCATAGTGCTTCAGACCCTCCTGGGTGTGGGTGACGATGTAGCTGCCCCAGTCCTTCAGCGGGGCGATGCGGTTGACGCCGCCGTACTCCACAGGGACGTCAAACCGCTTCAGGTTCAGATACAGATGCTTCATAACCGCGCCCCCTCCTTACTTTTTGTAGAAGGCGATCATGTCCTCCAGGGACTTCTGCTCCACCAGGGGGGCCTTGCCGTAGGAGCCGAAGTTGACGATCAGGGAGCCTACGGCCTCCTTCACGCCGGCCTCCACCCGGCTCATGAGCAGGGCCACGTCGTCATCGGGCACGTTGCCGGTGAGGACGGTGTCCATGATGGGCGGGAAGAACACCCGGGGATCGAAGGCGGACTTCTTCTCCTCCAGCAGGGCGTACACCCCGCCGATGGAGAGGCTCTTCTGCAGCTCAGGCCGCTGGGCGAACAGCTCCTTCATGTTCCGGGTGACCGCCAGGCGGATGTCGGTGTCCACGTTGATCTTGCGGATGCCGCAGGGGATGGCGGCGATGAGCTCGTCCACGTTGATGCCGTAGGCGTTCTGGATGTCGCCGCCCAGGTCGTTGATCTCCTTGACGATGTACTGGGGAACGGTGGAGGAGCCGTGGCTGACCAGGGCGCAGAAGATGCCCAGCCGGTTGATGCACTCCTTGATGGCGATGGGGATCTCCCGGCGGAGCTTGGCGTCCTTGCCCTTGTTGGCCCCGTGCTGGGTGCCGTAGGAGATGGCCAGGGCGTCTACCTCCGTCTCCTGGATGAACTTCACCGCATCCAGGGGGTTGGTGTAGGTGGAGGTGGCGGCGAACACGTGGTCCTCCTGGCCGCCCAGAACTCCCAGCTCACCCTCCACGGACACGCCCCGGGCGTGGGCGTACTTGACCACTTCCCGGGTCAGCTCAATGTTCTGCTCCAGGGGCAGAGAGGAGCCGTCGATCATCACGGAGGTGTAGCCGCCCTCAATGGCGGCCACGCAGGAGTCGAAGTCCTTGCCGTGGTCCAGATGGAGCACGATGGGGATGGGGGAGTTCTCCCCGTATTTCTTCACTGCATTGGCGATGTTCCGGGCGCCCTTCTTTTTGTCCTCCAGGGTGCCGTTGGCGAAATCTACCCGGCCGCCCATAAAGGCGTTGGCCAGGTCCGCCCCCTGGAGGATGGCGGGGGAGCGGAAGGTCTCGTGCATCTCGATGACGGCCTTGGCCTGGGCCACGGCGTTGACGTTGAATGCCCCTTGGGCATAGTTGTGCGTTTCAGCAGCCTCCAGAACGGGGCGAAGGGGAACGAGCGGCATAGTGATTTTCCTCCTTTATGAATTTGCAGGGCGGCGGTTGTCGTAGACTTTCTCACCTGCCGACCAAGTTTCCAGAATGTCCAGCTCCTCCGAGAGAACCACGAAGTCCGCGTCCTTGCCCACGGCGATATCGCCGCGGCGGTGGTCCTCGCCGATGAGCCTTGCGGGGTTTGCGGTGAGCAGGCCCAGCACCTTCTCCGGCGGGGCGCCGGTGAAGCAGGCAATCTTCTTTACGGCCTGGGCCAGGGTGAGGGTGGAACCTGCCCGGATGTCGGTGCCGGTGATCTTGGCGTCCCCGTCGGTGACGGTGACGGGGTTGACCCCCAACATATACTCCCCGTCGGGCAAGCCGGCGGCCTGCATGGAGTCGGTAATGGCCACCACTTTGTCCCAGCCCTTGCAGGCCAGAAGCATGCGCACCGTGCCCGGGTGGAGATGGCGCCCGTCGCAGATGGCTTCACAGTAGACGGGACGTTCCAGCACTGCGCCCATGACGGCGGGACGGTGCTGATGGAACAGGCTCATCACGTTGAAGGTGTGGGTGCAGGCGGACACGCCCCGGTCGATGGCGTCGTTGGCGGTCTCGTAGTCCGCATCCGTGTGGCCCATGGCCAGCACGCACTGACCCTGGAGCTTGCTGATCATCTCCGGCACGCCCTTTACCTCCGGAGCCACGGTCATGTACCGGACCCGGCCGCCGGCCCTTTCCTGGTAGCGCCGGAAGAGGGCGGCATCCCCTTCCCGCAGCAGCTCCGGGGGCATGGCCCCCTTATATTTCAGGCAGAGAAAGGGCCCCTCCAGGTGAATACCCAGGCATTTCGCGCCGTGGGTGGGGCTGTCTATGAAGTGACAAACAGTGTCGATGGCCCGCTCCGTGGCTTCCACGGTGTCGGTGAGGATAGAGGCCAGAAAGCCGGTGACGCCTTGGCTTGCAAAGAAGGCGGAGAGTTTGGACAGGTCCTCATAGCTGGCGGCGTTGATATCCACACCGGCGCCGCCGTGGGTGTGTACATCGATGAAGCCGGGGGAGAGAAGGGCCCCGTGAAGGTCCACGATATCCACCCCTGCCCGGTCCAGATGGTCCCCTATGGCGGCAATGCGGCCATCCCGGATCAGGACCTCAGTTTCTAGAATTTCGCCGGCGGTATACACCCGTCCGCCGGTGAACAGTGTTCTGGTTCCCATGACGTAGCCTCAGAAGGGCAGGGCGGAGGCCACGGCGTTGGCGTAGATGCGGGCGTCCGGGTGGTTTTGGAGCAGGGTGACGGGGAAGGCGGCGGACACCTCGCCGTAGGCCGCCTGGCGCACCACGCCCCGGTGCCAGTCCCGGAACACACCCAAGCGTATCTTTCGGGCGCTCAGGATCTGCCTGATGCCGATGGTGACGGCCTTGTTGGGCATGGCGGCGATGGCGCCTCCCCGGTCCCCGATGGCGTTGGCGGTCTTGGTCTCCGGGGTGAGGGTGAGCACCCGGGTGCCCAGGGCGGCGAACTGTTCCGGCGTCAGCTCGGGCTGGGCCTCGTTGAAGGCCAGGTGGCCATTGATGCCGATGCCGCCGAAGGCGATGTCCACCCCCCCCAGCTCCTCGATGAGCCGGTCTACCTTCCCGGGGTCGGCAGGGTCGGGGAAGACCCGCTGCTCCGGGGGCATGAGCAGGTCGGCATCCACCTTGGTGTAGACGGTGCGCTCCATGAAGCCACGGAAGGACAGGGGGCTGGACTTGTCGATGTAGGTGCCGTCGTCGTTGAGATATTCGTCCATGTTGATGAACCAGCAGTGCTTCAGGCTCACCCGGTCCCGGTTGACCAGCCGGACGAAGATGGGGTACTGGCCCACCGGGCCAACGGGGCAGATAAAGACGGTCTTCTCCCCTCTGGCGTTGTGGTCCTGGATGGTGTTCACCATCTCCAGGGCCAGTTCATAAAAGATCTCGCCGGAGTCCCCCAGGGGCAGGACGGGGATTTTGGCGTTCTTGCCCAGGTCCTGGGCTGGGATCTGAAAGTAATCCATAGCTTGACTTCCTTTCCTGGCCCCGTCAAAAGAGGTGGGCCACATTAAGTTCACGGATGATTTCTACAATCTCCTTGGTGCGGGTGCAGCCGAACTTTCGTAGCAGGCTCTTGACCTGCGTCTTGACGGTGACCACCTCCACACAGCGGATGTCGGCAATTTCTTTGACCTTTTTTCCATCCAGCAGCAGCCGGACCAGCTCACGCTCCGCACCGGTGAGTTGGGAGACGGTGCTGATGAAGAACAGCAGGCTGCGCTCTGAGCTGCGCAGGCGGGAGTATTCCTTCAAAAGGAGGTTCTGAATTTTGGCCTCCAGCATGGGGCGCCCAGCAATGGCGCTGCGGATGTGGAGGAGCAGCTCCTCGTCCGGGAGGCCCTTCACAATGTAGTCCACCGCTCCGGCGCCCATGGAGGTGAGGATCATATTGTCCGTCTCATGGGCGGTGAGAAAGATTACCTTCAACTCTGGATTGCACTCCAGGATGTGTTCGGTGGCGCGGATGCCCGCGGTGGTGGTCTCCATCTCAATATCCATAAGGATGAGATCAGCGGGAATCTGCCTGGCTAGGGTCTCCATCTCCCGGCCTGTGCTGGCGCAGCCCACCACGTTCATATCCGTCTGCTGGTTGATGGTGTCACACAGATCTTCCCGGAGCAGATCGAAATCTTCTGCCACAAGAATACGGATCATGATGAAGCGCCTCCCCGCAAGTTCGACTTTACAGTATATCGGGGCAACAGGATCAGGAATGTTGCGCCTCCTCCAGGGCGGTTCTCCACCCGGATGGTGCCCAGATGACTGCGCACAATGGTGCGCACATGATACAGGCCCATGCCCCAGTTGGAATTGGTATTCTTCTCCGAGTAAAAGGGTTCAAAAATGTGTTTGAAGATGGAAGGAGGGATGCCGGTACCACGGTCCCGCACCTCCAGCACGGTGTACAGCCGCTCCTGGTGGCTCAAAAGCTCCACCGGGTCGTCCCGGCCGGCCTCCAATGTGGCCTCCCAGGCGTTGGTGAGCAGGTTGTACAGCGCCTCACTGAGATAGTTTTCGTCGGCCAGTACCTGAATGCCCCCGTCCATTTGGATGAGCAGGTTTCCATCCGGATACTTTTTCTGAAACCGCTCCCGGGTGATTTCCTCCAGACGGTCCAGTCCCACGGGGACCAGGCGGACAGATTTGGCCTTTACTGTTCGGTAAAGCTCCTCTGAGCGGACAATGAGCTGATCGTTGCCGCTGGAGAGGCTGTCGGTATACTCCCGCAGCCTCTCCAGATCCGGGCAGGGCTTGGACAGCTCTGTCCGGACGCGTTTGTAGAGCACGCGGTTGGCCAACAGCTGGTTCTTGATGCTGTGGACAAAGACGCTGGCCCCGGTACGGGCCACATCAAATTTCCGCTCCAGCGCCACGTCCTCCCGATCGCTGGAAAAGCTGTCCTGCGTGAAGCGGGCCAGACTGACCAGACCCACCACTCCGCAGATCACGTTTACCGCGACCAGAAACACATGGCCCGGCACAGTGAGGCTGTACTGCAGATAACCCAGCCCCTTGATCCACAGATAGTCATAGCTGTAGAAGCGGTAGATCTGCCCGGGATCCTGTCCAGAGTAGAGCAGATACAGCGCAGACAGGGCGACGGGGCACAGAGCGACGGCAAAAAACTGCCGGCGGCAGAAGTAGATGGTGATGGAGCGGAACTCATGGACCAGCAGGGCCAGGGCCAGCACCACATATCCGATGACCCACACCCAAGAGAAGCAGTACAGAGCTGCCTGAGTCCAGGGCGCGATATCCACCAGCCAACGGTACAGAGTGGGAAAGTAGAGCACTAGCGTGACGATGGGGCAGACCAGCACCAGACGCCGTACCCAGGGGTGTTTGCGCACGGGAGCGGCCATGGAGTAGGACATAGCCAGCTCCAGCAGACACAGGGGAAACAGGTGCCGCCCCAGGGCCAGCAGATATCCCGTCTGATTCAGGGTGATGAGCTTGTACTGCAGCCAGACGCGCACACCCGGAGAGAAGAAGAGGAACCGTTCCATTTCCGCAGTGACACCGCCCCGCTTGGCGATGACGATCATGATGCCCATGAGAAACAGCATCAAGGAAAAGCAGGTGGCGGCCAGGAGCAGGGACTCCCGGTTTTTCTTCACAATGAGCACGGCAAGACAGCCCACCAGCAGCCCCGCCACCAATACGATGAGCATGGGGTACACCCCTTTCCGGCAATCGGTCTTAAGTCTATTTTAGCCGGAATGGGGGAGTTTGTAAATCAGAAATCGCAAATGCCGTTGTCCCGGCGGGACCGCGCCCAAGAAGTAAGGGGCGGCGGCGTGCCGCCGCCGCCCCTTGCAAGGCAGAAATCCGTCCGGTATACAGCCTCAACTCAGTAGTTGCCGGCCTCGGTGATGATGTCGTAGTTGACGTAGTCGCTGACAGGGCACTTCTCCTCCTCGGTGATAGCGCCGGAAGTCACCATCATCTCCTGCTGGAGCTCATAGTAGCCGTCTACAGTGCCGCCCTCGATGCCGGCAAGCACTTCCTTGCCGGTGAGCCAGTCGGCGTCGCCGCGGGCCTGCATCAGCACGTCCTCCACATCCAGAGCCAGGAAGTCGGCCACCCAGCCGGAGACCTCTTCATAGTTCTCCTCCAGAGCGGCGTAGTCCATGGCCTTGAGCAGGGCGCGCATGAAGCGCACGGCCACGTCATGGTTCTCCTCCAGGTACTCGGGCATGACGATCCAGCTGGCCAGGGAGACACTGATGTCGGAGAAGTCGGTGTTCTGGGCCAGCTTGGTGGCGTTCTCCATCTCGTCCAGGATGGTCAGGCTCTGGGGGGACCAGATGGCGCAGGCATCCACACCGCCGGACAGCATGGCGGTCACCACGTTGGCGGCGTCCATGTCCATGGGGGTGATGTCAGCCATGGTCAGACCCACGCTGTTCAGGGCGTTGGTCAGGATGGTCTCGCTGGAGGTGCCGGAGGAGTAGGCCACGGTCTTGCCGGCCAGGTCTTCCAGCTTGGTGACGTTGGGGCCGCCGATGACGGCGTCGCCGTTGGAGATGTGGGACAGACCGATGATCTCTGCCTGGCCCTGGACGCACAGCTTGTGGGCGCCGTCGCCGATGTAGCCGAAGTCCACGGAGCCGCTCTCCATGGCGGAGATAATCACGGGGCCGGAGTCAAAGGACATGAGGTTCAGGGTAATGCCCTCTTCCTCGAAGTAGCCCAGCTCCTGGGCGGCGATGACAGCCCAAAGGCTTCCGTAGTTGGGCATAAAGGCCACGTTCAGAGTAACGGGCTCTACGGTCTCACTCGGTTCCTCAGAGGGGGCCTCAGACGTGGTGCCGGGCTCACTGGCGGGGGGTTCAGAGGTGGTGGTGTCACCGCCGCAGCCGGCCAGCAGGCCGGCCACCATGGCCAGGGACAGCAGCATGGCAAACAGTTTTCTCAGTTTCATTCTCACAGATCCTCCTTTTATCAAATGACGTTCTCAACAGACGAACTATTGTAACGGCCCGGGGGCCGCTCCAAACAGGGTTACTTCCGGACCTCCAGATACTCCTGGTAGACCTGGCTCCAGATGTGGTTCTTCAGCTCCAGGAAGCGGGGGGTCATTTTGGTCTCCTGGGTGCGGGGGTAGGGGATATCGATGTCCACGATGTCCTTGATCCGGCCGGGGCGGGCGCTCATGATGATGACCCGCTGAGCCAGAATGATGGCCTCGTCCACGTCATGGGTGATGAAGAAGCAGGTCTTGCGGTCTTTCTCCCAGGTGTTCAGCAGTTCGCTCTGCAGCTGAGTGCGGGTCTGAGCGTCCAGAGCGCCGAAGGGCTCATCCATGAGTAGCACTTCCGGATCGGCAGCGTAGGCGCGGGCGATGGCCACCCGCTGTTTCATACCGCCGGACAGCTCCTTGGGGTAGTGGTCGGCGAACTTTTCCAGATCCACCTTGGCCAGGTACTTCATGGCCTCCTCTTCGGCCTGCTTGCCCTTGATGCCCTTCATCTCCAGGGCGAACATGACGTTCTTCTTCACCGTCAGCCAGGGAAACAGGGCGTACTGCTGGAAGACCACGCCCCGATCGGTACCGGTGCCGGTGACGGGCTTGCCGTTGCAGTATACGGTGCCGGAGGTGGCCTCGGTCAGGCCGGCGATGATGTTCAGCAGGGTGGACTTGCCGCAACCGGAGGGGCCCACCACGCAGATGAATTCATTCTCATAGATGTCCAGGTTTACCCCGTTCAGGGCGATCATCTCGCCGTTGCGGGTATTGAAGACCTTTCGAACGTTGTCGATCTTCAGCTTCAGATCTCTCGCTTCTCCTGCCATCCCGTCAGCTTCCTTTCCAAGAATTTAATGATGTTGTCCAGGGCAACGCCGATGAGGCCGATGACGATGACATAGGCCAGCATGGGTGCCGAGTCATAGGTTTGGTTCAGTGCCCGGATCCGCATACCCAAGCCGGCAATGGCGCCGGTGGACTCGGCGGCGATCAGGGTGGTCAGAGCGACCGAGGCGCCCAGACGCACGGCGGTTAGGATGAAGGGCAGAGTGGCCGGGGCGATGACCCGGATAAAGATGTCCTTGTCATTGGCGCCCAGCACCCGGGCGGCCTTGATCAGGGTTTCATCCACGTTGACCACGCCCTGATAGATGGTGACGCACATGGTCAGGAAGCAGGCGATGGTGATGACGATGATCTGGGGGCGGCGGCCCACGCCGGCCACGATGACGATCAGAGGCACATAGGCCAAGGGGGGGATGTTGCGGACGAACTGGATCCAGGGGTTAAGGATGTTGCGCACAGGAACATACCAAGCCATCAGAATGGCCACCGGCAGCGCGATGATGAAGCCCAGGGCATAGCCCCCGAAGACAGAGATCAGACTGCTGGAGATATCCTGCCAGAACACGCCCCGCTCGATCATCTTGAGCAGGCCCTGAACGGTAAGTATAAGGTTAGGGAAGCCACGGGCGGTCTGAGGAATGATGGACAGAAGATACCATACCACCATCAGGGCCGCAATGGAGAGGACCAACCACACCTTACCGGGGATGCGGCTGGCAAAGGATTTCTTCTTTTTCGTTTCCATGGAACCGGATCACTCCTTCTTATTTTGCGCCCAGGACGAAGAAGACGCAGACTTATTTAGGTTTCTTTACAAGAAAGTATATATGACCGGGAGGGAAAGAAAAAGTATGATCTTTTATCATACCTCGGACCACAGGCCATTGGACTACGGGAAAAAGGAGTAAGCCTTAGCGTTAAGGTTCGCCTCCGTTAAACGCGGACAAGCGCATGGAACAATCCTGACGGCCGTTCCATGCGCTTGCACAATACCAGGAAAAGAGCGCCGCGGAATCTGACGCATCCGTGGCGCTCCCTTCCCTCCAATCCATCATCCCACATTTGGGAAGTGGGCAAAATTAAAACTCGCAAGCCATCCACTTCAAAACTTTTTTGAAGTACTGCTGCCCCTCCCGGTTCAGGTCCAACTCCTCCCCGTAGAGGCACCAGTCATAGATCAGGCTGCGGCAAAACCGCATGAGAAGCTCCGCCAGCTCGCTGTCCGGCAGGGTACAGCGGAACTCCCCGCTTGCCTTGCCCAGAGCGGCGATCTCGTTGAGATAGGCGTAGATCCTGCGGTCCTTATTGGTCAGCACCTTGGAGACACGGGCCGTACTCATCTGGCTGGCATAGACAATGCGCATGACCTCAATCCCGCACACATCGGCGCAATAGTGCGTCATGGCTCCCACCAGGGCCAGCAGCCGTTCTCCTGCTGTGGCGGAGGGGGAAATCGAGGCAAAGACCTCATCGTAATGGTGGTCGATCTTGTTAAACTGCTCTACCAGAACCGATTCCTTCGAATCAAAGTGAGTATAAAAGGTCCCCTTTGAGACTCCCGCTTGCTTGGTGATCTCATCGATCGTGACGTTCTCATATCCATATTTGGTGAACAAACGCAGAGCCGTGTCGAAAATCATGCTTTTTGTTTCCAAAGCGTTCTGCGCTCGTTGCGTCAACTTTTTCTTTGCAATCGTCATTGAGATGACCCCAATTTGTTCCTTTTTGCTTATCATACCACACCTATTCCTGGAAAGCAATCTGAAGCTCACCGCCTCCATGTTGTCAAAATAGCACAAAAATAAAAAGAGCGTTGACTTTTTTTGTTGACTGTGTTATCATGACCTTGGTCAATGACCTAAGTCAATAACTATAGTCGTTGACCGAAGTCAAAATGAAGGAGGAGTAGTCAATGCGAGATGTGGTCATCGTCAGCGCGGCCCGCACTCCATTCGGCAAATTCGGCGGCGGCCTGAAGACGCTGAAAGCCGTGGATCTGGGCGGGCTGGCCATCAAGGAAGCCTTGCGCCGAGCCGGAATTCAAGGCGGCCAGGTGGACGAGGTCATCATGGGCATGGTGGTTCCGGCCGGACAGGGGCAGATTCCCGGACGCCAGGCCTCCATCAAGGGAGGGATCCCTCACGAGGTGCCTGTAATTACCATCAACAAAGTATGCGGTTCCGCCCTGAAGGCGGTCAGCCTGGCCGCGCAGATCATCAAAGCAGGCGATGCGGATATCCTGGTTGCCGGCGGCATGGAGAGCATGAGCAATATTCCCTATGTTACCGCCAATATGCGCTGGGGCGCCCGGATGAACGATGTGACCATGAAGGATGCCATGGTGCTGGACGGCCTGTGGTGCCCGGAGAACAACGTACATATGGCGGTCATTGGCGGCCAGGTGGCCGGTGAGTACGGCATTACCCGGGAGGATCAGGACCGCTGGGCGCTGCGCAGCCAGCAGCGGTGGGCCGCTGGCGAGGCTGCGGGGAAATTTGAGGATGAGCGTTTCCCCGTGGAGATCAAGACCAAGAAGGGCACTACCGTCGTGGACAAGGATGAGGCCCCTCGCCCCGACACCACCTTAGAGGGGCTGGCCAAGCTTCCCCCGCTGTTCATCAAGGACGGGACGATCACCGCAGGCAACGCCCCCGGCACCAACGACGGCGCCTCCGCCGTGGTGGTCATGAGCCGGGAAAAGGCGGAGGAATTGGGCGCTCCCATCCTGGCCACCATCAAGGGCTACGCCCAGGCCTCCCGGGAGTCCCGCTACATCGCCACCGTGCCGGGCATCGCCATCCAGAAGCTGATGGACAAGTACAGCCTCACGCTGGATGATTTCGACCTGATGGAGGTCAACGAGGCCTTTGCCGCTGTCCCGCTGGTCAGTTGCCGGGGCATCCTGGGTATGACGCCGGAGGCCATGGATGGAAAGGTCAACATCAATGGTTCCGCGGTAGCCGTGGGCCACCCCATCGGCGCCACCGGTGCCCGGATCCTGATGACCCTGATCTATGAGCTGCGCCGCTCCGGCAAGAAGAGCGGGGTATGCGCCATCTGCTCCGGCATGGCCCAGGGCGACGCCATGTGGGTGGAGGTCTGAGGAAAGGAGAAGCGCAATGAAAAAGCTGATATCCGTGGAAGAGGCCGTCAGCAAGATCAAGGACGGCGACACCATTATGGTTGGCGGGTTTTATACCGTGGGCACCCCGGAAAACATCGTGGATGAGATTCTGCGCCAGGGGAAAAAGGACCTGACCATCATCAACAACGACGGCGGCAATCCCAACTCCGCCCTGGGACGCCTGCTGTACTCCGGCAATGTCAAAAAGGTCTACCTGTCCTGGTGCGGCTATCTGGACAAGCTGCCCGACATGGTGGATTCCGGTGAAATTGATCTGGAGCTCAACCCCCAGGGCACCCTGGTGGAGCGGATCCGCGCCGGCGGCTTTGGCTTGGGCGGCATCCTCACCCCCACCGGACTGGGCACTATGATCGAGGAGAAGGGCTACGGCCAGCGCATCCACCTCAACGGCAGGGACTGGCTCTACCATACGCCCCTGAAGGCGGACGTCGCTATCGTGGAGGCCTACGACGCCGACGAGGCCGGGAACCTGATCTTCCGCCGCACCCAGCGCAATTTTTGCGACACCATGTGCTTTGCCGGTGAGACGGTGATCGCCTCCGTGGTAAATCCGATCAAGAAGAATGGCGAGATCGACCCCGACGCGGTGATGGTTCCCGGTGTCGTGGTAGACTATCTCGTCCAGAGGGAGGGCTGAGCAATGGCAGAACTGAACAGCAAACAAAAGATTGCCAAGCGCATCGCACTCATGTTCCAGGATGGGGAGCTGGCCAATCTGGGCGTGGGCATCCCCACCCAGGTCCCCGCGTTCATTCCGGACGGCATCGAGGTCTGGCTGCAGGCGGAAAACGGCATCATTGGCGGTGGGCCACCCGCCGCGCCCGGCCAGGAGGACCTGTTCTTCAAGGATGCCGGCGATAAGTACTGCACCATTCTCCCCGGCGGCTGCACCTTCAACAGCGCCACCTCCTTTGGCCTGATCCGCGGAGGACACCTGGCCTACACCGTGCTGGGTGCCATGCAGGTGGACCAGAAGGGAAACCTTGCCAACTGGATCGTGCCCGGCGGCAAAATGGCCGGTATGGGCGGTGCCATGGATCTGGTGGCCGGAGCCAAAAAGGTGATCGTAGCCACCGAGCACTGCGCCAAGAACGGGACCCCCAAGATCCTGAAGGAGTGCACCTTCCCGCTGACCGGCGAGGGCGTGGTGGACAGGATCGTCACGGAGCTGGCCGTAATTGACGTCACTCCGGATGGTCTGGTGCTGCGCGAAGTGGCGCCGGGCGTGACCGTGGAGGAAGTTGTGTCCAAGACCGATGCCGTGCTCATCATCCCGGACAGCGTGGCAACCATGCCCATCTGACATCCCATCCCACCCCATCCAACCATCCAATCCAATCATCCAATCTATCATCTGACGTTTGGGAGGCGAGTAAAAGATATGAGAAACGCGATACGTAAAGGCGTCGAGAAGATGAACTTCGGTATGGATAAGTTCATGCCCGACACCCTGGTACTGGCTGCTGCCCTGACCATTGTTACCTTCTTCGTGGGCCTCTTCGCTGCGGACCAGACTCCCTGGCAAATGGTGCTCCACTGGGGGGAAGGCTTCTGGGGCCTGCTGTCCTTTTCCATGCAGATGTTCCTGGCCATTGCCGCCGGTTATGTGGCGGCGTCCTCCCCCCCAGGCCGCGCCCTTCTCCGGCGGGTAGCCCGGGCGCGTCCTCCCCCCCAGGCCGCGCCCTTCTCCGGCGGG
>ERZ827492.952-NODE-952-length-24967-cov-3.398483_pt1 | contig 24967 bp, 20 predicted proteins | sample MGYA00519704_ERZ827492 | MGnify/ENA primary metagenome ERZ827492 (study PRJEB31778, sample SAMEA3449325) | human gut metagenome | biome: human gut; feature: human-associated habitat; material: faeces | place: United Kingdom | collected 2010/2012 ...
CATGTGTTAAGCACGCCGCCAGCGTTCATCCTGAGCCAGGATCAAACTCTCCGTTCAAAAGCAGGCTCGAGGCCTGCATCACAAACGGTATTTGATTCCGGTGGTTTGGCTATTCGCTCTCACGATAGCCTGTTTCCGGATGCGACCCCTCGGTAGAAAGAGAGGAGTCGTCTTTAGAATTCTTTTAAGGATTTCCTCGGTATCTGACCGAGGCGGGTTCCTTCATGTGATCATTCAAAGAACTCGTTGGCTTGTATCACTTTTCGTCTAAACAGTATCCGATTTTCAAGGTTCCGAGACGGGCTCTATCTGAGACCGTCCCTGCCGCTTTTAGGTGAAAACCTTACGAGCGGCGCGAAGATGTACTTTACACTCCTTCGCATCTCGCGTCAATAGCAAATTGAAACTTTTTCAAAATTTTTTGAAGAAGCGACTCTTCGCCATTGCTAAGAACCTGTCAATTGACCTGCTCTTATCCGCCTCGAACATGGTACCCTTCGCTGCGGCGCGAGTTGGTATATTACGCATCGCATTTGAGGGTGTCAAGCATTAATTTGCAATTTCTCGAAAGTTTTTACGAGACGTCATGTGAGCGTGGCTTTTAGTATGGTTTGTAGTCCTTGCCAATAACGACGAGGAGATTGCCCTCGTAGCTGTAACGTGCATAGCTGCGCACCACGCGCCCCTGGCCCAAATCGGCCGCAAGCAGACGCGCCGCTGCCTCGTCATCGGTGTCCTTGAACACGACGAAAGTCTCGTCATAGACGAACTGGTTGGCATTGCCCGTGCTGATCACCTTCCAGCCGAGCTTCTTGAGCTCGTTGGTGCAGTCGTTGGCGACGCCCGACACGCCCACGCCATTCCAAACCGCGACGGTGCAGTTCTCGCGCGTGACCTTGTTGGTATCGACCTCCGAGGGAGTCGCGACAGGCGACATGCCACTCGAGACACGCGAGACCATCGTATTCCAGCTATCGGTACTGCAAATGCTGTATTGCACGCCGCCTATATCCTCCAACGTCGAAGGCATCGTCTCCTGGTAGCACGAAGTGTCGACGTTGATGCCATGCAGGGCACGAAAGGTCTGCGTCACCTCATCACTTGAGGCGTCTGTTGCAACGCATGCCGTGAAGCTGTCAACGCGCGCAGACATTTGCTCGGAGCTCGATCCAAAGAGCCTACGGCATATGGCGCCCACAAGCGCCTCCTTGCTCGCCGTTGCCACATCGACGGGCAAGGGAGCAAGCTGGCTTTCGAGCCTACTCAGGCCAGCGTCGTTTACCTCTATATAGTGGGCGATATCAACGTCCGCGAGCTTTTTGACAGCCGCGATGATTCCCTCCTCATGCGCATCGGCAAAAGCATCCTCTATCTTGCTATACCCCACGCCATCGATATAGACGCGCGTGTTGACGGGAATCCAGAGGAACGAGAGCGTGACGTTGTCGGGATCAACGCAGACAAGGGCGAGGTCGACGATGGCGCCACGGCCCTCCTCGGCAGATGAGGCATTCGTATGCACGAGGACATTCCAGAACAAGTCGGTTTTGGACTCAACGGGCGTGAGCTGCTGGGAGAAATCCTGCGTATCGAAGACGGGCTTGAGCGCATTGCGTGCCGCCTGCTGATAGACGAGCACACCCACCGTCGTCGCAAGCGCCAGCGCAATGACAGCGACGAACAAGACGGTAAAGAGCATCCTTCGCGTCTGGGATGGATCGCGCTTGCCGAAGCCCGTCGGGTGGATATAGGTGCCGCGTCCCTTCGCGGCGCGCGAAAGGGCCGCACGCTCCGATGCACGAGCTGCCCGGGATTGCGATTTGGACGAGAGGCGCGAACTCGCGAAAGGCGTGCCACCGGAAGACCTATGACGTCGTCCGCCAGCACCGTTTATATTGAGTCCACCTCTTTTGTGATGATATGGCACTGCGCACTCCGACGAATCGCTAGAAACTCAGGTCTTGCGCCGGGACACGCTCGATATCGGCGCCGAGCGCCCGCAGTTTGCCGACGTAATCCTCATAGCCGCGATCGATATGGTGAATGCTGTCGACAAAGGTCGCACCATCGGCAACGAGTCCCGCAATCACGAGCGCGGCGCCCGCGCGCAAGTCGGTCGAATTGACCGGTGCGCCGGAAAGGTGGCCCACGCCGTTCACAAGGGCGTGATGTCCGTCGATGCGGATATCGGCGCCCATGCGGGCAAGCTCTGCAGCGAACATGAAGCGGTTCTCGAAGAGGTTCTCGGTGATGATGGAATCCCCGTTTGCCAGCGCGCAGAGCACCATGAATTGAGCTTGCAGGTCGGTGGGGAATCCGGGAAATGGCAGGGTCTGGATATCGGCCGGTCGCAAATCGTCCGAGCGCTCAGCCGTAATCTCGTCGTCGGTGATGAACAGGTCCACGCCCATCTGGTGGAGCTTTTTGAGCGCAAGTCCCAGATGGTCGGGACTAGCGCCCCTTACGGTAACGGGACCGCCAGTCACAGCACCCGCCACGAGGAAGGTCCCCGCTTCGATACGATCGCCCACGGTCATATGCGAGGTAGGATGAAGCTCGGTAACGCCATGCACCACGACGTCCGGAGTGCCCGCGTTTTCGATGTCCGCTCCCATCGAGATGAGGAAGTTGGCGAGATCCACGATTTCGGGTTCGCAGGCGGCGTTATGAATGACCGTCGTGCCACGAGCGCAAACGGAAGCCATCATGAGGTTCTCCGTCGCGCCCACGCTCTGAAAGTCCAGGATGACCTCGGCACCAATCAAGCCATTGGGCGTACTCGCATGGAGGTATCCGTGATCGACATCGAACTGCACGCCGAGCGCCTCGAGGCTCGCGATGTGCATGTCGAGTTTACGTGAGCCAATCTGGCATCCGCCTGGCATTGCCACAACAGCGCAACCGAACCGGGTAATGAGCGGGCCAAGGATTGAAATGGAGGCACGCATCTTGGCGACGAGCTCGTAAGGGGTTCTATACGAGTTGAGATCGCGCGTGTCGATGAAAAGGGTATGGCTATCCTCCCCGCGCCTGACGCGGGCGCCAATGGTCGACAGAACGTCACTCATAACGTCTACGTCCGAGATAAACGGCACGTTGCTAATGCACGTCTCGCCGGACGCCATCACGCTTGCCGCCATAAGCTTGAGAACTGAGTTCTTAGCGCCACGAACCTCTACCGTTCCCGAAATGGGCCGTTGTCCGTTGACGACGATCAACTCACGTGAATCCATATCTCCCCTTCAATGCGCTTGCATGAGTTTAGCATCTTGCTCCTAGGGCTAATCTGTAGATGCTGTGATGTCGTAAGCGGCATGCACGCAAACGCGGACAGAAGAAGGCCCGCCAGCTTGGGCTGACGGGCCGTCACATCCTTGCTTATTACGGCAGAATTACTTGCCGAAACGCTCGATGAGCTTCTCCTTCTGAGCAGAACCCAAGCCGCCAACGCGACGGTTCTCGGCGATGCCGATCTCCTCCATGGCCTTCTGGGCGGTCACCTTGCCAACGCTGGGCAGGGAAACGAGAATCTGAATGACCTTGGTCTTCTTGGTGATCTCGTCATTGCTGTTGAGGACCTTGCTGAGTGTGAGCTTGCCAGACTTGATATCCTCCTTGAGCTTTGCGCGCTTGGCGCGAGCTTCCTTGGCCTTCTCAAGTGCAGCAGCGCGCTGCTCATCAGTCATCTTGGGTAAAGGCATTTCCATCCTCCTCGAAATGGGATCTTGCATCGTGGGGGTACTATAGCACTTCTGAACGTCAAGGTCACGAACATACTGCATTTCAGATAATTTCCATGACCTGCGGAAGGACGATTCGAGGCCGGAAAAGGCAGTTGCAGGGGAAATTTGGCGCGCCATGAGGGATTCGAACCCCCGACCGCCGGATTAGAAGTCCGATGCTCTATCCTGCTGAGCTAATGGCGCGCTGTGGCTCCACATTCTAGCGTAAATCACGCGAAGCAACCGACAGCTTAGGCGTCGAAGTTTTCCTCGTGCTTCTTGAGAATCTTCACTGCATCAAGAGTCTCGCGCAACGTCGCATCGATTTCGTCCTCGAGCTGCTTGAGACGCACGAGATCGTCATGCACGGCAGCATCTACCATGCCATGGCTGCGTTTGAGGGAGCGACGCAGGCGTGCATCGATGTCGATCAGACGCTTCTTGATGCCCACCAGGTCAAGCCCCATGCGGGCAAGATGCGCGGATGATCCAGCCTGCTTGCTCGTCTTATAGAGCTCGAGGATGAACTGGCTGATGGACTGTCCATGTGCAGTCGCGTCAGTGGCGATGGCATCCTTCGTCGAGGGCGGGCACGAGATATTGAGCCTGCCGGTATGGTACTCGGAATCCTGCTTTCGCTTACGCATGACCCTCGCCCGCCATCATCGAGACTGCGTGATCGAACTGGTCGAAAACCCCTTCCCAGTTCTCCTCGGCGGCCTTCTTGGAGCCAGGCAGGTTAACGACGAGCACACGCCCGCGCTGCGCGGCAATTGCGCGGCTGAGCATGGCACGGTGCGTCTTGGTCATGGAGTAGGCACGCATCGCCTCGGCAATGCCGGGAACCTCGCGGTCGCATACCTTGCGCGTGGCTTCGGGCGTGACATCCGCGAGCGAAAGGCCGCTGCCTCCGCACGTCAAGACGACATCGGCACCGGCATCGCAGCAGCAAACGATGGCGTCTGCAATCATGTCGACGTCGTCTTTCACGACGACGCGCGAAAGCGTCGTCCACCCTTGCTCGGCAATGAGCTCCTCAAGGCGCGCTCCTGCCGTATCCTCCTCGATACTGCGCGTGGATGAGCAGGTAACGATTCCGAATTTGATATTCATGGCCTGTCCCGTCTCTAGTCTCGCGTCCACAACCCCGTGCGTCCGCCTTCCTTGCGGACGAGATGCACGTCGCAAATCTCCATGCCGCGATCGACCGCCTTGCACATATCGTATACCGTAAGGAGCGCAATGCTCACGCCGGTAAGAGCCTCCATCTCGATACCGGTCTTTCCGGTCACGCCCGTGGTCATGGTCGCGTGAATACCCACTCGCCCGTCTTCACGTTCGCCCGCCAAGATGGGCTCAAGCTCGCACTTGGACTTGGTGATGTTGAGTGGATGGCACATGGGGATAAGCGAGCTCGTCTGCTTGCAGCCCATGATACCCGCCACGCGTGCGCAGGCGAGGACGTCGCCCTTCGCCGCCGTGCCGTCCGTAATCATCGAAAGGGTGTCCGGATGCATGAAAATCCAACCTTCGGCAATGGCCTGGCGCTCGGTATCGGCCTTCTGCGAGACATCGACCATGCGCACAACGCCCTTCTCGTCGACATGGCTGAGTTGCCCGTCGCGTGCGAGGTCGTTCTCGGAATTGCCAGCCGCAAGGCCTCCTGGTCTGTCCTGCGTCATATTCTAGCCTCCTATTTGGCTCATGCGTCGCTCGGTGCCACGCTCCTCGTGATGCTCGTCGGGCTTGATGCCAATCGCCTCTTCGATCGCGTGGTCGACGGCCTCGGAATCATTGGAGCGAATCGCCTCCATGACGTCAATCTCCCGGTCGCTGAACAGGCAAGGCCTGATCTTGCCATCCGCCGTAAGTCGCAGGCGATTGCACGAGCTACAGAAATGGTTCGACATCGCGCTAATGAAGCCGATCGTCCCCTTCGCGCCTGGGAGTCTGTAGTAGATCGCAGGGCCAGCGCCCGAGGGAAGATCGTCATCAGTAACGGGTTCAAGCGGGCCAATACCGGCCGCGATGGCACCTTCGTTGATGCGCTCGATAATCTCGCTCGCAGGAACGATGTCTTCTTCGGTCCAGCCAGCACCGGTGCCGCCCGAACTTTCCCCCACTGGCATGTACTCGATGAAGCGCACATGCAAAGGCCTATCGAGCGAGAGCTTGGCAAAGCCAAAGAAGTCCTGATCGAGGCTACGAACGGCAACGGCGTTTATCTTGACGGGATCAAAGCCGTTCTCGAGAGCTGCGTCGATGCCCGCAAACACGTCCTCGATCTTTCCGAGGCGCGTCACGTAGGTGAACTGTGCGGGATCGAGCGTATCGAGCGATATGTTGACACGCGTGAGACCGGCATCCTTCAAGTCGGCCGCCATCTTGGGGAGCAATATGCCATTGGTCGTGAGCGAGATGTCCTCGATTCCCGGCGTGGCGGCAATCTCGCGCACGAGGTCAACCACACCTTTGCGGATGAGCGGCTCGCCACCCGTGAGGCGCACCCTGCGAATGCCCGCCTGCGCCGCGCGACGCGTGAAATTGGCAATCTCCTCGATGCGCAGGATGGACTCGTGCGATCTAAACGGCACGCCCTCCTCGGGCATGCAGTATATGCAGCGCAGATTGCAGCGATCCGTCAGAGAGATGCGTAGGTAGTCAATCTTGCGCCCGTAATTGTCCTTCATGTGGCTCCCTCGAAGAAGTTCATTGCAGAATACTACAGAGTGCCCTCGTCGATACCGGCAAGCTCGAGGAAATAGCGCGCGACCGCTTCGAAGTCTTCAAGGCCAAAGACGGGCTTTCCCTCGGCACGCACCTGATCGGCAAGAGCGGCGTTATCGGTAACGAGCGCAATGCGCTCCTCAGGGGCAAGTTTGGGGTCTGGATGTCCCGCGGCGTTGCGATAGACCTCGACGGCACCATCGGCCTCGGCGCGGAACCCCTCGACGATCACCAGGTCAACGTCATCGGCGATCTTGGCGACGAGCTCCTCGCGCGATGGCTCGCCCTGCGGTGTGCTCACGAAGATCGCGTATTGGTCCGAAGCACTAAGAATGACGGGGTTAGCACCGGCCTGCGCGTACTTCCAGGAGTCCTTGCCCTCGACATCGACGCCGCCCGTCTTGTGACCATGATGCTTGATGACGCCAACGCGGATGCCCATGCCCGTGAGCAACTCCACGACGCGCGTGGTGAACGTCGTCTTTCCGGAATTTGACCACCCGGTCATCGTTATGACAGGCACTTCGCTCATGGATTCTCCTTGCGTGACACCCGGCCATCATTGTGCTCAGCAAAGTATAGCGCAGCTCTCCGACAAAGCACGGAGCAGGCAGAGACGGGAACTGTCGATGGCCAGAAGCAAGACGCACACATGCTGGCTCTGAACAGGGAGAGTCCGAAAACACTCGCCTTTCTGTCCGAATTTGCTCCTGCTTTGCTCTGGATTCGTTCAGATTGTCGGGGTGGTTCGCTCGGTGCGCAAAGGCATAGCATGGCGGCTCCAATCGAAGCGACCACCTGGACTATCGGGTGGAAAACGAAGGAGAGGCCATGCCACAGAGCTTTCGCCACGCAGCACCAGGTACAGCACGCGCGCTGCATAAGATGCATGTCATCATGCTGAGCTTGCTGCTCATATGCACAATGACCTTACCCTACATTGGCGTAGCCGCCACACGACCAGCCTTGGCATCGGGACAGACCGTCAGTTTATGGAAAGAGGGCAATATCCATTACTCAGACGGCGCGTGGAATGCGCATATCTTCCACGCGAACGACGGCGAGGGCGAGACGCTGGCATATTGCATCGAGCCCGCAAAGAACTCGCCCAGCGAGGGAAGCTACGAGAAGAGCGGCATCCATTGCGTGAGTGGAAGGGATTATGAACTCATAGCCGACCTATGGTTCGCCTTCGGTGGGCCGGGTTTCGATGCGAGCATGTGGCCAGCGACAAACTGGAACGGCGATCCCATGGGTGCCGAGGATTACTACCTTGCCTCGCACATTCTTCTATCCGACACGTACAGCTCGAGCGCCCACGAAGCCACCTACGGCGCTGGCGAGAACTTCCGCAACTGGCTTACCTGGAACATCACGGGATTTGACCTGAACAACGGCAGCCTCATCAACCCCAACGCCCTTGGACGTCTCGTCATGGCGCGCATAGGCGAGGTACCCGCCGACTTCGAAGCCTATATGATCGATGGGGGAAGCAAGCAGACCATAGCCGCAAGCTCACACTACAAAACCGTCGGCATGATCAAAATGAACAAGCGGTCGATGAATCCCGATATAACAAACGACAACCCCCTGTACTCCATGGAGGGCATTACATACGGCGTTTACGTCACTAACACCTGTGGTCCCGAGGGCGATACGGGCAAGACCCTCGTACTCGACGAGTCTGGTTATGCAGAGGTCGGTGGGCTCTATTCAAGCACCTACTTCATACGCGAGATCGAATCCTCCGTCGAGGGCACGGGTTATGCCTACGACCCGACCATTTACAGCTGCTGGGTTAATCCCGGAGAGGTGAGCTGGCTTCACGATACGTCAAACGGCGCGGGCGATGTCGACCAAAACGATGTCACGGACGAGCCCCAAACCGAAGATGTTGACGTCATCATCCAGAAACACGACTTGATCACACAGAGTTCGACGCCCTCAGGAGACGGCACGCTTGCCGACGCGCTCTTTGAAGTGCGTTACTTCCCGAACCTCACGGGAGAGATAGGGGGCAATGCAACCCGTAGATGGAACTTCAGGACCGATGACGCGGGCAGGGTCGATCTGCGCGGCGACCTTGCACATGCCTTTGTCAGCGGAGACGCGCTGTATCGCGATCCGATCACAAACGAACCGCTGTTCCCAATTGGCACCTACGCGATTCGCGAGCTGAAGGCCCCCGCCTCCTACGAAGTCCCCGTAGATAACGAGCCCATCGTCATCACCATCACCGCTCATGGCACGGGCGCGCATGACGTGTCGAGCGGTCCGCTTGGCAATGGCGGCGTCATCGTCAACGAGAACCCCGTACGCCAGGACCTTTGCTTTACCAAGCGCGACCTGGACACGCAGAGGCCCATGGGCGGCATTCCGTTCCTCGTGTCGCGCATTGCCGCGGATGGGTCGACCATCGAACGACATGTCGTCGTCACCGACGCGAACGGAAGATTCGACTCGAGCGCCGCATATCGACGCCATACAACACGCACCAACGCCAATGATGCGGCCGTGGAGATTGGGGCAGATGGAAGTTACGTTGTGAACGAAGCGCTGCTCGACTCCGAAGCTGGCACATGGTTTGGGATGACGACAGACGGAAACATGACTGCGGCGAATGACTCAGTCGGGGCCTTTCCCGATAGCACGACCTGTCACTACGTCTTCGAAGAGCTGCCCGTACGGGCAAACGAGGGCAAGGCACTCGTTCAGTTCGAGGCGTTTGCCCACGCTGCGCAATCCACCACAATAGATCTGGGAACTGTCGGCAACACCACCCCCACGCTGGCAACGAGCGCACATGACGCACGCGACGGCGACAAGCTCGTGAGCTGGGACGCGAATGCCGTCATCCTCGATGCCGTGTCGTACAGCGGCCTCGTTGCCGGACGGACTTACACGCTCGAGGGCTACCTTGCCGACGCGGCGACGGGCGAGGTGCTTCGTGACCCTCATGGCAACGCGATTACCTCCTCGCACACGTTCACCGCATCAGCAGGTACGGGAACCGTTGAGGTCAAGTTCACGCTCAATACGATGGGCCTGAAAAACGGCAGGCAGCTCGTCGTCTGCGAACGTCTTCTCGAGGGCAATCGTCTTCTCGCGGCGCATGAGGATGTCGACGATAGCTCCCAAACCGTGACTGTCGTTCAGCCGGCAATCGAGACGCACGCAGCCGACGGAATGGATGGCGACTCGCTCATCGTGGGTGATGTCGATGCGACCATCGTCGACCACGTCTCGTACACGGGTCTCATAGCGGGTGCGAGCTACGAGCTCACCGGCACGGTCGTGGATAGCGCAAGTGGCCTGCCCTTCGAATCGTCTGGCAGCACGGTTACCTCGACAGTCGCGTTCGTTCCCGAAGCCTCATCGGGGTCAATCGACATTGCATATGCCCTTGACGCATCCGAGCTGGAACCAGGCACGAAGCTCGTCATCTTCGAGAAACTGGTGAGCGAGGGCACCATCGTCGCAACGCATGAGGACCTCGATTCCGTCAGCCAGACGGTAAGCGTCTTTCCGCCATCCCTTCAAACGCACGCGCATGATCCACAAGATGGCGATTCGAGCGTTGCGAGCGATATCGCCACGAGCATCATCGACACCGTTTCCTACAGTGGGCTGACGCCAGGATACGAATATTCGCTCGAGGCAACGCTCGTCGACAAGAAGAGTGGACGTCCTGCACTCGATCCGTTCGGGCTACCCGTCACCGCAACGCACGTCTTCACACCTCTGGAGCGCGAAGGGAGCACGGACGTGGTGATCGAATTCGATGCCACGAACATCCAGGCGTCAACGGCATTCGTCGTCTTCGAGGAGCTTTACCGCGACGGGCGACACCTCGCAAGTCATGTTGACCTTGCAAGCGTCGAACAGACGATGGTCGTGGAGCCGCCGTACATCCAGACGGCGGCAAGCTCGGATGGCATGTCAAAGCAGCTTATGCGCGATAGAGATGTCCCCCTCGTTGACGCAGTCTCGTATCACAACCTCAAGGCAGGACAAACCTATGAGCTCCGTGGCTGTGTCATGAGCAAGGCAACGGGCAAGGTCCTGACCGACCGCAGAGGCGACCCCGTAAGGAGCAGCCTCGAATTCACGCCGGATGCCCCATCGGGTCTCGTGGAGCTTTCCTTCACGCTCGACACAACCGTCGTGGATGAGGGGACGGAACTCGTCGTCTTCGAGGAGCTTTACCGCGACGGCGTCAAAATCGCCGCACATGAAGATCTTGCAAATGCCCAACAGACGGTCACGGTCGCCAAACCGCGCATTACGACAACGGCAGCGTCGGAAGACGGAGCCAAGACCGTCGTACGCGATATCGACACGACCATCATTGACACCGTGAGCTATGAAGGCCTGGCTCCTCGCTGCAACTACACGCTTGTCGGAACGGTCGTGAACAAGGCAGACGGAAGACCCCTCATCGGTGAAGACGGCAGGCCCGTAACATCGCAAGCGGATTTTGTCGCGGAGCATGCCGATGGAACCGTCACGCTGTCGTTTTCCCTCGACACGAGCATGCTCGAAGTCGGAAGCGAGCTTGTCATCTTCGAGAAGCTTCTTCGCAGCGGTGAGGAAATCGCCGTTCACGAGGACATCGAAGACGAAAGGCAGACGGTACGCCTCGCGCCAGCTGCCATCAATACCTATGCGAGCGATCCGCTCGATGGTGACAAGCTCATCGCAGCCCATGAGAGAACACGGATATTCGATGCGGTGTCATACGAGGGCCTACGGCCTGGCGTCACTTATGAATTCGTGGGAACGCTCATGAACAAGGAGGCAAAAGCGCCACTGCTTACCGCACAGGACGAACCTGCGCGGGCAACATGCAGCTTCGTTCCCGAAGAGGCGGCTGGAACCGTTGATGTCAGCTTCTCCTTCGATGCCTCAAATGTCGATGCCGAGCGAGAAATCGTCATCTTCGAGGAGCTCTACCGCAACGGGAGACTTCTCGCGACTCACGCAGACTACGAGAACACCGCTCAGACGGTACGCGTTACGCCGCCTTCTATCAAAACATATGCATCCGATATGAGCGATGGTGATAAGGAAATCACCGGGGATTGCATGGCGACCGTTATCGACAACGTATCCTATGCCGGCCTCATCCCAAACGAAGAGTACGAAATCGATGGCGCACTCATGATTGACGATGGCACTCTCGAAGGAAGACCCGCACTCGATGCCTTCGGGAGGCCCATAACCGCGCATATCGCATTCACGCCAGATAGCTCCCATGGAAACGTCACCGTCCCCTTCGAGATAGATGCCACGCTCCTGGGCGATGGCACAAAGATCGTCGTATTCGAGAAGCTCTTTGCCAACGATGTGCTCATGGCCGAGCATGCCGATCTCCATGACGAGGATCAGACCGTGCACGTGAAGCCTTCTAAACCCGAGACACCGCCCGAAGAGGCATCGCCGCCAGACGAGTTGACGCTCACTCCATTCGGTCCCTCGTTAAAGACGGGCGACTCGACCATATGGATGCTCGCAGCATGCGGATTGATTGGGGGCGCGGCATTCGGCCTGCTAGCAGCGCTGCGCCGCAAAGCCTTCGGCTCAATGCATGATAAGAAGTGAAGGGACGGACAACCTACTTGCCGATGAGCTTGAGTAGATAGGGAATCTCGGTCTCGAAATCGACGCCATACCAATTGTGGTCGGGCTGGCTGATGGTGGCCTTGATGCAGGCAACCGTGTAGTCAGCCGCCACGGCAAGCGCCTCGTCCAACTCGAAGCCGTTGAGAAGCGCGCCAACCGTCGTAGATGAGAAAACATCGCCCGTCCCATGGAAGCGCGCATCGACGAGCTCGTTGAAATACGAGAAGTACTCGCCCGTCTCCCCGTCAAGACCATAGACGCCGCAGCTACCCGGCTCGAGACTCACACCAGTGAGTACGGCCTTCTTGGGGCCGAGGGCGACGAGTCCCTGGAGAAGGTCACGCACGTAGTCCTCGTCGTAGGTGCCGTCTTCCTTGTACTCGGCCCCGAGCATGAATGCGGCTTCGGTGATATTGGGATCGATGATATCGGCCTTGGAGCAAACGACGGTACCCATCGCGCGAGCAAACTCGGGCGTGAAGCCCTTATAGAGCGCACCATTATCCGCCATGGCCGGGTCAACGAAGATGAGCGTGCCATCCTCCCTGTGACGATCGAAAAAGCGGCTTACGAGCTCGAGCTGCTCGAAGGAACCAAGGTAGCCCGTGTAGATGGCATCGAAGTCAATCTCGTTGTCAATCCAGCTCTGGGAGATGGGCTCGATCTGGTCGGTCAGGTCGTCGAAAGTGAAGCTCTTGAAAGCGGTGTGAACCGAGAGCACGGCAGTGGGAAGGATGCCGCACTCGACACCCATAGCCGAGATGATGGGCAACGCAACGGTGAGGGAACATTTTCCAACGCAAGAGATGTCCTGAATGCTTACGACGCGCTTCATGCCGTGCCTCTTTCCAAAAAAGCAACGGGTACCATGTGGCACCCGTTGGCAGATGTCTGGAGCGGGCGATGGGAGTCGAACCCACCTCATGAGCTTGGAAGGCTCAGGTTCTACCGATGAACTACGCCCGCAATGTAGACGGATTATACCCCAATAGGTTCAAGTCGCAGGATAAAGCTCGGAAAAGTTTGCAGGCGCTTGGACATCGCCTGCATCAGATGAGCTTCGCGCCTAGACGGATTACCGCATCCTGTTCAGGCCTTCGGGAATCTGCGCTCGCCGTAATAACCCGCGTCGAACGCGGCATCCTTCATGCCGCATCCGCTCTGATAGCAAGTCGGTCGGAAGTCCAACACCTTCGAGTACAGCTCGGGGTTCTTGCGCAGGTTAGCGAGCATGGCGTAGACGGCGGCACCGTCAATAGCGACGATGCGGTCGTTATGGAAAATCATCGCCAGGTACACATCGGCTGCCGTATGCCCCTCTACACTGATGGGGTCTTGCACCTTGTCGAAGAAACGGGGTTCCTCCATGTCCACATATCGGCAAAACTCGCGGTAGATATCGTCGTTCTCCGGTGCGAGCAGGCTCCTGGAGTAATCGGGCCTATGCTTGAGATGCGACGTCTCGTCGGTAAGTCCGGCGTCGACTTCCTCGAAGTACATGCGCATTGTATGCCCGCGCGTGGCCGTTCCCGCCTCGACCATGGCGGCTTCGTTCTCGTAAGATCCCATGAGCACCTCCCATGACTCTTCCTTTTTTGCCATTATCATTCACGAGCACGCGAGCAGGCAAGCCTCGCACGCGCGCACCCACCCGCACAGCAGCGCTATGGGTGGCCGAGCGTCGGCATCCCGTATCCCGCATCCTGCAAGCACTCACAGCCCACGACGGCGAAGACACCCGTGATGCCAGCCAGCCAGCCACCGAGACTTGCTGCGCGATCTACCGCACGAAATTCGTCATGATCTGAGGTTCTTTCTCGGGCAAGCCGAACTCCTCCTTACCAAGCGCAATTGCCTTCATGAGAAACGTCATATTTCTTGCAAGCGTCCTCATCTGTTGCAATCCCTCGGTATCCTCCCCTGCCTCGCCTGGAAGTCTCCCGTGCACGCCATTCCAATACTGGCCCGTGGCAATCGGCATGCCGCATATCCCAAAGTACTTGTTGAGCTCATCATAGGTCGCGGTGATGCCGCCACGCCGCGCTGTCGCAACGGCCGCGCCAACCTTCATGGTCTTCGGAAAATGCGTGCTAAAAAACAGCCTGTCGAGGAGGGCGATCAGCGTCGCATTGGCAGAGGCGTAGTAGACCGGTGACCCGACTACCAGACCGTCGGCTTCCTCGAAAGCCGGGGCTATCTCATTGACCATGTCATCAAAGACGCACGCACCCGTGTTAGCACAGGATCCGCACGCGATGCACCCGCGCACGTCAAGGGAGCCTACGCGCACGAGCTCGGTCTCGATGCCCTCAGCCTTGAAGACATCGATCATCTCGTCGAGGGCACGTGCCGTGTTGCCATTCTGTCGGGGTGACCCGTTAATCAGCAATACCTTCATTTCTACTCCCGAAAACTCGTCTTTATTCGACTCCTGACCAAGGTGCACGCGCTGCAACATCGTAACGATTCCGCACGCGAAACGCACGCGCATCAAGAAGGCCAGGAGCCCAAGCCCCTGGCCTTGTGGTTTTGTTGGTCGGGGAGACAGGATTCGAACCTGCGACATCCTGCTCCCAAAGCAGGCGCGCTACCAGGCTGCGCCACTCCCCGACGCGAAGATGAAGTATAGCGCACTTTTGTCATTTCCTTTGGTCGATAAGCATTTTGCGCTACGCTTTTGATAAGCAAAATGTCGAACGTACTGTGTCAAGGGGTCTGACCCCCTGACACATCTAGTGGACCTTGCCTTTTCTTAGTTTGATAGACAAATCACATCTGCATGAAGGCTGCTGTAATTTCCGCTGCAATCACTGTAACCCCAGGACTGATAGCTGTGCGACGCGTTAGATGTTTACAAAACACCAGATATGCGAACGCGACAGCAGAGCTCATTTCCCCTGAGAGAAAACCTTATTCTTATTTCTGCGTCATGATTACCGCATCGCCACAATCCACAGCGTCGTCTTTGAGGGCCTGAAGGAGGCCATCAATGTCCCTGCTCTTGTTTTCGAAAACGTTTAGCTCGCAAATCTTGTCTGCATCGAGTCCAAAACTGAGAATTTGATTGGAAGAGGTCTTGACCAAAGCCGCTGAGAGATAGACTCTAACTGACTTGGGCGTGACGTTAAAAAAGTCCATTTGTGTTTCGAATTCCGTATCAGGGAGCATCTGAGACAATGAATCTTTGTTGGTCATGTTGACTTGGTAGGAATAGGCATAAACAGGATTCTTATCGGTATCATAAAAGACATAGGTGAAGAGAAGCGATACCTTGCCCCAGTCATTCAAGAAATCATAGTGATATTCAGTTGTTGGGCTTATCCCAATTGCCATAAGAAGAGTGCCAGGATTCCAAGTCTTCCCGTTGGGATCCACCTGTTGTCTTCTAGGACTGTACAGAGCACTGTCGACGATTTTTCCCTTGAAAGGTGGAGCGCCTATTGAGTCTGAGTTTTGAAAGTACGAAGCGCTTCTGGTCTGTTTAAGATTATTTCCTCCTTGCGAAGAATCATTGCACCCAATAAGAGCGAATGAGGCAATAAGGAAGCAGAGAACCAGGAACGTTATGAGAATTGACTTGTGCATGTTTACTCTTGAGGCACGATTTAATAAATTCATTGATTTACTCCTCTAAAGAGAAAAGAGAGACAGCCCTGGGCTATCGTCAAAAACGGAACTTTGGAGCTACTTTTGTGCCGCGTAGTTACCAACTACTCCGTTGCCAGATCCTTCCACTTATAGCCGTCACCCGTCGTATCGGCAATTTCTCTGATCAGGGCATTATTGGCCGCAGCAGCCCCCGTCAGATTAACCTGGGCATGGCGATCCCTATACCAGCTCGTGCTTTCAAAGTAGGCTTGTATGTCCGGGTTCTTGAAATGGTAGCCCTCGCGGGCAAACGGCTCGTTCCAGGCGATGCAGAGTTCAGCCGGAGTGAGGTTCAGGGCCTCAAGCTCGCCTCTGGAATATTCCCTGGCGCTGGAGTCAGCCAACACGTATCCATTGGCGTCTTGAACAACTTTGCCTTTCAGCAGCTCGCCAGTAACCGTGTAGGCCGAAAGCGTAGGAGCGCTTTCGGGAAGAACAGGGGCATCCTCGGAGCTGCTATTTGAGGTAGAAAAGGTATTCGGTCGGAAAGAGTGATTATCCTTGGGCAGGCTGTCTTGGCTTGTATTGGAAGCGCCGCATGATACGACAGCAAACGAAACCAGGACAACGATAGCGGCAATGGCTACGACCGCTGCAAGAATTATCCTGAGCCTGTTCTTCTTTAGCTTTGATATATTCTGCTCTCGTTTGACCGCCTTTTTCGCCTCTTCCGCTGCTTTTGCCTCTGCCCTCTCTTTTTCGCGTTCTTCCTTATGCCGTTGCAACATATCGATGTCAAGACTACCAAACACCGTCATTTTAGATGCGCCGCAGGTATGGCATATCTTCTCTTCACTGTGATTCTCATAGCCACACGCACAGAACCACAGGTCTTCGAATTCCCAGGGATAGTACCTTGCCTTATCGGTAACATCTAATCGATACTGATCAAACAGGCCATGCTCGTCCAACAGAGGAGCAAGGAATGATTTCTCAGGTAAGTATTGCCACGCAACGCCTCCTGAAGTCCAAATGTTGCCATCATTGAAAACAATGGTAATGGCAGTTATCTTGATGCCCCGCGTAGTCTTGTCCGGAAGAGGAATGGGGATACTCTGCCCAAACCTTTGGTCTCGTGATATATCCAGGTCGAGATACTGAAAGTTCTCAACGCCTTGAGTCTCATTGCCCATAACGTCAAAGCATTCAAGACTCACCGTTGCGGCTATGACAGACTTTTGCGAAATACATTTGAACTTGAATTGTGCGAAAACCTCTCCGGTTACGTTATCTTTCAGAAGAGCTGAAGCTTCTAGGATGACAGGGGCGCCGGGAATGTAGCGCCCTCTTTTATCAACATTGATTTGCGCATATCGTTCGCTCATGGTCTTCTCCTCTATAAGCTAGGAAGGTTTGACTTCGCGCCGTCACCCTGTCGCTTGCTAGAGAGACTGAAGACCAAGAGAAAACATCCAAGACAGACAAGGACAAGACCAACCGCGACGAATATGGACTTTGTCGCCATGGCGCCCGCAACATGACCTCCAAGAATGCATGCTCCAATTATGTAGTTATAGGCATCACCACCAACATATTCCTCTACATGGAAGGAGGAGCTGTTTGCTGCGACAAATGTGCTTAAGTGTTCATCGGGCATAGGAAAAACTAGGCCGACAATTAGGCATATCACGCCTATGCCAATGGTCACACACGCTACGATGGTTTTTGCTTTTTGCAGATTTTCACTTGTCATTTTCTGCTCCTTCCAGCATGGTTTCTCTAACCGCGGAAGGAGCCGCATAGGCCTCGGTATGGAGGGCACCCACCACAGTTACCACACCGCAAGGCTCCACATGCAAGCATGAAGAAAAGACCTTGAAAGGCAGATGCCCTCCATCTCGCCTTTTCCCCATGCAAAAAGATATTCGGCTGTGGAGCATCACTCGGTCTCCCGAGTCATGCGGTGTGGTGGCACCATCTTATCAAATAGCCACCCGCTGCTGTTTTGCAATCGCGTCCACAAAAACAAACGGATGGCCCATTAAGGCCATCCGTTATCTTGCGCTCTATTCAGTTTGCTCTACGCGAGCTTGGCCCACTTGCGCTTACCAACCTGCAGCGTCGCATGAGCGAGCCGCGCGGCCGGCAGATGATACGTGCCCTTCTCGACAGCTTCGCCGTCAATCTTCACGGCACCCTGATCAATCATGCGACGACCTTCACCGCCTGAGCCCACAAGCTTGAGGTCTGCAAGCAACTTGGGCAAATAGACTCCGCCCTTCTCAGCATCCTCTTCGAGCTCGATATCGAAGACCTCGATGTCATCAGGTGCCGCATGCGCCTTGAAGACAAGGTCGAACTGTTCCTCGGCCGTAGCCGCAGCGTCAGCACCGTGGTAAATCCCGATAATCTCGCGCGCAAGGCGACGCTTCGATTTGTTGGGATCAAGCTCCCCTGCTGCCAGCCCTGCTTCGATTTCGTCAATCTCATCCACGGGAAGCGCCGTCGCCAGGCGGTAGTACCGAGGCATGAGCTCATCGGGGATGCTCATGATCTTGCCGAACATGTCGGCAGGCTCGTCGGTGAGACCCACGTAGTTGCCGTAGGACTTCGACATCTTGCGTACGCCATCGAGACCCTCGAGCAGCGGAAGCGTCAGGCAGACCTGCGGCTCCATGCCCTTCTTCTCCATGAGCTCGCGTCCGGCAAGTAGGTTGAAGAGCTGGTCGTTACCGCCAAGCTCGACATCGGCGTTGATGACGACGGAGTCGTACGCTTGCATGATGGGGTAGATGAACTCGTGCATGGCGATGGGCTGCTGGTTGTGATAGCGATTGGAGAAGTCGTCCCGCTCGAGAATGCGAGCAACCGTGAAGTTGGAAAGCAGGCCCAGCAAGTCGGCAAGGTCAAGGTCAAAAATCCAATCGCGGTTATGCACGACCTTGGTCTTCTCGGGGTCAAGCACCTTCATTGCCTGCTCCATGTAGGTCTGGGCATTCGCGTCGATCTGCTCGGCAGAAAGCTGCGGGCGCGTCGAGTTGCGACCGGACGGATCGCCGATCATGGCCGTACCGTCACCGATGATGAGCGTGACCTCATGACCAAGGTCCTGGAACTGGCGCAGCTTGCGCAGGGGCACGGCATGACCGATGTGCAAATCCGGACTCGTCGGGTCAACACCGAGCTTGATGTTGAGCGGCGTGCCGCGATCGAGCTTTTTCTTCATGGCCTCAAGCGGCGTAATGCCCGCGACGCCTGACTGTATGATGTGGAGTTGTTCTTCGCTTGAAAGCACGTCTTTGCCTTTCACCAGACCTTACTGCTATGTAAATTCGCTATCTTAGCAGAAGCGCCCATGCCAGTTGCGGTGCATGAACTACTCGACCGGCCTGAAGAGATGTCCCGTGGTCGTATCGGCGCTCTTCTTGATCTTCGTCCCGTTTATTCCGCTACGCACGCGATTATGCGCATGCTCCGCTTCGCCTTCGCCCATGAGCGTCGCATCGACGGCGAAGCCGCGCACGCCAGCACGCAACAAGTCGCCGATCGCGTGCGCGACGTCGAGCGGCACGGCGTTGTAGATGTGCCCTCGCCCGCATACGTCCGTCGTAACCGGGAAGCGGTAGCCCTTGCGATCTTCCAGAAAGCGCGATGTCCCACAGCGGCGTGCGCATGTCGCGCAATGCTCGTCACAGGGACCTTCTGCCATGAGGAAGCAGTGGTCGCTCACCATGAGCTCTTGACGTCCGATGACGACGATTCCGAGGGGAAGCGGCGACTCATCGGCCAGCAGCTTCATCTGGTGAAGCGTGAGCTCGGGCGAAAGCCAGACGAAGCTCGCACCGAGCGCGGCCCAGGTGCGGATGGCCTCGATATTGGTGGCGTACATGCGTGGTCCGATGGAGCAGCCCGGCTCGAACTGTTCGAGCGAGCAGGCTATGTTCGTGTCATCGAAACGAATGACCGTCGTAAACGGCGCCATATCGGAGAGGTCCGTCACACGCGTGATGTCGACGCCACCAGCGGACATTGCCGTCTGCCCGTTTGCGTCAAGCAGCGTTTCTTCGAAAGCGGCGAGTGCGGCACTGCGCGTCTTGTGCAGGGTCGAAAAGCCAATGCCCACGCCCTCGTCCAAATCGACCTGCCAGTCCTCGCACGTGAAAGGCGTGGAGCCGAGCCTACCCACATGCTCGATGACATCCTCGCGCGCAATTGCCTTGGTGCGTGCCTCCTCGATGACCGGGCCCATCGCTTTCGCTTCGTGACCCGCCTCATCACGCACGATAATCTCGAGCAGCTCGTCCTTCTTCATGTGCACGTCGATCGAAACCGGAATCTTCATCCCCGCCTCGGTACGCTCTTGCGCGGCAGCGGCGAGCTTGGCCGAGCGCACGCGAAACACGCGGTCGCCAACGGAGACCGGTTCGCGTACGCCCAGGTACTTCGTCTCGCCCTTGAGGGTATCGGATGCCTCAACGGTATAGGTGACGCGACCCTTGGAGGTCCAGAACTCGAGCAAGTCGCCCACGGCGATGTCGGTGCTCGCGGCAAGCTTGACCTTGCCGGCGGAATACCCCGTGACGCGTCCGACGGCAACACCGCGATTATTCGGACGCCGGTAGCCCATCATGTCGTTACCGCGTTCGCCCGCCAGGTAGCCATGCGTGAACCCACGGTTAAACGCCTCGGCTAGCACATCCTCAGCATCATCGGCGACCTCGTACGAGGCCCGGTCCTTCCATGCGCGGTCAATCGCCTCGCGATACGTTGCCGTGACCGTGGAGACATACTCGGGCGACTTCATCCGTCCCTCGATTTTGAGCGACGCAACTCCCGCTTCGATGAGCCGATCGACCATCCCGATGCCACAAAGGTCCTTGGGGCTCAACAGATACTGGCCTTCCTTCGCGAGCGTCTTGCCGTCTTCATCGACAAGCTTGTACGGCAGACGACAGGGCTGGGCGCAGAGCCCCCTATTGGCGCTACGTCCGCCAATAAGCGACGAGAGCAGGCACTGCCCCGATTGGCAAATGCAAAGCGCACCATGCACGAAGACTTCAAGATCGACGCCAAGCTCGGCAAGACGCGCAATCTGCTCGATGGAGAGCTCGCGCGCAAGCGTCACGCGCGAGCAGCCAAGACGCGTGGCCAGTTCGATACCACGCTTGCCACGCACGTTAAGCTGTGTGGAGGCGTGAAGCTCGAGTTCGGGCAGCTCACGGCGCAGCACCGACATGAGACCGACGTCCTGAACGATAGCGGCATCAATGCCCGCCTCAGTTGCAGAGGCGACCATCGCGAGCGCATCGTCCATCTCGCCCGGAAACACGAGCGTGTTGGCCGTGAGATAGACACGGGCGCCGCGCAAATGGGCGTCACGGCATGCCGCACGCAGGTCGTCGATGGCGAAGTTATCGGCATTGCGCCGCGCGTTGAATGACCCGGCTCCCAGATAGATGGCATCGGCACCAGCGGCAAGCGCAGCTTCGAACGCCGCACGGTTTCCCGCAGGCGCGAGCAGTTCCGGCTTTCTCATCGCCTAGTCCACCATGGTATTGGTATCGGCCGCGAGGCTCTCGCGTGCATGCTCGAGCTGGACCTTGACCGCGTCGTGACCCGTCGCGCCATAGGTCGTACGGCGTTCGACGACCTTGTCGATGTCAACGGCCTCAAGCGCATCGGCAGCGAAGTGCTCGTCAACTTCGGCAAGGTCGTCGGCACTCAGCTCCTGCAAGGTCTTTCCCTGTTTCTCGCATTCGAGCACGAGCCTGCCCACGATGGCATGCGCCTCGCGGAAGGGAACGCCCGTCCCAACGAGGTAATCGGCCAGATCGGTTGCCGCCATGAAACCACCGAGCGCTCCGGTGCGCATGGCATCCTCGTTAACCTGCATGGTACGAATCATGCCCGTCATCACGACGAGGGAGTTGCCAAGCGTGTCGACCGCGTCGAACACGCCTTCCTTGTCCTCCTGCATGTCCTTGTTATAGGCAAGCGGAAGTCCCTTCATGGTCGTGAGCAGCGCCATGAGGTCGCCGTACACGCGGCCGGTCTTGCCGCGAATGAGCTCGGCGAAGTCGGGGTTCTTCTTCTGGGGCATGATCGACGAGCCCGTCGAGTAGGCATCGGACAAGCGAATGAAACCGAACTCGTTACTCGACCAGTAGATGAGCTCCTCGCACAGGCGCGAGAGGTGCATCATGGCCACCGCGCAGGCATAGGAGAGGTCGAGGAGGAAATCACGATCGCTCACGGCGTCCATGCTGTTTTCCGCCACGCTGGCAAAGCCGAGCTCGTCTGCCACGAAATGACGATCGAGCGGATAGGTCGTGCCCGCAAGCGCGGCGCTGCCCAAGGGCAGCACATCGGCAGCCGCGTAAGCTGCCTGCAGACGCTCGAAATCGCGCGTGAACATCCAGTAGTACGCGAGCATATGATGCGAGAAGAGCACGGGCTGCGCCTTCTGCATGTGCGTGTAGCCTGGCATGACGACGCCGAACTTGTCCTCGGCGAGCTCGAGGAGCGCACCGCGCAGGTCGAGCATCTGGTGTGCAAGGCCCGCGGCGAGCTTCTTGGCGTGATGGCGTGCATCGGTCGCGACCTGGTCATTGCGGCTCCGGCCCGTATGCAAGCGTCCACCTGCTGCACCGATGGCCTCGGTCAGGTTGCGCTCGATGGACATGTGAATATCCTCGTCATCGATATCGAACTCGAAATCGCCTTCGTCAATCTGGGCTGCAATGGCATCGAGTCCCGCGCGAATGCTCGCGGCGTCTTCCTCCGAGATCACGCCCTGACGGGCGAGCATAAGCGCATGCGCCTTCGACCCCTCGATATCGGACTCCCACATGCGCTTGTCGACGGGCAAAGACGCACCGAAGGCCTGCGTGAACTCCGTGGGAGAATCCTCGAAGCGACCTCCCCAGAGCGCTTCACTCGCGTGCATGCCGTCTGGGGAAGATGTTGTGTTCTGCATGGTGTACTCCAAGTTGGTTTGTTGCGACCAAACTGACAATATAACAAAGATGCGTCGCTGTTCTTGCGGCGGGCGGCAAACATCCCGTCTACCTAGCGCTCTGCAGAAAGTTCCTTTCACTTTACCGTACTAAAGTTATAATAGTGCGCCACTAGGCTTTATGGACGAGAGGTTTTCATGAATACAGGAGATTACGCAGTCATCATCGCCATCTTGATCTACTTCATGGTGGTGCTCATCATCGGCTTTTCCTACGCGAGGCGTGCTAACAAGTCCTCGTCGGAGTACTTCCTGGGCGGCCGCAAGGTCGGTCCCTGGTTTACGGCCCTTTCAGCCGAAGCATCGGACATGTCGGGCTACCTGCTCATGGGCCTGCCCGGCCTTGCCTACTTCACCGGTGCCGCCGACGCGGGCTGGACGTGTATCGGCCTGGCACTCGGCACCTACTTCAACTGGTTGCTCGTCGCCAAGCGCTTGCGCCGCTATTCCGAAAAGGCCAACGACTCTATCACGCTGCCCGGTTTCTATTCCAATCGCTTTCACGATGACAAGAACGTCGTGAGCACGGTTGCCGCCGTCATCATCCTCATCTTCTTCTGCGTCTACACGGGCAGCTGCTTCGTCACTTGCGGCAAGCTCTTCAACACGCTCTTTGGCATGGACTATACGGTCATGATGATCTTCGGCGCCATCATCGTGTTCCTCTACACGATGGTCGGCGGTTATCTCTCGGTCGTCGCGACCGACTTCGTGCAGGGCTGCCTCATGTTCTTTGCCCTGGCGGTCGTCGTCATCGGATCCATCACCATGGCAGGCGGCATCGAGAATACCGCAGCATTCCTCTCCGACATCCCCGGCTACCTCTCGATGGTGCAGACAGCTACGCCCGAGGTCGATGCCGATGGCGTCCAGTACCTGCTTGGCGGTGCTCCCGTCTTTGGCATCCCGGCGGAATACGGTCTGCTCACCATCATCTCGACCCTGAGCTGGGGCCTGGGCTACTTCGGCATGCCGCAGGTGCTCGTGCGCTTCATGGGCATTCGCAACGACAGCGAGATCAAGACCTCGCGTCGCATCGCCATCGTCTGGGTCGTCATCTCCATGTTCTGCGCCATCATGATCGGCATCATCGGTCGTTATCTCTTCCCCGCCCAGTACCTCACCCAATCCGGTGCGGAGAGCATCTTCATCTTCCTGTCGCAAGTCATGCTCCCCGGTTTTCTCTGCGGCCTTGTCGTCTCGGGTATTCTTGCCGCCTCGATGTCGAGCGCCTCATCGTATCTACTCATCACGGGCTCTTCGGTTGCCGAGAACATCTTCCGCGGTGTCTTCAAGAAGAATGCCACCGACAACCAGGTGCTCATCGTGAGCCGTATCACGCTGGCCTGCGTCCTGCTCTTCGGCATTGCCGTTGCCTGGAGCGAAGATTCGATCATCTTCAACGTCGTCTCGTACGCCTGGGCCGGCCTGGGTGCCTCGTTTGGTCCGCTCACGCTCTTCAGCCTGTACTGGAAGCGTACGACCAAGTCAGGTGCCATCGCAGGCATGCTGACGGGTGCCGTCTCCGTCATCGTATGGCATAACCTCGTCAAGCCGCTCGGTGGCGTCTTCGGCATCTACGAGTTGCTTCCCGCCTTCATCCTGAGCTGCCTGGCAATCGTCATTGTCTCGCTGCTGAGCAAGGAGCCCTCAAAGGCCATCCAGTACGAGTTCGATCATTACATGGACGAGGAGCTCGTTGACCGTCATCTGGACGCCGTGCTCGAAGGCGGCATCCCGCTCAAGGGCGTCAACATGCCCGTCGACACGCCCATCCTGCCCAAAGAGGCCGAGGAAGTCGACGAGAAGGAGCCCGTCGTGTTCCCTGATGGCGAGGTCGTCGTCTCCGAGGAGAATCCCAAGGACGACCGCTAGGGTCATCTCGCAAATGTGTCAGGGGGTCAGACCCCTTGACACAGGTATATCCGCAAAGAGAACGGGCCGCGCAATGCACGGCCCGTTTTTTGATGCCAGGAAGGCGATGATGTGTGTCTTCTAGACGACGCCGGGCTGACCCTCGTCTTGGCGGTGCTTGGCCCACACGCGCGTCGACAAGCCGAAGAGATCGATGAAGCCCTCGGCGCTGTCGCGGTTGAAGGTGTCGGCGGAATCGTACGTCGCCAGGCCATAATCGTAGAGCGAGTACTTGCTGCGACGCCCGACCGTCACGCAGCTGCCCTTGAGGAAGCGCAGGCCATGGACGCCAACGTATCCATCAATGACTTTGCCTTCCCGGAGTGGGACGGCACGACGAACTTCGACGCAGCCGCTTATGAGGCACACCGCGCGGCGC
>ERZ827492.959-NODE-959-length-24860-cov-3.688369_pt1 | contig 24860 bp, 28 predicted proteins | sample MGYA00519704_ERZ827492 | MGnify/ENA primary metagenome ERZ827492 (study PRJEB31778, sample SAMEA3449325) | human gut metagenome | biome: human gut; feature: human-associated habitat; material: faeces | place: United Kingdom | collected 2010/2012 ...
ACTTCGACCTCATTGAGCCGCTCGACCACTTCTTTAAGGACGAGGTCCGCGCACTGGGCACGGCGCTCGGGCTGCCCGACCACATCGTGCAGCGCCAGCCGTTCCCGGGGCCGGGCCTGGCGATTCGCATCATCGGCGACGTGACGCCCGAGAAGCTCGCGATGCTCAAGGAGGCCGACGCCATCGTGCGCGAGGAGCTCGATGCGTACAACGCGATGATTGCCGAGGAGAGCGGTGCGCCAAACGGCGAGGTCGAGCGCGGATGCGCCGGCGGCCCCGTGATCGAGCGGGCCGTGTGGCAGTACTTCGCGGTGCTGCCCGACATCCGCAGCGTGGGCGTGATGGGCGATGAGCGCACCTACGCGCGCCCGATTATCCTGCGCGCCGTGGAGAGCACCGACGCGATGACGGCGGACTGGGCCAAGCTGCCCTACGACGTGCTGGGGCGGATCAGCAGCCGCATCGTGGCCGAGGTCCCGGGGATCAACCGCGTGGTGTACGACATCACGTCCAAGCCGCCCAGTACCGTGGAGTGGGAGTGAGAGATGGACATCACCTACAGTACAAAGCAGGATTTCAGCTCGCGGGAGCTGGAAGACCTGTTTCTCTCGGTCGAGTGGTCGAGCGGCCATTTTCCCTACAAGCTCGTGGTTGCAATGAGAAACTTCAGCACCGTCATCTCTGCATGGGACGGTGACAAGCTCGTCGGCATGATTTGCGCGATGGACGACGGGATCATGAACGCTTATGTCCACTACCTCTTAGTGAACCCTGCTTATCATGGGCGCAAGATCGGCCGCACCTTAGTCGAGAAGGTGAAGGAGCGCTATGCCGACTTCATGCGCATTGCTGTGATCGCCTACAACAACGAGCTGGGCTTCTACGAGAGCTGCGGCTTTACCAAAGCTGGTGATGCATCGCCCATGTTCATAACTTCGCTTTGGACTTAGGAAGACCTCAAGAGATATTCAATTATGTATTGAGCCAATGGTTCGCGGTTGTCGCGAGTGACGGCGTAAGTGATGACGCACTTCGATCGGATTGAAAGACAGCCGGTAAAATGGTATAAATGCTCTGGAGGCTTTTGCTTCTACCAAGTCGCCGGGAGTTATCTCCCGGCATCTTCTTTATTTGGAGGGAAATGAAAGAGCTGACGCTGAGCATTTTCGCAGACGAGTCCGGTGGCCAAAACGGAACGTCTAAATACTACCTGCTCACGTTGGTGTTCCACGATCAGTCCTTCCGGGTCGCGCCATTGATCGAGGCCTACAAGAACTCGCTGAATTCTAAGGGTCTGCCAGACATCCCCTTGCATGCATCCCCTCTGATCTACGGCAAAGGAGAATACGAAAATCTCGACCTGGCTACGCGAAAAAGGCTTCTGGCATCCTTCTTCGTCTTGACCAGACGTCTCCCCGTGCGATATATGACCCTTGCCTACAAGCGCGCCGAGGTCGCCTCCCTCGAGCAGCTCATTGCAAGGATACGTCGTGACCTCGTCGTCTTCATTTCCGATAATCTGGAATATTTCCAGTCCTTCGACAGCATAAAGATCTACTACGATAACGGGCAGCATGCCGTTACCGAAGCGCTCCATGCTGCGATTGAGTTCATGCTCTCGAAGAATGCCGTAATCTACAAAGATGCGCGGCCCCAGGATTACGCCCTCTCGCAGGTCGCCGACTTCTTATGTACGGTCGAACTGACCGCCATCAAGTACGAGAACCACGATGAGACGAACACTGATCGCAAAGTGTTTGGCAATGTGACGGAATTCAAGAAGGGCTATCTCAGGCACTTGCGCAAGAAGCGGCTAGCCTAGCAAGACACGTGAACTCAATCTAATCACAGGCATAAAGAAAACCCTCGCCATCATGAGAAGCTTTCTTCAAGACTAGAGAGGTGTCGAACGTGAACGCAATTGATGAGGCAGCAGACCAGCTGCGCGGCATAGTCTACGGAGCGGCCGTCGGTGATGCCCTTGGCGTTCCCTACGAGTTCATGAGACGCGGCTCGTTCGAATGCACGGGGATGGTCGGCGGAGGCGCTCACGGCATGCCCGCTGGGACCTTCTCAGATGACACCTCGCTCATGCTCGCGACCTGCGCCAGCTACTGCGACCTCCACCACGTCGATGCGGATGATATGAGGGACGAATTTGCCCGCTGGCTCTACGAGGGCGCGTACACGACCGACGGCTCCGCCTTTGACGTGGGAAACGCGACCGCAACGGCAATCGAGCAGGGCCGTGGTTGCGATGGGGAGCGCTCGAACGGCAACGGCTCCCTCATGCGCATCGCGCCGCTCGCGCTGACGACCGCAAGCGATGACGAGATCAGGGATGCGTCGGCGGTGACCCACGCCCATGCCATTTCGAAGGAGGCGTGCGTCGCGTTCGTGCACATCCTGCGGGAAGTGCTGCGAGGCGAAGCCCTCGCCACTGCGATTGAGGACAATATCCCCGACGACCCCTGCTTCGACTTCATGCACGACATCGAATCGTGGAGCTGTGATGACGTGCGCTCGACGGGCTACGTCATCGACACGCTCGGTGCCGCGCTTTGGTGCGCCCTCAACACGGATGACTACGCCAGCTGCGTTCTTGCCGCGGTGAATCTCGGGGACGACTCCGACACGACCGCCTGCGTCGCGGGAGCCCTGGCAGGTGCGATGTACGGCTACGACTCAATCCCCAGGGAGTGGATCGAGCAGCTTCGCGGAAGGGACGTGATCGAGGACTCGCTCGAGTGGTGGTTCTAGGAGGCTCTTCGAGGGAACGCGGCGCCGGAGAGGGCAAGGAGCAGGGGGGGTGGCAACGGCCGCAAGCCAAGGGTCCACCGCGGTTGATGGCAGGTCCGTTACGTCAAATCCAAAAATGACGCGAAGTAAACGGGAAGATAGCTAATCTTCCCCTCAGCTCGTACGTTGCCTTCGTAGAGCACAATTGCCGAGTCTATGCCGTAGTTCTCCACGTTCAAGAGCTTGTTCAGCGCACTATGCCGTTTGTACGTTTTACCCGATTTCACTTCGACGGGCATCACGCTTTCATGTCTCCAGGGCAAGACGAAATCGACCTCTCCGATCCTCTCGTTCTTGAAGTGGTTATAGAGGAAATCAAGTTTTTCTGAACCTGAATATGCCAGAAAACGAGTTTTTCTGAACCTGCACTGGACTTGCTGCCGTTGTTGGGGTTTCTATGGCAAAAGCGTACCGTTTATGGTACTGTTTTGCCATGACTTACTATGACGACATATATGAGCTGGCTGTCGATCAACATTACCTTATCACCACGGAGCAGGCACGGCAGGCTGGAATACCTTCCGCGGAGCTCAGGAAGCTCGCTCAACGGGGCAGGCTCACCCATATCGGTCACGGGCTATATAGGCTTTCCCGATACGTTCCGTCCGAAGAGGATTCCTACGCAACGGCTGTTGCCATGCTAGGGCCTGGGGCAAGACTCTACGGCGAGTCTGTCATCGCCTTGCTTGACCTTGCACCAACGAATCCGGCTCATATCTTTGTCGCAACGCCAAATCGGGTACGCCGTCGCCTTCCGGGAAACGTCATCATAAGGAGCGTGGACGAGGATGCTCAGGTCACTCGGTACATGGGAATTGCCTCCCAAAGCGTGGAGGATGCCATATTGTCCGCTCGCGAGTCGATGATGCCCTCGCGCCTTCGTGACGCGACGGACCGGGCACGTGGTCTTGGCTATATCAGTAAAGCGCAACACGAGATGCTCCTGGAGGAACTACATGGCAAAGCGTCCGAATAGCAGACGAAACCTGGACATGGCGATTCGACGTCTTGGAGACGAGGAAGGCGACTACGAGAGGAACCGCTTTCTGATAACGAACGCAATAGTGGGGCAGATGCTGCTTGGGGCAGTCGTGAAGGGCGGTGCCGCGTTGAAGTTTCGCTACGGCGAGGAAGCAACGAGAACGACGACGGATCTCGACATCGCCATATCGACCAGCGTTGAGAAGTTCCTCGAGACCCTGGATAGTCGTCTTAGGGAGGGCTGGGAAGGCTTCACTGGTCGCCTCGAGCTTCGGCCAAAGGCTCATCCGGATGGTGTTCCGTCTGCCTATGTCATGCAGCCTTGCGAGATCAAGCTGAGCTATCTAGGCGTCCCGTGGTGTACCGTTCATCTCGAGATAGGACCTAACGAGATAGGTGATGCTGACGAGAGCGAGATGATGGAGTCAAGGGACGCGAAGGACCTGCTCGCTGCTCTGGGATTCCCCGCGCCTGGGCCGACTCCCCTGATGCTCAGCGAGTACCAGATTGTCCAGAAGCTGCATGCCTCTTCCGAACCGGGAAGCATGCGAGCGCACGACCTCGTCGATTTGCAGATCATCCTCAAGAACGAGGATATCGAGCTCGGTAGCTTGAGCCGCACGTGCGAGAGACTCTTCGCCTAACGGGGGAGACATCATTGGCCGCCCACTGTTACTTCAGGTGCCGGATGGAAGGACCTGTACTCGGCGGCGTCACGGGAGACTGATGCCGTGGGCGATTTGGATGATGCCCTGCACATTACCAATGACCTAATCGAGGAGCTCGCAGATGCCTCGACGAAAGGGCGGTAGCTTGGCCAAGTGCTAGGGAGCAGACCATGACCCTGGAGAGTAAATCGGACATCACCGACGCCGTCGAGCCGGCGCGCGAAGAGGATCTGCTCATGGGCAAGGTGACGCATACCCCCGCTCGCAAAACCCACCGCAAGCTGAAGATCGTCCTGATGGCCGTTCTCGCGGTCATCGTCGCCGGCGCCATAGGCTTCGGCGCCTACGTGGGCGACTACTATCGCGCGGATGACGCGGCCCTGGCTGCCATGGAGCCGACCGACACCGTGACCGTACAGCGGCTGGAGGACGGCGATATCGCCTTCGTCCCCGACGACCCGCGGGCCGGAATCGTGTTCTACCCCGGAGGCAAGGTGCAGGCCGAGGCGTACGCGCCGCTCATGCAGGACCTGGCCGAGCGCGGGTTCCTCTGCGTGATCGTCTGCATGCCGTTCAACCTGGTCGTGCTCGACGCGAACGGGGCCGACGGTGTGCAGGAGCGGTTCCCCGCCGTGCGGAGGTGGATCCTGATGGGGCACTCGCTCGGCGGCGTCATGGCGGCCGGCTACCTCGACGGCCACGCGCAATCGTGGGACGGCCTCGTGCTGCTGGGGGCCTATTCCACCGCCGACCTTTCCGACGACGGCGTCACGGTGCTGAGCATCACGGGGAATTCGGACGGGGTGCTGAATCGCCGGGTCGCCGCCGACAACGAGGGAAACCTCGGCGAGGGTGCGCGCGAGCTCGTCATCCTCGGCGGCAACCACGCCCAGTTCGGCTCGTACGGCCCGCAGGATGGCGACGGCGAGGCGAGCCTCTCGCCCGGAGAGCAGAGGGCCCTCACCGCCGACGAGGTTGCTGGCGTGTTCTTGTGAGGGTGGAGGACTGAGGGTGCAATCTGGAGGTAGGCCAGTTCTTGGCAGCGCCGCGTAATGTGGTATGGGCATTTGATTAACTTACCGTTGGGGTAGTGGGAGAGTGATGCGATGATAACGGACTGGATCAAGCTATCTACGATATGCTGAGACGGATAAGCGGCCGCATCGTGGTGGAGGCCTTGGGGATCAATTGCGTGGTCTACGAAGTTATGTCCAAGCCGCCAAGTACGGTGGAGTGAAAGCGAAAGCGCGACTATCTAAAAGAAGAGAATAATAATGCGAATAAGAAATAGGTGGTATACAGGTTCCGACGGAGGTCTGCTTGGAGGCCCAATGGCGGCTTCTATACAGGTCTTGATAGCAATCCTTTCTGGCTGCCCGCACCTTATTCACAATTTGACTGAAGTTAACAGTTCGCATCCAAAAATGACGGACAGCGAAAATGCTCATAGAATATATTTCGCACGTGTCGAAGACTTGATGAAGTGCCGAATTATTATACCCATGTAATGTGTTAGACAATTCACAGTGGATCGCTCTTCCTGTTATGGCCATGCGTTTACTATGGGGTTGGAGTTCCGATTGAGACTTTTTCTATAAGATTCAGGGAGACAGGTTTGTGGATGCGGGGGCGCTTATGTGGTCGCTATGGATACAACGTAAAAATTGACAGGGGCCTTTGATGGATAAATTGGAATCAACAGATTTCGAAGTTGATGCAAAATCAATTACTTACTCAACAAGAAAAGAATCTCTTCTCGCATACAAATCGAGAGAAGTTGAATTCCACAAGCAGCTCTCTGCACTTTTTTCGGCTATGGAGCCAGACAAAGAAGTTATCGTGACTCATGGCCCTAATGAATTTGGTAAAGACTTAGTTATTATCTCGCGAGACAATATCAGCTCGAATGCCAGAGCGGTTGTGGTCAAATGCGGGGATGTTACAGGCAAAGCAAATGGACCTATTGATGAAATCCAGAGTCAGATAAAAATGGCATTTGAAAATCCCTATTCAGCGACTGGGATTGATGATATTCCGACGATTGAAGCAATAGTTGTAATTTGTGGATCAATTAGCAAAAACGCCCAGGAGCGCATTCGAAAAGAGTTTTCCAATCGTATTATTCGGTTTATAGATATAGGGACGCTTGTCGATTTATTTACAGAGTATTATCCTCGGGTGTTCTTTGGTGGCTATGCTTACGATTACCTCAAGCAACAAATAACAATCATGGAGCATAGTCACGCTTTCTCTAACAAGGGTATTTCATTAAGCAAATGTTTTGTTAAGCCTACGATATTTACATCTGCACTGCCTGGGAAACGCTCGCATCAACCAAAGCGAAAAAAGCAAATTAAGTATGACGATCTGAAGTTGTTGTTAGAAAAATCAGGATGTGTTGTTATTCGTGGAGAGGCTGGGTCGGGCAAGTCGGCACTACTCAGAAAAATTGTTATAGATTCTCTTTTGACGTTATGTGAAGAGGCATCAACTGGAAAGACTATTTCAAGTATTCCAATTTATATTGAAGCTCGCTCTTTACAGCAATTTGACGTTAGCGCGAATATAGAAGACGCTATTAGGGCATGTCTCAATCTCCCGTCGGAATTTGAGATTGGCGCACTGGTGATTGACGGGTTGGATGAAATCGAAATAACCCAACAAGAATTATTAATTGAACAAGCTCATGCATTTTCGACAGAAAGAAATATTGCGTTATTTGTATCCACAAGATACGGGGATTATTTTGACAAGGAAACCTCACAATGGGACGCGTATGATATTGAGCCTATGTATATCAGACAAGCTCTCCAACTATGTGAAAGTATAAGTGACAGCCAGTCAACGATTGATGCTATAAGAAACGGAATCGAAAAAATAAAAGGGAACTTCAGCCTAACGCCTCTCTCTGTGTTTCTGTTACTTGATATTGTTGAGGAGCATCAAGAGGTTCCTGCATCTTTGACAGAGCTATTTGATCAATACACAGATATTGTTTTGGGAAAAAATGATAAGGAAAAAGGAATACGGGTTGTTTTCGAATACGTAATGAAAAAGCGCCTGTTGGCTTCTATTGCTCATGAGTGCTTCATCGCTAAAGATGCTGATTCAATTGCGATAGAGCATTTTGAGAGCCAAGCAAAGCAGTATTTCCGTGATTACGATTGGCCGATGGACAATTGGAATGATTTGGTGACTGAGATTAAAAGATCATGCTTATTGGTCATTGACGAGGCAACGCATGAAGTGCGATTTAAGCATAAGACGTTCCTTGAGTTTTTTTCGGCGTTTCATCTTTATATCAATCCCGACGATTTGGACGTAACGTCTGTTGCTATTAACTACTACTTTAACCAACAGTGGACTGATGTTGCATTCTATTACTTTGGGTTAAAGAAAACTTTGACAAAATCGGTTTTGGATTCAATATTTGACAGAGAAGACAATTCGCCCTTTGCGCTATCGAAAAAAATGCTTGTGGGGCGTCTCATGCAAGCAGCCTGGCATTCAAAAACAGAAATCAAGCGAATGGGTTTAGAAAAAGCGAGTTCGTATGCACCCAAAATTAGATCATCCTTCCTCGAATTTGCTGATAAGGAACTGCCTGACATTCCTAGAATTATTGCAGATATGGTTTTAATATCATTCGCAGGTGAGTCATTTGGGAGCATCTTCCTTTGTTCACAGATTTGCCAGCTACTAAAGGATTGTTCTCCGGTCAGCGAAGATGATTTTTTGGCCGCGTTGTGTCTATTTGTTGGGTCATCAAAACTTATGACTGCCCAGAATCGAGAGAACTTTGCAAAGAAGCTTATGAGTGAACTAGGGAGCTGCAGTAATAAAGAACTTGAGCTTCGAGGAATGATCTACCTTGCCTGTGCAGGGGAGAAAGACGATGCCATTCAGAAATTAATAAAGCGGAGAATAAAGACGTTCGGAAAGAAACATCAAGAGTTGATAAAAGGAGTTCTTCCTCAGCTGCCGGGATAGATAACAAAAAGGAGGTTGGCATCACATCGTTCTTGTGTAAAGGGGCATGAGACGAAAAGAGAGGTCAGATTCAAGCGGTGAACGTACCTTACACCGTCTTTGCCGTCAGCTCTACGAAGGCCTCGACGGGGGTCTTCCATCCCAGTGTCTCCTTTGGCCCGCCATTGAGCTGGTCCTGCATTTCATGCGCCTCTCGGTCGGTTACTTTCGCGAAGTCGGTACCCTTGGGGAAGCAGTCGCGTATCGGCCCGTTGATGTTCTCGTTTGTCCCGCGCTGCCAGGGGGCGGGGGTCGCAGAAGCACACCCTCGCGCCCGTCTCCTCGGTGAGCCTTGCGTGCGAGGCCATCTCCATATCTTGGCTCCAAGCTATCGATTGCGTCCCCAATGTTGGTGTAATGACCGTTTAGGTTGACGCACAAAAACGGCCATCGCCTAGAACTTCAATTGTCGAGATTGATGGATTCACGAGAAAGGCGATGACCTGATGGACAGTTTAGAGCACGGCAAGGTCGTGACAGAGCAGATCCCCAGATTCGACGACGGGATGGTCAACATCCAGGAGCTCCTGCGGGTGATGGCCGAGGCGCTCGTCAACGAGATAATGAACGCCTGCAAGGGGCTGAAGCGTGCCATCAGGAGGCATTCCCCAGCGCAGCGTGGCAGCGCTGCATCGTGCACCTGATTGTATTCGCTAACCTCAATGTCGACATTTGGGGATGCTGACGAAAACCTGTCCCGAATCATCACGATTCGGAGGTGGAGATGTACTCGAGAGAAGAAAAGCTGAAGGCTGTGGAGTTGTTCATTAGATACGACAAGAGCCCTGCTTCGGTGATAAGGGAGATCGGCTATCCGTGCCGCGCGACCCTTTATGCATGGCACGAGGAGTACCTGGCGAACGGATGTGACATGCCATCGGTCAACAACTATCGCAGATACACCGAAGAGCAGAGAAGGGCTGCAGTCGATCATTTTTTCGAGCACGGCCAATGCCTTGCCCGCACGATAAGAGCGCTCGGGTACCCTTCACAGGAACTGTTGGCAGCATGGATAGACGAACTTGAGCCCGGCCGCAGGCCGAAGCGTTCTAGTGCGAAGCGACTTACCCATGAAAACAAGCAGAGAGCCGTCGTCGATCTCATCACCAGGAAAGGAGCTGCAAAGGACATTGCCGATGAACTCGGCGTTGAGAGAGCGACCCTCTACACCTGCACGCGGTATTCGCCGGGCGCGATCCGGAGTTAGTGCACGAGCTCTATCGCATAGCTTGCGAGAAGATAGCCGAGATTTGCCCCAAGACGGCCGATCTGCTCGAGGATGCGGAGGCCGACGCGCCGGCCTACCTGGACTTCCCCCATGCCCATATCGGCACCTGCGCGCCAACAACGTGCAAGAGCGCGCCAACCGGGAGCTGAAGCGCAGAAGCCGCGTGGTGCAGGTGTTCCCGTCCAGGAAGTCGCTGATAGGATGCTGGGCGCCGTGCTCTCGGAGATGGACGAGGATTGGTCGTCGAGAAGATGGTTCACCGAGGACTCAATTGCGCTGACTGCCTCGCCGACGAAGGCCGCCGTCTCCGCAGCTACCTACGACGACACTCACGCGGAGGATGTCAGGAGGGTCATCGAGGTGGTTGTGGCCGACAACCCGATCAAAAGGAGGGTTGCATAGATGATGGGTTAGAATAGAAGCCAGATTCTAGGCGCCTACGCCAATGTTTGGGACACTATCCGTTTTGATTCGTGTGGCCAAACCTTTAGTCCTTAGGCAGTCATCCCGGACATACCGTTTGCCTCTCCGATTTTTGCGGAAAGTCTTTCGACGTGCTTGCGTAAGTTAGCTGGCAGTTCGTAACCAATTTCAACAACCTTATGAGCAACCTTGATTTTGTCTGGACCGTACTGTAACCCTTTAAACTTGCCACTTAGAGGGCAAATGTATTGGTCACTCATTTCCCATTCATATACCTATTTTGGATATAGTTCGTCTATTGCATCGCGAAGGATTTCACCAGGGATATAGTTTTCAATTGTTCGCCCATCCGTCACCCAAGACATGTTTCCGCTAGATTTGCACTCATCTTTTATTCTTAATTTAGTCTTATTTAATCTAGCCCCTTTCTTGGGCCTATCAGAGTCCATCAGCACGCAGAAATGAGTGTTTATTCTGAAAAGGAAAATAAGCTCATCGTTTTCATTTATTACGCCCGCGTTGCAGGCGTTTAGCAATTTTCCACCATATATCATTACTGAATAATGCGTTCCCTCGACAAGCTCGGGACTAACAATACTGAGCCAATGGTTAACATAAATCCGGTCGGAGGGGCCCTCGACCCATATCACATAGTTCGACTGAAGTAAGTCAGATGGCCTTGCACCGATATCATCAAGGACTCTGCGTGCATCAACAACGCCTCTTATCTGCAAGGCTGTAGATACATCTCGAATCTTAGAGACTTGAGTAATAGTGACACCGGGTACATTGATAATTGAAGGCGAATGAGTCGTGATTAAGAATCTATTTCCGTTCTCATCATCTAGAAAATACTGGACCAGTTTTGATTGCAAAGTCGGATGTAGGTGAATCTCAGGTTCCTCAATAAAGATGAGCTTGTTTTCGTTGCATGCTACAACTGCAGCAATAATGATGAGCTCTTCGATACCGGTTCCGAGATCCGAAAGTTCGAGTAAACCCGAAGTTCCTGACTTGACTTGAACAACTTTCGCCTCTGCGTCTGTGGTTATCTCTGCAAAAGGGTCGTTCAGTATGCTGCGTACAAATTGTTCGAATCTGTTCCATTTCTTCTGGTTGACGAATTGCTCTTCAACAGTGGGCATCTTAAGCCGTCTGAGTTCCTTCACAAGGCCTTCACCGCTAGATATTTCTTGTCTGCTTGACTTGCTGTTGTCGGTAATATGACGAATCGCTTCGACCTTGATAACTCGAGGAATAGATTCCCAGGGGGCGAACTGGCTTATTGTTCTCTCAAGATTATACTGAGGAATTGAGCTGGAGCTTGAAGTGAGATCAAGGGCCACGTCGTTGAAAGACGTGTCCCATTCTTCGGCGAGCGCATTAGCGAGTTTTTCATTGAAAGAAAGTAAATGTTGAGTATTCCCTGGTGGCAGCAATGGAATGTCGAAGTCGAACCAGCACACGCCTTCATTTCCGCGGGATAACAATGAGCTCGAAAACACTTTCTCGAGCAGCGCTTTAGTATTGTTATGCCGATTTTGTCTATTATCAATTTTCGATAATAGAGAATCGCGGCTAAAGCAAAGAGATAGGGTTATGTGGGCGCCATCTTCCCATTGGGTGCCTTGTGGCAAGTCTCTTTCAGTAAAAAGGGGCCGATCGGTGCTGATGGCTCCTTTCCATTGTATTGCAGGCAAGATGCGAATTGCGATATTAGCGAGAGCTGATTTCCCCGTATTATTTTGCCCGGTTATCAAATGAACTTTGCCGAACGGGCCAACTGAGGCAGTATCAGCCGATGCGAAGCTGCGATACCCCTTGACGCCAAATCCGAGGAACTCGTAAGAGCTATTTCTTGAGTTCATCATGTCCTCCTGCAGTCGCTGACAATCCGCGTAGGATTGGCTGGGGCGTCCTACACACTCGCCATTGCATACGTCGTTCGCACGCTATATGTCACGCCGTCATCCAGCGCGGCAAAATGCTTGCGGGCGCAGGCGATTTTCGCCGCCTCACGGGGACGTGTTGCCGGATCGATATTGCCGCCGCCTTTGGTCTCCACCACGAAGAACACGCGCTTTCCGCCATACTCATCCTCGGTCACATACGCCCAGTCGGGATTGTAGGAACCGACCGGCGTATCGATGGTGAACTTGCTGGGCAGCTTTGCAAAAACCTTCACATCCTCAGCCATGTCCAAGTCGTATGCAAAAGGACGTTCGACCGTGGAGGAGTCATAGATGACGTAGCTATAGATGGACTTATCATGCGTGGGCTTATAGGCGTTTTGGTTCAAGTACGCGGTCAGGTCCTCCACTTCCAGTACCTCCATGGTGTACCAATCGCTTTCAGGAAGTTTCGTGTACCTGATCCCCTTGGAGAGCACCTCCAGCTTTGCCCGGTCGATCTTGGCCGCAACCTGGGCGAGGAATGTAGCCGGGTCGATGGCGAACTCGTCGAACCGACCGCAGCCCTCAAGGATTCGCTTGATGGTCGACCGCGTGAGCCCAACTGCGTCCTGCAGCTCCCAGATGGGATCGGGCAAATCATAGACACGTGTGGCGGAGGTCTTGACGGTGGCGATTCCCGTAACAGAGGTTCCGATGCCCGCATCATTAATGGAAAGATCAGCTCGCGAGCTTATGACCTCGACGGGGCGTACTTCGGGCATGTGCGAGATTTCCTCAATTGCCTTCTCGACAAGTTTGTCAGTATCGACTTCGAGTTCGTAGAGGGTGCGCTTGCGAATCTTCTCCCAGAGCTCTTGGAAAGCTGGCTCGTCGGTCACATCCTTCTTGAGCTCGACAGTGACTTCGTCGCGCTTGTTCTTGATGATAAGTTTCTTGGTCTTGTTCGAAATGATTGCCTCGATCTGTTCCTTTGAGGATTCGAATTGCTCGGGAAGCTCGACTGCGTGACGCTCCGCAGCCTGCTTGAGCTCCGAGCTAATGGCACCCTTTTCCGTAATCATGCCACTGTTCAAGAAGTGCTCGTAAAGAGCTCTTGACCTCTCGAAACCGAGCATCTCCTCGTCGCCGTTGTCCTTCTCTACGACGATCTTGGTGAACGACTCGGGCGTGAGGATGCCGAACTTGTAGCCATCCTTTTCGAACTCCTTCTGCAGACCGCGTGCGAACTCGTCGTAGGACTCGTTGGCGATCACGGTGAGCACGTTCACGGACGGGTCGTGGTTGCGCTCGCCTGTCTGGTTCACGCACAGGCGCAGCCCGCGACCGATCTTCTGGCGCTTGGTGAACTCGTTTCCGCTGTCCACGAGCGTGCATATCTGGAAGATGTTGGGGTTGTCCCAACCCTCCTTGAGCGCCGAGTGGCTGAAGATGAACGAGATGTCCTTCACGTCGTCATGCCCGTCCGGGAAGCTTATCAGGCGCTCCTTGGACTGCATGATGGCCTCGAAGGTAGAGGTATCGGCGGCGGTCGTGCCGGAGGTGTCCTTCATCTTGCCCTTGCCGTCCATGGAGAAATATCCCTGATGCAAGGGCGCGGGATCCATCGGAAGCGGCACGCCTTTCTTCTCGTAGCGCCGTCTCCACGTACCGTTCTCTACTTCGTCCCGGTATTCCTCCTCGAAGACGCGGGCGTACTCTCCCGCGCTCCAAGACCCGTCGTCGTTGTAGACGCGGTACTTCTCCACCTTGTCGATGAAGAAGAGCGAGAGAACTTTGATGCCCAGAGGATAGAGCTCAAGCTGCTTCTGCAAATGATCGATGATGGTGCGGCGGATCTGGGCGCGCTTCACGGCCTCGTCGGCCACATCTCCCACCGCCTCGCCTACCTCCAGGTATTCGCCGTTTTGGAACTCGACGAACTCGTTTCCTTCCTGGGCGGAGATGTTGGTGATCACCCAGCCGCCGTGCACGCCCTCGTAGTCGGGGTTCTCGTTGCTCTTCACGAACAGGTCGTTGCCGGTTGCGCACGTGACGGACTTGCGCTTCTGGCCGCCATTCTTGTCGCGCACGTCTATGGTGAGCTTCGCCTTGATGGAACCGCCGTTTGCCTGCACGGAGTCCAGCTTCACGTAGCCTCCGTTCAGGTCCTCGACCGATCGCACCGAATCAACGCAGATGCCCTTCACCAGGTGCTGGTCGAAGGCATCCACCGGCGTCAGGCGGTAGAGCATGTTGTAGGGCTCCTTGTGAGTGGCCGAGTAGCGCAGCACGAAGAGCGGGTTCAAGCTCTTGATGGCGGCCTTCGCCTGCTTGGAGTTGTCCACGCTCTGCGGCTCGTCGATTATGACGATGGGGTTGCACTCAGCCACGAGCTCGCGGGGGCTGCGCCCGCCGATCAGCCTCTCGCTCCTGCGATGGAAGAGGTTGCCCTTGTTCTCCTCGCCATCTTTGGAGAACTCCTTGTTGAAGGCCTGGATGTTGATGATCATGACCTCGATGGAGCTCGACAGCGCGAAGTTGCCGACCGCCCCCATGCTCTTGGAATCGTAGACGAACACGTCGAGCGGCGTGCGGTCGTAGAGTTCCTCGAAGTGCGCCTCGGTGCTCTCGAAGGATTTGATCACTCCCTCACGGATGGCAACGGAGGGCACCACGATGATGAACTTGGTGAGTCCGTATTTCTTATGCAGCTCGTAGATCGAGCGGATGTATACGTAGGTCTTGCCGGTGCCCGTCTCCATCTCGATGGTGAAGTCTCGGAGGCGTCCGTCCGTGAGCTCCTCGGTTCGGGCGAGGCAGTTCTCCTCCTGGATATCATGGAGGTTGTCAGCAAGCTGGCGAGGTGAGACGCGGATGCCGTTGGCATGGCCGACCGCGAAAGTTGCCTGCGCACCAAAGCTGGTGTTGCCGGAGAACTCGCGGGAAAGGAATTCCTGTCCTTGGAACAGATTGACCACGGCATCGATGGCTTGAACCTGATGACTCTGGTCGGATGCGTATCTGAATTGCAAATCTGCCATGGCTATGCCGTCCTCAGTTCTATCTCGTAACCGAGCTTGTCGCCGACGCGCTTGAATATCTGCGCGGCATTGAGTTTGATGGTGTCGGTGAGAACGGAATCAAGGAAGAACACACGCTTGGGCTCAAGTGCGGCGATCGCTTCCAGCACCTCGACGGTGAGTCCCTTATCCATGCAGCAGATGAGCTCATCGGCAGCGATCGAAGTGACGGGGTACCCTGCAACCTCCGTCTTCTCCATGGGAAGCGAGAGCTCAAGTCCCCATTTGAGCATCATCTCGAAGATTATGTCGTCGTGGGTGCGACCGGGCTTGATGAGGTTGTCGACAAGTGCGCCGCCCTCCACCTGGTCGAAGTTGGAGCTGTCGAGCTTAAGCACACGAAAACCGATATCGGGAATGGGTTTAGGCTCCTCGCCGAGCTTGAGCTGCTTGTTTTCTTCTTCTATCTCTGCTTTAACTTTATTGCCAACGAGTTGAATACGTTTTTCACCTGTATCAGTAAGGGGTTCTGAGGTTTTCTCATTATTTTCAGGAAGTTGGATGAGGATAAACCGACGCTCTCCTTCATCAGAAGCATTAAGCTGAATAATTGCGTCAGCAGTAGTGGCAGAGCCAGAGAAAAAATCAAGTACGAGGGAATCTTTGTTTGTTCCCAGCTGTAGTAAGCGCTTCATCAGTCTTGTCGGTTTGGGATAATCAAAGGGCAGTTCTCCATCAAATAGCGCTTTTATTTCTTTTGTAGCCTCTTGTGTATGGCCTACTTCAGAGTGGGGCAGCCATGTCCATCCATTCTTCCCACTCATGTCTTTTAGGTAAGTCTTTTTTCTAGGAACGCCGTTGCCGTCTGCGCCAAACCAAATATGACCGGCTTCAATTTCTTCATTCATTTTTTCTTGCGTATAGCGCCAACATAGTCCGCTGCCAAGCTTTACTACGCGTCCTGAAGGTGTGACCATATCGTAGAATTGGGCAGCAGTTCCATGCCCTGCTTGGGCAGTGCAGTCAGTTGAAATCCAAGGGCCATTCGGATCATTATCCGGATTCTTATAGCGCTGCAAATCTTCTTCAGAATAAGGTAGCTGGTTTAGGCTTGTCCTGCATTCAGGTGTCCTGGTATAAGCAAGGATATATTCATGCGCAGCGCTTATCACCTTTCTCATATCAGGAGATGTCCTCTTCTGCCACACAAAAGAAGCAAGAAAGCAGTTCTCTCCAAATATCTCGTCACAGAGCTCTTTGAGATTCTTTTGCTCATTGTCATCTATGCTAATGAACACTACGCCGTCTTCTGATAAAAGCTCCCTTGCCAGTCTTAACCTTGGGTACATCATGGACAACCAATCTGAGTGATAGCGCCCACTCGTATCGACATTAGACTGACCAGAAAGTCCAGCTTGTTCTTTATAGTTCTCAATTGAGTCCTGGAAGCTGTCTTTGTAGACGAAATCGTGGCCTGTGTTGTAGGGTGGATCGATATAGATCATTTTCACTTTGCCATGGTAACCGCGCTGTAATAACTTCAGAACTTCAAGGTTGTCTCCCTCGATGTAAAGATTCTCAGTAGTGTCCCAATTCGCACTGGATTTTTCATCAGGGCGCAAAGTCGCAGTCGTGGGTGTCTGCGCCTGCCGAATCGCATCTGCCTTACCAGGCCATGTGAAAGCATAGCGCTCCTGTCTCTCGTCCACCTCGTCTCCCAGGATGAGCCGCAGCTTCTCGAAGTCGATTTTGCTCGATGGGGGGGGGGTGCTCGATTCTTTGCTTTTTGAAGGCAATCTGCCTTCCGTAGCAATCTCCGGAAAAAGTGCTTTCAGCTGCTCGATGCGCTCGGCAATCAAGTCTTCCGATTCCAGGTTTATTTTTTCGATCCCACTCATTTTACCTACCTACATCGACTGAATTAGATTCCATGCAAAAGGTGCCGCGGCGATAAAAGCATCTGCCCCTTTATCTGCCAAGAAACTTAAGACCTTACTTAGCCTACTTTGTTTGTCGGGTTTGTCCTTGGTGACTGCTTGTTCAAGGCTCGTTAAAAGGCCCTTGAGATAATCCTTGTCTTCTGCGCTCAAACTATCGTCAGAAATGGCGTCAATTTTGTCACATGTTTCAATCAAGCTTGCAACTGCAATGCTGGTTGCCGTTGCATTTGCTTCGACATGGGGCGATACAGTAATGGACGCGTTTTGTGTTTCGGCTATACGCATCTTGCGTATCTCCTCGTCACGAATAACACGTAGCTTTTCAAGCCTTAAAGTCGCCTGTCGCTCGTCAGGGGCCTCATCGTTATAGTGCCACCCGCATAGGCCGCCTGTATAGTCTTTGTATTTATTCGCATAGATATGATCGATTTTGTTGAATAAAGCTTGGTATTGGTCCTGAGAACTGCTTTCCGAAATAGCAAATTCAAGTTGTCTTATCGAATCCGATATCGCAGTGAGTCCATATTGGCCGTATAGCTCTCTGTCTTTACCTTCTTGATAAATGCGGAGCTTACCAAGGAGCTTTCTCAAGTCGGAAGCAGTATGAAGAGTAGGGCCATTTCCCGCCACTCTTGTCCCCCGATAGTGGGAGATTTTTGGAATCTCGTTGCTGAATGCACTTACAATTTCGCGCGCAACGGCGTCAATATGCTGTGGGTTTCCCTCGGTTATAGCGCTATTGGCCTTTCTGATGTATTCATTTGCCATTGTCATTGGCACATCCCCTTTATTTCGTCCATAACGCTTTTGAGCTGCTGTCCCAGCTTTCTCATCTCAACGCGCAGCTTCGTCGTGTCGGCAAGAGTCGCATCCTTCGCTTTCCGAGCATCCTTGAGTTCGTTAATCTTCGACGTTAGCGCATTCATCTCTTTCACGTGTCCCATAAGCAGGTCAGCGTCTACATCTTTACAGATTGGGTAGAGCCCCAGGGTTTCACGGATCTCGCCAGCAAGGTTGTCGATGGACTCTGTCAGGACATCACCGAGACGCTCTTCTCCGATGTTGCTCAGGAACTCCATCGCTAGTCTTCTTTCACAAGCTCGTCGATCATGCACATACGCGCGAAGGCGCTGAAGCTTAGCTTCTTGAGCGTGGCCGCCTCGGCAACAGCATCCTTGAGATTGATGGGTATGCGAATGGTAATAGCGGTTTGCTTGCCATCGACTAGGTACTCGTACTGCTTAGTCTTGCTCGCGCTTGAATTCACCAGCTCAGTGAACTTCATGAACTCCCCTAAGAGATTCGTTTTGCAATACAGACGATTATAGTAGTTGTAGCAACAAAGGGACTAAGCGACGTTCGCTCCTATAGCGGCAATGGACGCAAGGCTATATCCCAACAACAGAAACGCTACTCGCCGCCACCGATTTCAATACCCTTTCTTCCTGCTTTTGATCTAAAGAGTGATGCTAAATGGACGAGCTTAGTCAAGCCCTCCTCGCATCAACCACCTCTGCCCATGGCACGATGTCATAATCATCACCCGCGCAGCGCACGACAAGGCACGGTCGCTTGCTCTTGCGCTGAATGCCGTGCTCTTCGGCAAGCTTCATCTCCTCCAGCCGCGTCTGCAGCACCTTCTTCGCGTAATCGCTCAGCTGGGACTTGACCATGCCCGCGAGGCGCTCGGCGGTTTTGCGGTGCGGGTCCTGCCCGTCTTTCTCGCGCGCGTACTCCGCGAGCGCGTCGAAGAGGACGTAGACCTCCGAGAGGTTCAGCGGCACGCAGACGGGGTGCACGGAGGACTGGAATGCGCCCCGGTAGCTGAACTCCGCCTGGATGCCCATGCCGCCGATGCGGATCCCGTCCCTCATGCGCGCACGTCGCTCCCCGACGGCGTTCTTCGAGCAACGCAGCACGTCGTGCGCGAGCTCCTCCTACGGTATCTCCTCGTGGGACGCGGTGAGCATCACGAGGTCGGCCTCCTCGCCGCCCATGAACGAGTCCTTCAGTTCATATCCCTTCAGCTCCTTGTTGTCGGGCACGCCGCGCTGCGATTCGAACAGCGAAAACCATGTCACACCCCACGCGTACAATCGCCGACGTGGCGTTTTCGATTGAAATCGCAAGGATCGACGCCTAATGAAATGCGATGAAATGCAGCTTGCTCTGGAGAGTGAAATTCACATGCGCCAAACCAGCTATCCGGAAGAACCGCTTCTTGTCGGAGCCGCCGAAAGCATTTGGGGCGGCAGTGACGTTCTCATCAATATTGGCATTGATGTTGGCGAAAAGCTCATTGCGTGGATGAGAGGCTACCTTCCTGATGCGCTCGAGAGCGTGTTCATTACCGATAGCGATATACGTCACATCAAGAGAAATCACGGAAGTAACGAAGAAGAGCGTGGACAGCGTACGATTGTTCCGCAGGATTTTGCATGCATCCCGACTGTGCTCAATGAGTTTGATTCGTGTGAGCACACCGATACCGATAAAATCGGAAACAAGAAATTTCTCTTGCGAAAAGATATTGGTGGCGATGTCTATTTGGTGACTATCCAGCGCGGTAAGAGAAAGCTTCAGATAAAGACGATGTGGAAAGAGACTCGGTCGGGTGCCTCGTGCTAGCCAAATAGGCTCCCTTGGGCTTACGTCCGAAACGACCCCGACGAATGTCGACATTATAACAGCGCTCTATGAACAAACAAACAAGGCGAGTCCTCGGGATTATGACGCTCGCGCTTCTTCTCCGCATTTCCTCTCTCCATCCCCAGCTCCTGCTCGCACCTCGCGACCCCATCTCGTGCACCATCTCTCGCGCGCTTGTAGTACCAATCGCCGCTGCGCACGGCCAGGTCGAGAAAACTCTCGGCTCGTTCGTATTCCTCGAGCGCCCGCTCAAAATCATGTTCGCATCCAATGCCCTCCTCCAGGCACTCCGCGAGCCTGAGCGCGATGCTGCCCGTCAGATACGGCGCCTGTGGATCCGTGGCCGTCGCGGCAATCGCATAGCACCGGTACGCCTGTTGCACGTCGACCTCGCATCCGACACCGTTCTTGTACGCATCGCCCAGTTTGTAAAACGCCTCGGCAAGGCCGTCTGCCGCCGCTATTTCAAAGCACGTGAATGCCAGTTCCTCGCGCGGAAAGGGCCGCTGGTAATCCTCGTCCGTCTCGAGCTCGTCAAGATTGCGCCAATAGTCGCCCTTGCACCGGTCGTAATAGTAGACATAGCCAAGGCACAGGTACGCCATGGCATTGCCCTTGCCCGCCGCATGCCGGTAGAGAAGCTCTGCCGCCTTGAAGCAATCCAGCCGCGCCTCGGCATGCTCGGGAGCGGTCAGCCTCATGCCCTCGTCGTAGAGGCCACCCCCGTAGAAGAGGGCATCCTCGCCATCCGGGTCATCGGCTCCCGTATAGGGCATGGTGTACGTGTGTCCCAGGTAATGATTGCCCGAATCGTACACGGCGCTCGTCACCCAGATACCCGGCAGCTTGTCCCCGTTGTCATAGGTCGTGAAGTCCTCGAATATGAGCTCGTAGATATTGGCGTCGTGCGAGAGCTTCGTTCCAGGAGCTATTTCCTCGCCATCGTATCTAATCAATGAGATACACCTCCATATGCACGTTCCACCAGGTGCCGCGCAGCTCGCGCGAGACGAGCTCACCGCCAAGCGCCTTGCCGCCATCCATGAGCCGTGCCAGCACCTCGTTCTTGTCTGCCGGCATGTAGCCGACCTTCTTGCCGCCGTGCTCGACGCGGATGGCCCAGCCATCTGCCTGGTTGTCAGGCTCGCGTACGAGTTCCAGCCGTGCCCCATCGGGCATCTGGCGCATGGTCACGTCGATGTCCGGCGCATGGCTCGTGCCCGCGACCCGTATGGATTCGAATAGGACGATCTTCGACTCGAAGGGCATGGGTACGGACAGCGCGCTTGCGCCCACGAGCCCCAGTTGCTGGGCTTGCGTGATTGTGGCCAGCGTGCCCGTGTCGGGCTGGGCTGTTGCCGAACACGCCATCATCGTGCGTCGCCTTCCATCAAGCTCGCAATCTTGCTCTCGTATGTCCTCACGACTTCCTTCTGGCGCTCGATCTCCGTCTTGAGCTCATGCGTGCGCTGCGCGAGCTCGACCGGATCGCCGAGCGATTCGGTGAGCGTGTAGGGACGGCTGTGCTTCAAGACGTCCAGCTGTTCGCGTGCGACGTTGAGCTGGGCTTCTGCCATGGCAAGCTCGATTGCGGCATCGTCTTCCGACAGGTTTGTCGCATCGGCATGCTCCTCGTAATCCTCGGTCGCCGTGTCCACGACGCGCAGCGTGTCGACATCGCCGTTCTCGTATGCGGCCTGCGCGATGAGGAAGAATCGCTGGGTATCTTCGGAAAGATCGGGATGGATGTCCGGATGCAGGCGCCTGATCAGCTTCCTGTGAAGCTCCTTGAGCTCGCGTCCCTCGGATGGCGAAAGCGGACGGGAGCCCGCGAGTGCCTCCAAAAGCTGCAGTTGGTCGTCCAGTCGCTTTGCAAGCTGCACTTCCCATTCTGCAAACTCATCGTCAAGCTCACTGTCAATCTCGTCCAGCGCGATGGGTTCGCGCTTGTTGGCGGCTGCCTGCGCGAGCGCGAACCTGCGCTTGCAACGGCGCGCCTTGAGCTGCCATTTGAACAGGTCATCCTCCAGATAGCCGATTGTCCTTGCGTACTGGGCAAGCAGCTGCGGGTTGACTTGCAGCTTGATATCGTCGATCTCCAGCAGCGTGTCGATGACCTGCTGCCGTACTTCCGCGAGCTTCTTGCCGGTGCTTGTTTTGCATGTCTTCATCGCGCCGTCCTCCTCCTGATGCGAAACATCCTCACTGGACGTTTCGCCTTCTTCGGGGATATTATCTCGTGAGCACGCGAGCAGGGTGTCCCATATAGGGGTCATGCATCATATGCTTTTCTGGTTATATGGATTTCGAAAGAAGGCCAAAGTGCGACCGATAGACAGAGGAGCGACCGTCCTATGAGCAATCAATATAAGATCGAAACATTTCCAGATGATGAAACGCTCAAGAAACGCGCCTTGAGCTGTCCCATGCTCGCGCATTGCCCTGATCGAACCTTTTCGTTCTGCCTGAAGAAATGCGCAGTCGTTAACGGCGATGAGCTGATGTACAGGAAGATAACGTTTAAGCACTGTTACGAATGCCAGGAAGATATTTCTTGATTAGGGCGAGGGTGTTTAACAGATGAAAGACAAGCGCCGAGGCATCGTCTTCGGAGCAGCCGTGGGCGATGCCCTTGGCGTGCCCTACGAGTTTCTGAAGAGGGACACCTTCGAGTGCGCGGGAATGTCCGAGGGCGGGGTTCACGGAAAGCCCGCGGGGACGTTCTCGGACGACACGTCGTTGCTGCTCGCGACATGTGCGAGCCTCAAGGAGCGCGGCAAAGTCGACGTCGAGGACATGCGGCGGCGGTTCTGCGACTGGCTCTACGAGGGTGCATACACATCCGATGGGAGCGCCTTCGACGTTGGAAACGCCACGGCGACCGCCCTCGAACGAGGCCGCGGCTGCGATGAGGAGCGCTCCAACGGCAACGGGTCCCTCATGCGCATCGCCCCGCTCGTCTTTGTGCACGCATCGGATGACGAGGTGCGCGCCGTATCGGCGATAACGCACGCGCATTGGATCTCGACCGAGGCGTGCGTCATGTTCGTGAGAATACTCGGCAATCTGATGGACGGGGAGTGCCTCGAGGATGCGATAGCACGCAACATGCCCGGCAGCGAGCGCTTCGCCTTTCTCCGGGACCTGGCAGACATGCCGCGCGACGAGGTGAAGTCCAGTGGCTTCGTTCTCGACACGTTGGGGGCTGCGCTTTGGTGCGCCCTGCATACGCGCAGCTTCTCGGATTGCGTGCTCACCGCTGTGAACCTGGGGGACGACTCCGACACGACGGGCTGCGTTGCCGGCGCATTGGCAGGTGCGATGTACGGCTACGAGAGCATCCCTGCGGAGTGGATAGACGCACTTCGCGGAAGGGAACTCATGGAGCAGTGCCTCTTCTAGTGCTTTGGATAAAGCAACTGGGCATCCTTACTGAATTAATATTCACTGAATAATTTTTCAGTAAATGAAGGCATATCCGGCTAGCCATGTGGCTTAGCCTTCATTATGGCAAAAACGGCGAAGGCGATAGGATGAGCTGCAGCTTAAGGGCATTACAGCACGGTGACGCTGGAGCCGTTCTCGATAATCGCGTGCGTCTCTCCGTGAGGGCCAAAAACCGTCTTGAGCGGATCGTCACCGATGACAGCATGAATGCCATCGGGTCCAGAGACTATGTTGCCGTTTTGGAAGTAAGGGCCATCGTGGTTTCCGGATCCGATAACGGAAAACGTGTTCGAGCCGGATCCGATCACGGTAGACACGTTGCCATTGGGTCCAAAGAGCGTTCGAATGCCGGATTGCGGCTGGTTGTTGTCAAACATGGCCCCTCCAATCACCCAAAACTGCTGGGAATATTATAGCCTGCTCTCGGGATTGCCTGCATATGAGGAGGGGCACTCCGCTGCTCGATCGTGTGAGCTACCCCAGCGGCGGCTTGGGCACCTCGCCCGTGAGCAGCCAACCTTCGCTTGCCAGCTGGTATCCCAGCTCCACGTACTCGGTGGCGTTCGCGTCCAGGCTTGCCCTCTCCTCGTCGGTCAGGGGGCGCTTCGCCCGTGCGGGCGCGCCGACAACGAGCATGCCGTCCGGGATGCACGCCGATCCCGTCACGAGCGCTCCGGCCCCGATGAGGCAGTGATTCCCGATCTCGGCGCCGTCGAGCACCGTGGCTCCCATGCCGATGAGAGAGTGGTCGCCGATGGTGCAGCCATGCACGACCGCGGCATGCCCGATGGTCACGTCATGGCCGATGATCGTGGGCATGTCATGATTCACGTGCAGGCAAGCACCCTCCTGTACGTTCGTGCGATCGCCCAGCCTCACGAAGCTGTCGCAGTCGCCCCGGATGGTCGCATTGAACAGGACGCAGCACTCGTCGCCGATGGTGACGTCGCCGATGACGGTCGCGTTGGTCGCCACGTGCGCGGTGGGGGAGACGGTGGGCACTTTGCTCGGCTTCTGCATGATCATCCTCTCTGGATGCGTTCGCGTGTGAATATGCGTTGTTGCTCAATATGGCAGAATACTACCAATTATGGCGAGGTTTTGTTACGGCAAGCTTGTCTTCGTGTCAGAATTTGCTGGCAAGTCTATCGTCACAAAATCGGACTACTGCGTGATCCCCGCCTTCCCACCATGCCTTGCTCGCATCAGTCGATACCGAATTCCTCCGCATACCTGACTGTGCCCGATATTGCCGGGGCGTCTTCGCGCACTGCATCGTGATCGGCCTGCCGCTCTACCCGTATCATCATGGCGATCCCTTCCGTCATCATGTTTGCGTTAGCGGCCCAGGAGTCCTTCGAGCACCTTAATGCGGGGCAGGGAATTTTCCAAGATTTGGGCTGCCATATCCTCCGTATTCTTGTCCGAGGGACTAATCATAGGGGACGAAAGTGTTGTTGCGACGTCTTGCACGATTTGCGAGAAGGAATCGAGTCCGGTATCCAGATCATCGGCCAATTCCACAAGGTCCCGTTCGTCTATTTCATTGAGGGCACGATGCCTTCCGATGTCAAAGGGCATCGCCGTCGAATACCCTGTCAGAGGTATGCACGTGACGTCGTAAAGAGGCGCGAGCTTTCGACCCGTCCACTTGCGGTTGTAGAGTAACGAGAGGTTCTTGAGGTGTGCATCCGAGTTACCCACGGCATAGCAAAACACGAGCCTTCTGGCCAAATCCAGTTTGTCCGCCAATGGGTTTTCGCAGGTCGACTCTATAAGGTTTG
>ERZ827492.962-NODE-962-length-24827-cov-3.420878_pt1 | contig 24827 bp, 24 predicted proteins | sample MGYA00519704_ERZ827492 | MGnify/ENA primary metagenome ERZ827492 (study PRJEB31778, sample SAMEA3449325) | human gut metagenome | biome: human gut; feature: human-associated habitat; material: faeces | place: United Kingdom | collected 2010/2012 ...
CCGCAACTCCGTCTCCATGCTGTTGGCCCGGCGCGGGGTCACACAGGACATGCTCCCCGATCTCATGAAAAACGCGGTGGACAAGTTCGGACCTCTCGCCAACCAGTTCGCCACGCTCAACGGGGCCATCCAACGCGGCCTCGGCGGGATGCGGGGCTTGGAATTCCTCAAGGAAGGCATGACCCAGTTCCGCAGCCTCGAAGGACACGCCAGAGCGCTCATCAGCCTCATGTCCCGCGAACAGAAAGTCGACATGGGGATCGCAACGCCCGGTGACGTCGATCCGCAGTCCGAAGAAATCCAACGGCAGGATGGGGAGCTCTTGAGCGAATTCCTCGAATCAAAGTTCGAGGTATTTGGAGATACGGAACAAATCCCCGTTATGCTGCGGGAGTTCGCCCGCGCGCACGGCCTTGACATCCCCCGGCTCAGCACTACGCAGCACAGCGCCCTGTCCGGCGCCAACCGGGAAACCTTCAACGCCGTCCTGGACGAGCTCATCCCCGAGCAGGGACACGTCGTCGGGGTGGGTACGGTGGAGGTAGCAGCCGGACAGCTTCTCCTGGTTGAGCTGAATGAGGATACCCTCGTCCACCGCCTGCTGGCGCAGGGTGTTCAGCTGTTCTTCGCTGCCGTCAATCCAAACAATAGACGCGGGGCGGGTCTTGGCCGCCATCTCGTCGATCCAGCTTAATACCGCTTTGTTCTGTGTAGGTGCCATAGTCGCTTTGCCTCCTGTTATGCTCAGATGTCAGGGCATGGTTCGCCGCTGTTCCATTATCCATAGTGTATGGGAAAATAGCAAAAAATGCAAGCTAAATCTGGCGTGATTGCAAAAAAACTGATAAGCGGCCGAACTGTTCCAGGGTCAGCCGTTCCCCTCGCACCGTCTCCTCCAATCCGCAGTCACAGATGATCTGCCGGAGCTGGCCCTTGGAGAACCGGGCGCCGTAGGTGGCCGATAGAGCATTGAGGAGGGTCTTGCGCCGCTGGGCGAAGGCGGCCCGCACCACGGCGAACAGAGCTTTGGGGTCGGCGTCCACCGGGGGCCGGGTGTGAGGGACGAGCTGGATGACGGAGGAGGTCACCTTGGGGGCGGGCAGGAAGCACTCCGGGCCCACGTCAAAGAGCAGTTTACACTGGGCGTGATACTGACAGAACAGGGAGAAGGCCCCCCGGTCCGGGCTGTCCGGCCCGGCGCAGATCCGCCGTGCCACCTCCCGCTGGATCATCACAGTAATAGACAGGAAGCAGCCGGCCTCCAGCAGCTTGGTGATGACCGGGGTGGTGATGTTGTAGGGCAGGTTGGCGCAGGCCTTGACTGGCATGTTGGGTAACTGCTCCGAGGTCAGCTGTCTCAAATCCAGCTTCATCACGTCACCGGGGATGACCTGGGCGTTGGGACAGTCCGCCAGCGTCTCAGCCAGGATGGGCAGCAGAGCGCGGTCCAGCTCCACGGCGGCGACTTTGCCTGCTCTCTGGGCCAGCTGGACGGTGAGAGGGCCGATGCCCGGTCCGATCTCCAGCACGCCGCAGCTCTTGTCCAGCTCGGCGGCGTCGGCGATGTCCCGGGGCACCCAATCTTCGATGAGAAAGTTCTGCCCCATGGATTTGGAGAAGTGAAAGCCGTGCCGGGCCAGCAGGGCCTTGATGTCCTTGGGATTGGTGAGATTCACGGCGATTCCTCCAGAGCGGTTCCCGTCAGGGAGCGGTTGGTCAGCCTGAGCTCAAAGGCCAGGCGGCGGGGGTCGTGGCCCGCAGGGGCGTCCACCAGCACGTTTCCACGGTACTGGAAGCCATTGCGGCGCAGCAGGTTCTGCATGGCCTTGTTCTTCTTGTGGGTATCCGCCCGCAGCCAGCGGCGGCCCATGGCCATCGTCAGCTTTTCACATTCCCCGATCATGCGGTCGGCCAGTCCGGAACCCCTCCACTGCCGGGCAATGGCGCAGCGGTGGAGGACGGTATAGGGCTGGTCGGAGCTCCATTTGCCGTCGGTGATGTCGGCATAGCATGCCTCGGGCTGGGCGGAGAGGGTGAAAAAGCCGCCCACCTGGCCGCCGCAGGTGAGTACGTAGCATTCGCCCCGGGCCATGTCGGCGATGAAATCCGCCCGGGTTGGATAGGCGGCGTTCCATTGGCCGATGGGGATCAAAAGGGTTTTGGCCTGGGCCAGAATGACCTCCATGGCGTCCAGATCCTCCTGGCGCGCCGGGCGGCACTCCACCGGCTGGGGCAGGGAAGGGCGGGACAGCTCCCGCTCCAGCTCGGCCAGCAGCCGCTGGTCCTCCTGGGAGGAAAGGTCTAATTTTTCAAACAGGTCGGGCCGCCGCTCCCTGGTGCGCCGGAGCTGCTGCTTGCGCCGCCACTGTTCCACCTGGCTGTGATTTCCGGAGAGCAGCTCCCTGGGAACCGCCATCTCGTGCCAGACCTCGGGCCGGGAGTACTGGGGATACTCCAGCAGGCCGTCCCAGTGGCTCTCGTTCTCAAAGCAGGAGGGGTCGGACAGCACCCCGGGCACCAGGCGGCACACCGCGTCAGCCACCGCCATGGCGGCGATCTCCCCGCCGGTGAGAACGAAGTCCCCCAGGGAGATCTCCTCGTCCACATAGGCGTCGATGAACCGCTGGTCGATCCCCTCATAGTGGCCGCACACCAGGATCAGGTGGTCATACTTCCGGGCCAGCCGTTTGGCGGCCTCCTGGTCAAAGGTCCTGCCGCAAGGGGAGAGATAGATGGTGCGGCCCTTTCCATGGGTTCTGGTGATGTGATCCCAGCACTGATATAGGGGGTCGGCCTGGAGCACCGCCCCGTGCCCTCCGCCGTAGGGATAGTCGTCTACCTGCTTCTGCTTGTTCCGGGTGTAGTCCCGAATCTGATGGGTTTCGATGCGCAGCAGGTCCCGCTCCTGGGCCCGACCCAGGATGGACTCGGAGAGCACGTCCCCCACCGTGTCGGGAAACAGGGTCATGATGTCGATGCGGTACATGCCGTCACATCCCTTCGATGAGGCGTACCTTGATGTAGCCCCCTGCCACGTTGGTCTCCAGGATGAACTGGGGCACGGCGGGGATCATGAGCTCCCGGTCGCCCTTCACCACGTACACCTGCTGCCGGGAAGGGGAGAGGACTTCATTTAGAATGCCCAGCTCCTGTCCCTCCTCGTCCACCACCCGCAGCCCGATGAGGTCGGCCAGGAAGAAGGTGCCCTCCGGCAGGCGCAGGTCGTCCCGGTTGAGCCAGACCACCTTGTTCTTGAGCAGCATGGCCTGGTCCACGTCGGACACCCCCTCCAGCAGGGCGATGACGTTGCCCTTGTGTACCCGGGCGGAGCGCAGGGCGACGGGGGCCCCGTCGATATACAGGGCGGGCAGGGCGCAGAGCACCTCCGGGCTGTCCGCCCAGGGCTGGATCTTGACCTCCCCCCGGATGCCGTGGGTATTGACGATTTTGCCGCACTCCAATAGCTGATTGGCCATAGAAACGCCTCCAGTGCCCGGGAAAAATCCGGGTGTGGTGTATAGTCGTAGAGCGAGGGCGGTCAAGCCCTCGCTCTGGTTTGGTCAGTCTACGATATCGACTGAGATCTTTTTACCCTGACGCTGGGCCACCGAGCGCATCAGCGCCCGGATCTCCCTGGCGATGCGGCCCTGGCGGCCGATCACCTTGCCCATGTCCTCCGGGGCCACCCGGAGCTCCAGTACGGTCTCTCCGGCCAGCACCGTCTCGGTGACAGATACCGCTTCCGGATGCTCCACCAGGCTCTGGGCGATATAAGTGAGCAATTCCTTCATGACAGCCTCCATTTCCGGACGCTTACAGGCCGGCCTTCTTCAGCAGGTCGCGCACGGTCTCCGTGGGCTGGGCGCCGGTCTTGATCCAGGCCTGGGCGCGCTCCACATCGATGTGGATGGCAGCGGGATCCTGACGGGGATCATAGGTGCCAATCTCCTCGATGAAGCGGCCATCCCGGGGATAGCGGGAGTCGGCGACCACCACGCGGTAGAAGGGAGCCTTCTTCGCGCCCATACGGCGCAGTCTGATTTTCACCATTCTATATTCACCTCCAAAGTAATCACAGATTCTATATGGTAAATGTCCTCATGGGCCATAGCCCGGAACATGGACCAACGATCAGAAAGGTAACCCCATCCCCTTGAACCGGCTGAGCAGCCCCTTGGACTTTTTGGGGTTGGAGAACTGCCGGGTGAGCTGCTGGATGGACTCAAACTGCTTGAGCAGCCGGTTGACGTCCACCACCTGGGTGCCCGAGCCGGCGGCGATGCGCTTCTTTCGACTGGAGTTGAGCACCGAGGGGTTCTCCCGCTCGTAGGGGGTCATGGACTGGATGATGGCCTCGGTGCGGGCCAGGCCCCTCTCGTCCACCGTGAGGTCCATTTTTTTGCCCCCCATACCGGGGATCATGGAGGCGATGTCCTGCAGGTCCCCCATGTTTTTCAGCTGGGTGAGCTGGTCGTAGAAATCGGACAGGGTGAACTTGTTCTTCCGCATCCGCTCCAGCTGCTCGGCGGCCTTTTTGGCGTCCAGGTTCTGCTCCGCCTTCTCAATGAGGGAGAGCACGTCGCCCATGCCCAGAATGCGGCTGGCCATCCGGTCGGGATGGAACACCTCAATGTTGTCCAGTTTTTCGCCGGTGCCGGCGAACTGGATGGGCTTGCCGGTGACCGCCCGGATGGACAGGGCGGCGCCGCCCCGGGCGTCACCGTCCAGCTTGGTGAGCATGACCCCATCGATGTCCAGCGCGTCGTCGAAGGCCTTGGCGGCGGTGACGGCGTCCTGGCCGATCATGGCGTCCACCACCAGCAGGATCTCGGTGGGGTTGACGGCAGCCTTGATGGTCCGCAGCTCGTCCATGAGCTGATCGTCCACGTGGAGCCGGCCGGCGGTGTCCAGGAACACCATGTCGTTGCCGTGGCGCCTGGCGTGCTCCACGGCGGCCTTGGCGATGTCCACCGGGTTGGCCTGACCCATCTGGAAGACGGGGATGTCCAGCTGTCCGCCCACCACCTCCAGCTGCTGGATGGCGGCGGGACGGTAGATATCGCAGGCCACCAGCAGCGGGCGCTTGCCCTGCTTCTTCATCAGCCCGGCCAGCTTTGCCCCGTTGGTGGTCTTGCCTGCCCCCTGCAGGCCCACCAGCATGACGACGGTGGGCGGGGTGGAGGAAATCTTCAGCTTGCTGTCGCCGCCCCCCATAAGGGCGGTGAGTTCCTCGTTGACGATCTTGACGATCATCTGAGCGGGGGTGAGGGATTCCATCACATCGGTACCCACTGCCCGTTCCGAGACGGAGGCGATGAAGTTTTTGACCACCTTGAAGTTGACGTCCGCTTCCAGCAGGGCCATTTTAATTTCCTTCATGGCCTGCTTCACGTCGGACTCGGACAGGCGGCCCTTGCCCCGCAGCCGCTTAAAGGTGGCGGCAAGCTTTTCGGTTAAACTTTCAAATGCCATTTGGTTACTCCTGCTTGAGCTTGGCGGTGTTTTCCTTGATGATACGTCCGATCTCGTCCAGGCTCTCATCCCGGTAGCTGCGCTCGTTGACCATCTGGAGCAGCCGGTCCGCCGCCTGGTCGATGGCCTCGATTTGCCCCCGGGTCTGGAAGTACCGGCGGATGATGTGGGTCTTGTCCTCAATCTCCGTCATAGCCGCTTCCGCCCGGACGATGACGTCCCGGACGCCCTGGCGGGAGATGCCGTAGTTCTCCGCAATCTCAGCCAGGGAGAGGTCCTCGTTGTAGTAGAGGTCGTAGAATTCCTTCTGGCGGTCGGTGAGCAGATCGCCATAAAAATCGAAGAGCATGGCCATGCGGTATGCCTGGTTCTTCATCTCTGGTCACCCCCACAAGATGTTGTGTAAAGCTAGCGGGCTTTACAACGTTGTTGACTATATCACAACTGGGGAAACTTGTCAAGGGCAAAAATGAAGTTTTCCCTGGGAAATGGCAGCTATGTAGCTGCCATTTCCCAGGGAAGGCGGCGGCCGAAGGCAGGAGCCGCCCCGGAGCAATGCCTGGAGCGATCCCTGCAGCGGTCAAAATGGGATGATGACGTCCAATAACCTCACTGGAAGGTGTCGTCCTCCAGGGCCTCATTGGCACTGTTGACGGTCTCCACCGGGTCCTGGAAAGATTGAAACGCCCCGTAGCTGAGTACCACGAGCAGGAGATTGACCACCACAATGGCGGCCAGGATGCCCAGTACCAGCCGGAGGATGAACCGTCCCCGGCGGTTGCGGATGGCCAGCTGCTCGTTGATCCGGGCCAGCTGGTCGGCCAGATCGTTCCGGCTTTCCCCGTCCTCCGGGATATCCGCCCCAAGCAGTTGGCCCACGGTGGTGTCCAGCACTTCCGCCAGCCGGATGAGCAGCTCCGCGTCGGGCACCGACAGGCCTTTCTCCCATTTGGATACGGTCTGCCGCACCACATGGAGCCGGGCGGCCAGCTCCTCCTGGGTCATGCCCCTGGCTTTACGCAGGGCCTTTAGATTTTCAGAAAACATGATTGCAAACCTCCTTTGCGTGGGCCATGATAGCAGAAAAGGCCCGTTGCGGCAAGCAACGGCGGTTCACATAGGTAGGGCGGAGGGAAAATTTTAAGATTTTGTGTACAGGGAAAAAAGAGGGTGCCAAGCGGAGAAAATGATGGTATAATGCCTATGTTTGAAGACAGCAGAAACCAGGCGGAATGCTTCCCCTGGGGGAAGACCGCGAAATCATGAGGAGGATCTGAAGTGGAGAGATCCCATAAAATTTTGTCGGATGGGGTTGAACTGGTGGTATGCCGGTCCGACCAATTCAAGACGGGGCTGATCAGCGCCACCCTGGCCGCACCCCTGTGCCGGGAGACGGCGACGGCTTATGCTTTGACTCCGGATGTGCTGTATCGGGGAAGCCGGCAGTATCCAGACATGGAGTGTCTGTCGGCGGCTACAGACCAGCTGTATGGCGCCGCCTTGGGTCCTGCAGTGCGGCAGCGGGGGGAGAACCAGTGCATCAGCCTTTTGTGCAGTTTCATCGACGACCGGTACGCGTTGGATGGAATGGCTGTTCTGGAACCTGCTGTCCAGCTGCTGGGAGAGGTTTTGCTGAACCCAGCGGTGGAGGATGGGATATTTCGAGAGGATTATGTGCAAGGGGAAGGATCCAACCTGGCCGATGAGATTAACGCCCGGGTGAATGACAAGCGGGGCTGGTCCATCTTTCGGTTGACCCAGGAGATGTGCGCTGGAGAGGCCTATGCTCTGGACAAACTGGGAGATGCGGATGAGGCACTGCACATGAGTCCAGGCAGGTTATGGGACGCTTATCAGAAACTGATGGGCAGCTCTCGGGTGGTCTTCTACTATGGGGGCTCGGCCAGTCCGGACCGGGTGGAGGAGGCGGTGCTGCAGTCCTTTCAGCCGCTGCTTTACGACAGGCAGGTTCAACTGCCCTGCCAGGTGGTGGCCAGGCCGGATCATCCGGTGCGCCGGGTAACTGAGGAGATGGACGTGACCCAGGGCAAGTTGGCCATGGGCTTTCGGACCGGCGGAGTGACCATGGGTCATCCCCTCTATCCGGCGCTGCTGGTGTGCAACGCGCTGTATGGCGGGACAGCCCACTCCAAACTGTTCCGGAACGTCCGAGAGAAGCTCAGCCTGTGCTACTTCGCTTCCTCCATGCTGGACACCATTAAAGGACTGATGGTGGTGTCTTCCGGCGTGGAATTCGTAGATTTTGACCGGGCGGAGCAGGCCATTCTGGATCAGCTGGAGGCAGTGCGTCGCGGAGAGTTCACCAGTGAGGAACACACCGCAGCGATACGCGCGGTGATCAATGGCCTGGTCAGCCGCAAGGACAGCCAAGGCCAGATGGAGGATGACTGCGTGACCCAACTGCTCGCCTGCAGCCAGTGGACCGATCCGAAAAAGTTGGCAAAGGATGTGGAGCGGGTGACGCCCCAACAGGTTTCCCAGATGGCCCAAATAATCGAACTGGACACGGTTTACCGACTGACCGGAAGGGAGGGAGCGTAAGGTGCAGCGTTTGGAATATCCCACATTGCGAGAGACAGTATACTCCCATAAGCTGCCCAACGGCCTGCGGGTGATCGTGATCAAACGTGCGGAATATAGTAAACAGTTTGCCTTTTTTGCCACCCGGTATGGGGGGATGGACCTGCGCTTCCAAGGTGGGGATGGAGGCGGATGGGTGGACACGCCTGCGGGGATTGCCCATTTTCTGGAGCACAAGATGTTTGACACCGAGGACGGGAGCGCATTGGAGATTCTGGCGGCCAACGGTGCGGTGGACAACGCATTCACTGCCGCCCACATTACTGGCTATTTTTTCGAGGGCACCCAGGGGTTTGAGGAGAACTTGCGTACCCTGTTGGGTTTCGTTTCCGTGCCCTACTTCACTCGGGAGAGTGTGGCCAAGGAGCAGGGGATTATTGCCCAGGAAATCCGCATGTGCGAGGATGACCCGGAAAACGTGGTCTACTATCAACTGCTGGAGTCCATGTATGCCCACAACCCGATCCGCAATCCGGTGGTGGGTACTGTGGAGTCCATTGCTGGGCTAACTCCGGAAATCCTCTATGAATGCCACAGGGCATTCTACCGCCCAGGGAATATGGTGCTGTGTGTAGCTGGCGATGTGGATCCGGAGAGGGTGGCCGCCGCCGCGGAGGAGATTCTGCCCAGGGAATTCTCTTCCGCAGTTCGGGTGGATTTGGGTCAGCCGGAGCCAAAAGGAGTGGTGCGCTCCTACGTTCAGCGGAGGATGTCCGTGGCATCACCCCTATTTGAGGTGGGCTTTAAAGGAGAGCCAGCTCCGGAGGGGAGCAGGCTGCGCCAGGAGCTGGTAGCTCAGCTGACCTGTGACGTGCTGCTGGGCCCCTCGGCGCCGCTGTACCGGAAGCTATATGAGCAGGGGTTGATCAACGGCTCCTTCGACGGCTTTTACGACGCCGCGCCGGGCTGTGCGCATATCATGGCAGGAGGGGAAAGCCGGGATCCTCACCGGGTGATGGAAGAGATCGTGAAAGAGGCACAGCGCCTGGTTGAGGGGGGGGTGGACGGCCAGCTATGGGACCGCTTGAAGCGGGCAGCCTATGGAAGTATGGTTCGTCGGCTCAACTCATTGGAAAATACCTGCATCGACCTGGCCCAGTCCTATTTTGAAGGGGACGACTACCTGCGATTCCCCGAGTTGTTCCAGAGTATTGAGCGGGAGGATGTTCAGCGGCTGCTGGAACGGTGGTGTACCCAGGAGCGTGCCAGCCTGTCGGTGATTCTCCCTGTGGACGGAATGTCGGAATAAAAAGAAAGAGGACGAGAGCATGACCAATGTTGTGACCTTTCCAGGTCTTGGCCTGGAATTTGAGCTGAACCGGGTAGCCTTTACCCTGTTTGGAAAGGAAATTTACTGGTATGGTGTCATTATCGCCTGCGGTTTCCTGCTGGCGGTTCTGTTCTGCTATCGGTGGGCATATAAGTTCGGGGTGGACAGGGAAAAGCTGATGGATATGCTGTTTTTTGCGGTGCCTGCCTGCATCATCGGAGCCCGGGCCTATTATGTGATCTTCCATCCATCTACCTGCTTCAATGCGGACGGCTCCTTCAGCCTGTACAACACGATTGCCATCTGGGACGGTGGGCTGGCGATCTATGGGGCCATCATCATGGCGGTGGTCACGGTGGCTGTTTACTGCAAGGTGCGTCATCAGTCTTTCTGGGACTATGCGGACATCGGCTGCTACGGCGTGATCATTGGGCAGATGATCGGCCGGTGGGGCAACTTCATGAATGTGGAGGCCTTCGGCGGGGTGACCGATCTGCCTTGGCGTATGTGCTCAGAGTCCATCGCCAACTACCTGTGGAACCATGGCTACGCGGATGCGGAGGTCTACCAGCAGGTGCTAGACGGCACCCTGGGGGTACACCCCACCTTCTTCTATGAGTCCATGTGGAACCTGTTGGGGCTTATCCTGCTTATCCTGCTGGCCAGGAAGGGCAGGAAGTTCAGCGGACAGATCTTCCTGTGTTACGTGATCTGGTATGGCGTGGGCCGCACGGTCATCGAGGGGCTGCGCACCGACAGCCTGTACTTCTTCGGCACTGCTCTGCGCACTTCTCAACTAGTGGGCATCCTGTCTGCCGCTGCGGCGCTGGTGTTGCTCATTGTCCGGGCCAGGACCGCCGGTCCGGCCACACCTCCCCTGCCCAAGCCAGGGGGGGAAGCTGTTTCGGTTGCCGTGATCGGCAGCGAGGGGACGGAACCCTCTGAGGGCGCCCCTATCGACTCTGCCCAGCCGGAGGAGTCTGCTCACCTCGGGCAGGGGGACGGGGAAGAGAAGGATGGCCATGACCACCCGGTTTGACCTGCCGCTCACACCGGAGGAGCGGGAGGAGCTGGCCCGGCGGGTGTCCGGCCTGACCCGCCGCCCCGCCCTGGCGGCGGTGTGCCTGGGGGAACTGCCCCCCTTTGTCCGGCAGGACTGCGCCGCCTGCGGCCTCTATCTGGAGCAGTACGCCCTGCCCTTGGGGCTGGGGCAGGCCGATCTGACCGACCTGCTGGAGGGCCTGGCCATGCGGGCCGACTTGGGCGGGGTGCTCCTCTGGCCGGACCTACCTGCGGGGTGGGACAGATCGGCCATTGTGGGTTCCCTTCCCCTGGACAAGGGCCTGAACGCCCCCACCTGGCGGGAAACCCTGGAGCTTATTATTGCAAGGGCGGAACAGCGGGAATAGAAAAAGTCACAGCCGCGGGCAATTCTGCCCGCGGCTGTGCTTTCCGGTCTGATTTTTCTGTGCTTTGCGGTACGGGCGGTGCGTGCCGCCGGTCACTTCTTTGCCTGTTTCACCTTTTTGAACTCGGTCTTGGCGTACTTGCACCAGGGGGTGAGGGGGCATTCCCCGCACCTGGCGGTGCGGGCGGTGCACACCGCCCGGCCGTGGAGCACCAGCCGGTGGCAGAAGTTGTTGGACTCCTCGGGGGGCAGTACCTTCCGCAGCTGTTCCTCCACTTTGCCCGGATCCTTGGTGCCGTCGGTGAGGCCCAGCCGTCCGGAGATGCGGATGCAGTGGGTGTCTGCCACTACTACGCCGGGAGTGTTGTAAACGTCCCCTAAGATCAGGTTGGCGGTCTTACGACCAACACCGGGCAATTTCAACAGCTCCTCCATGGTGCCGGGCACCTTGCCGCCGTAGTCCCGCAGCAGCATCTGGGCGGACAGGACGATGTCCCGGCTCTTGGCCCGGAAGAAGCCGCAGGAGTGGACGTATTCCCCCACCTCCTCCGGGTCGGCCTGGGCGAAGGCCTCCAGGGTAGGGAAGCGGGCGTACAGGGCGGGGGTGACCTGGTTCACCCGTTCGTCGGTGCACTGGGCGGACAGGCGCACGGCGAAGAGCAGCTCATAGTCCTTGTCATATTCCAAAGAGCAGATGGAGTCCGGGTAGAGGACCTTGAGGGCGTCCACCACGGATCTTACGTCGGCTTTTTTCATCCATTTTCACCTCTATGGCAAGGATAACACAAAAACGGACGGAAAGAAAGTGAGTTTTTTCGGGAATGACAGTTGTTTCTGACGGAGAAACAGGCTATAATGGATTTCATCGAACCTGAATGATACTGGATCAGAAAGGCGGAGGAGTTCCTATGGTTTTAGAGTACATGGATTTCGTGGAGCGGTTCGACCCCCAAGCGGGGGAGGCCATCCGGCAGGAGTATCAGCGCCAGTGCGACAACATCGAACTGATCGCCTCGGAGAACATCGTGTCCGAGGCGGTACTGGCCGCGGCGGGCAGCGTGCTCACCAACAAGTATGCGGAAGGCTACCCCGGCAAGCGGTACTACGGCGGCTGCCAGTGCGTGGACATCGTGGAGAACCTGGCCATTGAGCGGGCCTGCCAGCTCTTCGGCGCGAAGTTTGCCAACGTGCAGCCCCACTCCGGCGCCCAGGCCAACTACGCCGTCTACATGGCCCTGTGCCAGCCGGGGGACACGGTACTGGGCATGAACCTGGACCATGGCGGCCACCTGACCCACGGCAGTCCGGTGAACTTCTCCGGAAAGTACTTCAAAATGGTGTCCTACGGGGTAGACGAGACCACCGGCCGCATCGACTACGACGCGCTGGAGCGGGTGGCCAAGCAGTGCAAGCCCCGCATGATCATCGCCGGCGCCTCCGCCTATCCCCGCGTCATCGACTTTCAGCGCTTCCGGGCCATCGCCGACGAGGTGGGGGCCTACCTGTGGGTGGACATGGCCCACATCGCCGGCCTGGTGGCCACCGGGCTTCACCCCTCTCCCATGCCCTATGCCCACGTGGTATCCACCACCACCCACAAGACCCTCAGGGGCCCCCGGGGCGGCATGCTGCTTACCAACGACGAGGAGCTGGCCAAGAAACTCAACTCGGCCATCTTCCCCGGCTCCCAGGGCGGCCCCCTCATGCACGTGATCGCCGCCAAAGCAGTGGCCCTGGGAGAGGCCCTCAAACCAGAGTTCAAGACCTACCAGGAGCAGGTGGTGAAGAATGCCGCCGCCCTGGCCCAGGGCTTGGTAAACCGGGGGATGAAGCTGGTGTCCGGCGGCACGGACAACCACCTGGCCCTGGTGGACCTGCGGGATATGGGAGACCTCACCGGCAAGGAGCTGGAGCGCCGCCTGGATGAGGTGCGCATCACCGTGAACAAGAACAAGGTGCCCGGCGACCCCCGCTCCCCCTTCCAGACCAGCGGCATCCGGGTTGGCAGTCCTGCCGTCACCAGCCGGGGCTTCACCGAGGCGGATATGGACCGGGTGGCGGAGTACATCGCCCTGGCCGCCACCGATTTTGAGGCCAGCAAGGACAGAATCCTGGCCGGAGTGCAGGCCCTTACCGCCGCCCACCCCATCTACCGCTGAATACGCTGCCAGGAGGGCGTGGATTGCCTATTTGGGATCAGCACTTCGTAAAGGTGGCAACAAGACAAAATATTTCACCCTGAATTTTATAAAGTAAAATACCGAAAGCACACCAATTTCTCCAATGAAAGTGAGAATTGGTGTGCTTTTTTCTTGCTTCTCTCTTTCTGGGGTATAATGAATGGTGAAAACTTATACTAAGTCAGGAGGGACGTTATGATGAGTAAAATCACGTTGCAGGATTTGGACCGATTCCGGAAATACTTACGCCGGCAGGAACGCAGTACCGGCACGGTGGAGAACTACCTGCGCTACGCCCGGGGCTTCGTCAGCCGGCTGGAGGGCAGGAGGGTGACCAAGGAACTGACGGCAGCCTGGAAGGAGGAGATGGTTGCCCGGGGCTACGCCCCGGCCACCGTCAACGCCATGCTGGCGGCGGTCAACAGCCTGCTGGTCTTCCTGGGCCAAAAGGAGTGTCAGGTGAAGTTTTTGAAGGTCCAGCGCAGGCTGTTCCGGGATCCGACCAGGGAGCTGACGGGGGAGGAGTACCGCAGGCTGCTGGACACCGCCCGGGCCCGGGGGAGGGAGCGGCTGGCCCTGCTCATGGAGGCCATCTGCGCCACCGGCATCCGGGTGAGCGAGGTAAAGTACCTCACCGTGGAGGCGGCCAAGGCCGGGCGGACGGATGTGGCCCTCAAGGGCAAGGTGCGCACCATCCTCATCCCAAACAAACTGTGCCGCAAACTGCTGAAGTACGCGAAGAAAAACAAGACCGCCTCCGGCGAGATCTTTCTCACCAGAAGCGGGAAAAGTCTGTCACGGCGGCAGATATGGTGTGAACTGAAATCCCTTTGCAGTCAGGCCGGGGTGGAGCCCTCCAAGGTCTTTCCCCACAATCTGCGGCACCTGTTCGCCGCCACATTCTACCGGGTGCATCGGGACATCGCCCGGCTGGCCGATGTGCTGGGTCATTCCAGCGTTGAGACCACCCGGGTCTACTTGGCCACCTCTGGGATGGAGCACAGTCGCCAGTTGGACCAGTTGGGACTGGTGACATAGGACAAAATTCATATTTTGCCGCATCTATAAAGTTGATAATATACATCCAATTTCAGAAAAAATCACCGATTTATTTTACAATAGCACTTGCCTTAAAAAAAGTCAATGGCAGATCAAAACTTTTGACGGATTCGGGCGCAAAAAGTCAGGCCGCAGACATGGATGAATTGGTTGCGGCTTGCTTTTTGCGCTCTTTTTCCGTCTTGTGAATCATTCCTATTCCATTCCAAATTGGAAAGGACCCCATCCAACGGCGGGCTTAGCGGCAAAATATGAATTTTGTCGCTAAGGGAGGTGACAGATATGAGCGGGAAGAGGGAATCGGCTTGCCACGGGCCGCGGGCAAGTCCCGTCCCGCCGGGCCGAAAGCACAGGAGGGAAGCGGAAAGGGGGGAAAGTTATTGCGAAAGCGTGAGTTTATCGACCAGGTCGCTGCCAAAACGGGGTTGACCAAACGGGACAGTGAGCGGGCCATGGACGCGGTCTTTCAGATCATGGGGGAGCTTCTGGCCCGGAGGGACCGAATGCAGGTCAACCAGTTTGGCGTGTTCGAGACCAGAACGCGGGCGCCCCGGATGGCCCGAAACCCCCGCACGGGGGAGGCGATCTGCCTGCCGGCGGCCATTGCCCCGGTATTCCGGCCATCCCATGCCTTGCTGGAGCGGCTGAACCGCTCAAGAACAGAGACAGAATAGAAGGAAGGAGAAAAACGCAATGAAGAAACGATGGTTGGCCCTGCTGTTGGCCATGGTGATGATTGTGAGCCTGCTGCCCTCCGCCCTTGCGGCGGATGGGGACACTACTACGCCCCCGGGAAATGAGACTGTCGCGGGGAATACGCCTACTCCCCTGCCTGCTTGGGAGGGCGTCACCGAGGATGGCCATGTTCTCAGCGGCTGGATGGCTCCCGATGGAATGGTCTATAATGCTGGTGAGACCGTTGAGTTTGGTGAGAACACGGATTTGACTGCCCTGTACGGCCACGCCGAGATTGAAAAAGACCTGGGCGAGGCGGACACCACCGCCAAGGGCAATACCATGCGCAATGACTACCAGCTGACTGCGGAAGGGACGAGTGTAGACCCCGCTACAGTTGGAGCGGCACTGGACTTTTCCGCCATTACGGTGAACGGCGCCGCAGTGGGTAGCAACGTAACCAAGATCGAGTTCAAGAACGTGACTGAACTGCCGGACTATGACATTATGCCCTCCAATGACGATGAGTGGCGTGCCGTTCTGACCAATCCCACAGGAGATTACGCCGACGTCCTCTACGCTCGGGAGGTGGGCGAAGGGGAGGCCAATCAGGTTCTGGCCTGTCTGCGGGGCGATGCCAGCAGTGGTTACACCATCACTGTCTACGGCATAGGCGGCGTATCTGCCCCGGCGGACAGCATGGGACTGTTTTATGACCACGGCAATCGCTGGAGCCGCCTGACAGAAATAGATCTGAGCAATTTTGACACCAGCAACACCTGGAATATGCAGAACTTTTTTATGGGCTGCGAGTCCTTGGCAACGCTCGATCTTACCAAGATGGATACCAGCAGTGCCGAGAACATGATGAACTTGCTGTACGGATGCTCGGCACTGACCTCTGTGGATTTCTCCTCCTTTGATACCAGCAAGGTGTTGAATATGCATGGCATGTTACGTGGCTGCTCTTCTTTGACCACGATTGATGCCACTCCTCTGGAAACTGACAATGTGCAATATATGGGGAGCATGTTCTACGACTGTTCTTCTTTGACTTCAGTCGACACTACTGGTTGGAACACCGGTAGTGCGACCAGCATGTCCAGTATGTTCCGAAATACCTATGCAATGACCGAAGTTAAAGGGATTGAAACATGGGATGTATCAAAGGTTACAACCTTTAATGCCATGTTCTATATGGAGAAGAACACAAGTGTGTTTACAGGGCCTTTAGACCTTTCAAGTTGGAATCCGGCCAGCGCAGTGAATATGGCCCACATGTTCCGCAACCTTGACAAATTGACCGAGATCAACGTAAGTGGCTGGGAAATGCCCGAACTCAACACCATAGATTGTTTTCTATCTGGTTGCGTAGCACTCACAACTCTTCAAATGGAGGGGTGGGATGTGCCAGAACTTGAGAGTATTTCTATGATGGTCGCTAATTGTATTAATCTTCTTGAGGTAGACTTGTCCACCTGGACTAACGTAAACAGCATGAAAAATCTATATGCGGCCTTTTCGAACTGTAAAGCCGTGACCTCCATCAAAATCCCGGGCTGGACGGTGGTGGCGGAGGCCGATGAGATGGCGTCAGACTACGACGGCTATTCTGTCGATCTATATTGTACCTTTAGCCAATGCACCAGCTTGACCGATGTTGACATGTCCGGCTGGACGGTGGGAGGTCCCGGCGTTGGCACAAACAATGATAGATATTGGGATGCGACGGGTATTTTCCAAAACACAGGAAAGCTGGAAACGCTGGATGTGAGCGGCTGGACCATTGCGGAAGGGACCCCCAGCGATTTCTTCCAGCCAGTTGTGGAGACTGGCCTTTATGAGCCCCAGGGGGCGATTTGGCGCTACGGTGGAGGTGCAACCGACGGAATGCGTTATCCTAATTGGTCTGCGGTTAACGTCATTGCAGACAACTGGGATCTGAACAACGTTGAATTGAATTTGAGCTACCTGTTCAGCGGCAGAGCGATAGAATCTTTGTCTGGCTGGACTAACATCGCTGGCGTCGCCGATATGTCGTATATGTTCAATGGCTGTACCAGGCTGACCAGTGTGGATTTGGCTGGCGAAGCTGCCAAGCTGACCAATGTGTCCTACATGTTCCGCAACTGCACCGCTCTGACCACCGCCAACTTGACCTGGACGGGCATTGAGGCGGATATTAGCAGCTTCACCACCACGGATATGTTTAACGGCTGCACTGCTCTGACAGCAGATGCCCTCACCGTGAGCGATGATGAATATGGAACAGCAATCAAAGGGGCCCTGACCTCTGCCGGCACCACCGCCCGGATGCAGACTGCCGTCCTGTCCGCCCCGGCGGCCAATGTCGGGTCTCAGACCCAGGCCAGCGTAGTCCCTGCCGCTGTGGAGGAGACCCGGCAGTCCATGCCGTTGGCCGCCCCCCTGGCGGAGGACGGCGGTGCTTCCGCCAATGAGCCGGTGCGGGAGGATGCGTATGCAGTCAGCCCTGGCCAAACCGTCACCTACAAGCTCACTGTGAAATATGTGGGTGATGAGGGCGCCAAGAGCGGCGTGATAACCGTCACCGATGAACTGCCCAACGGCGTCACCCCGGTGGATGGCACTGTCAAGATCAGCGCCATCCGGTACAGTGATGGAAGCACCAGCGGCTACAAGGGCGGCGAAGTCACCTCGACCAGCTTCAGCGGAACCACCTTTAACGCCGAGGTCACGGGCCTGTACGCCGGTACTGAGGTGGACATCAGCTTTGAATGCACCCTGTCCGCCGTCACTCCCGTTACCGAGGCGGATGGCAGGTACCAGTACTGGGACAATACCGCTTCTGTGACCCAGTCGGAGGGGCCGCTGACCAATCAGTCCAACACCCTGCGCCTGTGGTACAAGGACGAGTCCCCCGTGACCCCGCCTGTGACCTACTACTACATCGATGCCGGGGCAGGGGAGAACGGCTCCATCAGCCCCAGCGGGCAGGTGGCCGTGCCAGCGGGCGGCAGCCGGACCTTCACCATCACCGCCGACGAGGGCTATGTGGTTGCCGACGTGCTGGTGGACGGGGTGAGCGTGGGCCCGGTGGGCAGCTACACCTTCTCCAATGTGCGAGCCAACCACACCATCTCCGTCATCTTCCGGGATGCGGATGGGGTGGCCGATCCCGATGACACCGGAGTGTCCGACTGGCTGGATACGAATAATCACAACGCCTATCTCCAGGGATACGGCAATGACTTGTTTGCCCCTGATGCCGGAATGACCCGTGCGGAAGTGGCCCAGATGTTCTACAATCTGCTGCGAAACCAGAATGTGACGGTTACGGTTTCCTTTGAGGATGTACCCGATGGCAAGTGGTATACAGACGCGGTGAACACACTGGCCTCTCTGGGAATAATCCAGGGAGCCGGGGACGGGAAGTTCTATCCCAATAGCCCCATTACTCGTGCGGAGTTCGTGGCCATTGCTATGCGCTTTACAAAGGGAGACGTGGCCGGGGATGTGAATTTCACAGATGTAAGCCCCAGCAGTTGGTATTACAAGTCCGTGGTAGGCGCGGTGAACTATGGCTGGATCGTGGGATATGGCAACGGCTTATTTGCTCCAAGAGCCAGCATCAGCCGTGCTGAGGTGACCACGATTGTGAACCGGATGCTGGGCCGCAGTGCAGATCGGGTATATGTAGACGGTCATTTGGACGAATTAAAACAGTTCAGCGATGTGACCAGGGGCTGGGCTTTCTATCAAATCATTGAGGCCACCAACAGCCATACCCATACCATTACGAATGGCCAGGAAACCTGGACAGGGTTAAGCTGAGCTGGAGCAGATGCTCCTGGTATGAGGGTGCCCATTTGATGGAAATTTTCCAGGATCAACTTCAGAGCGCTTGGTTCACCAGGGCAATGCTTAGCTGGTCAAAGCGGTGCGGCAACCATACAGGGTTGTCCGCACCGCTTTTTGTTTGAACACCTGATGAGGGGAGAAATAACATAGCCAGAGCCTTGCCCTCCATGAAGGCAATGGGGGGATCTGGTGGCGGCTGCTCAATGGACTCAAACTACTTTCCGCCCGTTGAGCACCACGCCCAGGATGTGGGTGTCGCTCACCATGGGGTCACCGTCGCACAGGACCACGTCCGCGTCCTTGCCCGCCTCCAGGGAACCCACCCGGTGGGCGATGCCCAGGTGCTTGGCGGGGTTGATGGTGATGGCCTGGAGGGCCTGGAAGGGGTCCATCCCCGCCTTCACCGCCAGCCCGGCGCACAGGGGCAGGTACTGCTGAGGGATGACAGGGGCGTCGGTGATGATGCTCACCTGGCAGCCCGCACGGGCAAGCACCCCGGGAGTTTCAAAGGTCTTGTTGGCCAGCTCGATCTTGCTGGCGTTGGTGAGGGTGGGGCCCACCGCTACCGGGAAGCCGGAGCGGGCTACGATATCAGGGATGAGGTGGCCCTCGGTGCAGTGCTCCAGAGTCATCTTCACACCAAACTCTTTGGCGATGCGAATGGCGGTGCAGATGTCATCCGCCCGGTGGGCGTGAGCCTTCAGAGGCAGCTCGCCTTTGAGTACCGGGATTAAAGCCTCCAGCTTCATGTCAAAGGCGGGCTTTTTCATGGGATCGTCCCCGGCGGCCTCCTTTCGGGCCAGGTAGTCCCGGGCCCTGAAGAGCATCTCCCGCAGCTTGGCGGCGGTGGTCATCCGGGCGGAGTCCCCCTTGTCCCGGTAGACCCTCTTGGGGTTCTCTCCAAAGGCGCACTTCATGGCCACCTCAGCCTTGACTACCATGTCATCCACGCAGTTGCCCCAGGTTTTGACGGCCAGGAAGGTACCTCCCAGTACGTTGGCACTGCCAGGACCAACCCCCACAGTAGTGACACCGCCCTGCAGGGCCATAGCCACGCCCTGGTCTTGGGGGTTGAAGCTGTCGATGCCCCGCAGATGGGCGGCCACAATATCGCCCATCTCATTGTAGTCCCAGCCCTCCACCCCCATGCCGTAGTTGTCCAGGCCTAAGTGGCTGTGGGCGTCGATGAAGCCGGGGTAAACCCGCAGTCCGGCGGCGTCGATGACCTGCTCACCGTCGGCAGGGGAGACGCGGGGGCCGACAGAGCACAGTCTGCCGTCTTGAATGGAAAGGTCACCCTCGTAGGGAACGGGGGTAACTCCATCGTAGATCAGCGCGTTTTGAATGAGCATGCTTGGTTCCTCCTCGTATAATGTTCAGATGATTTGGCTGTGTCAGCCGTAAAGGGACAGAATGATACAAATTTCGACCGGGAGGGTGGAAAGGGCGGTAGATTCAGGGAGGTGTATCGACCATCAAGCGGTCAAATCCGAACAATGTAGCCGTCCTTCCGCTTAGCCGCCGGTTTGGAAGGGGCGGCGGGGTAGCCCAGGGCGATGGCTCCCACACCCCGCAGGGTGTCCGGCAGGTTCCACTCCCGCAGGAGTGCCTTGCCCTCGTCGCTGTCAAAGATCTCCCGTTCCCGATTGACCCAGACTGAGCCCAGGTCCAGGGCGTGGGCAGCCAGCATCAGGTTTTCCAGCACGCAGCTGCCGTCCTCAATGAAGGTCTTGGCATCTCCATCGGCCAGAACGACCACGATGACGGGGGCGCCGTAGTAGGGGTCGGAGTCGGCGCCCATCACTGCGGCGTTGAGCCGGGATAGCCGCGCCCGATACTCGGGACTGGTGACGGCCACGATGACCGGGGACTGCCGGCCCATGGCAGTGGGGGCGTAGGTGCCCGCCTCCAGCACCTCGTCCAGCAGCTCCTCGGGTACCGGCTCGGGCCGGTAGGCGCGCACGCTGCGCCGGGTCTTGATGAGAGTGAGCAGGTCCTGATTCATGGGGATACCTCCCTTTCGCTTTTTCTGCTTAAAGTATAGGGTCCACGGTCGCTGATGTCAAGGCCGGGGGGTCGTGGAAGGAGCACACCCGCTTGCGCAAGGGCGAGGGGTGTGCTACAATGGATCGGGACAAGGCGTCCCGCCTGGGGGACCGGGCCGGGAAGCGCCGCTGGAAGGAGGAGGCACGGCCCATGATGTATCAGCCCTTGGCGGACCGGATCCGGCCCCAGACCCTGGACGAGGTGGTGGGGCAGAGGCATATTCTGGGGGAGAACGGCCTGCTGCGCCGAGTCATTGAGAGCGGTAAAATCCCAAACATGGTATTCTACGGCCCTTCGGGCACGGGTAAGACCACGGTGGCCAACATCATTGCCAACCGGTCGGGCCGGGCCCTGCGGCGGCTTAACGCCACCACTGCCTCCCTGTCCGATGTGCGGGACATCATGGACGAGGTGGGCACCCTGCTGGCCCCCAACGGGGTACTGCTTTATTTAGATGAGATCCAGTACTTCAATAAGAAGCAGCAGCAGTCCCTGTTGGAGTTCATCGAAAACGGCAAGATCACCCTCGTAGCCTCCACGACGGAGAACCCCTATTTCACAATTTTCAACGCCATCCTGTCCCGTTCCACCGTGTTTGAGTTCAAGGCCCTCACAGCGGAAGATATCCTGCCGGCGGTGGACCGGGGCCTGCGCCTCATGGGGGAAGAGTTGGGGGTGCAGGTGGCGTGTGAGGAGGGTGTTCGGGAGAAGCTGGCCGCCGCCAGCGGTGGGGATGTGCGCAAGGCGCTGAACGCAGTGGAGCTGCTAATGAACGCCGGGCGGATCAGCCAAGGAACGGTCCACATCACCCTGGAGGACGCAACTGTGGTGGCCCAGCGATCAGCCATGCGGTACGACCGGGAGGGGGATGAGCACTTTGACACCGCCTCCGCCCTGATGAAGTCCCTGCGAGGCTCCGACCCGGATGCCGCCCTGCACTATCTGGCCAGGCTGCTGGAGGCGGGGGACCTGATCACCGCCATCCGGCGGCTGCTGTGCTCGGCCAGCGAGGACATCGGGCTGGCCTACCCCCAGGCGGCGGCCATCGTCAAGGCCTGCTGTGACAGCGCGTTGCAGCTGGGCCTGCCAGAGGCCAAGCTGCCCCTGGCTCAGGCGGTCATCCTGCTGGCTACCGCCCCCAAGTCCAACAGCGTGTGCGCCGCCATTGACGCAGCCATGGCCGACGTGCGGGCGGGGAATACGGGGGACTATCCCCGGCACCTGCAGAACGTCCACGCCGACGGTACAGGCTTTGAGCGGGAGCAGGGCTACCTATACCCCCACAACTACCCCAACCACTGGGTGCGGCAGCAATACCTGCCCGACGCCATCAAGGACCGGGTGTACTATCAGTATGGCCCCAACAAGAACGAGCAGGCCGCCAAGGCCTACTGGGATAAGATCAAAGGAAACTGAAAGGCGGTGGCGGTATGCCCATGGATATCCATGTGGGAGATGTGTTGGAACTGAAGAAGCAGCACCCCTGCGGCAGCAAGGAGTGGAAGGTGCTCCGGGTTGGGATGGATTTTAAGCTGAAGTGCGTCGGCTGCGGCCACGAGCTGATGATCCCCCGGAGCAAGGCGGAGAAGGCCGTAAAGAAAGTGAAGCGGGACGGGGGAGAGACGGTATGAAGGAGTTCTGGAGCGGCCGCATCCGGGATGCGGTGCCCTATGTCCCCGGGGAGCAGCCCCGGGAGGGAAAGTTCATCAAGCTCAACACCAACGAGTGTCCCTATCCGCCCTCTCCCAGGGTGGTGGAGGCCATCCGCCAGGCTGCGGGGGACGAGCTGCGGCTCTACCCGGACCCGGAGTGCCTGGCCCTGCGCCGGGCCATCGCCAAGCGGGAGGGGTTAAAGCCGGAGCAGGTGTTCTGCTCCAACGGGTCGGATGAGGTGCTGGCCTTTGCCTTCCAGGCATTTTTTGACCCGGAGCGGGAGATCGTGTTCCCCCGGATCACATACAGCTTTTATCCGGTTTATACCGATTACTTCGGCCTGCGCTGCCGCCGGGTGCCCATGAACCCGGACTTTTCCGACCCGGTGGATGAACTGTGCGGGAGTAACGGCGGCGTGGTGCTGTGCAACCCCAACGCCCCCACGGGCATCGCCGTGGGGCTGGACGTGGTGGAGAAGCTGCTCCGGGCCAACCCGGACGTAGCGGTCATCGTGGACGAGGCCTACGTGGACTTTGGCGCCCGCAGCGCCGTACCCCTGATCGACAAGTATCCCAATCTGCTGGTGGTGCAGACCGCGTCCAAGTCCCGGGCCCTGGCGGGGCTCCGGGTGGGCTGGGCCATGGGTCAGGAAAACCTCATCAGCGGCCTGCGGTGCGTGCGGGACTCCATCAACTCCTACACCGTGGACCGGGTCGCCCAGGCGGGGGCCCGGGCAGCCATTGAGGACGAGGATTATTTTCAGTCCATCCGCCGTCGGGTGATGGATACTCGGGAGCGAACGGCGAAAGTATTAAAGCAAATGGGCTTTATAGTCCTTCCCTCCCAGGCCAATTTCCTGTTTCTCTCCCACCCAAACCATGGGGGAAAGGAGCTGCTGGATGCCCTGCGGGAGCGGGGGATCCTGGTGCGGTGGTGGAGCGACCCACCGATCGAAAACTGGCTGCGGGTGACCATCGGCACCGACGAGGAGATGGAGGAGTTTGCGCGTGGAATGCGAGAGATTGTCTCGTGAGCCGGTGCTGGAGATAACATTCTGGAGATGGAGGATATGGGTATGAAGAAAGACGTGGGACTGGTGGGTATGATCCTGGCGCTGCTGGCCGCCGTGATCTGGACGGCCAACTGTATCGTCCTGCTGTTGTACGCGGGTGAGGCTACGCCGGTGAGGGTCATTCTCATTGTGGATGTGGTATGCGCGATTATCTGGTGGATCGTGTTCATGGTGGCGGTGCTGGTGCGCCGGAAGAATCGGAATCAGGCGGAGCATGAACCTCAGAAAAGGAAATAGAATCGGGAAAAACCTGGAACAGAGGGAAAGACCTTTGGCTGGCGGCCAAAGGTCTTTTTTCCTTCCTGGACTCGCTTTGACCTTTTTTGAAGACGCGAAGGGGTATAATCATCCGTGACAGCCCAGTCCAGGTTGTCATCCACGTTTAGGAGGGAGGGAGCCCAGGTGGCGGGAGAGTCGGTGACAGTGATTTACATAGACCTGCTGTTCCTGCTCAACTTTGTTGCCAATTACTTGCTCCTACTGGGTTCTGGGCGGATGGCTGGAGCTGTGCTTTACCGCCTGCGTATTGCGGTGGGCGCGGCGCTGGGGGCCGTGTATGCGGCGGCTGTGTTTCTGCCTGGTTGCGGGTGGCTGGCGGCGTGGCCATGCAAGCTGGGGTCGGGAGTGCTGATGGTTTTGACTGCGTTTGGCGCGGGTAAGAGGCTGCTCCGGTCCAGCGTGCTTTTTTTTGTTGCCTCCGCAGCCCTGGCGGGAGGAATTCTGGCAGTAGAGCTCTTAGGCGGCACCAGCCTGACGGTGGCCAACGGGGTATTCTACAGCTATATGGATCTGCGGCTTTTGCTGCTGCTGTTCATCCTGTGTTATTTTATTCTCTCCCTGTTCTTCCAGGGGATGGGCAGGCATGGAAGACGTGAACTGACCGACATCCAGATTATATTCGAAGGCGAACAGATTAGTTTGACAGCTCTGATTGATTCTGGACACACACTAACTGACCCGGCAACGAACCGCCCGGTGACCGTTGTGGACTGTGGCTGTTTTTCTAAGCTGCTCCCCTCTGAGGTCCGGGCAGACGAGCCCGTGGAATCGCTGAGGCGCTGCCAGAATTTCGGCATCAAGGGAGCGCGGCTGATTCCTTACCGGGCGGTGGGAGTGGAGTGCGGCATGTTGCTGGCGCTGAAAGTAGATCAGATCCGTGTGGGGGGAAGGGCGCAGAGAAGTGTGCTGGTGGCCCTATCTCCCACGCCGGTGGGAGATGGGGAAGGCTACCAGGCGCTGGTTGCCCCTGCGCTTGGTGGGGAGGGATCGGAGCGCTCCAGTGCGTGAGAGATTGCCGAATATGTCTGGATTTTAAGAATTGGGATTACAGCATGGACAGTTGGCGGAATGGAGGAACGATATGGTCATCACAGGGAAACTGTACCTAGGAGTGCGCAGGTTACTTTCCGCGCTGGGCATTGCTCTTCCCGGAACGATTTACTATATCGGCGGTAGCGACACCCTGCCCCCGCCGCTCACCCGCCAAGAGGAGGCAGAGTTGCTCCAAAAGCTGGAGCAGGGGGAGCGGGACGGACCGGCCCGGGCCAAGCT
>ERZ827492.973-NODE-973-length-24707-cov-10.578371_pt1 | contig 24707 bp, 19 predicted proteins | sample MGYA00519704_ERZ827492 | MGnify/ENA primary metagenome ERZ827492 (study PRJEB31778, sample SAMEA3449325) | human gut metagenome | biome: human gut; feature: human-associated habitat; material: faeces | place: United Kingdom | collected 2010/2012 ...
TCTCCTCCCTCGCTTTCGCCGCCCTCCTCTTGCGGTTCAACTATTGATTCGCATCCTGGGGTGAAAGGCATTTGCCGCATGCAAATACAGAAAACTTCCCCGCAAAAAGGTGCAGTCTGACAAATTCAGACTGCACCTTTTTGCGGGGAACTTTTATTCCCACGTTTCCCACACGTCGGGGCGGTAGCCGGTGGTGGCTTGTTTGCCGTTGCGGACGATGGGGGTCTTCATGAGCTCGGGGTGGTCGAAGAGCTTGTCTTCCTTGGCGCGCTTGTCGTCCATGTAGCGCATGAGGTCGATCTCGGGGCTCTTGGCGTCCCAGTCGATCAGCGCGTCGACGCCGCCGACGGCGCGCAGGACGCTGTCAAACTCGCCGCCGGACAGGCCGAAGCGCAGCAGGTCGACCGACTGGAATTTGATCCGCCGCTCCTTGAACCACCGCTCGGCCTTTTTCGTGTCGAAGCATTTTTTCTTTCCGAAAAGCTGAATATTCATCGTATTTCCTCTGCGTTTTGGGTCTCAGCCGCCGCTCAGACCCATGCGTCGTCGCTTTGCCAGCGGGCCGTGACCGTCAGATCCTGCGTCGCGCGCAGGTCGGTCAAGAGCGTCCCGTCTTCGGTGTACCAGCCGAGGAAGATCTCCCCGTCGTCGGAGGTCGCCTCAAAGGCCGGGTCATAGGCGCTGCCCGCCTCATAGAAGGCGATGTCGCGCGCGCGGTCGCCCTTCTCCGTCTGCTCGAAGCGGACCGAGTAGAAGCCGGTCGCCCCGCCCGAGTAATCGCCGTAGAGGAAAACGTTGATCTCCGAGATGCGGCGGGCGACGAGACCGTCATGGATGCTGGTCACGCCGTTCGACTTGACGTGGCACCAGATGCCGATGGCGGAGGCCAGCTCGTTATTGCTGTATGTACCATTCTTCAGGAGCGTGGCGAGCGCGCTTTCCTTCATCCAGCCGGAGCCGATGTTGTAGGTCAGGCTGATCAGGGCGTCATACTGGTTATCACGGAGCGTGATATAGTTTTCCTGCAGGAACTTGTCCAGCTTTTCCTCAAAGCCCTGCAGCATCTCGCGCAGCAGGATGTCCGCCTGCGCCTCGGTGATGCCGTTGGGGTATTCGTCCTTCGTGCAGGCGCTGCCGTAGCCGATGGAATACTGGGAATAATCCCAATAGGCCGTGGCGCGGAAGCCTTCCTTGGATTTGAGCAGCGCGATCATCTGCTCGGTCGTGCGCAGCTCGATCTGCGAGGGATCGATGTCAAGATCCGTATCATTGTCCGCAGGCAAAGACGGCTCGCGGCTCTGGTAGATGCGGTTCACGATCGCGGCGATCTCCGCGCGGGAGATGGACGCGCCCGGGCGATAGGTCCCGTCCGGGTAGCCGCCGACGATCCCGGCGGCGCAGAGCGCCTCGACGTAGGGGCTGTCGGTGTCGGTAAAGGTGCCGTAGGTCCCGGGGGCGGAAAGGCCCAGCGCGTTGGCCGCGAGCTTGGCGACCAGCCCGCGCGTCATATTGACGTCCAGGTCGGAAATGTCCTCATAGCGGGTCAAAAAGCCCTGCTCGATGGCAAAATTCAGATAGCCGCGCGCCCAGTGGGACGCGGCGGGCTCCGGCTCGGGATAGCCCGCGGCCAGCAGGATCATCTTGAGCGCCTCGCCGGTCGTGACCTTTTTGGTGGGGCGGTAGGTCCCGTCGGGGTAGCCGCCGATCACGCCGGATTCGGCGAGCGTCATCACGTCGGTATAGAACCAGCTGTCTTCCGGCACGTCGGAGAAAGAGACGTCGTACGCGCAGGCGACGCTGGTCATGCCCAGCACGAGAAGCAGCGCCAGGCAGCTCAAAAGCATGGTGCGAAGTTTGGCTTTCACACACTCACGCTCCTTTCTTCGGATCAAATCAGATGTAGTATATCAGATTTGGTTACAAATTGCAACCTTTTGTGCGCCGCGGCACGCTCAGCGCTCCAGCCAGTCGAGAATGTCCTGATAGACCTCGGCCTTGTTGCGCTCGTTGAGCATCTCGTGGCGGCCCTCGGGATAGAGCTTGATGGTGATATCCTTCATGCCGCTGCGCTTGAACGCGTCGATGCAGCGCAGCACACCCTTCGCCATACCGCCGACCGGGTCCTTGCTGCCGGAGACGAAGAGCAGCGGCAGCTGCTTATTCATCTTGTCGAGGTTCTCCGGCTGCTCGTTCATCTCCACGCCCGTCAGAAGATCGCGCGCGAGGCCGACCGTCGCGTCAAAGCCGCAGAGCGGATCGGCGTCATAGGCCGCGACAACGGCCTCATCCGAGCAGATCCAGGCGTTGGGCGACGTGACTGCGCCGAAGGGCTTGTTGTAGCTGCCGAACATCAGCTTCGTGACGAGCTTGCTCGTGCTCGTCTCACCGACGCGGGCCTGCTCGAGCCTGCAGACGAGCTTGCCGAGGCGGACCTTGGTCGGGTCTTCCCAGCCGGTGCCGGAGATGACGGCCTTGTCCACTGCGTCCGGGTAGGTGTAGAGATAGGTGCGCAGCAGGAACGAGCCCATGCTGTGGCCGAGGATGAAGTACGGCAGGACCGGGTACTGCGCGGCGATCTCGTCGTGCAGGCGCTTTTCATCCTCTACGGCCGAGAGCCAGCCGCCGGAGAAATAGCCCTTCACGCCGTTTTCCACCGAACCGCCGTGGCCCATGTGGTCATCCGCGGCGACGACATAGCCGTGCGCGTTCAGAAAACGCGCGAATTCGTCATACCGTCCGATATGCTCGGCAATGCCGTGAATGAGCTGGACGACGGCCTTCGGCTCGCCCTCCGGCGTCCAGATCGCGCAGTGCAGGCGGCCGCCGCCGCAGGAATCGAGATAAAATTCTTTCATAAAGAACGCTCCTTTCGAATTGGTCGCATTTTATAATTTTATATTTGATGTATGCCCCATAAGGGGCACGCTCATTCGATCGGTTCGATCGTGCCGTCCGCGCGCAGCAGATACGCCGGGCAGCGCTCCGAAGCACAGGAGAAGCTGCGCCCGTCCGCGCCGAGCATCCGGATGATGACCGGGTCGCCCACGCGCAGCTGCGGCAGGACCTGTCTGGCGAAGGGCGCGCCCTGCTCCAGCGCGGTCAGCTGCTGCAGAAGGGGCGGGCGTCCGGCGGTGCGGAGCGCGGCGGCCGCGTGATACGCGCCGCGCTTTTCCAGCCGCAGGCACTGCGCCGCGCTGACGTCCAGCACTGCGGTCAGCCCCGGCTTGACCGCCACCACGCGGCAGACCAGCACGCCGCCGCCCGCGGCGAGGAACCGCCCCGGACTCATGGACAGCTGCACCCCCTGCAGGGCCTCCGGCAGTGCGCACGTCTGCGCCCGAAGGGCCTCGGCGCAGGCGGAAAGATCCGGCCCCGGGCAGTCCGGCCGGCAGCTGACGCCGAAGCCGCCGCCAAGGTCGAAGATCCGGACCGTGAGGCCCGATTTCTCCCGCAGCCGCGCAGCGGCGGCCGCCAGCTGCGCGAAGACGGCGGGGTAAAAGCCCTCGTCCATGCACAGATCGCCGAGCGACATACCAAGGCCAAGCGTCCGCGTGCCGCCCGCGTGCAGACAGGCCGCCAGACGGCACAGCTCCGCCTCCTCCATCCCCGCGCTGCTCACCGGCGCGCCCATGACCGGGCGGCCGCTTATACGCAGCGGCCCCTGCTGCCGCAGAAGCAGCACAGCCGCTTCCGGCGCGAAGGCCGGGAGGACCTGCGGTCCGTCCAGCACGAAGACGGCTCCGAGCTCCCGCGCCAGCTGCTCCGCCGCAGCATCCGGGCGCATAGGCGCGTAGGCGACCGCGGGCCCTGCGAAGCCGCAGGCGGCGGCGAGTCCCAGCTCGCGCCCATCGCGGCAGAGCGCGCCGCAGCCCGCGCCGCGCAGGATGCGCAGCACGGCCGGATCCGGGTTCATCCTGACCGGAAAGCGCGGCAAAAACCCCGGCTCCCACGAAAAAGCCGCAAAAAGAGCCTGCACAGCTCGTACAAGGCTCTTTTCGTCATACACAAACAGCGGCGTCGGCGCCGTCTTCAGCAGCGCTTCGAGCTTTCTGGCTGATATCCACAATGGCGTGTGCGTTTCCGGCACGGCTTGGTCACTTCTCCCGGCAGTTATTTTCATAGAGAAGGGCGAGGCCCTTCAGCAGCAGATCGCGGTCATATTTGATCGCATGGCGGCACATCGGCAGGACGAACCGCGCGATGCCGCCCGTAGCGACGACGGTCGCGCCGCCGCCAAGCTCGGCGTCGATGCGGTCGATCATGCCGTCGACCATGCAGGCCGAGCCCAGCATCACGCCGCTGCGCATGGCGTCGATTGTGTTCTTGCCGATGGCCTTTTTCGGGCTTTCGAGGCTGATGGCGGGCAGCTGCGCCGTGCGGGCGGAGAGGGCCTCCGCCGAGATCTTCGGGCCGGGGCTGATGCAGCCGCCGACGTAGGTGCCGGTCTTGTCGATGGCGGTGATGGTCGTAGCCGTGCCCATGTCGATGATGATGAGCGGCGGCTCGAAGCGGCTGAGCGCCGCGACGGCGGCGACGATCAGGTCGCTGCCGATCTGCGCCGGGTTCTCCATCTGGATGTTGAGGCCGGTCCTGATGCCGGGGCCGACGATCATCGGCGTCTTGCCCGTCAGCTTGCGCACGGCCGTCCGGCACGAGTTCAGGACCGGCGGCACGACCGACGAGATGATGACACCCTCGATGGCCTGCAGGTCGACCTCGTACAGGTTCAGCAGGTTTTTCAGCTCCACGCAGTACTGGTCGGACGTTTTGAGCAGGTCCGTCGCCATGCGGGCCTCCACGAGGATCCTGTCGTGCTCCATACAGCCGAGCACGATGTTGGTATTGCCGATATCGATCGCTAAAATCATAGTCTCACTCCGTATCCGTTTCCAGGCGGCATTCGAACGTACCGCCGCTGATCGTGACGACGCCGCAGCCGCTGCGGCCGAACCGCCCGGCCGCGCCGGGGTTCAGGAGCGTCACGCCGCCGATGGTCTCAAGGCACTGCACATGCGTGTGGCCGAACAGGGCCAGCTGCGCGCCGCGTTCGCGGGCGGCATCCGCCAGCGCCGTGAGCTCCCGCTTGACGCCAAAGAGATGGCCGTGCGTCGCAAAGATCCGCACGCCGTCAAATTCCAGCGTCAGCATCTGCGGGACGGTGGGGGCATAGTCGCAGTTGCCGGGGACGTAATAAAAGTCCGGGTCCTGATACGCGAAGGAGAGGTCCTCCGCATCGCCCAGGTGGTCGCCCAGGTGGATGACCGCGTCCGGGGCTTCCTTTTCTATGGCTTCGCACGCGAAGCCGAGACTCCGGTGCGTATCCGACAAAATCAGTAATTTCATAGGGTCACATTTCCCGCGCCGCGCGCATATAATTAAAAGAATCCATATAGACTGGAGGTTTCCCGATGGACGTTTCGTTTTCGGCCGATCAGCTGCGGCGCGTGCTGGGCTCGGCGGAGGGAAAGCAGCTGCTGGCGCTGCTGGCCGCGGACGGCGGCGGGCGGCTGCGGCAGGCGGCGGAGGCCGTAAAGGCCGGCGACCACACGCGGGCGCAGGCGATCTTGCAGCCGGTCTTACAGACGGAGCAGGCGCAGGCGCTGCTGCAAAAGCTCGATGGATGAGCTCGAGCGCGCGCTGCGCGCCGTATTGGACGACCCTGCGCAGCTGCAGGAGCTGCGGGCGCTCGCAGGCTCGCTCGGCCTCGGTCAGCCGGATGCGGCCGCGCCGCAGGAAGCCGCTGTGCCGCCCATGCCGCCCCCGGCTCCGCCTCCCGCGCAGCCGCCGAAGCCGCCGGTGCAGGAGACCGTTTCCCTGCCGGAGCCTGCAGCCGCCATGCTGCGGCAGGCGGGAAAGGCAGATAAAAAGCAGGAGGCTTTGCTTCTGGCCCTCAAGCCATTTCTGCGCAAGGACCGGCAGTCGAAAATCGACCGGGCGCTGCAGGCTGCGCGGCTTGCCAGCCTCGCTTCCCTCGCGCTCAAAAACCGGGGCCGCGGCCCCGGGCCAAAGGAGACGCCATGATGTATAACCGTTATGTCCCCGACGCCGCGGGCGTCTACCGCCCCACGCGCGTGGAAGACGTCCCTCCCCCGCCGCCGGTGCAGCCGCCGGCGCCGCCTCCTGTGCCAGAAGCCCCGCCGGAGCCTCCGGCGCCGTGCCCGCCGCTGCCTGTCCGGCAGGATGCGGGCGGCCTCTTGTCGCGGCTGCTGCCGCGCAGCATCGACACGGGAGATCTGCTGATGCTCCTGATCCTGCTGCTTCTGGCCGTGGATGGAGAGGAGGAGGATTCGCTGTCCGTTCTGCTGACGGCCGCGGCCTTCCTCCTGTCGTAAATCGCTTACATAATTATATCGATCATTGGAACGGCGACGTGCCGTCCGGCAGGACGAAGACGTCGTCAAAGGCCTCGTCGCCCGCGGCCAGGATCTCCAGCCCGGTCTGCAGGGCGTCATAGACCGTCTCGTCCTCCCGCTTGAGGATGCTCTCGGTCAGAAGGCCGTAGTCGAGGCTGATCCAGCACTCGCGGCGGACGCCCTCCTGCTCGGCCGCGGCGAAAATCTGGCGGCCGGAGTCATAGCGGTCGTCGGTGATGAACTCGCCGTCGGTGATGGTCTCGGGCGGGAGGGTATCGAGCAGCTCATAGGTGGGGATGCCGGTCAGTTCGTCCATGGTCACATCCGCTGCGACCGGCAGCTGTCGGACCTTCTCGTCGGACGCGTACCAGACGTAGAGCGTCTGCCCGTCGGTCAGCAGGTGCTTTTCTCCGGCTGCGGACGTCAGCACCGCGCACACGCGCGTATCCGACACCCACAGCTCCGCCGTACTCTCAGACGCCGCGCCGCCCATCTGGCGCGTGATGGTATAGGACTGGTGATAATACTGCGGCCGGTGCAGATAGCGCACGATACTCTGCACGTTGCTGCGGCTGACCTCCAGCAGCGACGGTTCCTCCCCCGGCTGCTGGGCGGCGGGCTGCGCGCTCTGCGCCGCGTCGGGCAGCACGATGGAGTCGCGCTGGCTCTGGCGGAAGTTGCAGATGAACAGCACCGCGATCACACCGATGACGGCCAGCGTCGCAAGCGCGAACAGCATCAGAAGGCGCATGTTTTTCCGGTTCTGCTCCGTCGTCCGTCACCTTCCTTTCGGGTTTTCCAAAGAAATCTTGCTCAGGCGTTGAAATCTGCGGGCTTTTCCTCCGTGCGGCCGAAGTGCCACAGAATGGCCTGCACGATCCGCTCGCTCGCGTGGCCGTCGCCGTAGGGGTTGACGGCCTTCGCCATGCCCGCGTAGGCGGCCGGGTCGTCCAGCAGCTCGCTTGCCAGCCGGACGATCTCGTCCGGGTCGACGCCCGCAAGCTTCGCGGTCCCGGCGGCGATGGCCTCCGGCCGCTCCGTTTCGCGGCGCATGACGAGGACGGGCTTGCCGAGGGCGGGCGCTTCCTCCTGCAGGCCTCCGGAGTCGGTCATGACCATGTAGCAGCGGGCGATGAGGTTGTGCATCTCCTCGACGTCGACGGGGTCGATGAGGTGGATGCGGTCATGCCCGCCCAAAATCGGGAAGACGCATTCGCGCACGACCGGGCTCAGGTGGACGGGATAGACGACCTCCACGTCGGGATGCGACTCCACGACGCGCAGGATGGCGTGCATGATGTCCTCCATGGGCTTGCCGTAGTTCTCCCGCCGGTGGCAGGTAACGGCGATGACGCGGCGGCTCCGGAAATCCAGCTCGTTGAGCAGCTGCGTCGGGAAGACGAAATCGGGCTTCACGGTGTAGCGCATGGCGTCGATGGCCGTGTTGCCGGTGATGAAGATGTCGCCCATGATGGCCTCGCGGCGCAGATTCTCCGCGTTCGCGCGGGTGGGCGAAAAATGCAGATCGGCGATGTCGCCGACGAGCGTGCGGTTCATCTCCTCCGGGAAGGGGGAGTATTTGTCCCAGGTGCGAAGCCCTGCTTCCACATGGCCGACCTTCACCTGATGGTAAAACGCGGCCAGCGCCCCGGCAAACGTCGTGGACGTATCGCCGTGGACGAGCACGAGATCGGGCTTGACGGTGTCCAGCACCTCGTCCATGCCGAGCAGAGTCTTGGTGGTGATGGTGGAGAGCGTCTGGCGCTTTTCCATGATGTGCAGGTCATAATCGCCCGTCAGGCGGAAGATCTGCATGACGGAATCGAGCATTTCCCGGTGCTGGCCGGTGAGGCAGACGACGCTTTCGATCTGCTCGCTGGCCTGCAGCGCCTTGACGAGCGGCGCCATCTTGATGGCCTCCGGCCGCGTGCCGAAGACGGACATGACTTTCAGCTTATTCATGCGGTTCCTCCTGTTTTTCTTCCGGCTCCGGCGAAGAGGCGTCCTCCGCGGGGTCGTTCTTCGAGAAGATCAGCCTGAAGCCGATGGCGCTGACGATAAAGATCGCCGCGATGAGGATCAGCGCCTTGAGCTCGCCCGAAGACGTCAGCAGCACGGCGGCCAGCCCCAGCATGCCCGTGAGCATGTAGGCGATGGCGACAGACTGCTTCTGCGAGAAGCCCATGTCGATCAGCCGGTGGTGGAAATGGCCGCGGTCGGCCTTCATCGGGTTCTGGCCGTGGGCGATGCGGCGCAGGAATGCAAAGCAGATATCGAAGATCGGGATGCCGAGGATGAGGAACGGCACGGCGAAGGAGATGATGGCGTACATCTTGAACAGGCCCGTAATGGAGAGCGTGGCCAGGATGTAGCCCAGAAACGTCGAGCCGGTATCGCCCATGAAGATCTTCGCGGGGTTCATATTATACGGGATGAAGCCCAGGCAGGCGCCGAAGAGCGCGCAGAGGATGATGACGATGTTGACCTCCTTGACCATGAGCGCGATCACGATCAAAGACGCCGTGGAGATGGCGGAGACGCCGACGGCCAGCCCGTCGAGACCGTCAATGAAGTTGACGGCGTTCGTGATGGCGACGATCCAGATGATCGTGACCGGGATGGACAGCCAGCCGAGGTTCAGATACGTCGCCTCGGAGAAGACGTTCGGGTTCGAGATGAACTGGATCCGGCAGCCGTGCCAGACCGCGACGCCCGCCGCGGCGATCTGCACGAACAGCTTCGGCAGCGCCTTGAGCGCCATGATATCGTCCAGCACGCCGAGGATCACGATCATGATCGCGCCGAGCAGGATGCCCTGCATCTGCCGGTCGATCTCCGCGAAGACGAGCACGGAGAGCAAGAACGCCAGAAAAATGGCCAGACCGCCCATCCGGGGGATCGGCACCTTGTGCATGCGCCGGTTGTCCTTTGGCACATCGATCGCGCCGACCTTGCACGCCAGCGTCTTGACCAGCGGCGTCGCCGCAAATGAGACCGCCGCCGCAACGAGCATCGCCAGCAGCATATAAACGACTTGTTTTGTTGTCATAAACAGTTTACCCTCGTAGAGGCCGAAGCCCCCGCATCGGCCTTTTTGCGCCCGCAGGCGCACATAACAAATTTCCGGGCACCGATTCAGCCATCACCAACGATGACGTGCGCTTTCGGCAGAAATTCCCTGATCAGTAAATGGGACGCCGCAGAAGCGCGTCCATCTATAGAGCAGATACGTGATGGCGGTTTCTGCGTCAACAGCGCCCTTTTCTCCCCTATCTTTTCCCGCGCAAGGGAAAAGATAGGGCCGTCGGAGACAACCTGCAGCTGCAAATCTGCAAGAATCAATCCCTCAGGCGCTTCGCGCCAGCTCCCTTTACACAAGGGAGCCTTGGGGATGTTTTACCGCGCGACGAAGCCGACCTTTTTGTAGACCTTGCGCAGGGTCTTGTTCGCGAGATAGGATGCGCGCTCGGCGCCTTCTTTGTAGATGCTCTCGAGATATGCCTTGTCGGCGAGCAGCTGCTCGGTCTTTTCGCGGATGGGGCGGACGAGCTCCACCACGGCTTCGCCGACGGCGGGCTTGAACACGCCGTAGCCCTGGTCGGCGAACTCCGCCTCGGCCTCGGCGATGGTCTTGCCGGTGGCAGCGCAGTAGATCGCGAGCAGGTTCGAGATGCCGGGCTTATTGTCCTTATCGAAGCGGACAGCGGTCTCGCAGTCGGTCACGGCGCGCTTGAACTTGCGCATGATATCCTCCGGCTTGTCCATGAGGAAGACGCAGCCGTCGGGATCGGACTTGGACATCTTGTTTTCGGGGTTGCCGAGGCTCATGATGCGCGCGCCCATCTTCGGGATGAACGCCTCGGGGAGCGTAAAGGTGTCGGGGAAGGAATTGTTGAAGCGGGCGGCGATGTCGCGGCAGAGCTCGACATGCTGGCGCTGGTCCTCGCCGACGGGGACGAGATCCGACTGGTACAGCAGGATATCGGCCGCCATCAGAACCGGGTAGGTGAACAGGCCCGCCGTGATGTTGTCAGCGTGCTGCTGGGATTTCATCTTGAACTGCGTCATGCGCGACAGCTCGCCGAACTGCGTATAGCACCCCAGCACCCAGGAAAGCTCCGCGTGCTGCGGCACATGGGACTGGATGAACATGATATTCTTCTTCGGGTCCAGCCCGCAGGCGATATACTGCGCCAGCTGCTCCAGACTTCTGCGCCGCAGATCGGCCGGCACCTGCCGGACCGTAATTGCGTGCATATCGACGATGCAGTAGACGCACTCATATTCGTCCTGCAGCGCGACCCAGTTTTTGATCGCCCCCATATACGAGCCGAGCGTCAGATCGCCGCTGGGCTGGATACCGGAAAAAATACGTTTCTTTTCGGCCATGATACGTCCTTCTTTCTATTCGATAGTTGGCCTTATCATACCACAAACCGGCCGCATCCGCAATCAATGATTGACTGTTTCTGAAAAAAACTATATAATGTTTACACTTATAGTATTGGAGGAACTGGCATCATGGATTTTTTTGAGCAGATGGAAGCGCGCATCCCGCACGGCGAGGTCCGCACGCGCTTCGCTCCGAGCCCCACGGGCTATATGCACGTCGGCAACCTGCGCACGGCGCTCTATACCTGGCTGATCGCCCGCCGCCACCACGGCAAATTCATTCTCCGCATCGAGGATACCGATCAGGGCCGTCTGGTCGAGGGCGCGGTCGACGTCATCTACAAGACCATGGCCGAATGCGGCCTTGATCACGACGAAGGCCCCGACGTCGGCGGCCCCGTCGGCCCGTATATCCAGTCCGAGCGGCGCGAGCTGTTCGGCAAGTACGCGAAGCTGCTGTGCGAAAAGGGCGGCGCGTATTACTGCTTCTGCCAGAAATCCGACGAGGATGAGAGCGAAGCCGCGCCCGGCGAGATCAAAAAGCACGTCTGCGCCTGCCGCGATCTGCCGCTCGCGGAGGCAAAAAAGCGCGTGGAGGCCGGTGAACCCTTCGTCATCCGCCAGCGCATCCCGCACGAGGGCACGACCACCTTCCATGACGCGTCCTTTGGCGATATCACCGTGGAAAACAAGGAGCTGGAGGATCAGGTCCTGCTCAAATCCGACGGGCTTCCCACCTACAACTTTGCCAACGTCGTCGACGACCATCTGATGGGCATCACGCACGTCGTGCGCGGCAGCGAATATCTCTCCTCCGCGCCCAAATACAACCTGCTCTACGAAGCCTTCGGCTGGGAGATCCCGACGTATGTCCACTGCTCCCCCGTCATGCGCGACGCGCAGCACAAGATGTCCAAGCGTCACGGCGACCCGAGCTATGAGGACCTCATCCGCGAGGGCTATCTGACCGAGGCCGTGCTCAACTACGTCGCCCTGCTCGGCTGGAGCCCGAAGGGCGAGAACGCGGAGCGCGAATTCTACACGCTCGCGGAGCTGGCCGAGATCTTCGATATCTCCGGCATCTCCAAGTCCCCCGCGGTGTTCGACATCAACAAGCTGCGCTGGATGAACGCCGAATACATGAAAAAGCTCAGCCCCGAAGCCTTCTTCGCCAAGGCGGAGCCCGTCCTGAAGGCGGCCGTCACCAACCCTGCCGTCGACCTCCGGGCCGTCGCCGCGCTGGTGCAGCCGCGCTGCGAGATCCTGTCCGACCTGCCCGAGCGCGTCGACTTCATCGACAAGCTTCCGGAATACTCCACGGAGCTGTATGTCCACAAGAAGTCCAAGACGACGCTCGAAAACAGCCTTTCCTCCCTGCAGGCCATCGTGCCGGTGCTGGAGGGTCTGCAGACCTGGACGAACGAGAGCCTGTATGAGGCGCTCGTCGCCCTCGCGGCAAAGCTGGAGGTCAAGAACTCCGTCGTCCTCTGGCCGCTGCGCGTGGCCGTCTCCGGCAAGGCCTCCACCCCCGGCGGCGCCACCGAGCTCTGCGCCCTGCTCGGCAAGGAAGAATCCCTCGCCCGCATCCGCACCGGCATCGAGCTTTTGAGCAAGTAACGACAACAAATCACGCCCTGGCCTGCATAGCAGGCCGGGGCGCTTTCTTTGCTTTGCTTACACCCCGCTGGCGCCGTAGTTGGACAGGACGCGGGCGGAGGGGTCCTGGACGTCGCAGCCTTTCCAGGACTTGTTCGGCATCCAGAAATCCTTGACCATTTCTGCCTGGCCGGGGTAATATTTCTCAAAAATATCGCGGTAGAGGAGGCTTTCCTTCGTAAACGGCTTTGCGAAGCTGTATTTTTCGCAGCCCTTGGCGAAGGCCTCGTCGGAATAGAGGCTCTCGGCGTATTCCTTCAGATCGTCGACCATCGAATGGCCGACGGCGTCGGAGAAGGCCGCCTTCTGCCGCCAGAGGATATCGTCGGGGAGGATATGATCATCGGCAAAGGCCCTGCGCAGGAGGTACTTGCCCATGTCGTAGGTGTTCATTTTGAGCTCCGGGCGGATGGACATGACGTACTTGACGAAATCCAGATCGCCGAAGGGAACTCTGGCCTCGAGGGAGTTCACAGAGATGCAGCGGTCGGCGCGCAGCACGTCGTACATATAGAGCTCGTCGACGCGCTTCTTCGCCTCCTGCTGGAAGGCTTCGGCCGAGGGCGCGAAGTCGGTATATTTATAGCCGAACAGCTCGTCGGAAATTTCGCCGGTCATGAGCACGCGCACGTCGGTCTGCTCGTGGATGGCCTTGCAGCACAGGTACATGCCCATGCTCGCGCGGATGGTGGTGATGTCATAGGTGCCGAGCAGCGCGATGACCTCTTCGAGGGAATCGAGCACCTGCTGGCGCGTCATGGTGACCTCGGTGTGGTCCGCGCCGATGAAATCGGCAGTCTCCTTCGCGTATTTGAGGTCGATGGGGTCAAGATCCATGCCGATTGCAAACGTCCGGATCTTTTTGCCCAGCAGCTTGGCCGAGATGGCACACACAAGGCTGGAATCCAGGCCGCCGGAGAGCAGGAAGCCGAGCGGCGCGTCGGCGTCAAGCCGCTTTTCCACGCCCGCGATGAGCTTTTCGCGGATGGTCTTCGTGACGGTGTCGAGATCGTCGTCCGAATACTTTGTGACCGTGGTCAGGTCCGCGTAGCGGACAAATTTGCCGTCCTTGTAGTAATGGCCCGGCGGGAAGGGGAAGACGTGGGCGCAGAGGCCGACGAGGTTTTTCGCCTCGCTGGCGAAGATGATCGAGCCGTCTTCGAGATACCCGTAGAACAGCGGGCGGATGCCGATGGGGTCGCGTGCGGCGACGAGGGAATCGGACGCCGCGTCATAGATGATCATGGCGAACTCCGCGTCGAGCTTGGCGAACATATCCGTGCCATATTCCTTCCACAGGGGCAGGATGATCTCGCAGTCGGAATCGGACTGGAATTGATAGCCCTTCGCCTCGAGCATGGCCTTGACCGGGCGGAAGCCGTACAGCTCGCCGTTGCACACGGCCATGTCGCGGCCGAGGTGGAACGGCTGCATGCCTTCCGGATGCAGGCCCATGATGGCGAGCCGGTGGAAGCCGAGCAGGCCGCTGCCGGCCGGCTCCATCCGCGTGTCGTCCGGGCCGCGGGACTTTGTCTTCTCAAAATACGGCAGGACCTGTTCCTTCTTGAGCCTGGGGGACGTAAAACCGATAATTGCGCACATAAAAAGCACCTCCGAATCATTTGCGCAGCATTGCCTGAAATAAATTCTAGGACGAATTGCTGCCGATCCGCGGTGCCACCTAACTTACTGTCTGAAACAGTCTCTTTTCCGGAGCTCTGACAAGCCCCTGCGCTTTAACGCCGCGCTGCGCGTCTTCCCTACTGCGGAGGCTTCCGGTTCAGGTCGCTGCTAAGAAGTGTTCGTTCACGAAGGCTCTGGCGTCGGGTTCCCAGCATCCCCGGCTCTCTGGATCCGTGTCCTGCGCTACTTTTCTTCCTCACTGCATTTGGCGATATTCTTTTCCGATGTAAAGCTTTTCTTTGGTGAAGCTCTTAACGATGGACTGATTTTACACCCGCGGGCGGCATTCGTCAAGCGTGCAGTTTTTACAAAAACCGCCCCGGGCAGCCGTATTTTTTTGTCAGCCCTGCATGCGACCCAGCCGCGCGGCAAAGGCGTTCAGCTGCGCGTCGATCCCGTCGGCCTTCTGCACGGAGCCGGGGTCGTGCGCCGTCTGCATGAGGCAGAACTTCGGCGGCAGGATGGCCGTCTTGTTGAGGCACATCGCGCCGAGCAGCTGCCGGGCGACGATATCGCTGCCGGAATACCCGGAGACGACGATGCCGTAGAGATACTTTTCATACAGGTCCTGCCGGACCAGCAGATTGGTCAGACGGTTGAACAGGGCCATGAGATTGGCGCTCACGGCGTCATTGTAGTTCGGGCACAGAAACAGCATCGCGTCGCAGCGGCTGATGGCGGGCAGCACGTCGTCGGAGATGCTGCCGCCGTAGAAGCAGCGGCTCTGCGCGGCAAAGTGCAGGCAGGCCTCATACGAGCAGCCGCGGCAGTCGTGGATGGAGCCGTTCTGCAGGGAGATCGTCTTGGTTTCAAACGTGCTTGGCAGACGCTGCAGCACCTGCTCGCCGAGCCAGACGGTGTTGGACCGCCGGTTGTCGGACGCGTGGAGCATAAGGAGCTTCGGCCGCTCGAACCGCGGCAGCCGGAAGCGCAGCAGCCGTCCGGCCAGCTGCGCCATCTGGTGCGCATAGGTCTGCTCCCAGCTCAGATGCAGCAGCCCCGCCTGGATGTGCTGGTTATAGAGCGAGCCTGTCCCCTCGACGAGCGGCTTGCCCGGGAACGCGCAGCCCGCGAGGTTCGCCGTCAGCACGAGCTGCCGCGCGAGCTGCTTCGTGTCCAGCTCCCCCGCCCCGTCGACGATCACGCCGCCGATGCAGCCGCACAGACAGTCCGGGTTCTGCCGCAGCGTGCGCAGCAGGCGCACGAAGGCCTCATCCGGGCCGTAGGCGTCGACCGAGACGGCGAACAGCAGCCGCCGCCCGGCGGCGGACGCGATCTGCTCTGCCGGAAGCTCCGTGACCGGGAATTCCGCCAGCGCCGCGGGCAGCAGGCGCTCCAGCCGCGCGCTGCGGCCGATCCTTACCAGCGTCAACGTCTCCATCAGTACTCGAACGCCTCCAATGCCGCATAGGTCTTCTCCAGCTCCGCCCGGAGCGCGGGCGCGAGCGCCTCCCGCCGAAGCTCCGGACCGAAGCGCGTCATGCGGCTGACGCAGCCGAAATACGCCCCGCCGAGCGGCACCGCACCGTAATGCTCCTGCCCGCGCACGAGCCGCAGCAGACTTGCCGCCGCGGAGGAGAGCGCGGGCGCGAGATACGGCTTGAAGCCCAGCTCCCGCACGCGCAGATTCGCCGTGCGGGTCTTTTCGGTCAGCTCTGCGGAGATCGCCGCGTCGTAGTTCCCGCCGCAGCAGTTGGCGCAGACGAGCCCCTGCCCGTGCGGGCCGTAGACGCGCAGCGCGTCCTCGTCCAGCCCCAGCCGGCGCGCGTAGTAGGCGCAGCGCGCGGCCATCACGCCGAGGCCGAAGCCCTGCACCTGCTCAGGAAGCAGGCCCGCAAAGTCAAATTCCCCGGTTTCCTTCTGATTGCTCTGCAGAAAGACAGACCGGGACAGATGGTCGACCGGGTCGGAGATCTGGCAGAACAGGCCCGTAAAGTCCGCCTGCCGCGCCATGCGCGCGTAGGTGCCCACCATGGCCCGGTTGGCCTCGTACTGCGCCATGCGCACGTCCTGTACCTTGCTATCCAGCCCCGGCACGCCGCGCGAGGCCGTAAAGGCGAACAGGTCACAGCGGAACAGATCCTGTTCCTCACAGATCACGACCTCCGGCAGCGTCCGGCCGTCCGCGGAGAGGACCTGATTCAGCTCCATCTCATACCGCTGGCACTGCGCCCGGTTCGGGTCGAAGATCTGGACCTTCGTAAGCTCGCGGCCCAGCAGCTTCAGAGCCAGCAGCGCCGTCCCGCCCACGTCGCCGAGGCCGACGAGCGTGAGGACGAGGCCGTCCTTCTTCGCCGCGCTCCATGCCTGCAGGATGGAAAACGCGCGGGAAAACGCTGCATTCAACACGCCCGCGCCGTGCGCGCGCACGAATGCCGCCAGCTCCCCTTCCGCCGGGGAAGACGGGGTCAGGCAGCCGATGCCCTCGGGCTCGTCCAGCTCCGATAAATCCCGGATGGGATACAGGCCGCGCGCGCGCAGCGGGTCGCGCCGCACCAGAAACACCAGCGGCGCAAACACCTCGCCGCACATCTCCGCCCCTCGCGGGAACAAAGCCTCCTCCTCTGCCGCCAGGCAGAAGCCCTTCCATCGTCTCAGGATCATGCTGATCACCTTTCTTTTCATATTTTCCCCAAGGGCTCCCCTGGAAGGGGAGCTGTCAGCCGAAGGCTGACTGAGAGGTTGCATCAAATTTGCCACGACCTCTCCGTCTCGGCTTCGCCGAGCCACCTCCCCTGGAAGGGGAGGCTTGGGAACTGCGCACTCCAATGGCTTCCCCTATGAGGGGAAGCTGTCGCCGCAAGGCGACTGATGAGGTGGGCTGCGTCGCGTAGACAGGGTGCCCCCACCTCATCCGTCACGGCTCCGCCGTGCCACCTTCCCCTCGCAGGGGGAAGGCTTTGGTACACTACCTGCAGATCCGGTCCAGCCTTGCGAGGTCCTCTTCGAGGTAGGTCGAGGCGGGGAGGGAGAAGTCGAAGGTCATGCAGTCGCCTTTGTCGGGCAGGCGGGGCTGGAGCAGGGCTTCGCCCAGGCGGCGGATGGTGAGCGCGGCGGAGAAGCTGCGCTGGTGCTCCCGCTCGAGCGCGCGCAGGATCTGCATGGCGTTCTCCAGCGCCGTTTTGGAGAGGTTCCGGATGCTCGTCTCCGTCACGTCGAAGAAATAGCTGGGGTAGACATACGGCAGGATCATATTGACCGACGGGAGCATCCGCTCCTTCTGCCGCCGGCCGGCGACGCTGTCGCCGCCGATGAAGGGATAGAGCAGACTCTCGGTCACCCAGTAGTGGAGGTTCGGGATGAAATATTCGCACTCAGCCCGCCGCCCCTGCACGCGCATCAGATCCCGGCCGTAGCCGGACATGACGGCGACGAGAATGCGGTCGACGGCGATTCTTTCCTGCCGGAACACGCGGTCGAGCTTTTCGATCCGGTAGCCCTTGTGCAGCAGATCGTCCACGAGGATGATCGGCCGGTGGAACGAACGGAGCGCGCGCACCTGGCTCGGCAGCGGCGAATAATCGGGGTATTCCTCGATCGTGAAGCTGCGCACGTCGGGCGCGTAGCACTTTTCGACGTGCAGCGTCTTCGTGACCGTGTTCGGCACGATGGCGTCGGCGAAGATCTTGCCGTAGGGCACGCACATATAGGGCCCCAGCCGCCGCACGCCGGGCGGCACGTCCTGCACGCCGTTCATCTGCTCGATGCGCTGGGCGATGGCCTGGTTGAGCATCTCGGTGTCAAAGCACAGCAGAAGCTTGCCGGGGAACATGGCGCCGAGCGCCATGCGCAGCCGGGGTCTCGTTTCCCGGACGGCCTGCTGCACGGCGGGGGCATCCTTGTGCGGGGGCTTGATGCAGAGCATGGCGTCCTGCAGGAGCATGACGGGGTTGCGCATGTCGACGCAGAAGATCTCCGCGTCCGCCTCCACGGCGGCAAAGCCCAGCTGCCGCAGCGCATCCTGCAGTGCGGACGCGTTTTCCGGGCAGCGGCAGAGCGCGTACGTGCTCCCCTGCTCAAGGCTTCTTGCCAGCAGCTCATTGAGGAGCATCCGCAGCCGCTCGGCCGCGTCGTCCATATCCGGCACCCACCAGCCGTCGACGAGCAGGATCTGCCCCGAGGCATGCTGCCGGACATAGCTGCACGCCTCAAGCGACCCCAGCGCCGCATACAGATCGTCCAGCAAGATCGGGTGCCCGGCCGCCCAACCGAGCAGCCGCGCCGGCCGCGCCAGCAGCAGCGCCGCCCGGGCGTCCTTTTTGCCCCGCATGCAGGCGCGGGCGGCCTCCGGCAGGGCCTCGTCGCCGTCCGAAGCAGTCCTGAAATACAGCTCCTCGCGCCGCAGCACGTTTTTGAGCTCGGGCGAGCGGACATACAGGCCGCATTCATAGATATACGTCTGCACGACGGGCGCGACGAGCATGGAGATATCGAGATTCTGGTCGACCGAGGCGCGGATGCGCGTGGAGCTGACCGTCTCATAAAACGGCGGCAGGGCCAGAAGCAGCAGCTTCCCGCGGATGGCGGCGGAGAGCGCCGCGTGGTCGGCGCTGCCGTCGCGGCAGAAGATGATGTGGTTATAGTCCGCCGCCGTGCCGGGCTCGTGGCTCTTGTAGGCCGAGGCGTTGGCGATCACGTCGCTGCCCGCGACGAGATACAGCTCCCTGCCCGCAAACAGCGACTGCAGCCGGGAAAGATCGTCCGGCATGGCGATGTTGACCGGGATATCATCCGGGAACAGATACGTATCCCACTGGTCGGCCACGGAGATGGAGACGATCCTGCGCCGCAGGAGTTTCGGGAGCGTCTTTTTGCTCCACGAGAACTCGTCGACGGCCAGATAGACCTCGAAGCCGCGGGCGCGGATCTCCTGCACGATCTGCTTGTGGCCGACGGAGAAGGGGTCGAAGGTGCCGGGGAAGAACGCGGCGGGCTTTTCGGGCAAAAAGCGGAAGGGCCCCTCCTGCAGCTCCTGCCGGACGGTGTAGCGGTAGAGATGGTTCAGCATGGCCGCGCAGTTGAAGAACGTGAGCTGCCCCGCGCGCGGCTCGGACAGGAGCGTCAGCAGCTTTTTGTGCAGGCGCACGAAGATGGCGTGCTTTCTTGCCATCGGCAGCTGGCTGCGGCCGAAAATATCCCGGCAGAGGACGGCCAGCGCCGTCTGGTGGATGGTCTCGTCATAGTGGGCGATGCCGGTGAGGATGAGGCCGAGGATACGGTCCTCCACGTCCGTCTGCGCCTCCGGCAGCACGTTCAGCGCCTCGCCCAGCGTAAACAGCGCCACGCGCGCCGGCCGGATGGACGCCCCGCACGACAGCGCGCCGATGCTCTCGACCGACTCGTGCAGCTCCTTTTCCGGCAGCTGGCACAAAAGTCTTCCGAGATACGGCGGGATGAAGCGCGAGATCTGCTCCTGCCCGGACTCGAGCTCGCGGGTCAGGTCGATGACGATCTCGTTGATCTGGTCGACGAGCAGCTGCGGCGCAATGGCAAGCAGCGCGTTGCCCGCCGCCTCACGCACGGGCAGATGCTCGCTGACGCACAGAAGGTTGGAAAAATGCAGCGCGGTATGGAACGCCGCGTCCGGATGGCTGCGCACATACTGGGTCAGGATGTTGATCTGCGTCAGCTTGACGGTCCAGTGGACGGCGTTTTTGAGGTTGCTCAGGTGGATGCGGGAGATCGTCTGCGCGTCCGGCTCCGGCTGCGCCTCGCCGAGCAGGCGCGCGCGCAGCCAGTCGTGGGCCAGATGATCCTCCCACTGCGGGCGGTAGCCCCGCATGGCCTCCCGGATCTGCGCCTGCAGCGCGGGGACCGCGTGTGCCAGCCGCAAAAGCTCATGCAGCACGATGATGTCAAGCTCCGGATTGCCCGTGCCGGGCATGGCCGCGAGCTGCTGCACGAGCTCCGGCAGCTTCTCCTGCGGCAGATACCCGCACGGCACATGGCACAGCGCGTCGACCAGCACGAACCGGTCCTCCGCCCCGGCCTGCGCCAGCGCCGCGAGCAGCGGCCGGACGAGCGGCCCGGCCTCCTTTTCGTCGCAGGCGGCAAAGAGGCTCTGGCAGATGGTCTTGAGCGAGTTGGAGATGCGCAGCGCGTGCTTGCTGGAGATTTTATAGTCCGGGTGCAGGCAGAGCCCGATATATTCTGCCCAGAGCTCCCCCGATTCCGCCAGCAGCGACATGACCGCCGGGGGCATCTGCCCGTCCTTGGCCGACAGCGGCCGCTCCTTGCGGTAGCGCGGGCCGGCGTTCGCCAGGATCTTGCCCATGATCCTGCCCGCGATGCGGCGCACGTCGCCGTCCGGGTGCATGAGCAGCTCGTAGAGGAGCACGAGCGTCTTGCGCTTGTTGGCCCTTGTCATATAGGTGCTGTATTCCTCCAGCAGCCGCAGATACATGCGGATGCGCTGGAGATTTTTTTCGCCCTTGGCCTGCTCGAGCAGCTGCTCGAGCGTCTGGTCGGTCGAGAGCGTGTGCATGAGGCGGATAGAGCCGTCCAGCGTCAGGTCCCGCAGCGCGCGCAGCGCCTGCGGCGCGTCCATGAGCGAAGGGTCCTTCGTCTCGTGCGGCAGAAGCTCGTCATCCTCCAGCCGGGGGCTGACGCCGCGGCTCAGGAGCAGGTTTTCAAAGTCGGTCAGCTTGTGATAGACGTTGCGGTAGCGGAGCGTCTTTTCCTGCGTCATGTCGGCCAGCTTGCAGAAGATCATCTCGTAGGCCTCGGCGAGCGTATGGATGCGCATGACCTCTTTTTCGCCCGGCTGCCGCGTGCCGCGCACGCGGAAATCCGCGTAGATGAGCAGCAGCGACTCGATGGGCAGGTTTTCAAATTCCAGATCCCAGGTCGAGTGGTTGGCGGAGATGTAGCCGATCTCCTCCATCCGGTTCCGGCTGAACCACTGCCAGGTATAATAATAGTGCAGATAGGCGATGCGCCCGAGGTCCTCGCCGCGGCAGCCGAACTTGCCGATGTCATGCCCCAGCGCCGCCGCACGCACGAGCGGCAGATCGACCGGGAAGCCCGCCCGCTTCGCCAGGATCGCCGTATGCAGGGCGACATTGTGCACGCCGATGGTGTGCGAGGCGGGGTCAAAGGGCGTCGCCTCCATCCCCAGGCGCATGGCGGCCAGCAGATGATCCCGTCGCACGGCCTCGGTAAACAGGCGGTACTGCCCCTCCACGCGGCTGCCGGGGATGGAATCCTCCGGCAGGGGCAGAAGGTCGAGGCAGGGGTCAAAGCTGTCCGCCGGGTTCTGCAGCGCGGACTCGAGCGCAGCAAGATAGCCTTCCTCGTCCGCCGTCAGCGCCGGGATCTCCGGCAGGCCGTCGGGGAACATCCGGCCGCAGAGCTTCTGGTAGAGCGAAGACAAAAAGACCTGCGTGGGCGGCGCCGGCGCTTCAAACTCCGGCGCGCAGAGCGCCAGCACCGCGGCGCACAGATCCCGCCGGTGCGGGTCAAGAGCGGAAAGCAGAACACGGATCTCGTTCGACATGGCAATATCCTCTGTAATCCAATCAGATCGATCGTTGTTACCTCAGATTTTACGCGCTTCGGAAGAAAAAGTAAAGGGCATCTCCGCATAATTCGGCAAGAGCATTCGGCAAGAGATTTTGGCCTGGATCAAAGTTTGAAAAGCGAAGGAATCCTGTATGGATTTCGAGTTTTTCAAACTGCAGAGGCAGGTCAAAAGATCCGGCGAATGCCGCAGACGCAATTGTGCGGAGATGCCTGATTTTTTCAAACTGCACAAAACACGCTGTATCGGCGCATAAGTATGCATCGTTTTTGACGTAAATGAATATTTATAAATTTTATACTTGACTTTTCTGCATAAAGTGTGTATATTACGTGCATAAAGAAAAACACCCACACAGACAAGTGCTTTACGGAGGTTACAATCATGGATAAGAGCAAGATCAAGAAAATCGTTCTGGCCTACTCGGGCGGTCTCGATACGTCCATCATCATTCCCTGGCTGAAGGAAAATTACAACGATCCGGAGATCATCGCCGTCGCGGCCGACGTCGGCCAGGGCGACGAGCTCGACGGTCTGGAGGAAAAGGCCATCAAGACCGGCGCGAGCAAGCTCATCATCGCCGACCTCACCGACGAGATGTGCGACGAGATCATCGTCCCGTCCGTCATGATGGATGCCAAGTATGAGAAGTACTTGCTCGGCACCGCCTTTGCGCGGCCCGTCATCGGCAAGAAGCTCGCCGAGATCGCGCTGGCCGAAGGCGCCGACGCCATTGCCCACGGCGCGACCGGCAAGGGCAACGACCAGGTCCGGTTCGAGCTGGCCATCAAGCGCTTCGCGCCCGACATGCCCATCATCGCCCCGTGGAGAGAGTGGGACATCAAGTCGCGTGACGAAGAGATCGACTATGCCGAGGCGCACAACGTGCCGCTGAAGATCTCCCGCGAGACCAACTATTCCAAGGACAAGAACCTCTGGCACCTGAGTCACGAGGGTCTCGACCTCGAAGACCCGGCCAACGAGCCCGATCTCGATAAGGCCCTGTTCTTCGAGATGGGCGTCTCCCCCTATCAGGCGCCCGATACGCCCACGACAGTCTCCGTCAGCTTTGAGGCTGGCGTCCCCGTGGCGGTCGACGGCGAGAAGATGAAGGTCTCCGACATCATCCGCAAGCTCAACAAGCTCGGCGGCGAAAACGGCGTCGGCATCCTCGACATCGTGGAAAACCGGCTCATCGGCATGAAGGACCACGGCATCTATGAGACCCCGGGCGGCACGATCCTCTACTTCGCGCACGAGCAGCTCGAAATGCTGACGCTCGACAAAGAGACGCTGCACATGAAGGAAAAGCTGGCTGTCGACTACGCCGACCTCATCTACAACGGCAAGTGGTACTCCCCGCTGCAGGAGGCGCTGACCGCCTTCGCCAAGAAGTCCAACGAGTACTGCACCGGCACCGTCAACATCAAGCTCTACAAGGGCAACATGATCAACGCCGGCATCACCTCGTCGTACTCCCTCTACTCCGAGAACCTCGTCACCTTCGGCGAGAGCGATTTCAACCAGGCCGAAGCCGCCGGCTTCATCAACATCTGGGGCCTGCCTACCAAAGTCCAGGCCCTGCGGGAACAGGGAAAGCTGTAAGCAGCCACCCGAACTCCTGCCTTCCCCTATGAGGGGAAGGTGGCACGGCGGAACGCCGAGACGGAGAGGTCGTATCAAATTTGCAGCAACCTCTCAGTCTGCTTCGCAGACAGCTCCCCTGAAAGGGGATCCTTTGGGGTGCGTTCTGTAGGGGCGGGGCTCTGCTCCGCCCCTACAGGGTCCCCCACAAGAAGGTAAAATTCATCTGAATTTCTAAAGCGCCTTCTATTGACAGCAATGGTTCTAAGGCAACTAGTTGCAAACTTGTTACCCCCGTATCAGGCGGCGCGCAGTACGATACCCGTAGGGTGACCATCGTGTGGAACGCCAGACCGAAACATTGGGACCTGCCTGAATTCAGATGCAGCATGCACCCAATCGTAACCAAGCACTCTTTTCTCCCCTATCTTTTCTCTTGCGAGAGAAAAGATAGGGCCACCGGAGGCGCGTCAGAAACCGCAAGCCAAACTTGCGGTTTGGGTTTTATAGCAAATCTGCTACAACCTCTCAGTCTCGGCTGCGCCGAGCCAGCATCCCTACCCCCTTTGTCCCTTCGGGACATTTCCCCCTGAAAGGGGAGCCTTTGGGCTTTCATCAGAAAGGATACACCATGAACAAACTTTGGGCGGGCCGGTCGGAGGCGGAGACTTCCGCGCTGGCCGACGCTTTCAACTCCTCCATCGCCGTTGACGGCCGGATGTACCAGCAGGACATCACCGGCTCCATGGCCCACGCCGCCATGCTCGCCAAATGCGGCATCCTGACGCAGGCGGACGCCGACCAGATCATTGGCGGTCTGGCCGGGATCCTCGCGGACCTGCAGTCCGGCGCGCTGCAGCTCGATCTGCAGGCCGAGGACATCCACATGTTCGTCGAGGCCGAGCTCACCAGCCGCATCGGTGACGTCGGCAAAAAGCTGCATACCGCCCGCTCGCGCAACGATCAGGTCGCGCTTGACCTGCGGCTGTATCTGAAAGACGAGATCGCTGCGCTGCAGTCGCTCGTGCTGGCCGTCATCTCGTCCCTGCACGCGCAGGCGAGCGCCCACAAGGATACCATCATGCCGGGCTACACCCACCTGCAGCGCGCGCAGCCCATCACCTTCGGCCAGCAGCTGCTGGCCTACGCCATGATGCTGGAGCGCGACTATGGCCGCCTTGCCGACGCTGGCCGGCGCATGGACGCCTCCCCCATCGGCTGCTGTGCCCTGGCCGGGACGACGTACCCGACCGACCGCGTCTTTGAGGCGCAGAAGCTCGGCTTCTCCGCCATCTGCGAAAACAGCCTCGACGGCGTGTCCGACCGCGATTTCTGTGTGGAGCTCATGAGCGCCTGCGCGCTCATCATGATGCACCTGTCCCGGCTTTCCGAGGAGCTCATCCTGTGGTCGAGCTGGGAATTCCAGTTTATCGAGCTCGACAGCGGCTTTACCACCGGCTCGTCCATCATGCCGCAGAAGAAAAACCCCGACATGGCCGAGCTCTGCCGCGGCAAGACCG
>ERZ827492.985-NODE-985-length-24547-cov-3.526539_pt1 | contig 24547 bp, 27 predicted proteins | sample MGYA00519704_ERZ827492 | MGnify/ENA primary metagenome ERZ827492 (study PRJEB31778, sample SAMEA3449325) | human gut metagenome | biome: human gut; feature: human-associated habitat; material: faeces | place: United Kingdom | collected 2010/2012 ...
CCTCTTCGACGTTCTCGTCTACGGGGCTAGCACCCTCGGGGCTGCCACTGGCAGCCCCTTTGAGCGTATCGTCTTTCTGTGCGGCGGACATGATTAGTTGTCCTTCTCGTCATCAACGACCTCGTAGTCGGCATCGACGACCTCGTCGCCACCAGCGTTGGTGTCGTACGAACCGCTTGCGGTGTTACCGCCCTGGGCATCGGCCTGCTGGCCATTGCCGTACGCAATCTCGGCGAGCTTGTAGCTTGCCTGCTGCAGAGCCTCGGTCTTGGCCTTGATGTCGTCGACATCGCTGCCCTCGAGAGCCGTCTTGACGGCTGCGATAGCTGCCTCGACCTCGTCCTTGGACGCCTGCGGAACCTTGTCGCCCAGATCCTTGAGGGTCTTCTCGGTCGCGTAGACGATCGAGTCGGCCTGGTTGCGGGTCTCGACCTCGGCCTTGCGGGCCTCGTCCTCGGCCGCGTGATCCTGGGCGTCGGCCACCATGCGGTCGACTTCCTCGTCGGACAGAGCCGTGGAACCGGAGATCGTGATCTTCTGCTCCTGACCCGTGCCCAGATCCTTGGCGGACACGTTGACGATGCCGTTGGCGTCGATGTCGAACGTGACCTCGATCTGCGGGATGCCACGCGGTGCCGCCGGGATACCCGTCAGCTGGAAGCGACCCAGCGTCTTGTTGTCGCGTGCGAACTCGCGCTCGCCCTGCAGGACGTGAATCTCGACGGAGGTCTGGTTATCGGCCGCCGTGGAGTACACCTCGGTCTTGCGCGTCGGGATCGTCGTGTTGCGATCGATCATCTTGGTCATGACGCCACCCATGGTCTCGACGCCCAGCGAAAGCGGAGTCACATCGAGCAGGAGGATGCCCTCGACGTCACCGCCGAGCACGCCGCCCTGGATAGCCGCGCCAATGGCAACGACCTCGTCCGGGTTGACACCCATGTGCGGATCCTTGCCCGTGATCTTCTTGACTTCCTCTTGGACAGCCGGCATACGGGTGGAGCCACCAACAAGGATGACCTCGTCGATCTCTCCGCTGGAAAGGCCAGCGTCCTTCATCGCGGTCTCGACCGGCGTCTTGCAACGCTCGAGCAGGTCTGCGGTGATGCGCTCGAACTCGGCACGCGTCAGCGAGTAGTCCAGGTGGACGGGGTTGCCATCGACAGCCGTGATGAACGGCAGGTTGATAGCCGCCTGCTGCGTGTTGGAGAGCTCCATCTTGGCCTTCTCGGCAGCTTCCTTGAGGCGCTGCAGAGCCATCTTGTCCTTGCGCAGGTCCACGCCCTGATCGGCCTTGAACTTGTCTGCCAGCCAATCGATGATGCGCTGATCCCAGTCATCGCCACCCAGGTGGTTGTCGCCTGCGGTCGCGAGAACCTCGAAGACGCCATCGCCCATCTCGAGGATGGAAACGTCAAAGGTGCCACCGCCGAGGTCGAAGACGAGGATCTTCTCGTCGACGCCCTTCTTGTCGAGGCCGTAAGCCAGCGCTGCTGCGGTAGGCTCGTTGATGATACGCTTGACCTCGAGGCCGGCGATCTTGCCAGCATCCTTGGTTGCCTGACGCTGTGCGTCGTTGAAGTAGGCCGGAACGGTGATGACAGCCTCGGTCACCGGCTCGCCCAGGTACTTCTCGGCGTCAGCCTTGAGCTTCTGGAGCACCATGGCCGAAATCTCCTCGGGCGTGTAGTCATGCCCGTCGATCTGCACCATGTTACGGCCGTCCTTGCCCTTGACGACGTTGTAGGCGACAGTCGCACGCTCGGACTCGGTCTCATCATAATTGCGACCGATGAAGCGCTTGATAGACGCAACGGTGTTCTCGGGGTTGGTAACAGCCTGGTTCTTTGCTGCCTTGCCGACGACGCGCTCGCCATCCTTGCGGAAACCGACAACGGACGGAGTGGTGCGGTCACCTTCCGCGTTGACGATAATCGTGGGCTCGCCGCCCTCGAGAACCGCCATGGCCGAGTTGGTCGTGCCAAGGTCAATACCAATAATCTTGCTCATATCTATGCCTTCCTTCATGTGGAATTACGTATATATTTACATTGAGCATTATGAAATCTAAGTGTCCTATTGTCAAGTTTTATAAGCTATTTATAACACCTGTTACCAATATGTAACACTTAGATATTCTTAGTTTGACCGTGGGCTTCTTATGTTTATCTGCACCGTAGCCTCCCGCACCAGCACCGTAACCTCCTTCGCCAGCAATGTGTTCACGCCTTTCTTGCCAAGGATGCGGGGTCGCTGACCATTTCCGAGGCCGTATTGCCAAGGATGCGGGGTCGCTGACCGCAAGGTGCCAAGAACTGCGGGGCAATGGCCGCCAAACACGGCAAGGTGCCCCTGATATAGCCATTTGAGGAGTCATGAACCCTTGTTTCTTGGCATCATTCACGAACAAGCGGTCACCAGCTGCCTTCTTGGAATCGAAGAAAAAACATGTTGCCTTATGGAGGGGTTACCGCTATTTTGCATACGTGATGTTACCGAGACGAAAGGCTTGCACATGCCCCAGCCCACGATAGACATCGACGAATGTTCAGGATGTGGTATCTGCGTTGATACCTGCCCCAATGGTGTGCTCGACATTGTCGGAAGCGTCGCTTCAGTAGTAAACGAGGATAGCTGCGACGGTTGCGGCGAGTGCATGGAAGAGTGCCCGCTTGGCGCCATCGAGGTTGACGAAGACTAAGAGACGTCCTTGAACGTATACTCCATCAGGTAGTCATTCATCTCGAAACCTCCGCCAATGTCGTTGTTGACGCAGGCAATCCTCTTGAACCCCATATGATCGTAGCGATCCAGGCTCGCGACGTTGTCGCGTGCGCACGTGAGCCTGATGCGCCCGAGACCAAGGTCTTGCGCACGCTGCTTCACGAACTCGAACTCCGCGCGTCCGAGCCCCTTGCCGCGCGCGTCCTTTATGAGATGCTCAGATAGAGAAAACCGTCATCGGGCCTGATACCGATGAAGCCGACGTGCTCGCCCGTCTGCTCGTCATCGACGAAGTAATACTCGTAGCCCTCGTCGGCAATGGCGGTGGTGAGCGTCTCTATCGACAGAAGATGGCTTACCAGATAATCGACTTTCTCGGGCTCGTGCAGCGTCGAGAAATACTCCCTGAAGATACCTTCCGCGAAAATCGCAAGTTCGGCAATGCGTTCCGGATCCTTGACCCGGATGAAATCCAGTTGAGACACGGGGTCCTACCCTCTCTATGGGAATGGACGCGTTTGGCATGCGTTTCGCTCCAAATGAAACGATACCCCAACAAAGGGCCCCTTCACAAAAAATTAAAGAAAAGAAGATGGGAGAGATTGTGGCAGCGCTGATGATGCTGGCGACGGCATCGGCGACAGCAGCAGTGACGTTCATGCACGAGCACCGTGGCCATACCGGCACATTTCATGGCAAGAGGAGGACTCCACACCAAGTGCTGCGCTCTGATGATTGCGAACGGGGCGAATAACGACGTCATCCGCCCCGTTTGCGTTATAGCCCCAGTGTCAGAGGATGGAGGCCAGTTTCTGATTCGTTCTGTTAACCACCTCGAGATAATAAGCGCTGTCCGCTGCAGAAAGCGAATTCGAATCCACGGCTTGAATCTTTGCCATCATGGTCGAGTACTGGTTCATCCATTTGGAATAATCGCTCATCATCGAGGCGCTATAGCCTGAATCTATATATTTGTGCATGAAGTCGCAGTACCCCTCTATGAACGATTCGTATTCATCCATAGCCTCCTTGAAGGAAGGGGTGATTCCACTAGCTGACGGCTGCTGAGCTGAAGCTGATTCACTCGTGGTTGTAGAACTCGAGGAGAATGATCCTGCGCTGGTCGACTCCGAGCTTTGTACGGAAGCCGTGGGAGAACTTGTAGGGCTGCTCGTCGTTTCCGAACACGCAACGAGAGATCCCGTTGCGGCCATGGACAGGATAATCAGTAGTGCAATGCCGCAATTGACCATGGGTTTCATGATTGCCCCCTATCATCAACCTGAATCGAGGACTCCACCATGGAACCTTTCTCGGTTACCTCTATGTCTGAGGTCTCCTCCTTTTGTGACTTTTTGCCTACACTCACGTCATTTGACACCTGAACGGACACCTCCGTATCTATAGTGCTAGCCACGGAAGTCACAGCACCTTCAGCTGCGAACTTAAAGAAAACAGTGATGGCTGTCCACATGAGAACGTTAGATAGGAACTCCCCAACGAAATAGGACGCGTAACTTGGAACCGTATATCCCAGAATCGTATAGCCCCGCACGGAGTAAGCGTAAGGCTGCATACCTGCAATCATGAGCACGAGGCCAACAAGCGCAACAATCGAAAAACCAATTATTGCGATTTTGAACTGATTTCCCTTTGTGTTCATAGCAATGAGAAATACAGCAAGCGAGCCACCATAGACGAGAAGCTGCAAGATGATGCTGACAGCATTTGATTGCGCGGCAATTGTCACCATCTCAAGAAGACTGAAGTATCTCAAGACATTCATTCCTGATGTGGACATAATCACGCCGAACACTATATTCAACACCATGATCACAAGTCCCAGAGACATTGATGTGATGAGCATCTTTTTTGCGGCTTGACCACGGGTGCACAAGGCGATTAACACGAGCACTGGCGCGAGAAGAAAGAGCAGGTCCCACAATAGCGAATAGATCGTAAACATCGTTCCTGTGCCCATGGCAAGCGCCGAAACTACGCTGATGCCGATGTCTAGGCCTCCAACAGTCGTATACGACACGTTAATCACCGCTAAAACAACGGCCAGGGCAGCAAGAACAATGGCGGTCGTGGGACGATCGCCCTTTAAAGCTGCATCCTCCCCATTTGGGAAGCGTGATGCCCCTTGCAAATTATTTTCTCCCATGACAGCTCCTCTCTTATCTGTTCTAGGTTTTCTGTTATGGCTTCATATATGAAGCCATCTTTGAAAGTCTAGCACATAGGCTTAGGCTATGGACACTCTGGATAAAAGGCTAACTCTCGGACTATGCATCAGGGCACGACGTGAAGAGCAGGGGCTTTCTCAGGCACGTTTAGCCCTCATGATAGGCAGCAGTAAGTCCCACATCTGGCGCATCGAAACCGGCCGCGTCAGCGTTGGAATCGATGACCTTGGACGTATCGCCGATGCCCTTGGCGTCAGCGTGAAATCGCTCGTCGAGTTCTAGTCAGGCGTAGTCATCTTTCCCTCTGACACCATCCGCTGCGCGAAATCGCGCGTCCTCTTCTCCACCGTGCAATCCTCTTCCTCGCTTGACCAACGAGCTTCGGGTGGGTCGGCGAAAGTGCATGCATAATGTTCCTCGACCCATGCGGAAAAGCGCTCAACCTGTTCTTCTTCGTCCAAAGATCCAGGGCAGTCCACCTGAGAACCGCCATGCGTCACGCGCTCCCATTGCAGCCGCAATGCGTCAATCCCCTCATCGATTCTCTGCTCAATCTCTGACGCGCCGCCATCCGAAAACCATGACTCGAGACAGCCCTCGACCCAAGCTTCGGTTATATGTCGCGCAGTCTCAAGGCCGGGACCATCCACGGCATAGAGCTCGTCGAGATGTAGGTAGCGCTCAAGCCCCTCGTCAAGGGCGACTTCCTCCAAAAGCTCGAATATCGCCCGAGTAATCTCAACGAATTCCGTGCTCTGTTCCGGCATCAGCTTCCCATCTGACATATGGGGACGATATGAAAATTCCGCAACAGCCGCTCGTAGCACCTTCGCTGTCTCGTGTACTGGTTCTAGCGACACACCCCCGCAAGCATTCCAATACAAGACCGCGAGAACGTCCTCCATGCATTTGAGGGCACTTGATGCCCACGCAAGACGAAAGGCCTCGGCGAGGGACTCGCACGCTTCGGCATCAAAAAGACCGTCTGCGTTCTCCCCATTTTCTGCCATTTCGGCAAATGTAAAGTGGAATGCAAGCATCTGTCCCACAGTGGGCCATCCAAATGGTTTGCTCCACGCATCACAGAAGCGGGCAATATGAGCTTTGACTAGCTCCCATGTCGCATCATCTGGTATCTGGACAAGATTATCCAATGCATCTTGGAGCTCAGCATTGATTTTTTCGATATCGCGATCGGTATGGCTACGAGACCAACGAATCCACTGTCTCAGATTCTTGTCCCTCTCGTAAGCATCAATGAGTCTGTCAGGACCCTCAATGCCAACGAGCTCGCCCATCAGCGAATCGGGACCCACAACTTCGAGGGCCGAGCTCAGTTCTATCTGCTTCTGGATATGAGCGTAGTCTTCTTTAAGCTCGTCGGTGCGCATCGCCACGAGCGAAGCACGTTCCGTCTCGGGGGCAGCAAGAACTTCCTTGATTCGGTCAAGACTGAAGCCCAACTTGCGATATAGGAGAATCTCCTGGGCCCTACGAACGTCATCCATGGTGTAAAGCTTGCGATTGTTCGCAATTCCTTCGCCCGAGCGCCGTGCGACAAGAACGCCCTCCTTATCCCAGTTCTTTAACTGAGCAGCGGTGATTCCAGTGAGCTTGTGTACCTGCGCTACCGTGAGTAGTTTGCCATTGTCTTCGTCCATGCTTCACCTCCTCGCAGGGCACTTTAAACCCGGATGCTATGTCCAGGTCAAGATGAAAACACGATTGGATGGTGAGATTTCTCGACTCCGGTGCTTCGCACCTTCGCTCGAAATGACAGAGGGGTCGCTTCGCGCCTTCGCTCGAAATGACAAAGGGGAGGCATGTGCCTCCCCTCTTTTCGTTGGTGAGATTTCTCGACTTCGCTTCGCTCGAAATGACAACGGGCTGGCGCTTCGCGCCTTCGCCCGAAATGACGAGCAGCGCTTATGCAGCAGCCTTCTGGGCAATCTTGCACAGCTCGGCGAAACCCTGCGGGTCATTGACGGCCATATCGGCAAGCACCTTGCGGTCGAGCTCGATGCCAGCCGTCTTGAGGCCATGCATGAAGACCGAATAGGACAGGCCGTTGATGCGAGCAGCCGCATTGATACGAGTGATCCAGAGACGGCGAATCTCGCGCTTCTTGTTGCGGCGGTCACGGTAGGCATACTGCAGCGAATGCTGAACCTGCTCTTTAGCCGCACGATACTGACGGGACTTAGCACCGTAGTAACCCTTTGCGCGTTTGAATACGGTACGACGCTTCTTCTTGGCGTTAACTGCGCGCTTGACACGTGCCATGTTTATCAACTCCTACTAACAACTGAAACGGATACGGGCTTGCGCGCTTTACGCCTTGCCCAGATTCTTCTTGACGACCTTCACATCGGCCTCGGCAACGACCGTCTCGTGACGGAAGTTACGCTTACGCTTCTGGGACTTCTTGGTCATGATGTGGCTCTTGAAAGCCTTGCCGCGCATGATCTTGCCCGACCCCGTGGTGCGGAAGCGCTTGGCAGTGCCCTTGTGGGTCTTCATTTTAGGCATGGTGCTACTCCTTGTCTTCGTTTTCCTTGCCGGAATTCTTGCGTGCGTCCTTGGGAAGCGGCGCGACCATCATGTGCATGTTGCGCCCTTCCATCTTTGGCTGCTGTTCTACGACGGCGAGGTCCTTGAGGTCGTCGGCAAGCCTCTCGAGAATGGTCAGGCCCTGCTCGGGGTGAGCCATCTCGCGACCGCGGAACATGATGGTGATCTTGACCTTGTTGCCCTTACCGAGGAAGCGAAGCACGTGACCCTTCTTGGTCTCGTAGTCGCCCGTATCGATCTTGGGGCGGAACTTCATCTCCTTGACCTCGATCTTGGTCTGATTCTTGCGCGCCTTCTTGGCCTTGACCGCCTGCTCGTACTTGTACTTGCCGTAATCCATGACGCGGCAAACGGGCGGGTCGGCGTTGGGAGCGACCTCTACCAGATCGAGACCCTGGTCTTCGGCAAAGCGTTGTGCCGCATCGTTGGCCATCTCGTACTTGGTGCCATCGACACCAATGACGAGGAGCTGCGGCGCATGAATCTCACCGTTGATCCGTGTGTCCTGAGCTGCTATGACAAACACCTCCTAATAAAAAACCTGCCGAGCTGCATTCAGCCGACAGGCACACACAAAGACCCCCGAAGAGCGAATTGTAAGTGACCAGACAACTGAGCGCTTGCTCGTCGAAAGGTGGAAGGTAGCTTGCGCACCTTCACTTCGTAGATACGGACGCATAGTTTACACGTGCCCACAGACACATGCAAGAAGTATTTCTAGCGCAAGTCGACGCTCAGCGTGCGAATGACGCTGTTATCGCCCACCGTAACGCCAGCCGTGTGATCGTACGTCTCGGTCACCTTCCAGGTACCGGGGACACCCTCGATGTTGGTGGGGCCGGTGAACTCGGCCACCTCCTGGGCGCTCGTGTCGCGCGAGAGCACCGCCTGGGGGTTTTCGACGATAGTGAGCTGCGCGGATTCGACGGCGGCAGGATCAAGGCCGATGCCCGCGAGAATCGAGGAGGCGACCACCTTGGAGGCGATGAGCTCGTCGAACTTCGCATCGGCGACGCCAAAGGCATCGAGGTCGAATGACGCGAAGATGTAATCGATGTCGCCCGCCGCATTGAGACCGAAGGTGATGCTCGCAAGCGTCTCGCCGTTGGGGCCGACAAGCCATCCATTGCGCGTCCTCACGACATTGGGCAACGTCGCATCCGAGGCAGCTGTCGCCTCGGCGTCGAGTGCAATCGAGTTGCCGCTTGCCTCAACAGCAGCCTCGGGCGTCATGCCGAAGTAGGTGATGAGGTCGGGGATACGCGCAGCATCGATTGCCTGGAATTGCGCGGCTTTTGTACCCGCCGTCGAGGTTTGCAGAACATCGGAGTCCGGCTGCTTAACGCCCGGAGGTGTGCTGTTGCGCCAGATGAACAGGCCGATGACGGCGATAAGGACAAGCAGGATGATGATGAAGAAGACGAGCAGGTTGCGCAGACGGCGTCTGCTACGCATCGCGCGTTCGGCAGAAAACTCGTCATCGTCCTCGACGTATTCGACCGTTTCCTGCTCGGTAATGTTGATGGACTCGGAAAGCTCGTCAAGATCGGCGCTCTCGGTGAGACGGTCCCCCTTGCTGCGAGCCGCGACCACGTCGTCTACGTTGACGACGGCATCGGAAGACATATCCCCCGGATCGAAGTCATCGGCATCGGCAGCAGCTGCAGCGCTTATGCCATAGAGGCTGTCGGACTTGATGTCATCGAGCATGGACTCGGCGGCCTCGCCGAAATCCACCGTGATCTCTCCCTGCGGAGTTTCCTCGGCAGGGCGACCGTCGTTAAAGTCCTCCTCCGCGAAGAGGTGGACCTCGACCTCGTTTTGCTCGTCGTTCTCGCGCTTATCCATATGCGTCCCTATACGAAGTGAACCCAGCTATTAACAATATACAGTATTGCGACAATTACGACGACGACTGCGACGACAATCAACGCCTTGTGTCCAGCTCCCATGGGCGGCGTCGTATCCAGCCCGTGGAACTCCTCTTCCTGCTCGGCGCTCATGTCGCCTTGCTCGGAAACAGAAGCCGAAGGGCTGGGGTCGGGAGCCGTTGCATCGTCGGACACGGAATCAGACGCGGCAGGTCGAGCCTCGTGCTCCTGAGCCTGCTGGTTACGGCGCTCGATATCCTCGATGGAGCTGAGCTTGCTCATATTGCCTCCTCGTGTCGCAAAGACACGGTCATCCCTTGCTCACGACGTCGGCAACCGAACGCACGACATTATGCGTAATCGGCTTCCACTCGACCTTCTTGAAGACGGCAATGAGGGCGATGGGGACGTAGGTGAGCATGAAGATCGGGAAGGTGAACAGGTACTTGATCTTGTCGGAGTTCTTCGCATGGATGTGGTTCCACTCGGTGATCGTCGTAAGCGTGCCGAACACGAGCATGACGACCGCGAAGCTCAGGAAGCAGCCGGCAAGGGAGAGCACCGAGGTAACGATGGTCGCGCGTGCCTCGGCATAGGCGAGCACGGTCGAAACCTGGCTGATGTTGAAGGAACTCAGCGGGTCGCCCTCGAAGACGGAGCCGCTCATCATGCCCGTGGCCATCGAGAACCAATTGGGATCGCTCGCCACGACACCAGCGCCCCCCGAGGTACTCGCGGCAACCGTTTGCACCGATGCCGCAATGCCTGCCATCTGCACGATGCCGGTGAGGCAGAAAACGAGGTTGACGGCGACGCCGGCCAAGGTGAGCAGCATGGCCGGCGCAATGGTCATGAACATGTCGTAGCAGGCGAAGCGACCCTGCTTGCCGCGGAAAATGCCGTTGAAGAGGAAGGAGCCGTACTTGAGTAGCACCTGGTAGAAGCCCTTGGCCCAACGCATGCGCTGACGCCAGGAGTCCTTCATCGTCGTGGGCTGCTCGTCGTAGACGTAGGCATCGGCGCAGTAGCCGATGCGGCGCACCTGAACATCCGTGCGGGCTGCCCGAACCTCCTCCTCGAACTTCTCCACCATGCCGTGGTTTTGGGCGGCGAAGCGGCTGTGACAGGCCAGCACCCGGTCAAAGTCCTCCGGCTGCAGCAGGCGCAGATGGCGGCGGGCCTCTCCGTCGGGCTTGGGCAGCACGGCGGTGGGCAGATGGTACTCGTAGAGCTTCCCCGCAAAGCCATAGCCCATGCGGCGGTAAAAGGAGATCTGGAAGGGCAGCAGCAGCGTCAGCAGAGCGCCGTGGCGACGGGCGTAGTCCTCGAAGTAGCGGATCATCTCCAGCGCCGCCCCCTGCTTTTTATGGAGGGGGTGCACCTCCAGCGCCATCAGGCCGCAGGCCGTCTGCATCCGGCCGAAGCAGTTCATGGAAAAGAGGATCAGCTTCATGGTGGCAATGAGTACGTCCCCTTCAAACAGGCCCACCGTCTGCACCTGACGGTCCTCCCGCAGCTCCAGACGGTGCTTCTCCCGGTAGTGCTCCCGGCACGCTTCGTCCAGCGTTTTATAGGCCGGGTAGGCGTTGAGGTAGATGTCCAGATAGGCCTCCAGATCCTGCTGGGTCAAGGGGCGGATGGTGCGGTTGGTGTGTTCCATGGCGGCGGGCTCCTTTCACATGATCAGATGAAGCTATTGTACCGTGTTTTGCCGGTTCCGTCAACGATGGGTAAGAAAAAAGCCCATCTGCTCAGGCGGATAGGCTTTCAAGGGAAACTACTTTACAGGGGCAGGCTCTTCGCCCACGCAGAGACCTCCTGTGCGGAGGCATGGCTGGATAGGCGCCTGCCCTCGTTCCAGCGGGTATCGGGGGCGCAGGAGGATCGCAGGAGCTCCACGGTCTTGCCCATACCGCTGCCGCCGGAGGTAGCGAAGGGAATCACGGTCTTTCCGGAGAAATCGGCGCTCTCCAGAAAGGTCTGGATGATGCGGGGCGCCTGATACCACCAGATGGGATAGCCCACAAACACCGTATCGTAACCCGCCAGCTGGGGGACCTCCGCCATGGCCGGGCGGCTCTTGGGGTCGTTCATCTCCACGCTGCTGCGGCTTTTGGCGTTGTTCCAGTCCAGATCGGCAGCGGTGTAGGCCGTCTGGGGACGAATTTCGAAGAGATCGCCGCCGATGACACCCGCCAGCGTCTTAGCCAGACGGGCCGTTTCGCCGCTGGCAGAAAAATAGGCAACCAGAATTTTGCTCATGTGTATGCTCCTTTCAACATTTCTCCGGGATCGCTCCGGGCGGCGGGACATCCCGCTCTCCCCCCATTGTATCAGCCGAGGGCGGCGAATGCAAGGCACTTTTCCCGGAAATGGGTGCTTATCGGACAGTGAAGCCCAGCCCCGTCAGCCAGTCCGCCACGTCGCTCCGGGCGGCGCTGCTGCCGAAGCGCTGGCCCTCCTGCCAGTCGCCGGTGCCGGCCAGCTGAGCCAGCGTCTCCCCGCTCTGGCCGAGGGCGGAGGAGGCGGAGGTACAGAAGGGGATCACCGTCTTCCCTGTGAAGTCATTTGCCTTCACAAATCCGTTGACAGGCCATGCGCTGCCGCCCCACCAGATGGGATAGCCCACAAACACCGTGCTGTATTGCTCCCAGTGCTCCACGGTGGCGGAGGTGAGAGCCACATCTTGCAGAGAGACATTCTCATGCTCCCGGCAGACACGGCTCTCGCTGTTGTTGTAGTCCAGATCTGCCGCCAGATAGGGTTCCTGCGGTGTCAGCTCAAAGGTATCGGCTCCCAGTGTCTCGGCGATGTATCCCGCCACAGCCTTGGTGCTGCCGGTGGCGGAGAAATACACCACCAGCACCTTGGTCTGCTCCTCGGTGGGGGGTGCTATCCTGTGGGGTATCGGTGTCCTGCACCTCGTTCTGCGAGGCATCGCTGTCGGGCTGCTGCTTCTTTCCGCAGGCGGCCAGCGCCGGCAGCATCAGCAGAGCCATCAGCAGGCAGCTCCATTTTTTCAGTTTACGCATCATTCTTCTCCTTTCACGCCAACGGCTTGCCGCTGAACACCGGAAATCCATTGTAATCGCCGTAATCCGTCAGGTGCTCCATGCTCCGCAGCGTCTCCATGTCCTCCGGGGAGATGGCAAAGTCCACGGCGGCGTTGGAGCGCATATGGCCGGGGTTCGCCGTCTTGGGCAGGGCCACCGCTCCCAGCTGCAGGACATAGCGGATGCACAGCTGCGGCACGGAAACGCCGTATTTCTCCGCCATGGCGGTGATGGCCGGATTTTTCAGGGCCTCGCCGTGGGCGATGGGGGAATAGGCCTCCACCCGGATGTCCTGCTGGGTGCAGTAGTCCAGCAAGGGCAGGTCCGTACCGGCGATGTGCAGCAGCAGCTGGTTCACTGCCGGACGCACCCGGCAGCCGGTCAGCAGGTTCTCCAGATCGTCCCGCAGAAAATTGGAGACACCGATGACCCGCACCTTTCCCGCTGCCTGAGCATCCTCCAGCGCACGCCAGACGGCCCTGTTCTCCTGAAAATACCGCCTTTCAGCCCGGAACTCCCTCCACGGCTGGGGAGAGTGGATGAGCATCTGGTCCAGATACGTCAGGCCCATTTTCTCCAGCGTCTCGTCAATGGAGCGGGCGGCGTCCTCATAGGTCTTGTGCTCCGCCGCCACCTTACTGGCCACGAACAGTTCCTCCCGCTTCAGGCCGCAGGTGCGGATGCCCTCGCCCACGCCCTGCTCGTTGCCGTAGGCCTGAGCCGTATCGATGAGCCGGTAACCCAGCTCCACCGCCGTGCGGACGGCCTGCGCCGCCTTGTTGTTGTCAATGAACCATGTGCCAAGCCCCAGCTTGGGGATGGCTATACCGTTTGCCAGCGTATAGGTCTCCTGCAAAATCATTTGGCATCCTCCTCCGTCCAGATCCCCTTGGCCATGCGGAACACCGCCCACGCCCTGGGCCAGCCGCAATAAAAGGCCGCATGGGTGACGATCTCTGCGATCTCCTCACGGGTGATACCGTTTTTCTTAGCGCTGAGCAGGTGGTAGCGGAAGGATTCATCCGTCAGGCCCTGCGCCATCAGGGCCACCACCGTCACCAGCGAGCGGTCCCGCAGGGATAGCTTGTCCTCTCGACTCCATACCTGACCGAACAGGACATCGTCATTGATCTCTGCGAATTTCGGGGCGAACTCCCCCAGGGCGTCCCGCCCCGCCGTCTGTTTGACTGCCATATGGCTCTCCTCCTTACAGTTTGCTGTATGCTTCGTCGCTGACCGGCTCCGAGAAGTGCGGTCTTGACAGCAGCGCTTCTGCGCTGTATGATGCTCTTAAAGCTTATCTATACTCTAAAACTGAAAGTACACTTTAAGTCAAGGGGTTTTGCAAAATTTTTTCGGAGGAATTGGAAAATGGTCTATACCGTGGGTGAAATGGCGAAGCTGCTGGATATCCCGGCATCCACGCTGCGCTACTATGACAAGGAGGGGCTGCTGCCCTTTGTGGAGCGCTCCTCCGGCGGAATCCGTCTGTTCCGGGAGTCGGACTTCGAGTGGCTGCAGGTCATCGGGTGCATGAAAAAGGCCGGAATGTCCATCCGTGACATCCGGCAATACATCCAGCTGGCCATGCAGGGAGACGACACCATCGACACCCGGCTGCAGATGTTCCACCACCAGCGGCAGGTTCTGCTGGATCAGATCCGGGAGATGCAGCACACGCTGGAGACGGTGGAATACAAGTGCTGGTTTTACGAGACGGCGCAGGCCGCCGGCACCACGGACGTCCCCATCCGCATGGCGGAGGAGGAGGTTCCCCAGCGCTTCCGGGCCATCCGGCGGGAGCTTCACGGCGAGGAGCCGGTGAAGGACGATGCGTCGGCGTGAGATTTTCCCTCTTGACAAGTTCTTTATGGGATGGTATGATGTCCGTGACAAGTGAACATCAAAAGCGATGACGAAGACGGAGCTGGCAGCACGTCGCATAGAGAGCCGGGGACGGTGGAAGCCCGGCGGACAGCGCCAGAACTCTTATCCCTTCCGAGCTGAGTCCCCCAACGCATCTGTCAGTAGGAGACTCCGTGCAGGCTACGTGAGTGCATAGGGCTTGATAGAGCCTGAAGTGGCAGGACGTTTTTCGTCGTGCAATTTGAGTGGTACCGCGGGTATTGTATAGCAAGACTCGTCTCAAAGGAATTTGGGACGGGTCTTTTTTTGCGGAAATTTTGAAAAAAACAAGGAGTATCGACATGAAATTGAGTAGGAACAAAATGCTGCTGGTGAGCTTTATGCTGTTTTCCCTGTTCTTCGGAGCGGGGAACCTGATCTTCCCGCCTTTTCTGGGGCAGAACGCCGGAAGCCATACCCCGGTGGCCATGCTGGGCTTTCTGGCCACGGCGGTGGTGCTGCCGGTGCTGGGTGTGGTAGTGGTAGCCCGCTTCGACGGGCTGGACCGGTTGGGGCAACAGGTGGGCAAGCGCTTCGCCATCGTCTTCACCCTGCTGATCTATCTCTCCATCGGTCCCGGTCTTGGCATCCCCCGTGCCGCCTCTGTCCCCTTCGAGATGGCGGTGGCCCCCTATCTGCCGGAGGGCGCCAATACCACCGTGTGGATGCTGGTGTACTCGCTGGTGTTCTTTCTGGTGGCCCTATGGCTGTGCATGACGCCGGGAAAGCTGGTGAACCGCATCGGCCACTTCCTGACCCCCAGTCTGCTGGTGCTGCTGGTGTTCCTGTTCGTTTGCTTTCTGTTCCGGGGAGAGGTGAACGTGGCCCCGTCCCAGACGGCCTATGATGCCGCCCCCTTCCTGAAGGGCTTTTCCGAGGGCTACCAGACCATGGACACCATCGCCGCCCTGAACTTCGGATTGGTGATCGCCACCACGCTGGGTTCCTTCGGCATGACGGAAAAGCGCGATCGGATGCGCCACACCGTTCTGGCAGGTATCTTCGCCGGAACCATTCTGGCGCTGGTGTATGCCATGCTGTCCTACATGGGGATGTGCAGCTCCGGAGTCTATGCCATTCAGGAAAACGGCGCATGGACCCTGCGGTGCATCGTCTACCAACTGTTCGGCGCACCGGGAGCCGTGCTGCTGGCGGCCATCTTCACGCTGGCCTGTCTCACCACCTGCGTGGGGCTTATCAACTCCATCTCCCAGTATTTCTCCACCCTTTTCGGAAAGCTCTCCTACCGCCAGTGGGTGCTGGTGATGACGGGCTTCTCCTTTTTGGTGTGCAATCTGGGACTGAACGCCATCCTCAGCATCTCCATCCCCATTCTCAACGCCATCTACCCCGTGGCCATTGTGCTGATCCTGCTGGGGCTGACCCACAGCCTGTGGGTCAAGAATCGTTGGGTCTACTCTCTGATGGTGGCGGGCACCGGAACCGTCAGCGTCATCTATGCGTTGGATGCCGCACAGCTGTCGCTGGGCGCTGTGACGGAGCTTTGCCGGAAGCTGCCCCTGTATGATATGGGCTTCTGCTGGGTCAGTGTGGCGGCGGTGATGCTGGCAGTGAGCCTGCTGCTGGGTCTTGTGCGGCGGGAACGGGCGTAAGGGGCAGAAAAAGCTTGCCCTTCTCCTCCAAGGCTGGTAGAATGAGACATATTCTCCACCGAAAGGAGTTTTTCTCATGAAACTGATGATCGCCTCCGACCTCCACGGCTCCGCCGCCTACACCCGGCGGCTGCTGGAGCTCTATCGGGATACCGGCTGCCAGCGGCTGGTGCTGCTGGGAGACCTGCTGTACCACGGCCCACGAAACCCGCTGCCGGAGGGCTATGAGCCGCCCGCCGTGGCCAAGCTGCTCAACGACATGGCGGACGAGCTGCTGTGCGTCCGGGGCAACTGCGACGCCGAGGTGGACCAGATGGTTCTCCACTTCCCCATTCTCTCCGACTCCGCCCTGCTGGTGCTGGACGGCCTCACCATCCACGCCACCCATGGCCACATCCACGGGCCGGACACGCCACCGCCCCTGCGGCAGGAAGATATCCTGCTGTGCGGACACTTCCATGTGCCGGTGCGCCGGGACTGCGTCCGTTACACCTATCTGAATCCCGGCTCCGTAGCCCTGCCCAAGGAGAACAGCCCCCACAGCTGCATGGTGCTGGAGGGCGGACAGTTCACATGGCTGGACGTGGTGACGGGTCAGCCCTTCCAGCCCCGTGGATGACGGTGCTGCTTGACGCTGCATAAAAAAGAGGACTCTGAGCCGATGGCTCAGAGTCCTCTTTTTATGTCTTACTTCTGGTTGGGCATTTTCCAGCCCTCGTGATCCGTATGGAGCAGATGGTGCGAACGGCCGCTGAGAGGCGCACGCAGGTACTCCCGGTACAGGGTCTGAATTTCCGGGTTCTCGTGGGAGAACCGCACCGGGGACTTCTTATCGATGTTCCACAGGACATTTCCACGGGCCTCGGCCATCTCCGTGCCGTCGTGGATGGGTTGCCCGCCGCCGCCGGCACAGCCGCCGGGACAGGCCATGACCTCCACGAAATCGTAGTGGACCCTTCCCTCCTCCAGATCGGTCATCAGTTGGCGGGCGTTGGAGAGGCCGCTGACCACCGCCACGGAGAGGTCGCCCACCTTCGGAATGGTGAAGGTGGCCTCCTTCCAACCCTTCACGCCACGGATGGCGCTGAAGGCATCAGGGTCGGGATTGGAGCCGGTGACCAGATAATAGGCGCTGCGGAGGGCGGCGTCCATCACACCGCCGGAGGCACCGAAGATCACCGCCGCACCGGTACCGGTACCCAGCGGACTGTCGAAGGGAGTCTCCTCCATGGTGGCGGGGTTGATCTGCTCGCCCCGGAACATCCGCACGATCTCACGGGTGGTCAGCACCACATCCACATCGGGATCGTCGCTGACGGTCCGCATGGTAGGCAGGGCCGCCTCGCTCTTTTTGGCGGTGCAGGGCATGATGGACACCACGAAAATGCGCTTGGGGTCCACACCGATCTTCTCGGCAAAGTAGCTCTTGGCCAGAGCGCCGAACATCTGCTGGGGACTCTTGGCAGTGGAGAGATTGTCGGTATAATCCGGGAACTGGCCCTTCAGGAACCGCACCCAGCCGGGACAGCAGGAGGTGAACATGGGCCACGTGTACCGCTCCCGATGGGTAAAGCGGTCCACGAACTCACTGCCCTCCTCCATAATGGTGAGGTCGGCAGTAAAGTTGGTATCAAACACGTAGTCAAAGCCCATCTGCTTCAGGGCGGTGACCATGCGCTCCGCCGAGGCGAACTCCGGCGTCAGATGGTAGTACTCTGCCCAGGCCACCCGGACGGCGGGGGCCATCTGCACCACGGTGATCTTATTGGGGTCGGCCAGAGCATCGAACACCTTGCCGGTGTCATCGTGCTCCTGCAGGCCACCCACGGGACAGTGGACCACGCACTGGCCGCAGAAGGTGCAGTCGGACTCCCCCAGGGTGCGGTACTTCCCCACGCCGATGGTGGTGTGGGAACCGGTACCCATCAGATCCCAGACGTGCATCCCCTGGACCTTATCGCAGATCTGGACACAGCGCATACAGCGGACGCAGCGGTTCTCGATCCGCACCACGGGGTTGCTGAAATCCGTGGGGATATTCCGCAGGTCCTTGATGTAGTGCTCCCCCAGCAGGTTATAGTCGTTGGCCAGCTGCTGAAGACGGCAGTTGCCGCTGCGGGTACACTTGGTGCAGCGGATCTCATGCTGGCTCAGTAGCAGCCGGAGATTCACCCGGCGGGCCTCCCGCACACGGGGAGAGTGGGTATGGATCACCATGCCCTCGGCCACCACGTTGTTGCAGGAGGGGATCAGGCGCTCCTGCCCCTCCACCTCCACGGTGCACAGGCGGCAGGCACCGATTTCGTTGATCTCCTTGAGATAGCACATGGTGGGGATCTCGATGCGTGCGGTGCGGGCGGCCTCCAGAATGGTGGTACCCTCCGGCACGGTAACGGTCCGATTGTCGATGGTCAATGTTACCATTTTTCGTTTCGACCTCCTCTGAAAATTCCGTAGCCGAAGTGGTCGCACCGCAGGCAGCGGCCTGCCTCGGCGCAGGCCCCCTCTTGGGTCAAGCCGCACTCGATATCCTCGAAGTCGCGCTTGCGCTCACAGGCCTCCCGCTCGGTGGTATCGATGCGCCCGTGGGGGGGCGAGTTGTTCAGCTTGGGGCTGGGAATCTCCACGTCCACGGTAATCTCGTGGCGGAAGCCCAGATGCTCGTCGATATTGGCGGCGGCCACCTTGCCGGCTGCGATGGCGCGGATGACCGTCGCGGGGCCGGTAACGCAGTCGCCGCCGGCGAACACGCTGTCCATATCCCGCACCTGCCCCGACAGGCCCGCCACAAAGGCACCCCGCTGGATGGGGACGCCGGCCTGATCGAAGCCCTGGATCTCGACGCCCTGTCCAATGGCCACCACGATGACATCCGCCGGGATGCGGACCTCCTCCAGCGCCGCCTTGCCGGGACGGGGACGCCCTGCCTTGTCCACCTCCCCGATGATCTGGGGCTGGACCCACAGGGCCTTGGCGGCGCCGTCCTCATCGGCCTCGATGCGGACGGGAGCGGCCAGCGTCATCAGCTCGGCTCCCTCCGCCAGCGCACCGGTGATCTCGTCCGGCAGCGCCGTCATGTCCGCCTGACGGCGGCGATAGACGCAGGTGACCTTGTCGGCCCCCAGTCGGATGGAGCTGCGGGTGACGTCCATGGCCACGTTGCCGCCGCCGATGACCACCACCTGCTTGCCGGTGAAATCCGGCATCTCGTTGTCGCCGATGGCACGCAGCATCTCCACGGCGGAGATGACGTTCTTACTGTTCTCGCCGGGGATGCCGGTCTTTTTATCCTGATGAGCGCCGATGGCGATGTAGATGCAGTCATACTCCTGCTCCAGCTTCTCCAGCCAGATATCCCGGCCCACGGTGACGCCGGTATGTACCTCAATGCCAAGAGACAGAATGGATTCGATCTCGGCGTCCAGCTTCTCACGGGGGAAGCGGTAGCTGGGGATGCCGTAGCGCAGCATACCGCCCAGCTGCTCCCGCTCCTCGTACACCGTGACCCCGTGACCCATAAGGGCCAGGTAGTAGGCGCAGCTGAGACCGCTGGGGCCTCCGCCGATGATGGCCACCTTCTTGCCGGTGGCGGGAGCGCACTCCGGCTGGGGTACCACCCCGGCGTGGTCCACGGCATAGCGCTTCAGGCCACGGATATTGATGGCATCGTCCACCATATTCCGGCGGCAGCGGGCCTCGCAGGGATGCTCGCAGATATAGGCGCAGGCCGTGGGGAAGGGATTGTCCTTGCGGATCAGGCGCACTGCATCAGCGCAGCGACCCTCCCCTACCAGCGCCATGTAGCCGGGGATATCCACGCCGGCGGGACACAGTGCCACACAGGGAACGGGATTTTGCAGGCCCGCCAGACAGCGGTTGTGCTTCACGTGCTCCTCGTAGTCATCCCGGAAGCCCTCCAGCCCCTCCACCACCAGACGGGCGGCGTCACGGCCGATGGCACAGTCGGCGGTGTTGACGATACTGCGGGCGGTCTTTTCGATGATGGCGATGGTCTCCATGGTAGCCTCGCCGTCCAGCACCTGATTGATCAGCAGCGTCAGTTGCCCCAGCCCGATCCGGCAGGGGACACATTTGCCGCAGGTCTGTGCATGGCACAGCTGCAGAAACGACAGGGACATATCCACCGGACACAGGCCCGGAGGGCTGGCGGCAATGCGCCGCTCCATATCCCGGTAAAGCCCTTCCACCACGGTCTGGGCCCGGCTGGGTGTCTTGATATCCAGTCTGCTCAAAGCAGGACACTCCTTTCGTCGGCACGGAGAATAGCGCCCCATTCTCCGGCGCATATGATTGAATTATGTTAAGAATGACATAATTCACAGCCAAAGTCAATGGGATAAAATCTTTTGTTGCAGTGAAAAATTATCATTAGTTTTCTGAAAAAGTCACGAAAGTGTATACAATTCCGCAAGAATTGTGAGATTTTTCCATGGAACATGGCTTTTCACCTCATGGGGGCCGGGCGTCCTGCCCTCCTGCGGCGATGTTTTTTGTGCAAAAATTTTCGTCCCACGCAGTCCCCTCCCCTCTCCGGAGGGTGCATCGGGCCGGACTTGACAGGGACAGTCCGGGGGAATATAATTTGAATACTTATGGCCATTTGCGATACGGCTATTTCCTATTATAATATTTACGGAATGTGCAAAGGACAAGTGACATGAACTTTCGTTTGATACTGAACATCATGGGCTATACCCTCTGGGTGGAAGCCGGGTGCCTGCTGCTGCCGCTGCTGGTGTCCGCAGGCTATGGTGAGACCTGCTGGGAGCCGTTTTTGTGGACGCTGGGGCTGTGCAGCCTGTGCGGGCTGATCCTCACCCGCATCCCGGCCCGGAAGAACCGTCTGCAGGGCCGGGACGGCTATGCGGTGGTGGCCATGGCGTGGATCGTGCTGTGCCTGTTCGGGGCGGTGCCTTACGTCCTCAGCGGGGCTGTCCCCCACTATGCTGACGCCCTGTTCGAGACGGCCTCTGGCCTCACCACCACCGGAGCCACCATCCTGACGGATGTGGAGGCCATGCCAAGGGGTATCCTCTTCTGGCGGGCGCTGACCCAGTGGATGGGCGGCATGGGTGTGCTGGTGCTGTTTCTGGCCCTGATGCCCCGGACGGGGGCGGGGGCCGTACACCTGATGCGGGCCGAGAGTCCCGGTCCCATCAAGAGCAAACTGCTGCCCCATGTCAGTGACACCGCCAAGGTACTCTATGGCATCTACATTGGACTGACGGCGGCAGAGATCGTGGCCCTGTGTCTGGCAGGCATGGACTTTTACGAGGCTGTGCTCCACTCCTTTTCCACCATCTCCACCGGTGGCTTCTCCACCCGCAACGCCAGCATTGCCGCCTTCGGCTCCCCGGCCATCACATGGATCGTGGCCATCTTCATGTTCCTGTCGGGCATCAACTTCTCTTTGATCTTCATCTCCCTGCGGGGACACATCCGGGCGGCGCTGCACAGCGAGGAGCTGCGGCTGTATACCCTGCTGACGTTGGGGTCCATCGGCCTTATCGCCGCCAGTCTCATGGTGCAGCAGAGCGTTCCGCTGGGTCGGGCGCTGAAGGATTCCGTCTTCAACGCCGTGTCCACCGTGACCACCACCGGCTTCGCCACGGCGGACTTTGCCCAGTGGCCGGTCTTTGGTCAGATGCTGCTGGTGATCCTCATGTTCACCGGCGCCTGCGCCGGGTCTACCTCCGGTGGCATCAAGGTCTCCCGCATCCTGCTGCTGGGAAAGCTGCTGCACCGGGAGATCAAAAAGATCCTGCACCCCAAGCATATCTCCGTCATCACCGTGGACGGACAGCTGGTGGAGGACCGGGTGGTCTCCTCGGCGGCGGCCTACATGGTGGCATATATGATCCTGCTGCTGGGTGGGGCCACCCTTCTGGCTTGGGACAACCTGGGCTTTACGGAGTCCTTTACCGCCGTGCTGACGTGTCTCGGCAACGTGGGACCGGGGCTGGGCCGTCTGGGCCCGGCAGGGAATTTCAGCCCCTTCTCCGGGTTCAGCAAGGTGGTCATGTCGCTGCTGATGCTGCTGGGGCGGCTGGAGCTGATGCCCATTCTGGTGATGCTCTCCCCACGGATGTGGCGGGAGCGGTAATAGCGCTGCCCGAAAATCTAAGGATCTTTCAAGCGTCGATCTTGGCAAGCAAAAAACAGCCTGCCGGTAACACCGGCAGGCTGTTTTCCGTTAAAAGACGGTTGATACGTTCTTACTTGGAGCGCAGAGCCTTGCGGATCAGGGGGGCGATGGTCACGGCCAGCACGCCGCCGATGGCGGCAGTCACCAGCTGGGGCCAAGAGAAGCTGGCAGAGATTGCCGCCACCTGCTTTTCCGCCAGTCCCAGTGTAGGCAGCACCAGCTTCACGATCAGCAGCCACAGGGCCAGAAACTTGGTCACGGCTCCTACAGCCACGGCCAGATAGCTGCGTGCGGCGATCTTGTCACGGCTTGCCAGAAGGTGCAGGATAACCACCAGCACCATGTTGCCGACGGCCACCATGGGGACAATGGGCAGAAACGCCGGGCCGATGCCCAGCAGAAAAGCGAAGAAGGGACTCACCAGCGCCACCGTCAGGCCGCACCACAGGCCACCCACCAGCACCGATACCCCCAGCACCAGATTCACGCAGGAGCCGGTGACGAACTGTCCCAAGGGCTTGGTGGCCCACTGCAGCGCCACCAGCAGGGCGATCATCACGGCGGTCTCCGTGATCCAGAGTGTTTTCTTGTTCATGGGTTTATACCTCCAGAAGTTTTTCCCTATTTTACCACACTATCGCCGGGCTTACGTTGCCTGTGCAACGAAAGGAGCCGTCTATGCAGCCGGACATCCCTCTGTTACAACAAACCATTCTCTTCTCCGGCATCGAGGCGGAGGAGCTGCGGCATCTGCTGACGTGCCTTGGCGGCTCCGTGCGCCGCTATGGCCGGGGGGAGTTCCTCTGGCACGCCGGGGACACGGTCCTGCAGGCGGGCATCGTCCTGCAGGGGGCCGTGGACGCCGTACAGTACCGGGAGGACGGGGCCATGCAGCTGGTGGCCCGCCACACCGCCGGGGGCGTGTTCGGGGAAATGCTCATGGCAGCAGGCGAGGCAAGCCCGGTATCGGTGCTCTCCCCGGAGGGGGCGGAGGTGCTGTTTTTGCCGCTGGAGCGGATCATGGAGGGCTGTGAGCGCCACTGTGAGGGCCATGCCCGGCTGCGGATGAATCTGCTGCGGGAATCGGCCCAGAAGTTCTGGCAGATGCGGCACCGGGTCACCTATCTCTCCGAGCCAAGCCTGCGGCGGCGGGTGCTGCTGTATTTGCAAGACTGCCGCAGCCGTCAGGGATCCGACTGCTTCCGGCTCTCCCTGTCCCGAGAGGAGATGGCGGCGTATCTGGCGGTGAACCGCAGCGCCCTGTCCCGTGAGCTGAGCAGGCTCCAGCAGGAGGGGCTCATCGAGTTCTACCGCAATTCCTTCCGGCTGCACTTTTCCCCGGAGCAGCTGTCGGTGACGGAAATGTAATGGATTTTTCGCCAGACGTCTGGTATACTTCTCCCCAACAAGGAGGGATGACGGATGGAAAAGCGATACTCCGGCCGCAGACGGCGGCACCTTCGATGGCTGTGGTTGCTGATGATCCCGGTACTGGCGGCGGGCTATACCCTGTGGCGCTTCGGACCGCAGCGGTCCTATACCGCCCGACAGCTGGGACTGACGGACCTGCAAAGCCCCAACGACGCCGACGGCGACGGCGTGGACGATTGGACGGATGTGGTGCTGGGCGCACGGACCTACATCGCCACGGATCCCCACTATCAGAGCAAGTACTATGCCGGGGGCTATCCCGACGACGGACTGGGCGTCTGCACCGACGTCATCTGGCAGGCTCTTCAGGCGGCAGGCTATGACCTGAAGGCGCTGGTGGATGCGGACATCGCCGCCTGTCCGGAGGCGTATCCCCACATCACCACCCCCGACCCCAACATCGACTTCCGCCGGGTCAACACCTTGGATACCTTCTTCCGCCGCCATGCGCAGGTGCTGACCTGCGACCTGTCGGATGGACAACAGTGGCAGCCGGGGGACATCGTGGTGTTCGGTGATCGGGTTCATATCGGGCTGTGCTCGGATCGGCGGAACCGGCAGGGCATCCCCTTCCTGATCCACCACGGAAACCCCATCGACGAGGCGGTGGAGCGCAACGACATCCCCCGCATGACGGTGACAGGACATTTCCGCTGGCTGGGCTGACGGGAAAAGAACAAAACGGTAACAAAAAAGACATTGCGGAGCGAAATTTTCCGTCAGATTTTTTCGCTCTGTAATGTCTTTGTCATTGCTTTTAGAAAAAATTGTGGTATACTATGTTATGTATCCCTCGTGAAAAGCCGAGGGTATCCTTATGTTAAAACGCTTCCGGCCGCGGCCGTATGAAGCTTACCGTCTCCGGGCAAGCTACCCTTGTCCCGGCTATATGTAAAAAGAGAGGATGCCTGTTTTGAACAAGTATATCATTCACGGTGGCCGTCCCCTGTTTGGTGAGGTCACGATCAGCGGTGCCAAGAACGCCGCCGTTGCCATCATCCCTGCCGCCCTGCTGGTGGACGGC